>Ga0137409_10004331_pt1 | contig 14921 bp, 8 predicted proteins | sample CZODoug1_16funga_FD_122059 | JGI IMG/M metagenome (GOLD analysis project Ga0137409, IMG submission 122059) | Vadose zone soil fungal communities from Angelo Coast Range Reserve, California, USA - CZODoug1_16fungal (Hybrid Assembly) | ecosystem: Environmental > Terrestrial > Soil > Vadose zone... | reverse complement strand
GGTGTGGACCTGTGATCCAAAGGCGCGGGCGATGCAAGCGAGTGCGCCGGTGCCGGCCGATGGTTCCAGTAGAATCTTTGCGGCTGTGTTTTCTTCCGGGAGGGCAAGGTAGGCGGCGACGAATGCGAGTGGGGCCGGGCTTGAGAATTGCTGGAAGAGGCTTTGTTCGCTGGTGCGAATTCGTTGCGTGGGAAGTAAGGCGATTAGGTTTTCGAGATGATCGATGGCGTCTCCAGGTTCAAGCACGCGGAGTGTTGCGACACGGTCTTCGATTATTTGATGGAGGGCCACTTCGAGGGCGTCATACAGGTAACGGAAGTCGTAGCGTCCCTCGCTGATTGGAGAGCCGAGATAGTGTTTGGCTCTGGCCAGCAGGCTTTTGGTTGAGAGCGAGGTCCCGGAAGTTAAGGTTGCGCGAAGATTTTCTATAAGGTCGCCGGTTCCGGATAGAAGTTGCGGAATGCTGCGCTGGTTGCTTGTTTCAGGGCGGCTGTTGGTTGGCATCGTCGAAAGTTCTCGTTATCCAGCGTTGACGGTTCGGTGAGCACTAGATGAATAGTGACTCTTTGGTTTACATCGTTCGGCTTTGCGTGAATGCGGTCGAATACGGCCCGCTTCATTTTTGGTGGAGGCACATTGCTTGAAGCGGCCGTACGGGTTTGCTTAGATCGTGAACGTATCGTTACGCGGCGACTTGGCGCTTTCGACGTGTCTTGGGTGTGCCGCTGTCAGGTGCGACGAGTGTTAGCGGGGAAGCAGTTGTTTCTTGCTGTTCCCGGTTTGCTTGCACCTTCAGGCTTGCTTGCAGTGCGGACATAATGTCGATCACCGGAGCTGGCTTTCGTACTTCACCGGTGGTGGTGATCGTTTCTCCGGCGACTTTGGCATCGAGCATTTCTTTCAAGGCAGCGTGAAAGTGGTCCGTGGTGTCGATTTGGTCAAACGTGGTGACCATCTGTTCGACGAGCGTTGTGGCCAATTGCAGTTCGTTGTCTTGCGGCGTGGCTTGATTGGAAATTCCCGGAACATCGACCACACTGCGTACCTCGTGGCGGTAGTGCAGCTTTTGGATCATCAGGCCATCGCCGTTGGGGGAGATGGTAATCAGGTCTTCACGCTCCCGTAGAATCACCTTGGCTATTCCGATCCTTCCGCTTCGCTTCATAACTTCGCGTAGCAGGGCATAGGATCGTTCGGCTGCCGGGCCGTTGGGGGCCGCGAAGTAAGAAGCGTCGAAGTAGGTGGTCGGAATTTCTTCCGGTTTGATGAAGCCGATGATTTCGATTGCTTCACTTGATTCTGGCGTGATGCTGGCGATCTCTTCTGGAGCGACTAGCACGTATTTTTCTTTTTCGTGTTGGTAGCCTTTGACGATCTCGTCGTTGGTTACGGTGACGTCGCATTTCTTGCACTGTTTTTTCTGGCCGATGGGTCCGAGACAGTCGCCGGCGTGGAGTTGGTTGAAGGATATCTTCTCGCTGGTTTCAATGGCGTTGAAGACCTTAATCGGGATTGAGACGAGGGAAAAGGTTATGCTGCCCTTCCAGATGCTGCGCATGGTGTGCTCCTAATTTAGTTAGTTTGTTGCTCACTGCCCTTTGTATTTCAATTGCGAGATCAGGCAATGTTCCGGTTGGAGGTCGTCGCGGATGGCAACCATCCGTGGCTGGTACACGTGATTCGAATCGCGAAAGGCGTGTAGATAGCGAACGTCTATGACTATTCCGTCGTTAACGCGAAAGTGTTTGCTGCGAATTTTGACGTTGCCGCAGTCGATTAGCTGGCCCTTGTCGTTGAAGAGGCCCAATGCAACGGAATCTTTTTCGTTCTTTTTAGTGATTACAAACGAGCTCACTACCGTGAACTTGTGTTTGAATTGGTCAGGCTGTCGATCGGTGCGATAGGGAGAGTTAATTTTCTTCAGCACGATGCCTTCGAGGTTACGCGCATGAATTGTTCGCAATAGCTCGATCTTGCCAGCTTGCTCACATTCAGTTCTGGCTATCTGAATCGAGCTCGTCTGGGCAGCCTGGAGTGTTGCCAGTAGTTGGCTGTTTCGGTCGATGAATTTCCACGGGCGAATGTCTGTGCCGTTGATTTCCAGGATGTCGAATGCGTGGAGAGTTTTGGTTTCCCGGATCCACTCGCCATCGAACATGATGGGAGCGATGGGCTTGAATTGTCTTGCTTCGGCGATGATGTTTGGCGAGACGCTGCAAGTGAGGCCTTCTCGGTTGTGTGCCGTAACGGAAGAACGCTCGATGTGCAGCATGATGCGCTTGCCGTCGAATTTTTGCTGGACCGCATAGTTTGGATCGAGAAGTCTGGCGGCGGCTTCATTCCCGTCGTCGATGGCGGTTAGAAGTTGACAGGCGGCTTTGTGCTTCACTGTGCGATTGAGCTATTGACTGGTCTTTGCTTTGAGTAGAATGTTTTTGCGGGAGTGCAATGGGTTGCGTTCCGCTTCTTTATCCCGGTAGCCCGGTTAGAAGGATGCGGAAGGCAGAGTAATGCCAGCGGCATCTCCAGGGAGGAGATGCCGGTTGCTGTGGTGCTGTGCAGTTAGGTCTGCGGAGTCGGTGAAGAGCCTACAAGCGACAGGGCATTATTACTGCGAGACTTTGGTTAGCCAAGGCAGCTCCTGGTACGAGCATTACTTGTGAGTTGCCATCTTTAAATGACAAGGTGACCAGATCCTGGTGGCCGAGGGCGTTGTAAGAGTCGAGTAGGTATTGGCTGTTGAAGCCAATGCTTGTTTCCTCGCCGTTGAAATCAATCGGAATGCTTTCGAGTGCCTCGCCGTCGTCTGGAGTGCTCGCGCTAAAGTTGAGCTGACCTGCTTTGATGTCGAGACGGATTGCATGGCTTCGACCATCGGCCATAAGGGAGACCCTTCTTACGGCTTCACGAAAGGCGGTAACGTCGGTTGCGAAGGAGTTGTCGTTGGCTTTTGGGATGACCATTTCGTAGTTGGGAAATTGGCCTGAAAGGAGTCGTGCGGAGAGTGAGCGAGATCCGACTTGGAAGTAAATGTGATTAGGGTCGGTGGTAAAGCGAAGCGTGCCCTGGTGCGCGGAGCATATCTTGGCCAATTCTGCCAGAGCTTTTCGTGGGATGAGTACATCGATTGTCGTCTTGCTGGTAATTTCTTTGTTTTCCGATTTTGCCAAGCGGTGGCCGTCGGTTGTGATCATTCTCATGCTTGATTCATCAATTTCGACTTTGGCGCCAGACAGCGTGTAGCGGCTCTCCTCCTGGGTAATTGCATAGATGGTGGAGGCGATCATGTTTGAGAAGATGTCTGTTGGTATTTCGATTGCGCCTTCTTTTGGTTCCTGGATTTCTGGGAAGGCTTCGAATTCCGGGGCCATAAGTTTGAAGCTGGCTCGCTCGCAGGTGAGTTTGGCTCCGCCGTTTTCAAGAGATTGGAAAGTCATGTCCGCGGTCTTGGGGAGGGTTTTGGTGATAGCGAGCAGTTTGGCCATTGGTACGAGGATCGTACCAGGTTCTGAAACTGCGGCTTCCGTCTGACAGGAGAGGCTGACGTCAAGGTCGGTGCCGGATATCTTGAGAGAAGAGGTGTTCTCGCTTGCAATTATGATGTTTTGCAGTACTGGAATCGTGTTGGATTTATTGGCGACGACTCCGGAGAGGAAAGCGAGTTCGGTTTGCAGGGTCTGAGCGTTGATGATGAATTTCATGAGTGGCTGGGTCCTTTTGTTTATTGAGTGTTCGCGGTTAATGACAGCAGGTGTTCGCGATCAAGAACAGGGCGAATCGCGGTCGGAAAATTGAGTAATCTGGAGTTGGTGATTTTGCTGCATACTTGCTTGGTCGCTCTGCGGTTCCTCGGTATTGAGGTCGCTATTTAGCGAGGGTGCAAGGTTCGTGCCGTTGGTGTTCTCTGGGTACTCGTGTTTAACGTTCCGCTTGGATTTTTATGCCTGGCGGTGAATGCTTAAAGGAAGAAGAGCGTAGCAGGCTCTGGTAGTTCCTGGCGTGAACTGCTTTTGGATGTTGATGGTATTACAGAGACTTGTGGAGAGTCTAAGGGCGTTGTGGGTGGTTGAACGGCGCGCGTTTCTTGATTCTTGGCTTTTCGGGTGGTGTGGTTTGGCTCGACTGCATTTGTAGATGTTGGAAGTGATGATGAAGGAGCGGCGCTCGGGGTCGCAGTCGAAGATTCGTGAACGGTCTTGTTCACTACTTTCAGTTCTTTGGTGGTGCAGGATGTTTCGTCGAACTCGGGGCGGAATCTTAGGAACGAGGCTTGTGTTAGTTGACCGGTTTCAGGGCCGATTGAGGGAGGAGCAGACAGGTACAGATATTTGACGCTTCCAACGATCGGGTCTTGGCGGAGATTTGCTTCTTTGATTTCTTTATGAGTGGCATCGTTTGGGAGCGTTGTGGATCCGAGGCTGATGAGAGTGCCTTCGTGGTACGCGAAGCATTCCGCGCTACGTTTTGAGTTTGCAACCAGTAATGCTTCGGTAGTTTCGTAAAGCTTAAATTTGAAGCTTAGGTCAGACTCGCAGTGTTTGAAGACTACTCCCTCACCGTCGCCGGCTTTGATCTTTTTGTAGAGAGCGATCTTTTCTTCGCGTGTTTTTGCAGTGTAGACGAACTTTACTGCGGCAGCGGGTTTTCCTGTTGATGAAGCCAGATGATCGTCGAACAGTAGTTCAAGCTTATCTTTTAACGCAACGCGCAGATGCTGTGGAAGGGTGAGCAGCGAAGTTCCATTTTTCTCCCACACGGTAAATACGTGCAATGTGGAATTAAGGAATTCTCCTGCAAGGCCCAGTGAAATTTCACATCCGGAGATGGTGGCGAGCTGGCGAAGGGCAGTCGTGATTTTAGGCGGGACCGGGATGCCGTTACCGAGTTTATTTGATGCGGTCACGCGGCCGGTTTTGTAGAGAACTGATATGAAGACGCCATCGCATTTTTGTTCGGCAAAATAATCGTCGTTGTCGAACAGCTTTGTGGCTTCTTCTTCTGTGACTTTCTTTGGGTGATTCGCTAAATAGCCGGTTGGTTCATATGTGGTTGCCGAAGATGAAGAATTTGATGGCGCTGGGGTTGCGACTGCGGACGCGCCGTTTCGCTCGACTACGGTGTAGGGAGTCTTTCGGTGATTCCGTTTATCGCGCTCTAGATCGTCGAAGATTCGTTTGGCCTCAGCGTAGGATACGGGCGAATCCGTTTGCTTGCGTGGGACGAGGGTACTACCGCGTTTTCCGTTGTATCCGGTAACGGTGAATTGATTGGGGCCTAGCTCCTCGAGGTGAATATTGTAGACCTTATCTGAGGAGCCGCCGTCGGCATAGTGTAATGAAACGGATTCGTAAATTCTGCTCATTGTTTTGGGGTGTACCGGGAACGGTTACTTGGGGTTTGAGAGCTTGGTGGCGCCATTTAGCTTACCGCTTAACTTTCCGTATTAGTCGAAGGTAGGTGCTTGAGCGAAGTTGGCGGGATTGCGATGGTGTCTATGAGGGAAAGCAGTATGCGGACATAGGCAGCCTCGGGACATTAGTTGACAGTCTTTGTCGGCGCTCTCTATCATCGCCGCTTTGATGCGCAGGCCCAATGTTGGCGGGGATCGACAACGAACGGAGGCCAAGAGCTTTGATTAAAATAGATATTATCAACCGCGTGACCGATCAAACCGGCGTGCCCAAGCTGAAAGCCGAACAGGCGGTGGACGCGCTGTTTCATTCGATGAAGGCAGCGCTCACGCGCGGCGATCGCATCGAGCTGCGAGGCTTCGGCGTCTTCGTCGTCAAGCCGCGGAAACGCGGCGTGGGCCGCAATCCACGCACGGGTCAGGAGGTCCCCATTCCGTCGGGCAAGACGATTCGCTTTAAGCCCGGCAAGGAGATGCAAGTTCGCGAAGACGGGGAAGAGTCCGGTGACAAGGCAGATCCCAGTTTAGGTTAGGGTGAAAAAAACCCAGTTAGTATGAAGCGGGAGAGGCTAAGAAGCTCAGTCGATTAGTGAACTCGGGTTTCGCGCACATTGATTACTTTTTCGCAATCACGGTTTATCACTTCGTGTTCGGTGTATTTGCAGGTGCCGGTTTGAGTCAGTTCTTTGGCCTGGTCTTCGCTGTCAGCTTCAATGTCATAGATAACGATCATGTCCCATCTTTCTCTTTGTTCGACTAAGAAATTTGGCATGGGTTGAGGTTTCTTTCCTGTAGAAGTGAGAATGGCTGGATGATTAGAGAGTCGGGGCACTTGGGAAAATATTGCAGGAAAATTAGTCTGTCTCTGTTATTGACCCCAGTTTTATTGTATTTGGTGCCCGCCTTTTATGTTGAGCTTCCTTAGGAGCGTTTCGGCCGCCTGTCTTCCTGCGTCTGCAAAGTAAATATTTTGGTATAGCGGTTGGGCGAGCATGAGGATAGCAGAAGGGCCTCCGTGTGCCTGGTGCTCGGCCATTTCGGCTAGGGCTTTGCGGACTTCCAATATGACAAGCTCTGTCAGTTGCTCGGCGTAGGGCTCGTGATTTAGCCCGGCTAAAGCACATTCTGTACGGGCCTTTTGCATGGCAATGGCGGCCGCTTGGTTTGCGGGGTGAGGCTGTCGGTTACCCATAGGGTGAGATTTCGGAATTTGCTGTTGGTCTAACGGCACGCTGGGTGCAATAAGACGTTTGGGTAGTCGTGTTTTTGCTTACGGCTCCTAATCTTTGGTGGTCGGTAGGGAACTCCATGTCAACTCACACATCCCAGTTGTTCATCACATCTCCGGGTTCACGCTGGTTAACTAACCAGGCGGTTAGTTCGGCGGGCATGGTCGATAAAATGGCTCGAGAGGATTTGCGGCGTGGTCATTTCTCTGAGATGGATGTCAGAGTCGCGCGCATTGAAGAGTTGGTCAACGAGCATGTATTGGAAGCAGAGCATGAGCGTGAGCTTTTGCTTTTAGCCGCACTGCTTCTCGAGGGTGGCGGGGAGACACGCAGGGCTTATCGAATTGCGGGCCGATTGTTAGCGGACAAAGAGCGGTTGGAGCATTCGTTTTTGAGTTCCTTGCGGCGTTTTAGGGCGCGCTTGGCTCTTAATCGCGGAGATGTAAAAGAAGCTCGTGTGGAAGTGACCTTGACGGAGCGGGTGGTCATGGAAACGCTGCGGGGGCTTGGTCAGGTTACTGAGACTATCGATCATGACGACATTTCGAAAGTGACAGCAGCCACCTGGTTGCTATCGGCTGAGATTTCTTTGGCAGAGCGAGAATTTGAGAAAGCGCTGCAGGATCTTGCCAATGCCTGGAGTTGTATGTCGAGTGGTCTAAAGAGTTCGGATGAGGCCGCAACGTTTGAGCTGTTGTCGGCTCTGGTTTGTGTGGGCATGGGGGATAGTAGTGGTGCGCCGGCGCTTGCGTATCTTTATCATCTTCACGTCAGTTTGCGTAACGAGTCTCCGATTGAGGCGTTGACGAGCGCGAGGATTGCTGCTGCGGCTGGTGACATGGGGCACGTGGTGGGGATTAGTGAGTCGGAGGCGGCGCGCTGGCGCCAGTACGGACCTGATCCCGAAGTCGTTCAGCATTATTTGCGGGAGGGGGCGTGTGCTCCTGCGCCTGCTGCTCTTTTGGAGAAGTTACCATCGCCGCATGAGTTAATTGCGGCATTGGATGCAAGTTTAGTGGAGTCTGACGCGGTAGCGCAGGCGAGCGTCGAAAGTGCGAGCCAGGCCGAGGCGAGGAAATCTGCGTTGCTGCCCATGTCGTTTCTCTTTGAGTTTTTTAGACTCGAAGAAGTAACCGGCATGTTTGATTACAATCTTAAGACAGGCCATCTAGTAGTTGATTGGAGTGATTGTGATGAGGGGTTGCTGCGGGATGCCGTGGCGGTGGGCGCGATCTCAGAAGTTGCGTTGGGCTGTACGGGCGGAACGATTTATTTGAACAACGGTTCTTATGTCGATGCTTGTCTTGATTCTGATGATAGTCATTTGCAAAACATGCCCGCGGTGGACGTGATTTTTGAATTGTTCAGGATTAGCGCAGCTGGGCTACCAGGTGCTGGGGCGAGGCAATTTAATGGTGGCCCGAAAGCGGCAAAAGTTCCTGAGGTTATTAAGTTGCGGCCCAATAGATTCAATCTGGCTTTAACCAAACGATTGGATCATATGCGGTCTGGTCGGAGTGAGGATGAACCGGCGGACGAGGAAGTCGATCTGGATGTCGCTTTCGCGGGTTGGGCGAGTAGTCCTGTTTCGCAGACATTGCGGTTGGACCAGGATGAAACAATAGAAGGCGGAGTCAACCAGGTTGTTTCGAGCGAGCAAGAGAGAATCGCGGAAGGTGGCGGGCAGTTGTCTTCTATGCAGTCCGGGGCCGGTTTATCTTCTTTATTAGGAGTCTTGGGATCGGAGGAGATAGTTGGTCTTGAAATGTCCGTAATTGAATGTCTGGCTTCGTTGGGGTTACACAATTCGAGAGTGGAAATCGTGTTGAGCGATCGTGGAGAGAAGATTCGTGAGTGTGGGTTAAAGGCGGAACTCTGCGATGTTTGGGGTAATTATCCGGCCGGTCCGTTAACGATGATCTTAAGTCTCGGTAAGGGCATGAAGGTAGCTTGCAGCGAAGCCGTTGATGTGGTTATGAGGACGGCTACACAACGATTGAGAATGCTTCCTGGGCGACGACTTGTTGGCGAGGTAGAGATGTCTGGTTTTGTGGCTGAAGATCCAGTAACACAGGCCATGCTAAGTGACTTGCGGGATTTGGCTCAGCTTGACGGCACGGGCGCGAGGCAGAAATTAAAACATATTTTCTTGGTTGGTGAACGTGGCACCGGCAAGGAATTGCTTGCGCGGGCGATTCATAATTGGTCGGCTCGTAGTAGTGAAAACTTCCGGGTGGTCAACCTGGGGGCGATCAATAAAGAGCTGGCTCCTTCTGAGATATTCGGATCCAAGAAGGGATCGTTTACAGGTTCGGTAGCGGATCGCCCTGGATATATTGAAGACGCTGTAAGGGGTACGTTATTTCTAGATGAGCTGGACGAGGCCGATGATAATACCCAGGCATTATTGAAACGAGTTGTCCAGTTTGGCACTTATAACGCTGTTGGGAGTCCTGATGAATTAAGTTGTGACGTTCGCTTTGTAGCGGCGACGAACAGAGTTTCCGGTGCCGATGGTTTTATCAAGCCCGATTTGAGGGATAGATTTTTGGAAGTAAGAGTTCCGCCGTTAAGAGATCGTAAAGGTGATATCCGGCCGTTGGCGGAGTTCTTTGCCGCCGAATACAAATACAAACTGCCGGAGCCGGTATTGGGCTATTTGGGAGGATTTGAGTGGCCCGGCAATGTTCGGCAATTGCAGAATGTAGTTGAGCGCGTTTGCGCGCTTGCCAGGTCTGAAGAGGATGTCACGTTGGCTGCGTTTGAAGCTTCGGTGAAAGAGAGTGGAGCTAACCCGGCTGTTTTTGAAATGGAAGACGGTCGTTTTTATCCGTTGGCTGTAGGTGAAACACTTAAAGACCGGCAAAATAGTCAGGATCGGTGGCATATTAAGTATGCCTTGACTCTGTTCGCGGGCAATAGAACGCATGCGGGACGGTTCTTAGGTATGACTCGTCAACATTTGAGGGAGCGTATGAAGTCGTTTGGCATCGTTGATGACAATCCTTGAGTGGTCCGGTCTCCCTGGTCCAGTTTTACAGATGGAGCTCTGCTTGTGAGTCGTGTTCAAGGATTAGGAAATCGAAGCCAATCTGATTCGTGATGGGATCGTAGTGAATGCGAGCTGGATTTTGGTTTGGGATGGCGATGGATATGTTTGCCGAGTCGGGTTTTTCGCTTGAGATAACCTCGAAGGGTGAGGACAGCGAATCTGGTAGTTGTGTGCTGGGTCTGCGTGGATCGTGTGGGGCAAGTATTAAATCTGGTTCGCGTCCTGTGAACGGATTTCTTTCTTCCGTTTGGATTGCATAAACTGGCTGAGTTTGTTTGGGCAGGTTTTCCTCTGGTGCGGCCAATAATTCTTCTTCCGTTAGATTGGTAAACCTCACCGCGGAATCTACGTTAATTCCCTGACTTTGTAGTTGAATGGCAAGGTGCTCATAGTGGTGGCGCATCTGTCTGTATTCTGGCAGATACTTCCATGGCTGTGTGACTTCGTTTTGCAGGTCTGCAAGCTTTTTGTCGAGACGTGCTTTTCTCGTTGTAGCGTCTTCCAAGTGGTGTTCGATCGAGCGGAGTTGATGATCTATGGACTGGATGATGCCGCTGTCGGTGTCGGTGACGGTGGCGTAGTAAGGCCGGTCGCCGTTTTCAGCGTACAGTTGGATATCGACGTTGCCTTCAAAAAGTGAGTTGAATTGGTGAACACTCGAAGATCCGTGGATGTAAATGTTGAAGCCGCGGTATTGTCCGACATGTTCGTGGACCTGGCTTCCTTTAGCTGCTTTTTTGATGGCGTTGGAGGCGAGGGCGCTCAGGTGTCGCAAGCTGCGGCCGGCGTCTTGTCGCTTTGTGATAACAGTGAATTCTTTATCCTGATATGTTTTCTTCAGGCGAATGGCAAAGTTATCTTCAAGGAGTGGTGCTTGGCGCGCAGTGAGTGCTTGTTGGTGCCAGTCGATTTCTGATTGAGTGCGGTTGACCTGGTCGGGCAGATAGCTTAGCTCATACCGCATGGACGAGCGGTTGTTGTAGTAAGCGGCGCGGAGACGTTCCAGCTTGATTAAATTGAGCTCGAGTTGGACGCGTTGCATCACCTGGGGATTTCCGGAAGCGACAGCTTTTACCTGGGCCGCGGTTAGTACCATGTCGCCGATGTCTTCCGCCGTGCGCTGCGTGATTTCTCCGGAGAGTATCTGATGGATGAATCGCGCTTTTGATTCGAGGATTTGCCAGGTGTAGCAGTCCATCGATCCTTTTGTGACGTATTGGAATATGAAAACTTCGTTGAAGATGTTGCCTTGGCGTAGGATTCGACCTTCGCGTTGTTCGACGTCGCGTGGGCGCCAGGGGGCGTCGAGGTGATGGAGAGCGATTAGCCGTTCCTGCGCGTTCATGGCTACGCCCATTTTTGATGTTGAGCCGAGCAGTATGCGGACCTTGCCGGCGTTGACGTTTTCTATGAGGCGTGCCTTTTTAGTTTGGGTATCCGCCGAGTGAATGAATTGTATTTCGTCTGCCGGTATTCCTTTGGCGATTAGTTTTCTCTTGATCTCGTAGTAGAGACTTTGGCGTAGAAGTCTTTCTGCGCTCGTCTCGCTATTGCTGGTTGGCGGTTCGGTTTCAGTCGTTTGTTCCAGCGTGGTTGCGGGGAGAAGGTATTTGGAATCGGTTGTCTTAGGGACCGATAAATCCAGAAACAATAGTTGCGCGGCAGCGTTGTGATGCGTTCGTTGCCAGATAGCGTGCACGTTGTTTGCGACGTGATTGATCTTGCTGTCGGGGTCCTCTGGAAGGTCCTGCATAACAAGCCGTATGTCGAGTGCGGCTTTGCGCCCATCACTGGTGACCATAAGCATGTTGTCTTCGGTGGGCTTCACCTGGCCGCTTCTTATGCAGTCCGCACGGAGGGAGAGCATTTTGGTGAACTCTTGTTGCGCGGCACTTGGTTCTATATCTTCGATGATTGTGGAGCCGCCGATTAGGGCAGGCGTAGGGATGTTTAGTTCTTGCTTAGTTCTTATGTCCAGTACTTGTTGGAGTTGTCGGGAAAGTTCCGGGACGTTTACGAATTTCGCAAAGCGGGTATGTTGGCGCCATCCGGAGCCGTCGACCTTTAGTTCTAATTCTGTAATGGTGTCACCGAACATCTGGGCCCAGGCGTCGAAGTGGCTAAGGCCAAGTTTTTGGAGCAGATCTGGTTGGAGATAACGTTGGACGGTGTAGATCTCAGCGACTGTATTTGAAATTGCAGTTGCGGTTAAGGCGATGACGCGGCCAGCTTGCTCGAGGAGATATTGAATCTTTACGTGCATGTCGAAGGCTTGCTGCGAGTCGCTGTTGGGCAGTCCAGCAATCCGAGTCATTTTTGTAGCAAAGCCAAGGTTTTTGAAGGTATCGAATTCGTCGACTATCAATGCGTCGACGCCCAGTTCCTCCCAGGTTATTGTTCGCTCGTCGTCACGGCGAATGACTCCACTCTCTTCCTTTAGTTGTGCTTCCAATTTCTTAGCTTGCCTTTCAAGTTGTTTGATTGAGAGGCGGTTGGCTGTTTCGTCTTCTTTTTCGAGATCGAGAATGTAGGACCGTAGTTTGTCGATCTCCTTTTGTAGGAATCGCCGAAATGTTTCGGGCATGAGTGGTAGGAGTTTGAAGCTGGAGTGAGGGATTATGATTAGATCCCAGTTTCCAGTTGCGATGCGTGAAAGTGTCTCGCCACGGCGTTCTTTAGTGAAGTCGTTAACGTCTGTGGTAAGCAGGCGGATGCCGGGGTAGAGGGTTTGAGCTTGAGTCACCCAAGTCGATATCGCGATCGGAGGGACTGTTACCAGCGGTTTGTTGGCCAGGCCGAGGCGGCGGAGTTCCATGGCTGCGGCGATCCCTATATAAGTCTTACCAGAGCCTACGGGATGATTGAAGAGTGCGGTTTGAGTTTGCAGTGAGCGCCAGACGGAGTCCTTTTGATGAGGTTTCAGGGTTTCGCTGACAGCTGTACCAGGCAGGGAAAGGTGAGCGCCGTCGAATTGCCGGGAACGGTAGACGTTATATTGTTGGTTATAGATTTCGCAGAGCTGCCGTTCACGAATTGGATCGTCCCAGGCCCATTCCATGAAATGATCTTTTATTTCAGTTAGCTTGGCTTGGGCTGCTGCTGTATCTACTAGATTGAGAACACGTACTTTGTCTTTGCCTGTTCCTGTTTCGTCATAAATGGCGGTGCGGCGAAGGTTGAGAGCGTCTTCGATAAGTTCGATTGCGTGCGCGCGAGGTGTTCCCCAGCGTTGTGTAGCATCAAAGCTTGTCGTAGCGGCATACGATGCTCGTGGGACGATCCATCTGGCGAGGGGTGCGTTGTAGATAATTTGTTCAGTGTAGTCAGGGACCAGAGCATTTGCGAAGCTACTGATAATTTCTTGTGGAATCCAGCCTGCTCCGAGGCGAGCAATTATCTCGCCGGGTCCAAGTGGGCGCGGTTGTACGGCACGTAGCGCGTCGACGTTCTCTTGGAATTGGTGGTCCAGGTTTGCAGCGGCTTCGGCTTCGAGCAGTTTGGTTCGGACATCTCCCGAAAGATACTCGTCCGCAGTTACCCAATTGCCGGCGGGTGTTTGAAATATGAGACCGGAGAGACTCGTAACAGTGTCGGCAACACTTATGCGTGAGAGTGCGGCAATGAAGTCTAAATCTACTAAGCCGCGTTCATTGAGAGAATGCAGCAGGGCGTCTGCTGGGTTGTTGGCCTCAGTTGCGGGTTTGTGCGTGTTGATTGTTCTGGTATTGAAGATCTTAGACTTAATGAATCCGCCCGTAGGTGTTTGCTCTTCAAGTGCTCTAAGAAAGCTGACGAAGGGGTTGTCGCGGCGGAAAAGCTTTTGGTTCTCCTTTGAGTTGATGTAACCAAAGCGCGAGGCGAACCTGTCGTACAGCGTGCTTAGGGTGGTTTGCGCAGAATGAAGAATAATGTCGTCGGTATTCAGAAGCTGCAGGCTGAGAACTTTCTTAGCAGCGGTGAATATATCAACCAGGGCTGTCGCTCGGCTTCCTTGTCTTTGAGTGGCGTGAAAAACGCTGGTTGCAGATTGGAGTTCGTCTTGGGCTTCCTGTTCAAGAGTCTCATCAGGAGAGACACGTGGTTGGGGTGACGGTAGTGGATGGACCGTCGGCAGGAGTAGATCTTGCGGAAGCGTCGATGTGATTGCGGCGAGGATGGTTTGACGTAGGTTCGTGTTGTTGGATGTGACGGTCAGTTGTTCGCTGCCGTTGTACATGCTCGGAGCAATCAGAGGGATACCGAGAATGTGTGATGGCTCGTCTATGAAGGCGCGGTTGATGATGGTCTTGGCGGTGCCGCCTTTGCGCCGTGGGAATGGCGCTTCCTCGGCGTGAATCCAGGATTCGCGCTCTGGGGCGGTTTCATCGGGTCTGGCGCGTTTGCGGAGGATGACCAGGTCGGTGATGACTGGTGTGCCGGCATTTTGTTTGAAGACGTTGTTGGGGAGGCGAAGCGCTGCTAACAATTCAGCGTGTTTTGACAGATGGCGCCGGACGCGGTCGTCTTTCTTGTCTAACGTTCCCGTGCTTGTGATGAAAGCGATGATGGCTCCCGGCCGTGCCAGCGCAACTGCTTTCACGAAAAAGTAGTCGTGTATTTGTTGTTTTAAGTACCTCTCTTTTATTGATGTGTCGGCGACGGGATAATCGCCGAAGGGGATATTGCCGATGACGAGATCGAAGAACTCTTTCGGAAGGGCGGTATCTTCAAAAGCTTGTTGATGGAGTTTAGCGTTTGGGTAGAGCAGGCCTGTGATGGTCGCAGAAACGCGATCTATTTCAACTGCGACGTACTCGGTGTTTCGCCGAAAGTGGCTAGGCATAACACCGATGAAGTGCCCGGTGCCGGCAGCTGGGTCCAGTATGCGAAGTGAGGGTAGTTTAGAAAGGCCCAGGTAGTCGAGAATGTCGTAGATTGCGGCAATGATCGGTAGGGGAGTAAAGAAGGCGCTTAGACTCGAGCTGCGTAGATTGTCGATTTCGTCTTCGGTAAGTAAAGCGTCGATCTCTTGGGTTGGTTCTCCCCATGACGATCGGGGAAAGGCTTTGTTGATTAATTCGGAAGATCCCCAGCCGACGTAACGCGCGAGGGTTTTTAAGTCGGCTTCAGATGGGGTGGTGCCTTCATTCTCTTTGAGCGCGTGGAGAATTGTGAGGGCTTCAATATTTTGTTTATAGCGGACTGATGCGCTACCCAGATTGTTGAGTTCGTCAGCGTTGGAGAATTGGAA
>Ga0137409_10004327_pt1 | contig 14924 bp, 11 predicted proteins | sample CZODoug1_16funga_FD_122059 | JGI IMG/M metagenome (GOLD analysis project Ga0137409, IMG submission 122059) | Vadose zone soil fungal communities from Angelo Coast Range Reserve, California, USA - CZODoug1_16fungal (Hybrid Assembly) | ecosystem: Environmental > Terrestrial > Soil > Vadose zone... | reverse complement strand
ACATCGCGAAGAGCGGGACGCGCCGCGACGAGCTTCTCTACTCCCAGGAGGAGATCGACGCGATCAATCGGATCCGCCGGCAGGCGCTGGGAATCCCGCCGAAGCAGGCCATTCTGGAAATGCGAAAGGCCATGGAGGAGTGGCCGACCAACGAGGAATTGCTGAAGCGAGTGAGTCAGAACGCGGCGAGCTGATCCCTAGCCGCCCTCTGCCCGCCGGCCCGTGGCCGGCATCGAAGGCTCCCGCCGCGGTGTGATTCCCTCCCGTGCGGCCCTCGTCAGAATTTCCGCGCTCGATGAATCCCCCGGACTGAGCTGCCTCAACCTCCGCGCGAACCACGCCGCCTGGGCCAGCGAGGCATTTCTCTCGAAGCCGAGCATGAGGGTGCGAAGGACCTCGGGATCCCTGGCGGAGAGCCCGAAGGCTTCGAACGCGGCGTCGTCCAGGCGCTCGCTCGGGCTGGGATCGGCCATCAGGCCGAACACCAGCGCCAGGGCGACATTTCTCGGGAACGGCGGCGTGGCGGCCAGGGCCGAGTCGGCTTCCTTGCGGCGGCCGGCAGCCAGCAGCATGCTGGCGATCATCCGCCGGTTGTAGGCGCCCAGCTCGGCGGGCTCGATGCGCGTCAGCCCCTCCATGATCCGCACGGCGCGGTCGGTGTCTCCGCCCGCGGCGATGGCCCGAGCGTATTCGTTCACGGAGCGGTGAATCTCGGCTGGATTGGCCGTGGCCTGCGTCGCGGAGCGAACAAGCAATGTCTGGGGATCGAACGCGACCAGGTCGAGATCATCGGTGACACGCACGAGGTATTCCGCGGGCGCGCCCGGGACACGCTCTTTCGTGCGGACGGTGCGGAGCGCCGGGTCCCGATACCACAGCCGGAGCGCCTGCCCCTCGATCATTGCGCTCTGAATCCCCCGGATGCCGCTGGTGCCGAAGGAAACCAGGACCTCGCTACCTCGCGGGAACGTCGGGAAGAGCTTCTGGAAATTGGCGCGAACGGTCCGGACCGCCTGCGATGCCTCGACCATGGCGCGCTCGGTCAGGATCGACTCCTCCTCCGCCCGAGCTCCGCGATACCAGACCCCGAGAAGGAGGAAGATCGAGAGCGCCAGGGTTGCCGTGATCGCCCCGCGCCTCGCCAGGACGGGGCCCAGGAACAGGGCGACACCCAGAGCCGGGAGACATGCGAAGTAGGGCGCCCAGTGGCGAACGAGAATCGTGGGCATGAGCAGGCCGGGAATCACGAAGAGCGCGCTGATCATGCCGACGCGCGCGAGCGAGCAGGATGGAGGGGTCCCCAGTCTCTTCTGTCGGGCGAGGAACACGAGTCCGGCGATGAGCATCACGAGCGCCGCGATTCCGTAGGCGGCGCGATTCTCCCACCAGGAGGCGGCGAGGCCCGGAGGGGGCACGTTGATCAGGGTCAGGAGATACCGCCAGAGGTAGAGCCCCCATCGCTCGGAGTGCTCGAGGCCCACATACATCGTCGCCCCGCTCTTGAACCCGCGTCCGGCAAGCAGGTGAATCCCGGGATGGATGACGCCCCACAGCAGCGCGACAAGGCCGTAGCCCACGATCTGAAACACCGGACGTCGGGGCGGCCTGCCGAGGATCCTGTCCCAGAGAAGGAGCACGGGGAACGCGGCAATGGCGGGCTCCTTGCAAAGCACGCCGGCGGCCGCGCACGCGAGCGCCGCGATGTCTTTGCCACGTTGCCGAAGGAGAAAGGCCGCGACGACGAAGAGCATCGCGAAGAGATCCTGGCTGCCGCTGATCCAGGCAACCGGGCCGGGCACATTCCCGTAGCTCGCGAAGAGAAGGCCCGAAAAAAGGCCCGCGCGAGGGCCGCACAATCGCGAGACGAGCGTGACGAGAAGGACAACCGTGCCCACGAGCGCGGCGAGATTCAGGAGGTGCCCCAGGGCTCCGTTCCGGGGATCGAGGAGTGCCAGGATCTTGAAATAGACTCCCAGCGGGATCGGCCGGTAGAAGGTGCCCTGCGCGGCGGGAAGGAGATGGGCCCGGAGGCCACCGTGATCCTGGAACGACAGGAAATAGAAGTCGTCCCAGAAGTACCCGAGATCGATGCATGGGAGGTTGAGCACGAGCACGAGGAGGACCGGCAGGAGGACGATCCAGCGATGGGGGGCACGGGATTCGGGTGGCTTTCGAACACCCGCTCCCGCACCCCCTTTGCGGTCCCTGGGCATGGGGCCGCAGTATAGACGACGGTCAGTATTTCACGCTGCATCCGTAGGGCTGCGTCGCGGCCACCTCGACCTTCTTCCCCGCCATGGAGGCGTCGAGCGCCGCGGACAGATAGTTGCGAGCGGTCTCGATGTCCTCACGGTCCGTCGACGGCTTGTCGTCGATCGCGCCGTTGTAGACGACCTTGCCCTTGGGATCGATCACGAAGATGTGCGGCGTGGTCTTGGCACCGTAGGCCTTCCCCACCTTCCCCTTGGGATCGAGCAGGAAATCGGTCGGCGCCGCCTTCTCTTCCGCCATCCACTCCTTCGCCTCGGGGCCCTGCACGTAGCCCTGCTTCCCCGGTGCGGAGGAACAGACCGAGAGCCACACGACGCCCTTCTCGGTGTACTTCTTCTGAAGCGACTGCATGTTCCCGCTGCCGTAATGCTTGCGCACGAACGGACACTGGCGATTCACCCATTCCAAGACGACGTACTTGCCCTTGTAGGCATCGAGGCGGACCGTCTTTCCGTCGGCATCGCGCGCCTCGAGCGCCGGCGCCGGCTCGCCAACGATCGCCGCGGCGTGCGCATCGAGAGCGGGCGTGAGAAGCAGGAGGCAAGCAAGTGTGGCGATTCGATTCATGATCGTTCTCCCTGTCGGTTTCTGTTGGAGGGTTTCGTGGGTGCTCGATACGCGGGGTTCCCCCGGCTCACGGGGACGTCCACGTTCACGCCGATCCGCGATCTGGCGTGTCCTGCATCCTCGATAACCAGAACGCCGCTCAGCCGCGCCAGGTTCCCCGCGGCGTTCGCGGCCCTGGCGAGCGTGACGCGGTACCCGCGCTTCGTGCGCTCGAGCCCTTGCGGTGTCGCATGCTCGGTCACGAGCGGCTTGTCGACAAAGAAGTACGCTTCCCGTGGAGCGATCCCCTTCGGCGGGACGAAATCGAGGGCGATTGCCCGTGGCCCGGCCTCCGCGGAGAAAGCCCATCCCTCGGGCCCGGCGGGCAGACGGGCGCGTGCCGCGGCGATCACCGCCGCTTCCGGGGTGCGAACACCGGGCCCCGGCGACACCGGCAGGGAGCGCCAGAGCCTGGCGGATCCCGGCAGGCAGATCTCCGCACATTCCAGCCAATCGAGCTTCCCTGCGATCGTGATGGAAGTGGCGTGGATGGTAGCCGGGGGCGTGATCCGGACGGAAAGGATCACGTCGCGATCGTATCCGTAGGTCACGAGGTTGTTCTCCTCGGACCGCCCGGGGATCGGCCACTCGATCGGCCCCGCCGCGAATCCCTTCGGAAGCGTCCAGGTGATCCGGGGCGGCAGCCCGGAGTCGCCCGGATTCCTCCAGTAGATGTGCCATCCGCGGCGGATCCTCATGCGGATGCCGACGTGGAAGGGCACGCCGGGAGCGACCGAGGGGCGTTCGGAGATGACGGAGGCCTCGACGTTGGCAGCCGAAGCCCCGGGAGGATTCAGCGACAGGGCGAGCAACATCGTCGGCGCCCACATCAAGAAACCAAGCGCCTGTCGAGCGAATCGTATCGGGATTGCTGGGATGAATCCTCCGAGGATCGAAGCCGACTGAGTGCGTAGCATACTACGCGACTGCCGCTCCTCGGCCAGGCGACTGCGGTTTCCCTCCTCACTGGCAGCACGCGGCTCCAGCCTGCTACAATCCGATGATGGAGCACTTCCAGCACGCGCTGGCGGTCGTCGAGACCCCTTCCGTGGGGAAAGGCACCCGCGTCTGGGCATTCGCCCACATCCTCCCCGCGGCGAGGATCGGCGCTGACTGCAACATCTGCGACCACGTCTTCATCGAGAACGATGTCGTCGTAGGAGATCGGGTCACCGTGAAGTCCGGTGTCCAGCTGTGGGATGGAGTGCGCCTGGAGGACGACGTCTTCGTCGGCCCCAACGCGACGTTCACCAACGACATGTTCCCGCGCAGCCGGGTGCGCCCCGAGCGATTTCCCGAAACCATGGTGAGGGCCGGTGCCTCGATCGGCGCCAACGCCACCATCCTGCCCGGCCTCACCATCGGCCAACGTGCCATGGTCGGTGCGGGATGCGTCGTGACACGCGACGTGCCGGCGAACGCTATCGTAGTCGGAAACCCGGCACGGATCATCGGCTACGTGGATGAGGAGACCCGCTCCCCGCTTCGGCCCACCACCACCGGGGCCGGGATGCCGAGCGCCGGCGTGGCGGCCGGCTTGGCCGAAACGGGCAGCGTCGCCACCGCGGTCCGGGGCGTGACGCTGCACCGTCTCAAGCGCGTGAACGACCTGCGCGGCTCGCTGGTCGTCGGCGAGGTCGCTCGGGAAGTGCCGTTTGAGGTTCGGCGCTTCTTCTTCATCTTCGATGTCGCGGACGAGGGGATCCGGGGCGAGCACGCGCATCGCGACCTGCACCAATTCCTGGTCTGCCTGCGGGGACGGGTTTTCCTCATGGTGGACGACGGCACGGCCCGCGCCGAGTTCGTGCTCGACTCGCCGGCGCTGGGGGTTCACCTGCCGCCGATGGTCTGGGGCAGCCAATTCCGCTACTCCCCCGACGCCCTGCTCCTGGTGCTGGCTTCCGATTACTACCGGCCGGAGGATTACATCCGCGACTACCGCGAGTTTCTTGGTGCGGTAGCCGGGGGACCTCCGCCGAAGCGGTGAGCGCGCTCGCCACCGCCCGCATGATCCTCCTCAATGATTTCAAGCGGCAGTGGGCTGACTGCGGCGAGGCGGTGCTCGACGCGGTGCGGCACGTCGGCGAGAGCGGCTGGTACATCCTCGGCGAGGAGGTGCGACGATTCGAGGAGGCACTCGCCGCGACCTGGGGACGCCGCTTCTGCGTCGGTGTTGGAACGGGGCTCGATGCGATCGAAATCGCTCTTCGGGCGCTCGGCTTGAGCCCCGGAGACCGTGTCGTCACCACACCGAACTCGGCCTTTGCCACCACTCTCGCCATCCTCCGGATCGGCGCGATTCCGATCTTCGTGGACGTGGACGCGGGCGGGCAGATCGACCTCGGCCAGTGCCGCGAGATTCTCGCCTCGCGGAGCGAGGTGCGGTACATCGTGCCGGTGCACCTCTACGGCGAGCCGCTCGATCCGCAGGCGCTCGCCGATTTTCGGGACCGATTCGACTCGAATATTGTCGAGGACTGCGCTCAGTCGATTCTGGCGCGAAGAGGCGGGCGTCCGGCCGGAACCATCGGCCAAACCGCCGCGACTTCGTTCTATCCAACCAAGAATCTTGGAGCCTATGGGGACGGGGGTGCGATCCTGACGGACGACGCGGTTCTGGCCGATGCGGCGCGGCAGCTGCGCGATTACGGCCAATCCGAAAAGTACGTTCACACGCGGCTGGGCACGAACAGCCGCCTAGACGAGGTGCACGCGGCCATCCTCAGGCGCGCCCTCATGCCGCGTCTGGAGGCGTACACGCGTCGGCGGCGCGAGGTCGCGGCAGCCTATCGCGCCGGGATTCGGCATCCGTGCGTCCGAGTCCCGGAGGCGGCGGGAGAAGGAGTAGGGCACCTGTTTCCGATCGTGGTTCCCGCGAAGAGTCGTCAGAATTTTCGGGCATTCTTGAAGGAGCGCGGTGTCGCCACGGGCGAGCACTACCCGTTGGCGATCCCCGACCAGCCGGCGATGCGTGGAGTTCCGTTCGAAACGCCGTTCGGCCTGACGCGGGTCCGAGAGTTCTGCGCGTCGGAGGTGAGCTTGCCCATCCACCCCTATCTCCTGGACGACGAGGTCGCCCGGGTGATCGATGCAGTCAACACCTGGGCGGGCTGAGATGCTCTCGATTGTCATCCCTGTGTACAAGAACGAGGAGAACCTGGACCGGCTCCTTCGGGAGGTCGAGCGGGTCACGGCGTCGTGCGAAGATAAGGTCGAGGTCGTGTTCGTGGTGGACGGTAGCCCCGACCGGAGCCTGGAAATCCTACGCGAGCGCCTGCCGCGCGTCCGTTTCTCCTCACGGCTCGTCGCACTCAGCCGAAACTTCGGATCGTTCAATGCGATCCTGGCCGGCCTGGATGTGGGGTCGGGCGAGACCTTCGCGGTTCTCGCGGCGGACCTTCAGGAACCGCCGGAGCTCGCGCTCAAGTTCCACGGTATCCTCAGTCGAGGAGAGGCCGATATCGTCTTCGGCGTGAGGGCGAGCCGTTCGGATCCCTGGATAGATGAAGCCGCCTCGCGTCTGTTCTGGGGGATCTACCGCCGTCTTGTGTTGCCCGAGCTACCGCCCGGGGGCGTGGACATGTTTGGTTGCACCCGCACCGTCCGAGATCGGGTGGTCGCGCTGCGCGAGGCGAACACCAACCTGATCGCGCTGCTCTTCTGGGTGGGCTTCCGGCGTGCCTACGTCCCCTACGAACGCCAGCCGCGGCGGGAGGGCACGAGCGCGTGGACGCTCGCGAAGAAGCTCCGCTACTCCCTAGATAGCGTCTTCAACTTCACCGACCTCCCCATCCGCCTGCTGCTCGGGGTCGGGATCGTCGGCACCACGACCGCGCTTGCATACACCATCGTGCTCCTGGTTGCCCGGCTGACCGGTCGGATCGACATTCCGGGCTACACCGCCACCGCGCTCGCGATCGCCTTCTTCGGGTCGATTACGAGTCTGGGGCTGGGAATCGTAGGACAGTATCTCTGGCTGGTCTTGCAGAACAGCCGGTGCCGGCCGAGCTACCTCATCGAAAGGGTGGACGATTTTCAGAACTCATGACCAAGAAGAAACCCCACCCCGCTGGAGCAAAACGCCGTCCGTCAGCCCGCCCGCAACAGCCGATCCCGCGCCGCTCCTCCCTCGAGGACCGGCTCAAGGGTAAGATGCTCTGGTTGTTCGCGGGCGTACTTGTACTCGCCATCCTCGGAGCGTTCTGGGACTACCTTCTTGGGAACAAGACCTACCTCTTCAAGGACATCGGTAGCGACTCGCTCAACGGCTTGTACCCGCAGCTGGTTCACACCGCGTCGCAGATCCAGCGATGGCTGATCCCGGGCTGGTCGTTCAATCAGGGTTTGGGCCAGAACGCCTACCCGAACACACTCGGCGAGCCCTTCACATGGATCCTCTACGTCCTCCGTCCCGAGATGCTGCCACGCGGCTTGGCCTGGGTGGAGATCCTGAAAGTCGCGACGGGCGGCTTCCTCTTCTACTGGTTCCTGCGGCTTCGGAACATGAGCGCGTACACGGCGACCCTCGTCTCGCTGTGCTACGCCTTCTGCGGAACCATGATTGTCGGCGGTGGGTGGTCAATTTTCTCCACCCACACCGTGCACGCGGCATTACTCCTCGTGTCTTTCGAAATGCTGCTCCAGGGGCGCCGGATATGGCTCTTCCCCTTGGCAGTGGCACTGATCACGGCCTTCAATATTTTCTACGCGTACCTCTTCGGAATCTTTCTGCTGGCCTACCTTCCGGCCCGCCTCATAGAGGCCGGCCGGAGCGAGACCGGGAAGCTCTCCCGGCTCCTGGCCAGGGTCGCCGTGCTGGGCGTAATCGGCCTCGCGATCAGCGCCGTGTTCTCTCTCCCATCGCTCGTGGAGATTCTCCAGAGCCCCAGGGTCCACGGCGAGGCATCGCATGCCGGCCAACTGCTTCAGGCCTCGCCCTTCCGCCTGGGCGACACGAACTACTACGCCTCGTTCGCACTGCGGTTGTTCAGCAGCGACATGCTCGGAACCGGTTCCCAGTTCCGTGGCTGGACGAATTACCTGGAGGCCCCGATGCATTACTGTGGGCTTCTGACACTCTTGCTCGTGCCCCAGGTGTTCGTGGGGCTCAGCGGCAAACGGCGCAAGCTCTACGGGATCGCGGCAGGGATCATCCTGGCCGTCCAGTTGGTGCCGTGGCTGCGCCACGGATTCTGGCTCTTCACGGGCGATTACTTTAGAACTCTCTCCCTGTTCTTCTCGATTCTCTTGCTGCTTTACTCCGCGCGAGCCCTGGACGGCATCCTCAAGGGGAATGGTCTCAACCTAATGTTGCTCCTGGGCACACTGGTCGTGCTCCTGGTGTTGCTCCACTTCCCCTATTACCCTCGCGAATACGCCGCACGGATTGATGCCACGCTGCAGGCGGGAGCCGCCGGCCTCCTCGTCGTCTACACCGCGCTCCTCATCGCTCTCACCAAGCCCAACGTCAGCATGTACGCCCAGGCCGGTCTTCTGATCGTCGTGGGGCTTGAGTTGATGCTATTCACGAGGGTATCGGTGAGCCGGCGCGATGTCGTCACGACAGACGAGCTCCAAGAGAAGATCGGGTACAACGACTATTCCGGGGACGCTTTGGAAATCATTCGCGGGCAGGACGCGGGTTTTTTCAGGGTGGAGAAGAACTTTGCATCATCGCCAGCGATGCACTCGAGCTTGAACGACGGGAAAGTACAAGGGTACTTCGGCACCAGCTCGTACCACTCGTTCAACCAGTTGAACTACATCCGCTTCCTGGCTGGAATGGGAGTGATCAACCCGAAGGACGAAACACAGACACGCTGGGCCCCGGGGTTGCGGCAGCGTCCACTCCTCCAGACATTCGCCAGCGTGCGCTACTGGCTAGTCCGGGGCGATTATACGGGAGAGCCCTTTCTCGTGAATGGTTACACGCTCCTCGGAAAAGCAGGCGACCTGAAGATCCTAAAGAACAAATTCTTCGTCCCCCTTGGATTCGGAGTGGAACAGTACGTCCGAGAAAGTGTTCGCAGGGAGCTGGATCCAACGCTTCGAGACGCCGTGCTGCTCCAGGCTTTCGTCGTCCCCGATAGCGTCGTGGGAGAGTATCCAGAGTTCGCCGAATGGCGGCCTCTCGCAACCCCAGCGCCTTATGGATTGGACAACTTGTCCGCGGACACACGCCGATCAGCCGATAATGCCATGACGGTGGTGAAGGTCGACCATAACCGCGTGGTAGGGAAGCTCAGCAACGCGAAGCCGCGGATGCTGATCTTCAGCTTCCCCTTCGACATGGGCTGGGAGGCTTTCGTGGACGGGAGGAAAGCGCCTCTGAAAGTGATCGACTATGGGCTGAATGGGCTCGCGGTGAGCCCCGGCGGGCACACGATCATGCTTCGCTACCGGCCACCCATGCGCGCCACCGGCCTGCTCGTTAGCCTAGCTGGTTTGATTGCCCTCGGCGCGATTGGAATTGTCTCCAGGGTTTCTAGGCGGAAGGGGCATCTGGCTTCCCCGTAGCAAGGGGGCATCACTCCTCCACTTGGTTTCGAACGATGGCTCATGAGTTGGAGGAGCGGTAGTCGGCACCGGCCGGACTGATGTCGTCGGCTGACCCGAAGCCGAGCTCCGCAGCTGCGTTCCGGACGTCTTTCGACCCGAATCCCAACTGGAGTCCCCATGGGTGGAGCCGAGCAGGCTGGCAAGAAGAGCGAGCGGCGGAAGGTCTACGTCGTCCTGCCCGTGTACAACGAGGAGGGAAGGATCGGGAGCCTGCTCCATCGACTCGACGAGGCGATGGACGACGCCGCCATTCCCTACCAGGTGATCCTCGTCGACGACGGCAGCCGGGACGCCACCCGCGAGATCGTGCAGGAGCACGCGGCGCGGATGCCCATCCAGATGATGCGGCACGAGGTCAATCAGGGGCTGGGCGCCACGATTCGCGACGGTCTGGTCGCCGCCTCGAAAGTCGCGGGCAACCAGGACGTCATCATCACCATGGATTCGGACGACACGCACGCTCCGGGGCTCATCCTCCGCATGATCCGAATGATCTCGGAGGGACACGACGTCGTCATCGCCTCTCGGTACCGGGAGGGATCCCGGACCGTGGGGGTGCCGTTCCTCCGACTCGTCATGAGCACCGGGGCGTCCTGGCTCTTCCGCATGGTCTTCCCGATTCAGGGGGTCCGGGACTATACCTGTGGCTATCGTGCGTACCGCGCCCAGGTCCTAAAAGACGCCATAACCCGATACGGGGATCAATTCTTCGATCAGGACGGCTTCCAGTGCATGGTGGACATCCTTCTCAAGCTCAGCCGGATGCACCTCATCTTCGGCGAGGTGCCGTTCATCCTGCGCTACGACTACAAAGAAGGTGGCAGCAAGATGAACGTGGGCAAGACCGTGCGCGATACGCTGGGCCTGATGTGGAAAGCGACGGCTTGGAGGATGAGCCCGGCGGAGGAAGGTCGCTTCGAGCGGGAGTACTACGAGACCGTCTATCCGAACTATTCCCGGCAGAACCCTCCGCGAAAGCTCCATTTCTACCGGCGGCTGGTCGAGGGCGTCGCCGCGCGCGATCGCGTCCCGAGGATTCTCGACATTGGATGCGCCTTTGGGGCCTTCCTCTCGGCCCTGAATCCGGAGTGGCGGCGTTTCGGCACCGACGTGAGCCAGTACGCGACGGATCAAGCTGCCGCCACGGTCCCTGGCGCGACCTTCGCCCGCGCGGGCGTCAACGACATTCCTTTTCCCGATCCCTTCGACATCATCACTTCGTTCGACGTAATCGAGCACATCCCGTCGCTCGAGGACGTCGCCTCGGCCGTTCGTTCCCGCCTCGTGCCGGAGGGGCACTTCATCTTCGTCGTGCCGGTCTACGATGGCGTCACGGGACCGGTCATCCGGCTCCTCGACAAGGACGAGACGCACGTGCACAAGCGATCGAGGGACTTCTGGCTGGCGTGGGCGCGGGAGCATTTCGTTCTGCTCGAATGGTACGGAATCTATCGCTATCTTCTGCCCGGCCTCGGATACGCGCACCTTCCGACGAAACTCTGGCGCCGCTTCACCCCGGCGATCGCCGTGGTCGCGCGACGCCGGCCGCGATGAGGGCCGGCCACCCTGCGGTGCCGGCCGCCTCTAAGAACCGGCGCAAGCCCTCCGCTCCATCCGCGCGCTCCCGGCAGATCCGCCCGCACGATCGAAGGCGCGTCTGGACCTTCGTGGCCCTCGGCATCATCGCGCGACGAGGGAGAGTTCGGCTACATCGCCCAGGAGATGCTGCGGGGCGTCCCGATGTACGTGTCGGCCTACACGCAGAAGCTGCCCGGCACCTATCTCTTCTACGCGCTGTTCCTTTCGGTATTCGGGGAGTCCATCACGGCGATCCACCTGGGGCTATTGCTCGTGAACGCCGCCATCATGGGGCTCATCTTCCTCATCTTGCGAAAGACGCACAGCGGGCCGGCAGGGTGTCTAGGGGCGCTCGCGTTCGGGGTGATGGGGTCTGCTTCGGCTTCGCCTTCTGGAAGTGGGCGACGATACACAGCGCCCTCCGGATAACGACCTTCGGTCATTTATGGCAAATCCACCGGGACTTGTTCTCCTTTGGTTCAGTTTTGTCAATGTTTAAGGCGCTTTTGCGGCAGCTCAGCACGAACTCGTCGAGAACCTTCCGGGAATTTTCGAGAAATTCGCTGGGGAGCTTCCCCAAGAAGTAGGTGCCCCGTGCGGGGTTACGAGTCCTCGGATCGGACTTCGAAGCCTCGCCGCAAATTCAGTTCTTTACTTCCCGGCCCGACGCGGTGATACTGTCTTTCTGCAATGCCTGACGGTCGTCATCCATATGGAAACGTTGCCGCGGGAGCAGATTACCTGCGGTTTTTCTGTATCCGGGAAGGATTCCTTCCCGGCACCCGACCAATGAGGCCGGGTGGCCGATCCGAGAGGATCGGTGAGTAGGGGCAGATGCCCCAGTTCGCAAGGAGCAAAGAGTGGCTGTTGGAACCGTGAAGTGGTTTAACGAGGCGAAGGGTTTTGGATTCATCCAGCAGGAAGGTGGCGAGGACGTGTTTGTGCACTACTCTTCCATCTCCGGTGAGGGTTTCAAGACCCTGGCCGAGGGCGAGCGCCTGGAATTCGAGGTCGTGAAGGGCCCGAAGGGCCTCCAGGCGGCGAACGTCCGCAAGGCGTAATCAGCCCGGCTGAATCGCCCGTAGAACCGCTTGAGGCGGCACCGTGAGGTGCCGCCTCTTCGCTTTCATCCCGGGAGCCCCACCTGACGTAGAAGAGCCTGGAAGCGCGGATCCGAGCGAAGGGTCGCCAGCCGTGGGTCTTTCCTGAGATATACCAGCATCGTGGATCGCTCCTGGGCCGCCTCGTTCAGCTGCTCGAACGCCTTGTCCTTGTCTCCCAATCCGGCATAGATCACCGCGGAGTGATACGGGGAGACGTAGCTCTTCTTCGACTCCTCCCCCAGACGATCCAGCAGGCGCCGCGCCTCCACTCGCTTGCCCTCCGCGGCGAGCACGTGGCCCAGGGAAGACATGAAATTGGGATCGGGCTCGCTGTCCGCGTCGATCGCTAACTGAATCTCCTTGGCGGCATCCGCGTACATCCCCTTCTGCTCCAGGGCAAGACCCAGCCCCCAGTGCCCTACCGGATGCGTGGTGTCGAGCTCGATCACCTTTCGCATCCGATCCATCGCCTCGTCGTACTTTCCCTCGAAGAAGAGCACCATCCCTTCACTCGACTTGAGCACCACGGAAAGCGGATCCAGCTCCTGCGCCCGCCTCAGCTCGGCCATTCCCTCGTCGTACCGGCCGGTCGATGCCAGGTACCGGCTGTAGGAATGGTGCACCTTGGCGTCGCTGGGGTTGAGGGCGAGCGCGCGTTGAAACTCTCGCTCGGCCCCGGCCCAATCCCACTCGTAGTAGGCCATCTCGAAGGCGAGCGCGGCGTGCGCCTCGCCCAGGGAATCGTCGATCGCAAGCGCCTCGAGCGCGGCCTCCTTCGCCTTCGGAAAGGCCTCGCGCGGGGAAATCCGGATGTAAAACGGCAGCACGTTGTAATAGTCCGCGATCGCCGAGTGCGCACGGGCGTAGGTCGAGTCCCGCCCGACGGACCGCCGGAAATAGCCGATCGCTTTGGACAAGCCCTCCGGGGTTCTCGTGTTCCAGAAGAAACGACCCATGAGGTAGTCCTCGTGGGCCGCCGGATCCACCGGACGGTCGGCGGCGAGCCTGGCCGCCGAGCGGGGATTGACGAGCCTCGCCACCTCACCTGCGATCAGGCGCGCCACGCCGCTCTGCACCGCCAGGATATCTTGTAGATCCCGGTCGTAGCTTTGCGCCCAGAGATGCTCGTCCGTCGCCGTGCGGATGAGCTGCGCCGTGACCCGCACCCGATTTCCCGCGCGCAGCACGGAGCCCTCCACAACCGCATCGACACCCAGCTCGCGGCCGACTTCGGGGAGACGTTTCTTCGTGCCCTTGTACTTCATGGAGGAGGTCCGCGAGATGATCCTCGGCCCACCCATCTGTGCGAGCGTCGTGGTGAGCTCCTCCGTCATGCCATCGACGAAGTACTCCTGCTCCGGGTTGGCCGAGAGGTTCTCGAGGGGCAACACGGCGAGAGAGCGGATGGAGCCCGCGCGGCCCCCGGTGAGGAAACGGCTCCTCCAGCCTCCCCAATCCTGAATGGCGGCATAGGCCAGGAGCCCGGCGACTCCGAGAATCACCAGAGCCGGCACGAGCCATCCCCGGGAAGGCTCCGTTCCGGGTGCGAATCCGGCTCCGCCCAGACGCTCCAGCTCGCTCGCCAGATCCCACGCGGAATGAGTCCGCTCCCCAGCGCTCTTCTCCAGGCAGCGGCGAACGGCACCGTCCAGATCGGGAGGGATGTCCTTGCGCAGCGACGAGAGCGGGGGTGAGTCCTGGCTCAGGACCGCGCTCATCGTGTCGGCAGGGGTGGGGCCCGAAAAGGGCCGCCTGCCTGAGAGCATTTCGTAAAGGACACATCCCAGGGCGAAGAGATCCGAGCGATGATCCACCTTCTCTCCGCGGATCTGCTCGGGGGACATGTAGCCCGACGTGCCCAGGATCGCGCCTGCCTCGGTCTGCGTCGGCACGGCGGTTTCCGCCGCACCCTCTTCGACCGCGGAGGGGCGCACGAGCTTCGCGATCCCAAAATCCAGGATCTTGACCCGGCCGTCGTTCGTGACGAACAGGTTCTCGGGCTTGAGATCGCGGTGCACGATCCCCTTTTCGTGCGCTGCGGAGAGCCCCTTCGCGATCTGGATCCCGTACTCCACGGCCTTTCGGACCGGAAGCGCGCGCCCTCCCATCTGCTCGCGGAGCGTGCGCCCCTCGAGAAGCTCCGTGACGGCGTACGGAGAGCCTTCGTGCTCGCCGAAGTCGTAGACCGCGAGAATGTTCGGGTGGTTGAGAGAGCTTGCGGCGCGGGCTTCCTGCTCGAATCGCCGGAGGCGGTCGGGATCGGAGCTTGCCGCGGCGGGAAGAACCTTGACGGCCACGTCGCGGCGGAGAACCTCGTCGTGCGCGCGGTAGACGACGCCCATCCCGCCCGCGCCGATCCGCTCGACGATGCGGTAGTGAGAGAGCGTCTGCCCGATGAGGTTATCCACCGGCCCCCTAAACGCCGCTCCCGGCCATCACCGGATCGCCGATCACGGCGCGCACCCGGTGCACTCCCCCGTCATCACGCAAGGGAATGGCGGCCGCGTCGACGGAGACTCCATCCAGCTCCACGGTGGCGAGGCCGCGGCAGCGCTGCTTCGGATTCTCGACGGTGATCTCGTAGCGTGTCCTTCCAATCCGGAGCACCGCCGAGAATCCGGGCCAGGCGAAGGGAACGCAAGGGTCCAGAGAGAACGCAGCCCCCCGGCGCTTCACGCCGAGTATTGTTTCCAGCCCGGCACGATACATCCACGCCGCCGACCCCGTATACCACGTCCATCCGCCGCGGCCCACGTGCGCGGGATGGGCGTACACATCGGCGGCGACGACGTAGGGCTCCACCTTGTA
>Ga0137409_10004326_pt1 | contig 14926 bp, 11 predicted proteins | sample CZODoug1_16funga_FD_122059 | JGI IMG/M metagenome (GOLD analysis project Ga0137409, IMG submission 122059) | Vadose zone soil fungal communities from Angelo Coast Range Reserve, California, USA - CZODoug1_16fungal (Hybrid Assembly) | ecosystem: Environmental > Terrestrial > Soil > Vadose zone... | reverse complement strand
TCGCGCCTTGCCATCGGGGCGCCTCGCCCGTCTCGGTGCGACGCCAGACTTTCACCACGGGCTGTTAACCGCAGAGAGCGTGGAGTACGCAGAGCCCAAAAACCTCTGCGCTCTCTGCGGCCTCCGCGGTTAAACGTGTGGACCTCGAACGACGACGTCTCACCGCAGAGCGCGTGGAGTACGGTGAGCCAAAAAACACCTCCGCGATCTCTGCGACCTCTGCGGTTAAACGTGGACTCGAGCTGCGCTCTCTCCGGCCTCTGCGGTTAAACGTGGACGTGGACTCGAACGACGACGTTTCACCGTAGAGCGCGTGGAGTACGTTGAGCCAAAAAAACCTCTGCGATCTCTGCGACCTCCGCGGTTAAACGTGGACTGCGGCTCAGCGCGGCGCGAGCGGAAACGGTTCGTGCGAGAAGAAGTCGTTCAGGTCGCTGATGGCAACCCCCAGGCGAGGATCGTTGGTCGCCTGATAGCAGTCGCGGCGCATCGTGAGGAACGCGCTGGTCCACGGCACGTGCGCCTCGAGCTCGCCGAGCGCTTCCCGGCACGTGCCCAGAAAATCGAAGCGCGTCGTGAGATCGACGCGCGTCAGCAGGCGTGCGGTGTCGGTCGCGCGCACGCTGAAGGGGGCCTTGAGCGCGTCGAACAACGGCCGCGCGGTGATCGCGCGGTGCTCGCCGACCGCGGCGGCGATGTCGAGCGCCTGCTGCTTGAATCGCAGCTGCGGCCAGGGATCCACCTGGAGGCGCGCGATCGCCATCTCCAGTGCAGCGGCCGATTCATCGAGCCTCGACTGTCTGTAGCGGAGCGCGGCCAGGATGATGTCCGCTTCCGCTGGCTGATAGGCGCGCAGCTGCTCGATCAGCGGCAGCGCCGCGTCCGATCCGTCTTCGGCCAGGATCTCGGCCGCCATCGCCAGCTCTATCGGATCGCGTGGCGGCTCGGACTGCTGGCGCCACAGCTCGCGAGCGCCCGGCGTGTCCTTGTCCTGGTAAAAGCGTCGCAGCGCCGCCTGACGCTGCTGCTCCTCAGGCGAAACATCGCGCAGCAGCGTGGGCGAGGCGCTGGCCCTGACGAAAGTCGTCGAGGCCGTCTCCACCGCCCCCCACCTGATTCCCGCGTCGCTGTCGAGCGGCGGATGGGACGCGCCCATCGAGTGCGCCAGCTCGCGCATCTCGGCGAGCAGACTCGATCCGGAGCGGCCGACGGATCGGGCCATCCCGAATTCGACGATGTTGCGGTCGTCGGTGTTGACCTCCACGCGGGGCGCGCCCGCGAGGACGCGCGCGACGGCGTCGGTGGCCAGATAGTGCGCCAGGACGCCGTGAATGCTCACGGCGCGCCAGACCTTGGCCAGCGCGGTTTTGAACGGCTCTTCAGCGATGCGCGCGCGCAGTGCCGCCGCGCTGTATTTGCGCGGGCGGGCCGTGGCCAGCAGCACGAGATCGCCCTGGTTGGTCTGCCACGTCTCGACCTGCGGAAACAGCGCCGCCATCGTCGCGTAGATCGTGCGGAGCGTCCGCGCATCGATTTCGTAGCCCTGCACCCACTGGGCGAAAACGCCGTCGGGCGTCAGGCGCGCGTTCGCCGCCCGGTAGTACTCCAGCGTGAACATGCTGGCGATGCCCGCGCGGAACGGATTGGACGGCTCTGACGCGATGATGTCGTAGCGCTCGCGCGTCGTCAGCAGCTCCTCGCGCGCGTCGGCGATCGTGACGCGCACCTTCGGGTTGTGCATCGCCTCGTGGTTGACGACCTCCGACGCTCGCGCAACGTCGAGCACCAGCTTCTCGAGCTCGACGACGTCGACGCGTTCCATCGACGGAATCGCAGCCAGCCAGCCGGCGGTGCTGCCGGTGCCGAGACCGATGACCAGGGCGCGGCGCGGCTGCGGGATCCGCAGGGCGCCGATGAGGCCGAGCATCACCTGGGTGCCGGCGTCGGCGACCGCGCTGCCGTCCGACTTGCCGTTGACGATGAAGGAGTAGCCGGTCTCTTCGGCGGCCAGCGCGACGCTGCTTTCGACGCCGTCCGCTTCCCAGATCATCGCGCGGCGTTCGGTTTGCTCCCAGGCGCGCAGCTGATTCGCCGACGTGAAGACGTCGCGCGGCGCGCGGCCGGCGCCGATCCCGCTGTGACGCCAGATCGCCGTCGGTCCCGCGGCCGTGAGCAACAGAAGCGTAACGGCGGCGAGCGCCAGGATCGACAAGGAACGCAAAGGCCGCAAAGACCGCAAAGCCACGTTTTCTTTGCGGGCTTCGCGCGCTTTGCGGTCCACGTCGAGGATGGCCGCGGCCAGGCCCAGAAGGACGAGCACGAGCGCGACGAGCCGCCACGCGCCGGGAGCCGTCAGCCACGGCAGCACGCCGAATCCACCCGCGAGCGAGCCGATGATCGCTCCGATGGTGTTCGCCGCGTAAGCGAGCCCGACATCGCGGCCGACGCCTTCGCGCCCGCGACCGAACAACGCGATGAGCAGCGGGAACTGATAGCCCGCGATGATCGCCGGCGGCAGCACGACGATCACCGTCACGATCGTCCAGCCGGCGACGGCGGCCGAGAATCCGGTTGCGCCGAAGGGCACGAACGACAGTGCAAGGAGCGCGACTCGATCGCCCAGCGCATACGTGAGCGCGACCGCGGCCGCTTCGATCAGACAAGACGAGGCGAATCCCAGGAGCGAGGCGGGACGATCGCTGGCCACCAGCGAGTACAACAGCCCGCCGATGCCGATGCCGGCGAGCGCCACGGCGAGCACCAGGCCGAAGGTGAACACCGATCCGCCGAGCAGCGGGCCCAGCAGCCGATACCAGACGAGCTCCATCAGAAAGAATGCGAAGCCCACGGTCGCAGCTGCCACGAGGAGAAAGAGACGGCCGGGTAGGACGGGTAGGGCGGCGGGTGGGTCGGGTGGGTCGGGTCGGACGGGCATGGCAGGATGGGCGGGACAGGCCGGATGGGTGGGAACGGCAAGATCGTCTCGCGCCTGGCCGGCCCCTCCCGCCTCTCCCGCCCTGCGATCCATCGTGCGGGCGACGACCGCGACCAGGAGGTTGACGGCCGCGGCCAGCCACAGCGTCTCACGCGTTCCGTACAATTCGAGCAGGAAGAAGGTGGCGATCAGACAACCTGCCACCGCGCCGAGCGTGTTCAGCGCGTAGAGCGTTGCGAGGTTCTGACGCCGGACGTCGCCGGCGCGGGTGACGGCTCGCGCAGCCGCCGGCAGCGTACCGCCCATGGCGACGGTCGGCACTGCGAGGACGATGACGCTCAGGATCAGGCGCTCGAGCGTCGCCGCGAACACGCCGAGCCGGCTGGATCCACCGCTGGCGAGATAGATCGACCGCGCCGCGGTGAGCAGCAGCGGGCTGAGCGCGGAGAAAATGGCGATGATGGTTTCGAGCGTGGCGTACAAGAGGAGCGGGCGCGGATGGCGATCGGCGCGCGGGCCGAGCAGCAGGCCGCCGATGCCGAGGCCGCCGATGAAAATCGCGAGGACGGCAGCCGATGCGGCGGTGCTCGCGCCGAAGATCAGGCGGAACTCCCGCAGCCAGCCGACCTGATAGACGAGCGCGCAGAACCCGGACGCGAACAGCAGCGCGGCGACCGGCGCGGTGCGCGATTGCATGTCAGCGGGTCAGCGTCCACACGAGCGCGAGCGCGACCCCGGCGCCCGCGGCCTGCAGCCAGAGCTCGGCGCGCTCCTGCAGGAACAGCAGCCCGGCGCCCATCAGCGCAGCGGCCGCGAGGAGGAAGCGCCAGTACAGCTCTTCGTTCGCCACCTCCAGGCCGCGCGATCCGGCGCGGCGCCGCGCCGCGTCGATGATCTTGTTCGCGATCTCGCGATCGCCTTCGCGGTCCAGCTCGAGATACTCGCCGCCGCCCGCGTTGGCGATCATCGACAGCGACGAGCGGTCGAGCGCCGAGCGGATCGGCGGCTCCTGCGGCGAGGTGTCGTTGGCCTTGCGCGGCGGCTCGGGGATGAGCCCGCCGAGCGTCGTGCCTACGCCGACCACGTAGACCGGCACGTCGTTGGTGCGCGCGATCTTCAGCGACCGCGCGACCTCGCCGCTCCACGCCTGGCCGTCGCTGACCAGCACGAACGCCTTGGCGTTCGGCGACTTGCCGTACAGCTCCTGATCCTTCTCGATCAGGCGCATGCCCCACGCGATGCCGAGCTCGATGTTGGTGTCCCACGTCGTGTCGTCCTCGAGACGGAACGGCGATTCCTGCGCGAGGTGATCGAGGAAGAAGAAGAACGTGTTCGGATCCTTGGTGAGCCGCACCTGCGGCGCCGCGATGTGCGCGAAGAGCGCCATCGCCATGCGGTCGTCTTTCCAGCCGAGCGATTCGCCGAGCACGCGCAGGAAGCGCATCGATCGCTGCCAACGGTTGCCGGCCGCCACGTCGGCCGTGCGCATCGACGCGGAGCCGTCCTGCAGGATGACGAGATCGACCCCGGCCGTCCGCACGAGCGCGGCGGCTGCGGTCGGCCGCGAGAGCGCGACGATCGTGCACGCGCTCGCGAGGATGAGGCAGAGCCAGAACACGAGGCTGCCGAAAATTGGAAACCGCTCGCGCACCGGCAGGCGTCGATGCTGCCGATACCGCCGCGCGTCACGCCGCCGCGCCGCGAGCTGCCAGAACCATGCGATCAGCAACACCGCGGGGGCGATCAGCAGCCACAAGTACTGCGGCGCCGCAAAGCGAAGGGTGTCGAGGTCGATTCCTAGCAACGCTCAACTCTCACCGACATCTGTCGCGCGCCGCACCTCGCACGTCGCACCTCGCACTCTGCACCTCGCACTCCGCACCTCGCACCTCGCACTTCGCACCCTCGCACCTCGCACGTCGCACCTCGCACGTCGCACCTCGCACCCTCGCACCTCGCACCTATCCCTTTCGGATCTTCTGCCCACCTTTCCCAGCGTCAGGAGCATCCTTTCTCTCCTCGCCGCGCTTCGGGATGACGATCTTGAACTGGTTCATGTCAGTCGCCGGCGGTGGACCGCCGGGCCGGCCGTGCAGCGTCAGCCCCGCCGGCAGATCGTCATCTGGCCCTTTGGCCACGCTTCTCGCAGCGGTCTTCGGTGCCGCAGCGCCGCGCCCCCGCGCCAGCACCTCCCGACTGCGGACGGCGTACTCGTAGTTGAACGCGGCGTCCATGCAGGCCTGAAGGCCCTGGGCTCCGCACCCGTTCGCCTGCGTCTTCAACACCTCCGCGTAATTCCGCACGACATCGTCGAGGCGGCGGACCGCGGCGGCGCGATCGTTCGTGCCCTGGCTCGCGCGGAAGGAGGCGTTGGCGGAGAGAACGAGGATTGTGGGATCCGTCTCGGTGACGACGCCGTTGGCGTCGTGCCTCGGGTTGATGGCCGGATAGTCCGCGGCCCAGTACCCGGCGGCGGCGCGGACGTCGCGCGCGTCGGCCTCCGCCGCGGGCCCGACCACCGGCACGCGCCGTTCGACGCCGAGCGACTGCTCGACCTCGCTGCCTTCGTCGGCAGCCTCGGCGTAGCGCAGCGTGGCGAGCTGCTTGTGCACGTCTGCGAGGCGGCCCTCGGTCCGGCCGGCAAGCAAGAACCCGGCGCCGGCGACAGCGAGCACGACAGCGGCAACCAACGGACCGGCGACGGATTTCATGAGCGCCTCACAGCAGGCATCAGGCCCGCGCTACGGGAACTTTCGGAAATAGGGAACCGTCAGCTGCAGCGTGAGCGCGACGGTCCAGAGGCTCGCCGCGATGAACGCGTAGCCGGCGAACTTGGGCTGCTGGCTGCTGTACCGTCTCACGTCCACGCGGCCCGCCGAGCGGCGATCGATGTCCTTGATCGCGTTCAGGACCGCCAATTCGTCGCCCGCCGGGTAGAACTTGCCGCCGGTCGCTTCCACCGCTGGCTTCCAGATGTCGTCGGGCAGCACCGCGCCGAGGCCCTTGTTGTAGCTCGTGCGGATGAAGTAGACCGGAATCCTCGTCTGCCGCGCTCCTTCGAGAATCTCGTTCACGTTGCGGCCGTGTATCGTCACCTGCGTGTCCTGGCCGTCGCTGAAGATCAGCATCAGGTTGCCGGCAGCGTCGAGGAAGTCGAAGGCCTTGAACAGCCCGACGCTCTGCTCGATCGCCAGGCCGATGGTGGTTCCCTGATCGGGAAACTTCATGAACTCGGTCCAGTCCCCGATGAGCGACAGGCTGAGCAGGATGTTGTCGTAATCGGTCGTGAACGGCGTCACGACGTACGCCTCGTCGCCGAATTCGATGAGACCGATCAGGTCGTGATATTTGCCGCTGATGCGCTGTCGGATGAACGTGTCGGCCGCGGCGACCGTGGTGAAGAACGTCGCTTCGTTCGGCGCCTTGGCATTCAGGTGCGCGGCCGGGAAGCGCGCCATCATGCTGGACGAAGCGTCGATCATCAGCGCGATGCGGCGGCCGGGGAAGCTCACCTGCTCGTGGGTCAGCGACGAATACGGATCGGCGAGCGCGAGGACGAAGAACGGCAAGCCGCCCAGGAACAGGAGCAGCGCGCCGTGCCGGACGATGGACGTCCACGAGCCGCCGCTCCACTCGAGGACGGCGGGCAGCGCCACCTGCGTGCGGCCGGCCTTCGTCCGCGTGAGCGCGCGGCCGACGAGCACCGCCGCCGACAGCCCGATCAGAATCACGGCGGCGAAGATCGCGTCCGTCCGGTGCGTGAACAGCAGATCCGCGGTGCGCACGTTGCGCCACTCGAAGACGAGGTCCCGGACGAACGCCGGAACCTGGGTTATCGGGACCACGCGCGACTGTCCAGTTTGGTGCCGGCGCGGCGGGCGGCAAGCCGCTTCATGAACCAGATCTGCTCGATCTTCATCCGCCGCAGCACCTGTTTCGCGGTCGCCAGTGCCTGGTCCAGGGCGCCATCGTCCAGCGTGCCATCGCGGCCGAAATGCGCCGTCGTGAAGGCGGTGAGCGCCTGCGCCAGCGATTCCAGGAGCTCGGTGCGGCGCGCGCTCCCTTCCGCGCGCGGCAGCTCGCGCGCGACGGTCTGCGGCGTGACCGAGCCCGAGACGGCGATTCGCTTGCCGCGCGGCCAGCCGGCCTGGAGAATCAGGCGCCCGGGCTCGACCGATTGCGGATTGAGGTTTGAGGACTGCGGATTGAGGATTGCGGAATGCGGATTGCCGGTTGCGGATTGCGGATTGACGGTTGCGGATTGCGATTGGGAACTCGGATTGGGGTTGAGCGTGGAGTCCGCGCCCAGCGGCTTCGCCGGCATGAGGCTGGCACGACGGCCGACGGCATAGGTCGCAGCGATGCGCAACGCGGCGAGCGCGCGCCCGGCGAGCTCCGGCGTCCAGCCGCCGCGGTCGCGCTCACGCTGGACCGCCGCCAGCTCGCGGCTGATCCCGCGCAGAACCGCGGCGTCGGTGATCAGACGATCGCCCGCCGCCGACGGCTTCTGATAGCGCCTCGCGAGGCGCACCACGGCGAGCAGCGCCAGCAGGCCGGCGAGCACGAACAGCACCGTGCCGATGACGCTGAACAGGTTGGCGCGGAACGCGCGCTGGTCGATGTCGCCGAAGGTTTCAGCCGGCGCGTCGCGGATGTCCGACGCGTCGGCCGGCACCAGCGACGTGACCCGGATCGACTCGGCCGGCAGCACGTACGCCTGGTCGCGCCCCTGGATTGAGGTTTTCTGCCCCACCTTGCTCTGCACGCGGTAGCTGAGCTTGGTTTCCGGCAGCGCGACGTCCTTGCCGAACAGGTTCTCGGCGATCAGGCGCAGCCGGTACTCGTACTGGAAAAATCGGCGCTGATCGGTGCGCAGATCGGCGCCGTGCGATCCGCCGAGCACCTCGAAGGGCGCAAACTGCACCACCGACGGCTCGAGCCGCGATTGATCGACGACCACCGTCGCGGCGTCGGTCTCGAGAACAGCGCAAGTGAGGACGACCGTGAACGGCTCGCCGACCCGGATGGCGCCGGCGCTCGTGCGCCACCAGCACTGCAGCGGATCGGTCTGAACGTCCTGAGCTCGCGCAGCCGCGTTGATGGCGACCGAGAGGGCACACGCGAAGACTGCACGTCGAACCATAGCTGGTGTCCCTGTCTGCCGCGAAAAAAGCGACGAACCACTCACGAAACCCACGAAAGCCGCCAAACCAATGTAGTTCGTTTTTCGTGTCTTTCGTGATTTTCGTGTGTTTCGCGGTCCTATGCTGCCTTCCTCAACCGTCTTTCCGCAATGAATTCGCTGAGCGCGATCGTCGTCTGCAGCTCGTCGATACCGATGCGGAGCACGTCGAGATCCGACGCCTTCGCCATCCGCGCCACCTCGTCCTGCCACGTGCGCGTGCGCGCCGACAAGGTGCGCAATGCCTTGCGCGACATCACCTTCGACCGGCCGGTCTCCACGTCGAACGCCTCGATCCAGCCGGCCGACACCGGGGGGAGCTCGAACGCAAAGGCGCTGTCGATCAGCACGATGAATACGTCATGCGACGAGATCAGCTGGCCGAGCTCCTTCATGACGTCGCCGGCCTCGTCGAACAGGAAATCGGAGATGACCGGGACCATCGACGTCTTGCGCATGAATCCGGCGAGCGACATGCTCAGGCTGTCCGCCCGCTTGAGCGGCAGCAGGCCGGTCTGGAACTGGTACGCTTCGAGGCAGTGGATCACCTGGTTCTTGCCGATGCGCGGCCGGATCGCGGCGAGCTGGTCGAACTTCGCGTCGAACGTGATGAGGCCGAACATGTCCTGAAAGAAGACCGCCGACATGCCGATGGTGCCGATCGTCCGCGCGATAGCGGCGGCGATCGGGATGCCGTCGATGCCGCAGCGCGTCGACAGCGACGCGTCGGCGACGGCGATCACGGTCGCGGTGCTGCGCTGCTCGAACTCGCGCACGACCATCGGGCTGAAGTTCGTCAGCGTCGACTGCGGCCAGTCGATGTTCGACATGCGATCGCCCGCCTGCCAGTCGCGCAGGCCGACGAAATCGAACCCCGATCCGGTGAACAGGCTCCGGTGCTCCCCGATGGTGAACTCGCGCATGCGGCGCATGATCAGGAGCTCGATCTCGGTGAGCTCCGACAGGTTCACGAACGGCTCGACGTCCTGTTCCCGTGTTCGCATTGCAGATTTCAGATTTCAGATTGCATGCAGTCGCGCGCCATCGTCTCCAACGGCGGAGCGCGAGGCTTTCAGCCGAGCGGACCGGCGCGCCTGAAAGGCTCGCCCTCCACGCCGCTTGGAGCGTTGAGCATTCATGGAATCGCCACCCGGTCGATGACGTCGTTGATGACGCTGTCAGTGGTCAGGCCGTGGCTCGCGGCGTGCGGCCCGAGCCAGATGCGGTGGCCAAGCACGTACTGCGCGAGATCCTGGATGTCCTCCGGGTAGACCTCCGTCCGCCGCCGCACCAGCAGCGTCCACACTTTCGCGAGGCGGCCCCAGCAGATGATCGCGCGCGGCGAGGCGCCCAGATCCACGCCGTGCTCGACGAGCTCGGACGGTGAGTGGACGTTCCAATCGGTGTCGGGGTTGAACGGCCGCGTCGCCGCCACCAGCCGCTGGATGTACATCCCGAGGCGCTCGTGCAGGAACACGTGCTCGTTGATCGCGCCGCGGAGCTGGACGATCCGTTCCTTCGACATCAGCTCGTTGAGCCGCACCTTCTTGAAGTCGAAGTGGACGAGCTTGGCTTCCTCCTCCGGCGGCAGGTAGCCGATGTTCACCATGATGGCGAACCGATCGGTCGCTGCTTCCGACAGCGGGAACGTGCCCTGGCCGAGCTCAATCGGGTTCATCGTCGCGATCGCGAAGCTGAACGCCGGCAGCTCGTAAGTGGTCTTGCCGACGGTGACCGTCCGATCCTGCAGCGCCTCGAGGAATGCGCTCTGCGACTTGAGCGGGATGCGGTTGATCTCGTCGAGCAGGATGACCTCGGCTTCAACGAGCGGGCCGAACTCGGTCATCATCTCGCCGGTGGCCGGGTTGATCATCTGGAAGCCGACGACTTCGGTCGGCTGCAGGTCGGCGCGCCCCTGGAGGCGGACGAACTTGGCATTGCTGATCGCCGCGAGGATGACGCCGAAGAACGTCTTGCCGACGCCGGGCACGCCGCGCAGAAGCAGGTTGCCCGCGTTGACCTGACGCTGTTCCTTTTTGTCGTACGACGTCGGGATTTCTGACATCAGGACGACGTTGGCGAGCGCCTTGGCGGTTGCGTAGCCGACGAGCGCTTTTCCGCCTTCCGCGACGATCGAGTCGTGGAAAGCCATGGCTTGTTCGAGGTCAGGATGCATCAAATGGGAGTGTCATCTTACTTGATAGAATACCCTGCAATGAACAAAGTGCTGGCAAGCGCCGACGAGGCCGTCGCGCGGATCCCCGAAGGCGCGACCATCATGATGGGCGGCTTCGGGCTTTGTGGCATTCCCGAGAATCTGATCGCGGCCCTGCGCGCGCGCGGCACCAGGGGGCTGACGGTCATCAGCAACAATGCGGGCGTGGACGACTTCGGGATTGGCGTGCTCCTCCGGGCGCGCCAGGTCCGCAAGATGATCGCCACTTACGTGGGCGAGAACAAGGAATTCGAGCGGCAGTTCCTGACCGGCGAGATCGAGGTCGAGCTCGTGCCGCAGGGGACCTTTGCCGAGCGGATTCGCGCCGGCGGCGCCGGCATTGGCGGCTTCTTTACGCCGACCGGTCATGGGACGCTCGTCGCCGAGCAGAAGGAAACACGCACCATCCGCGGCAAGCCCTACGTGCTCGAGCAGCCGCTGACCGCCGATTTCGCGTTCGTCAAGGCCTGGAGGGGCGATCGGGCGGGCAACCTGGTCTTCCGGCGGACGGCGCGCAATTTCAACCCGGTGATGGCCACCGCGGCCGAGGTGACGATCGCCGAGGTGGAGCACCTTGTCGAGCCCGGCGAGATCGATCCCGATCACGTCGTCACGCCGGGGATCTTCGTCCGGCACATCCTGCAGAGCGCGCGCTACGAGAAGCGGATCGAGAAGAGGACGGTCAAAAGCGTGTCATAAGCACGAAACGCACGAAACCCGGCAAAAACACGAAAAAGATCTCTGTCGTCTCCTTCGTGTGTTTCGTGATTTCGTGATGTCGTGGTGATCGTGGCGTCGAGATGGTGCCCATGGATATTCGCGATCGCATCGTGACGCGCGTGGCGCGCGAGCTGAAGGACGGCGACTACGTCAACCTCGGCATCGGGATGCCGACTCTCGTGGCGAACCACATTCCGGCGGGCGTGCACATCACGCTGCATTCCGAGAACGGGATGCTCGGAATCGGCCCGTATCCGACCGAGGCCGAGGTCGATCCGGATCTGATCAATGCCGGCAAGGAGACCGTCACCGAGACGCCGGGATGCTCGTATTTCAACAGCGCCGACTCGTTCGCGATGGTGCGCGGCGGCCACATCGATCTCACGGTGCTCGGCGCGCTGCAGGTGGACGAGGCGGGCAACCTCGCGAACTGGATGATTCCCGGCAAGATGGTGAAGGGCATGGGCGGCGCGATGGATCTCGTGGCCGGCGCCAAGCGCGTGATCATCGCGATGGAGCACACGACCAGGGACGGCGGCCACAAGATCCTGAAGCAGTGCACGCTGCCGCTCACCGGGCTGAAGGTCGTCGACGCGATCGTCACCGAGCTGGCTGTGATCGAGGTCACCCCGCGCGGCCTCGTGCTGAGGGAGATTGCGTCGGACACCACGATCGAGAGGGTCCGCCAGGCCACGGGGGCGGAGCTCATCGTGGACACCACACCAGGCACCTTCTAACGCAGAGAACCTTAACTGAACTTGCTATGGCGCGGTCGGTTTTGCCTGCGGCGCCAGGATGTTGAGCGTCAGCCGCAGCGCCGAGGGCCGGGGCGCGGCGGCGGGCGCCGACGGCGCGCCGAACGCAGCGGAGAGGATGTCGGGATCTTCGAAGTTCGCCGTGACCTCGACCTTCGTGCCGCGCGGCAGCGTCAGGGGGCGCTCGAACCAATAGCGGCGTCCCCAGTCGGCGCGCGTGTTCAGGCGAATCATCGGCGCGCGCGAGCTGTCGGGCCGCACCGCTTCGACCTGCAGCGTGATGTTCGCCGGCACCTGATCGGGGCTCAACGCGACAGCCTGCACATCGTCGGTCATCGTGCGGCTGAACGTGATCGTCTGGTTCGCGGCGCCGGCCGGTGCCGACGGCGAGTCGATCGGCAGCATCAGCAGCTCGCGCGCCTCTCTCGGCGCGAAATAGACGCCGACGGTGCTGCGATCGGACAGCGGCTTGCCTTCGAACTGCCAGGTTTTCTTGTAGTGGATGCGGACGCCGAGCTGGGCGCCGGCCGGCAGACGAAACGCGGCGCCGCCGTCGATCGGCTCGGGGTCCTGGCCGGGCAGCCATCGCGCGAGCACTCGCTCGGGCGCCGGCGCGGACGCCGGAGGGGCGTCCTGCGCCGCATCCGCCTTCACGAACACGATCGCGCTGCGCACGATTGACGGCGTGCCGGGCAGCAGATCGACGGCGCGCACCCAGCGCGCCTCAGGCGTGGCGGTCGCCAGCGTGAACTCGTGCGTGTCCTCCATCTTGTCCGCGGTGAGCGTGAACTCGGCGGGCATCCGCAGCGCGAGATCGGGCGCGCCCATCGTCCAGTCGTTTTTCAGCGTGACCGCCGGCAGCTTCTGATCGAGCATGCCGCGCGGGTTGCCGCCGGTCGCCCAGGTCAGCAGCACGTCGAGCTCCTTGGGCAACAGCGTGTGCGCGCTCTTCAGCTCGCCGAACCCCTCCTCGGCGTTCCACGGCGGCATGTGCGCCGCCACGAGCTCGGCGCGGATCGATTCGGCCCACGGAAACGCTTCGTCGTAGGTCATCAGCGACATCGGCGCGACGCCGCCCGCCACGTGACACCGCGAGCACCGGTCTCGCAGGATCGGAAACACATCGTCGTTGTAGGTGTACTTCGACGTCACCGCTTTGTGCGCCTCGCCGCGCTGAACGGCGAGCGCGACGGCGCCGCAGACGAGGGCGCACGCGAGGGCGGCGCGCGCGGCGATGATCTTCCGGCTCATGGCTGATGCGGGAAGGCCGACTGGATGTCGTTGGCGGCCTCGACGAATTTCGAATAGGCATCGGCGATCTGCTGTTTGTTGCCGATATCGCCGAACGCGTCGAGCAGGTAGGCGGAGCGCACCAGCTTCGTGATCGCCGGCTGGGCGACTTTGCGCCGCTCGGCAGGCAGCTCTTGCTTGTGTTCGTCGAGCGCGAGCGCGAGGTCCTTGGCCTGAAACGCCGGCACGTAGATGCTGGCGAACGATCCGCGATCGATGAATGCGCGGATCTGATCCGTGCGCGTGCGGAGCTGCGCGAGCATCTCGGGGACGGTCTCCGGGATCGGCAGCGGCACCAGCGCGGGATCGACCCCCGATGAGATTTCAGCGCCGCCCGGCGCCGCCACCGCAACCGTTGGGGCCGGTGTGGGGCTCGACGCGGGCGCCGGCACCGGCGGCGCGCTCGTCATCCGCGGACCCGAGGCGACGGCCGGCTCCTTCGAATACGCCGGGAATGTGAAGTCGAAGCGGTTATCAGGCGCGTCGGCCTTGAACTTCACCTTCGCGTACATCTCAGCCGGGAACGGCAGCTTGCCGACCGTGCCTTGCAGATAGCGTCCGCTCCGCACCAGCGGCACGGTGATTTCCTTCGACGTCTTCGAATCCTTCGCCACGACGCTGCCCGCGATGCTCCGCACGTCCTTCAGCGGAAGCGGCTTCGTGTAGTCGTCGTACAGGTACATCCGAAAGACGCCCGTCGGCAGGTACGCGCCTTCGAGGTGATGCCAGTTGTCCGACGCCATGAAGAACTGGCCGCCGTGCTGCGGATTGTGATCGCCGTGCGGGCGCGGCGAATGGGTCTTCGCCATCGGCGATCCATCAGGACATGTACCGGGAGTGACCGACGTTTTGGTGCTCCCGGCACAGGTCCACGACACCGCGACCGTCACTTGAATCAGATCCCGCCCGTCGATTGGACATTTCCCCGGCTTTGACTCGGCGACCACGGAATGGACCGGACAGCTCCAGATCGAGTCGAGCCTGGTTGGCACCAGCGTCATGCCGCACTTTCGACAGAGGCCGGGCTTGTCCTCGAGGACCTCGGCATCCTGCACCATCGGGCACACATAGGAGAGCGGCGGCAGCTTCTCGTTCGGCGCGGGGCGCGCGGCCTGCCGCGCGGCAAGAACACTCGCAGCGAGTGAAACGATCAACAGCAAAGCAGCGGATGTCCTTTGTGCGTTCACGATCAGCTACCCCTCCGCGGAGTTCCTGGTTCCTGGAACCGTTTCAAAACAGGCCGAGCCCGGTCCCTGGCCCATGGCGCCTGGCCCCGTTTATGTTATACACCCTCGCATGGTTCGCAAAATCGTGGTTGGCTGCGCCGCCGCATGCGCGATCGTCGCGCTGCTCAGCGGTCGTCCGGCGGCCCAGACCTCGGCCGTTGACGCCGCCTTCGACGCCTTCTGGTCCGCGGCTTCGCCTGCCGAAGCCGCCAGGCTCGTCGACGGCATTCTCCGTACCCGCGTCAGCTTCGACGAAGCGTATCGCCGGCTGCAGCGCGGTCGTACGTACCGGCCGCAGCCGACCGGCGTCGTGCGGTTGAAAATCCGGCCGCGCGACGGCGTCGATCACTTCTACGCGCTCAACGTGCCGGAGACCTACGACCCGGCGCGCCGCTACCAGGTCCGCTTTCAGCTGCACGGCGGTGTCGGCGGCCGCGCGACGAGCGCCCCGGTCGGCACCGGCGCGATCGGCGCGCTCGCCGGCGCGGAGCAGATCTACGTGATTCCGTACGCCTGGGCCGACGCGCCGTGGTGGAGCGATGATCAGGCCCGCAATCTCGTCGACATCGTCGACGCGGTGAAGCGGAACTACAACATCGACGA
>Ga0137409_10004324_pt1 | contig 14928 bp, 13 predicted proteins | sample CZODoug1_16funga_FD_122059 | JGI IMG/M metagenome (GOLD analysis project Ga0137409, IMG submission 122059) | Vadose zone soil fungal communities from Angelo Coast Range Reserve, California, USA - CZODoug1_16fungal (Hybrid Assembly) | ecosystem: Environmental > Terrestrial > Soil > Vadose zone... | reverse complement strand
CTTCGAGCGGGAGGGCCTCAAGATCGGCTTCGACATCGGCGCGGCGGCGCAGTCGCTGGTGCAGCTGCGGCAGCGCGTGGTCGAGGCACGCGGCGAGGCGCGCGGGGATACCGAGATCGTGTTCGATCTCGCCTGCCGTCTCGGTCTCGCCGACCGCTTCTGGAATGGCGACATCGATGCGGCCCAGCGTCACCAGCTCGGCCCGTCCGGGGTGACCCTCGAGACGCTTCGCGAGAACCCGGGCGGCGTGCGGGTGCCGCTCCAGACGCGCTACCGCAAGTACGCCGAAGAGAAGGACGGCGTGCCGAGCGGATTCGCCACCCCGACGGGCAAGATCGAGCTGTACTCCGAGACGTTCGTGGCCCACGGGTATCGGCCGCTGCCCGAGCACGAGGAGCCGCTGATGGGACCGCGCTCACGACCGGAGCTGGCCGAGCGCTTCCCGCTGATCCTGACCTGCGCCAAATCCACGCAGTTTTGCGAGAGCCAGCACCGCGCGCTGCCCAGCCTGCGCCGGCGCGTCCCCGATCCGGAAGTCGAGCTGCATCCGGCGGCCGCCGGCGAGCGGGGCATCCGGGCAGGCGACTGGGTGGCCATCGAGACACCGGAGGGTCAGGTCCGGGCCCGCGCCAAGCTGAACGAGAGTCTCGATCCGCGAGTCGTCTGCGGCCAGCACGGCTGGTGGCAGGCCTGTCCGGAGCTCGGGGCGCCTGCCTACGATCCCTTCGGCCCCGACGGCGCGAACTACAACCTCGTCATCGGTAACGCGGCGATCGACCCGATCAGCGGCTCGGTTCCCCACCGCGCCTATCTCTGTCAGATCCGTCGCTGTGATTGAGTATGCCTCCAGCGGCTCTGAGGGCGCTGACGTGCGGCCCAGATAACCGTATTCGAGGGAGGATGTGCCGTGAGAGTCGTTCGCAGCAAAGAGTTCACTGGCGAGAGGCCGTGGGCCGCGATAGACATTGCCAACATGAGCGGCACAACCACCCGCCTGCACTGGACCGATCGACCGTACAAGTGGCACGTGAATAACGGCGACGAGGTATTCGCAGTTCTGGACGGAACGGTTGATATGCACTACCGAGAAAGCGGAGCAGAAAATATCGTCACGCTTCACGCGGGGGATGTCTTCTTCGCTGAGGTCGGCTGCGAACACGTCGCCCACCCGCGAGGCGAGGCACGCATCTTGGTTGTTGAGAGAGAAGGCAGCGTTTGAAAATGACGAGGAGGCGCACCCAATGAGTGACCATCACAGAGTTTCACGCCGTCACCTTTTCGGTTTGGCGATTGCCGCAGGCGGCTACGCCGTATCCGGTGCGGTCAATTCGGTGTTCGCCCAGGCGTTGAATCGGACTCCGGGCGAAATCCTCGGGCCCTTCTACCCCGTCCTCAGATCGGTGGAGAAAACCGCCGATCTGACTGCTCTACCTGGCAAGCCCGGACGCGCCGCGGGCCAGGTCATCTATGTCATGGGGCGGGTCGTGAATGTCCAAGGGCAGCCAGTGAAGGGGGCGAGGGTCGAGCTTTGGCAAGCCAACACCCACGGGCGCTACACCCACCCGAGCGACACGAACCCGGCCCCGCTCGATCCCAACTTCGAGGGCTTCGCCGTTCAGGATACCGATGCCGAAGGCCGTTACCGCTTCAAGACGATCAAGCCAGGAGCGTATCCAGCTACGGGCAACTGGATAAGGCCGCCTCATCTTCACTTCGAGGTGACGGGCAAGATCAACCGCATGATCACACAGATGTATTTCCCCGGGGAGCCGTTGAACGACAGAGATCTCCTGCTGCAGAACATCCGCGCGAACAAGGACGGTCTGATCGCGAAGGTACTGCCCGCGACCTCGGATGTTGAGCCTGATTCGCGCATCGTGGTTTGGGATATCGTGCTTGACAAGGGGTAACGTTCCCGCACAGAGCCCGAGCGCCCGCCGACCACCGTTGAGGGGCTTCGTGAGCCGGTGTAGTGTCTGGAGCTGAAAGGAGCAAGCAAGATGCCCATATCGATCCGCCCGCTGCGAAATGAGTTCGCGGGGGTGGTGGCGGGGATTGACATCACCCGGCCGATCAGCCGCGAGGAGGTGGCGGCGATCGATGCGGGGATGGACAAGTACGCCGTGCTCGTCTTTCACGACCAGGATCTCACGGACGAGCAGCAGCTTGCCTTCACCCTGAACTTCGGCGAGCTGGAGAGGTACCAGACCGCCGGCCATGTCCGCAAGCGCGAGGATCATCGGCTCGGCCCCGACATCGCAGATTTCTCCAACCTGGACAAGCACGGCAAGATCATGTCGCCCGAGGATCGCGTGTGGTTCTTCAAGCTGGGCGATCACCTCTGGCATTCCGACAGCTCGTTCCGGCCGATCCCCGCGAAGTATTCCCTGCTCTCCGGCCGCATCATTCCGTCGTGGGGCGCCAACACGGAGCTCGCCGACATGCGGGGTGCCTACGATGCCCTCGACGCACGCACCAGGGCGGAGATCGAAGACCTGATCTGCGAGCATTCCCTGATCTACTCGCGCGAGGCGATCGGCTTCACCGATCTCACGCCCGAGGAGGTGGCGGCCTTCAAGCCGGTGCGCCAGCGCCTGGTGCGCGCGCACCCGGCCACCGGGCGCAAGTCGCTCTTCCTCTCCTCGCACGCGGGCGCCATCATCGGGTGGACCATCCCCGAGGCGCGCATGTTCCTGCGCGATCTGACCGAGCATGCGACGCAGCGGGAGTTCGTGTATTCCCACGCCTGGAAGCCCCATGACCTGGTGATGTGGGACAACCGCGCGACCATGCACCGGGCCCGCCGGTTCGATCGCAACGAGGTGCGCGACGTGCGCCGGACCACGCTCGCCGGCCACGCTCCGACGGTGGAACAGGGGCCGGTCCCCTGACGGGTGGAGTCGGGGTCGGTGACGAACAAGGATTGCCAAGGCCACACGGTGCGCTAGACTTGACGACCGTGACCGTGTCCGGTGCCGAGTTCGCCGCGACCTTGGAGGGCCGCGGGTTCGACTTCTTCAGCGGGGTGCCCTGCTCGCTGATCGAAGACCTGATCGCGACGCTCGAGGCTCACCCCCGCCTGCCCTACGTCGCCACCCCGCGCGAGGACGTCGCGGTCGGGCTGGCCGCGGGCGCCTGGTTCGCTTCGCGGCGACCCGCGGTGCTGATGCAGAACTCCGGTCTCGGCACGAGCCTCAACGCCCTTGCTTCGCTCTCGCTCATGTATGGTCTCCCGGTCCTGCTCCTCGTGACCTGGCGCGGCTACGGCGGCAAGGACGCGCCCGAACACATCCTGATGGGCGAGATCTCGCCTCGCCTGCTCGACCTGCTCGGAATTCCGCACCGCGTGCTGGCCGCCGACACCGTCGACCGCGCCCTCGCCTGGGCGGCGGCCACGATGGACCAGGCGATGCAGCCGGTGGCCCTCCTCGTCCCCCCGGGTGTCGTCGAGCTTGGCCATGCGAGGGCCGGCCACGCCGACGAGGGGCGAGGTCCAATCGACGCGAGCTGGACGAGCGCGACGCTACCGGCAGCGCTCACGCCCCGCCTCTCGCGCCTCGAGGCGCTCGCGGCGGCCCGGAAGTCGCTCGGGCGCGAGCCCGTCATTCACGCCAACGGCTATATCTGCCGGGAGTCCTTCTCGCTCGGCGATCGCCCCGAGAACTTCTACATGATCGGCTCCATGGGGCTGGCCTCGGCCATCGGCCTCGGGCTCACCCACGCGCGCAGCGAGACGGCGACGGTCGTCTTCGACGGCGACGGGAACCTGCTGATGAACCTCGGCATCCTCCCGCTCGTCGCCGTCCTCGCGCCCCGGCGATTCGTGCACGTCGTGTTCGACAACGAGGTCTACGGGTCCACGGGCAACCAGCGCTCGATCTCGAGCCAGAGCCGCCTCGACCGGCTGGCCGCCGCCGCGGGCTACCGGTCGGTGGCGGCCGTCACCGACGCCGACGACATCACCGAGGCGGTCCGGATGGCTCTCGGCAGCGACGGCCCCCACTTCATTCTCGCCAAGGTCACCACCGAGGAAGCCGAGGCGCCTCGCATCCCGTACACGCCGCACCAGCTGCGCGACCGCTTCCGGGCGAGCGTGGGCGCGCCCTAGGACACATCGATGGCCGAGCGCGAGTGGATCCTGCTGAACCCGGGCCCGGCCAACACGACGCCCTCCGTGCGTGCGGCGCTCGTGATGCCGGATCTCTGCCACCGTGAGCCCGAGTGCTTCGAGATGATACGGCGCTGCCGCGAGCTGCTGGTGGCGCTCGCCGGCGCCGGCCAGGACTGGGCGGCCGTCCTCTTCGCCGGATCCGGCACCGCGGCCGTCGAAGCCGTGGTCGCCTCGGTGGTGCCGCCCGAGCGCGGCCTGCTCGTCGTGGACAACGGCGTCTACGGCGACCGCATCGCCCGCATGGCCCGCGCCCACTCGATCCCGGCCGAGGTGATCCACTACGACATCTGGACACCGGTCGACCCGGGCGACGTCGACCGCGCGCTGGCGCGCCGCCCCGACCTCTCCCACGTCGCCGTCGTCCACCACGAGACCACCAGCGGCATCGTGAACCCCGTCGCCAAGGTCGCGCGCGTGGTTGCGCGTCACGGCCGAAGCTTGATCGTGGACGCCATGTCCTCGCTCTTTGGCGAGCCGCTCGACGTCACCCAGCCCGGCGTCGACTTCGTGGCGGCGAGCGCGAACAAGTGCCTCCAGGGTGTCCCCGGCGTCTCGTTCGTGCTGGGACGTCGGAGCGCCCTCGATGCGCTGGCCGCCCAGCCACCGCGCAGCGTCTACCTGGACCTGCACGGCCACTACCGGAGCCAGGAGGCCGACAACACGCCGTTCACGCCGTCCGTGCAGGTGCTCCACGCCATGGAGCAAGCGCTCCGGGAGCTGAAGGAGGAGGGCGCCGCGCGGCGCGTCGCCCGCTACGCCGAGAACGCCCGCGTGCTGCGCGAGGGCATGATCCGCCTCGGCATCGAGATCCTGACCCCGCCCGCCGCCCGCGGCAATGTGCTCACGACCTTTCGTCTTCCCGCCGGGATCACGTACGCGGCCCTGCACGATGCCATGAAACGGCAGGGCTACGTGATCTACGCGGGCCAGGGCCAGATCGCGACCTACGCCTTCCGGGTGGCCAACATGGGGACGCTCACGCCCACCGACATGGACAAGGTGGTGGCGGCCTTCGCGTCGAGCCTGGAGGAGCTGGGCGCCGCCTGAGCAGCCGCCCAGAACCATGCGAAGGACGACACGCCTCCGCCAGCTGGTGACGCGACCCGAGATCGCCTTCCTGATGGAGGCGCACGACGGGCTCTCTGCGCGCATCGTGCAGGAGGCCGGCTTCGAGGGAATCTGGGCAAGCGGCCTGACCGTCTCGGCGTCCTTCGGCGTCCGGGACAACAACGAGCTGAGCTGGTCCCAGGTCGTGGATCACGTCGCCTTCATGGCCGAGGCGGCGGAAGTCCCCGTCCTTCTAGACGGCGACACGGGCTACGGCAACTTCAACAACATGCGCCGGCTCGTCCGGAAGCTCGAGCAGGTCGGGGTTGCCGGCGTGGTCATCGAGGACAAGCTCTTCCCCAAGACCAACTCCTTCCTCCGGTCGGAGCTGCAGCCGCTCGCCGACATGGAGGAGTTCTGCGGCAAGATCAAGGCCGGCAAGGACAGCCAGCAGGACACGGACTTCGTCCTGGTGGCCCGCGTGGAGGCGCTGATCGCGGGCTGGGGGCTCGCGGAAGCCCTCAAGCGCGCGGAGGCGTACCAGGCGGCCGGCGCCGACGCGATCCTGATCCACTCCCGCCAGTCGAACCCGGCCGAGATCTTCGCGTTCCTGGCGGAATGGAATCAGCGGGCCCCGGTGGTGCTCGTCCCCACCAAGTACTGGCGCACCCCCACCGAAGACTTCCGCGCCCGCCACGTCAGCCTGGTGATCTGGGCGAACCACCTGCTGAGATCGGCCATCGGGGCCATGCAGGAGACGGCGCGCCGCCTCCGCGCGGACGAGTCGCTGCTCGGCGTGGAGCCGCAGGTGGCTCCGCTCCACGAGGTGTTCCGTCTGCAAGGGGACGCCGAGCTGGAAGAGGCCGAGCGCCGCTACCTGCCCGCCCGGGAGTCGCTCTCGGCGGTGGTGCTGGCGGCGAGCGAGGGCACCGGTTTCGGCGGGCTCACGGCGCGGACGCCCAAGGCCATGCTCAAGGTCCAGGGCCGGCCGATCCTGGCTCGCCTCCTCGACGACTTCAGCGCGCTCGGCGGCCGGGACGCGCTGGTGGTCCGTGGCTACCGGGCCGACGCCGTCGACGTCCCCGGCGCGCGCTTCGTGGACAACCCGGATCACGCCTCGACCGGCGAGGCGTACTCGCTCTCGCTCGCGGAGGCGGACGTCCGCCCCGGCACGCTGGTGGCATTCGGTGACATCGTGGTCAAACGCCACATCATCCAGGCGCTACTCGAGGAGGCGGGGCCCGGAATCACGCTCGCCGTCGACAGCGGGCTCGCGGGCGCTGCCGCGGACGACCGCGCCCTGGCCGACCGCGCGGACAGCGGGCGCTTCAGCTTCGAGGAAGTCCAGCTCCGTGCGATCGGCGACGACGTCCCCTCCGCGGGAAGCCACGGCGTGTGGATCGGGCTCCTTCACCTTGGCCGCGACGGCGCCGGGTGGCTCGTCGAGGCGCTCCGCGAGGCACGGGCCGACGGCACGCTCCGCGCCGCGCGCCTGAGCGATCTGCTCGCGCGCGTGCTCGCGCACGGACACCCGGTGCGTGTCGTCTACAGCCGGGGCGGCTGGGTCAACGTCAACGATTTGGCCGACCTCGTCGACGCCTCCGGGCTCTGACCTCGGGGCCGCTCGCCAGCCTCAAGGGGGGTGTGAACATGGCTGAGAAGAAGACGACGCTTCCGTATACGGGCAAGGAGTTCCTGGACAGCCTCGACGACGGCCGCGAGGTCTGGATCTACGGCGAGCGCGTGAAGAACATCACCACGCACCCGGCCTTCCAGAACTGCGCGCGGATGATCGCGCGCCTGTACGACGCGCTCCACGACGACCATCAGAGCGGCAAGCACGTGCTCACCGAGCCCACCGAGTGGGGCGGGTTCACGCACCGCTACTTCCGCGCGCCGACGACGGTGGAGGAGCAGGTGGCGGGCCGCGACGCGATCGCGGCGTGGGCGCGCCTTACCTACGGCTGGCTCGGGCGCTCGCCCGACTACAAGGCGGCTTTTCTGGGGACGCTCGGAGCGAACGCGGAGTTCTACGCGCCATACCAGGAGAACGCCCGGCGCTGGTATCGCTACTCCCAGGAGCGCGTGCCCTTCATCAACCACGCGATCATCCATCCGCCCGTCGACCGCAACCTCGCCCCCGGCGCGCCCGGCGGTCCCACGGACATCTACGCGCGGGTGACCAAGGAGACCGACGCGGGCATCTACGTCTCGGGCGCGAAGGTCGTGGCCACGGGCTCCGCCCTGACGCATTTCACGTTCGTGGCCCACCACGGGCTCATCCCGGTCCAGGGCAAGAACTTCGCCATCGTCTTCATGGTGCCCACGAACGCCAAGGGCGTGAAGCTCATCTGCCGCGTCTCCAACGAGCTGCGCGCCGCCATGCTGGGGAGCCCGTTCGACTATCCGCTGTCCAGCCGGCTCGACGAGAACGACGCGATCTTCGTGATGGACGACGTGTTCGTGCCCTGGGAAGACGTCTTCGTCCACGCCGACGTCGAGAAGGCGAACAACTTCTTCCCACGCACCGGATTCCTCCCCCGCGCCCTCATCCACGGCTGCACGCGCCTCGCCGTCAAGCTCGACTTCATCACGGGGCTGCTCATCAAGGCCACCGAGATCACGGGGACGCGGTCGTTCCGGGGGGTGGAGGCGAACATCGGCGAGGTCATCGCCTGGCGGAACATGATCTGGGGGCTCTCGGACGCCATGGCCAAGAGCGCCGACCCGTGGACGGGCGGCTGCATCCTGCCCGCCATGGAGCCGGCCGCCGCCTATCAGGTGCTGGCGCCCGAGGCCTACGTCCAGGTCAAGAACCTCATCGAGAAGACGGTGGCGAGCGGGCTCATCTACCTGAACTCGCACGCGCGGGACTTCAAGACGGCGGACCTTCGCAAGTACCTCGACCTCTACCTCAGGGGATCGGGCGGGGTCGACGCCGTCGAGCGGGTCAAGCTCATGAAGCTCCTGTGGGACGCCATCGGCACCGAGTTCGGCGGCCGGCATGAGCTGTACGAGATCAACTACTCCGGCAGCCACGAGGAGATCCGGCGCTACGCGCTGTTCGGCGCGCTCGGCTCCGGCCAGTACGATCGCTGGAAGCAGTTCGCCGAGACGTGCATGGCGGAGTACGACCTCGACGGGTGGACGGCCAAGGATCTGGTGAATACGGGCGGGATCAGCGCGCTACCCTGAGCCCGAGGGCGGGGCCAGCACGGGGGCAGCACTCCTTGTGCCTCCGGCCGCCGCTTTTTGTCACCGCACCGAGGGCCTGCGAGAGGACGCTCCGAACATCGCGAGCATCCGTCGCTCGAAACTACGCGATTCCTATGGCGCCGATCGAGCGGCCGCAACATCCGAAGAGTGGCATTCGTCTTGCGAGCAACTACTCCCACCGTAGGTGAATCGCGATGTTGTGCGAGCCCGGAGGGAGAGTCCATGTCCGGAGTCAGTGAGCGAGAACGAGCGAACGCACGACCCCACGAAGGGGTCCAGGGGACCATTGGAGGCAAGGTGGCGACCTGGGCCGGTCGTATTCTGCGCTCCCTGCCCGAAGGGCGGTCATTGCCCGCCGGGGTCTGGCGCCGTCGCCACCGGGGCATCCTCGTCTTGCTCTGGGTACAGGCCGTGGCCCTCACGGCCTTTGCGCTCGCGACTGGAAACGACGGGGGCCACAGCCTGTTCGAGGGAAGCGTGGTGGCGGCGATGGCGCTCGGCGCCACTTCGACGAGGCTGAGCCGTACCCTTCGCGCGCTCATCGCGAGCCTGGGTCTGGTCACGTCGGCCGCCGTGCTCACCCACCTCTCGGGCGGCTACATCGAGATGCACTTTCATTTCTTTGTGATGCTCGGCGTCATCGCGCTCTACCAGAGCTGGGTTCCCTTCCTCGGCGCGATCACGTACGTCGCCCTCCATCACGGGATCGTCGGAGTCCTCGATCCACGATCCGTCTACAACCACCCGGCCGCGATCGCGAGCCCCTGGACGTGGGCGTTCATCCACGCGGGCTTCGTGCTGGCCGCCAGCGTGGCGATGATCGTGACCTGGCGCGCCCACGAGACGTCCCAGGCCTACACCGAACTGATCCTCGACTCGACCGTCGACGGGATCTGCGGGGTGGACGCGACGGGCGTCATCACGTTCATGAACCCCTCGGGGGCGAGGATCCTCGACTGGACGCGCGGCGAGCTCGTCGGCCGGCCCATCCAGGATGTCCTCCTCCCCCCGGCGCCGGACGGCACCACGGCCCGATTCGAGGCGTCGCCGATCTACAGCGCGTGCACGGATGGCTGTACCCGCGATCTGAAGGCCCAGGTGTTCCTTCGAAGGGACGGCTCCTCGGTGCCCGTCGACTACATCGCGACGCCGTTCCGGCAGGGAGACCAGATCGCCGGCACGTTGATCACCTTCCGGGACATCTCCGAGCGCCTGCAGGCGGACGAGGCGCAGGCACAGCTCGAGGTCCAGCTCCTCCAGTCGCAGAAGATGGAGGCAGTTGGCCGGCTGGCCGGAGGCATCGCCCACGACTTCAACAACCTCCTCACGGTCATCATCGGGCGCGCCCAGCGCGTGGTCAGGAGCGTCGAGCCCGAGCATCCCCGCTACCCCGACATCGAGCTGATACAGAAGAGCGCGTACCGCGCTTCCGCGTTGACGCGACAGCTCCTCGCCTTCAGCCGCAAGCAGGTATTGCAGCCGAAGGTGCTGAGCCTCAACGAGGTCGTGGGCGACCTCGAGGCGATGGTCCGGCGCCTCATCCGGGAGGACATCGAACTGATAACCGCGCTGGAGGCAGATCTCGGACAGGTGAAGGTCGATCCACACCAGATGGAGCAGGTGCTCGTGAACCTCGTCGTCAATGCGGTCGACGCGATGCCCCGCGGCGGCCGCCTGATCATCGAGACGGGCAACACCGAGTTGACCGCGGCCTATGCCATCCGGCACGTCGGCATGGAGCCCGGCGCCTTCGTCATGCTGGCCGTGAGCGACAATGGGCAGGGGATGGACGCCGACACCCGGGCGCGCATCTTCGAGCCGTTCTTCACCACCAAGGAGCAAGGAAAAGGCACCGGGCTCGGTCTGTCCACCGTGCACGGCGTCATCAACCAGAGCGGCGGGCACATCCTCGTCTACAGCGAGCCGGGACGGGGCACGACGTTCAAGATCTATCTGCCCAGGGTCGATGGCCCGAAGCGCGCCGCCCGCCGGCCCCTCGCGCCCGTGCATGTGCGCCGGGGGGAGGAAACCTTGTTGGTGGTGGAGGACGAAGAGGACGTCCGCGGCCTGGCCCGGGACGTGCTCGTCGAGAGTGGCTACACCGTGCTGGTGGCGGCGACCGCCGAGGAAGCGGTGCGGATCTGCGAGGAGCACGAGAGCCCGATCTCGCTCCTGCTCAGCGACGTGGTGATGCCGAAGGTGAGCGGCCCCCAGCTCGCCCAGCGACTCGTGGATCTGCGCCCGGAGCTCCATGTCCTCTACATGTCCGGCTACACGGACGAGGCGATCGTCCACCACGGCGTGCTGGAGCCGGGGACGGCCTTCATCGAGAAGCCGTTCACGCCGGAGGACCTGTGCGAAAAGGTGCGGGACGTGCTGGATGCCGCCGCCGGCCTGGTGGCCGCGCGACGCTGACCGCGGGCTTCCGCTTGCTGGTCAGCGGGCCGACCACGAGCGAACAGTGGTCACAGAGTGCGCGCTAGGCGCGCGACGCGCACACGGTGGATCCTCCCCGGCGCGATCCTCCGAAGAGCAGAATGGCGACGGCGGCCAGCTGGAGCATCAGACAACCCGCAAAGGCTGCATCGTAGCTGCCGAAGCCGTCGCGCAGCCAGCCCAGGAGCCCCGGCCCGAATGAATACGTGAACTGGTTGATCGCGATGATCGTGCTCACGACCTGACCGAACGCCGCCTTGGGGAATTCCGCCTGCACGATGACGCTGGGCAGGCTGGTCGTGTTGCCCACCCCCAACCCGAACATGGCGCAGGCGACGTAGAGGAGCAGGGGCCCCGGACCGGAGAGCATCAGCACGATCGCCGTCGCCTGCAGCAGGAAGTTCCCGGCGATCACCGCGCGCCGGTTCACGCGGTCGACGAACAATCCCACGGCCAGGCGTCCCAGCACCACGCAGACCGAGGTCAGGCTCACCGCCCAGGCGGCGCCCTCCGTCCCGAGCGTCGGCTTGAGAAAGGACACCTGGTGAATGATGACGCTGATCTGCGCCGTCAGCCCGAGGGCAAAGGGCAGCGCCACCGACCAGAAGTGCCAGGTGCGCATGAAGTCCCGCGTCTGCGGGTTGCCTCCGCGGGCCGTCTTCTCCGCAGCTCGCGATGCGCGGGCATCGCCGTCAGGGCCCAGCCCCAGCACCTCGCGTTCCCAATGAACGCGATGAGCGCGGCTCCCACGAGGTAAAGGGCGGTGACCGCCGACGCGACGGAGCTCGTGGCCCAGTCGTGGCGCTCGACCAGCTCGGCCAGGAAGACACCGATCCCGTAGAACCCGAACCCCCACCCGAACACGGCAATCAGAAACGCACAGCCGACCACCTTCCATCCCTGGTACATGCGTTTTCCGGAGGTCACGGCCGGCATGGACCCGTGCTCTTCTCCAGTCGCGGCACCGCGTCCGGCGCCCTCCCGATAGGACGTGCCGCGAACCACGCCGCCACTGCCGCGCCCGCGACCGCCACCCCGGCCGCTATGAAGGCCAGCTCGTAGCTTCCCGTGATGTCAAAGAGCCAGCCGCCGAGAAAGGGACCGATGGCACCGCCGAGGCCGCCGCCCGCCTGGACCACCCCGAGGATCGCGCCAAGCTCTGGCCCCGCGAAGACGTCGGCCGGAATCGCCGAGAGCTGCGCGATGCGCATGCCGAAGCCAAACCCCGACGCCGTGTAGAGGAGAAGGAGCGGCAGATCGTGGGGGCCTCTCGTCAAAGCGAGACAGCCAATCCCGACCATGGCGACAATCGAGCCGAGCGCAAATACCCACCCGCGCCCGACACGATCCGAGAGCCAGCCGCCGAAGAGATTTCCCGCCATCATGCACGCGGCCCCGAGGGCGAAGACCCACACAACCATGGATTGCGGGAAGCCCCGATCCACCGCGTGCGCGACCTGGTGAGTCGCCATGATCTGAAACCCGATCACCCCGAGCGTGGTCATGGTGAACGCCGCCCAGAGCCGGGTACTCCGAAGCGCCCGTCGGAGCGTCCACGTTTCCCCGGTGGAGCGCGCGCCCTTCGGGCGTGCGGGCTGTGCCTCGCTGGAGGGAGGCTCCTCATCGGTCGGCGGATCCCGATAGAGGAGCGCGAGGGCGACCGTCGCGGCCCCGACGATAGCGCCGAAAGCGAGGAGGGCCGAGCGCCAACCCAGCGTCGCGATGAGCCAGGCGTTCACCGGATAGAAGGCCACGGCACCCCCGGCGTTGCCGGCGCTGAGCACTCCCATCGCTGTACCGCGCGACCGTATGAACCAGCGCGTCACGATCGCCGTCGACGGGATGAGGATGCAGGCGATGCCCGCGGCACTGAGGACGCCGAAGCACAGGTAGTACTGCGTGAGCGAGCTCACCTGGCCCGTGAGGCCAAGGGCCACACCGAGCGCCAGCCCGCCGATCGTCACGACCGTGCGCACTCCCCAACGGTCGTAGAGCCAGCCCGCCACCGGCGCGAAGACCACGAAACAGAGCCAGCTCAGCGAGTAACCGAGCGCGGTCGGCCCGCGTCCCCACGCGAACTCCTCCAGAATCGCGACATAGAAGAGGGCGAAGGTGGATCGCGCCCCCCACGCGAGAGCATTCACGGCCGTGGACACGCCGAGCACCATCCATCGGTATGACCCGGGCCCTCCCATGGACGTCGGCATCCTGTTTCCGACAGTGCGCGGAGGGCGAGTCCTTGTAAAGCACGAACGAATCGATTACCATCGAACTATGGATGCAGACTTGAACATCGCGACCGTGGCGGCGCTCATCGGTGATCCCGCGCGCGCCCGGATGCTCACGGCCTTGATGGATGGACGGGCGCGAACGGCGAAAGAGCTCGCGTACGGCGCGGCCATCACGCCGCAGACGGCGAGCAGTCACCTCGCGAAGCTCCTGGGGGCGCGGCTGCTCGCCATGGAGCGACAGAGCCGCCATCGCTACTTTCGTCTGGCCGCGCCGGGCGTCGGACAGGCGGTCGAGGCCCTGATGGCGGTGGCGCCCCCCCGACCTCGGGTGACCGCCGCCGCGCGGCCGCTCGACGGACTGCGTCTAGCGCGAACCTGCTATGACCATCTCGCGGGCCAGCTCGGGGTGAGGGTGACGGATGCCATGGTGCGCCGTCGCCTTCTGAAGCCCACGGGTCGCGACTTTCTCTTGACGGCCTCCGGCGCGCGCTTCCTAGGCCGACTGGGCGTGGATGTGGAGAACGCCCGCAAAGAGCGCCGGGCATTCGCGCGCCAGTGCCTCGACTGGAGTGAGCGCCGCGCGCACCTCGCGGGCGCTCTGGGCGCCGCCGTGGCGCGCCGCTGCCTGGAGCTTCGCTGGGCGTGTCTCGTCGACGAGGAGCGAACGCTCACGCTGACCCCGCAGGGTCTGCGCGGGCTCCGGAAGTGGTTCGGCATCAGCTGGAAGCGCTGAGCGAGCGGAGTCAGCGATGGGTCATGGGCGGTCGAGCGTCTGTTTCATGACGCCGGCCGCCTGCTCGATCATCCCCCGAATGTCGCCCGCGATCTCGTTGGGCAGAAGGTCGGCGATCCACACGAGCCGGCTGCCTCCCTCGCCGTGGGCAAAGACCTGCACCGACGCGTTGTGGTGGGTGAGCCGCCCTCCCACCACCGCCCACACGAGCCGCCGCGCCTCGTCGTCGAGGTCGACGATCAGCTCGCGCGCCACCATGCCGTTGCCGAAGGTGACGACGCGGGCCCCCTCTTCGAGGCGCGTGTCGACGACGAAGCCCGGCACGAGGCGCGTGTGCAACGCGCCCACATCGCGAACCGCCGCCCACACTTTCTCGGGACTGGACTGGAGCAGGATGTCCTTGCGGATCGAGGCCATCGGTATGTCTCCTGTTTGCCGGTCAGCGCCCTGGCGCCTCGGCAGTGTTGCCGGCGGGGGCGCCGGATGACCCTATCGTGCAGGGCCGCAGGAGACACGTCTTGGCAAAAATTGCGCTCAGGGCAGCCAGGCACCGCTCGCGTTGGACCGGTGGCCGAGGGCGAGATAGGCGGCGTCGATCGTCACTAGCCCAGAAATCAGGCGGCCGTCGAGTCGTCTTTTCTGGATCGCCAATCGGCGACAACGGGGGGCACTCAATGCGACGGAGTCTGGCTTCGCAGGCTCCGTCAACTCGCTAAGTGACTAGTTCGATAGGGGCAGGATAGTGGCTCGATGCTTGCTCCCCCATAGGGTCGCCTACCGCATTCATCCGACGGGTGAACCCGTCGCCTGGGAAGGAGCCGCCCCCGAGCGGCCGCGGCGAAGTGACCTACGACATCACGAGTGCCCGGGCTGCTGAGGCTCGAGGTACCAGACGAGAGGAGACATCTTGACGACCTTCTGGAGTTCGAGACGGAGAACCCTGAGTACGCAGGGCGGCTTCACGCTCATCGAGCTGATGATCGTGGTGGCCATCATCGGTATCCTCGCGGCCATCGCGATTCCGCTGTATGCCAACGTGCAGACCCGCGCCCGCGTTGCCAAGGCGCAGGCCGACTCCCGGACCCTCGGCTCGG
>Ga0137409_10004322_pt1 | contig 14939 bp, 24 predicted proteins | sample CZODoug1_16funga_FD_122059 | JGI IMG/M metagenome (GOLD analysis project Ga0137409, IMG submission 122059) | Vadose zone soil fungal communities from Angelo Coast Range Reserve, California, USA - CZODoug1_16fungal (Hybrid Assembly) | ecosystem: Environmental > Terrestrial > Soil > Vadose zone... | reverse complement strand
TCAACAAGGACAGCTTCGGCCTTGAGCCGCGCGAGGATCTGATCCAGCGCTGCGTCGTCTGGCAGCTCGCCAAGCGCCGTGCCGGCACCCATGCGGTCAAGAACCGTGCGGACATCGCCCGCACCGGCAAGAAGTCCGGCCCGCAGAAGGGCTCGGGCGGCGCCCGTCACGGCTCGCAGCGCGCCAATCTGTTCCGCGGCGGCGGACGCTCGTTCGGTCCGCATCCGCGTGACCATTCGATCGAGATGCCGAAGAAGGTGCGCGCGCTCGCGCTGCGCCATGCGCTCTCGTCCAAGGCCAAGGACGGCGGCATCGTGGTGATCGACGCGATCGACACGACGGACGCCAAGACCAAGGCGCTCGCGGCGCAGTTCGGCAAGCTCGGCTTCTCCAACGCGCTGATCATCGGCGGCGCGGAGATCAACGAGAATTTCGGCCGCGCGGCACGCAACATCCCGAACATCGACGTGCTGCCGGTTCAGGGCATCAACGTCTACGACATCCTGCGCCGGCACACGCTGGTGCTGACCAAGGCCGCCGTGGAAGCGTTGGAGGCGCGATTCAAATGAGCACGTCTGATCCGCGCCACTACGACATCATCCTGTCGCCGGTTATCACCGAGAAGGCGACGCTCGCGTCCGAGCGCAGCCAGGTGATGTTCAAGGTCGCCCACAACGCCACCAAGCCGCAAATCAAGGAAGCGGTGGAGAAGCTCTTCGACGTCAAGGTCAAGAGCGTCAACACGCTGGTGCGCCGCGGCAAGTGGAAGGTGTTCAAGGGCTCGGTCGGGCAGCAGTCGCCAACCAAACGCGCGATCGTGACGCTTGTCGAAGGTCACACCATCGACGTGACCACGGGTCTGTGAGGAAGCGACGATGCCACTCAAATCCTATAACCCGACCACGCCGAGCCAGCGCCAGCTGGTCATCGTCGATCGCTCGGGCCTGCATCGCGGCCCGCCGGTGAAGACGCTGACCGAGGGTAAGAGCTCGAGCGGCGGCCGCAACAATAACGGCCGCACCACCGTGCGCTTCCGCGGCGGCGGCCACAAGAAAACCTACCGCAAGATCGACTTCAAGCGCCGCAAGTTCGACGTGCCGGCGACCGTCGAGCGGCTCGAATACGACCCGAACCGCACCGCCTTCATTGCGCTCGTCAAATACAAGGACGGTGAGCTCGCCTATATCCTGGCGCCGCAGCGGATTGCCGCTGGCGATACGGTGGTCTCGGGCGAGCACGTCGACGTGAAGCCCGGCAATGCCATGCCGCTGGGCAATATTCCGATCGGCACCATCGTGCACAATATCGAGCTCAAGCTCGGCAAAGGCGGCCAGATCGCGCGCTCGGCCGGCACCTATGCGCAGATTGTGGGTCGCGACGGCGACTACGTCATCGTGCGGCTCAATTCGACTGAGCAGCGCCTGGTCAGCGGCCGCTGCATGGCGACGATCGGGGCGGTGTCGAACCCCGACAACATGAACATCTCGATCGGCAAGGCCGGCCGCACGCGCTGGCTGGGCTGGCGGCCGCACAATCGCGGTGTGTCGATGAACCCGATCGACCATCCGCATGGCGGCGGCGAAGGGCGCACCTCCGGTGGCCGGCATCCGGTCACGCCGTGGGGCTTCCCGACCAAGGGCAAGAAGACCCGCAAGAACAAGTCCACCACCAAGTTCATCCTGGCGAGCCGCCACGCGCGGAAGAAGTAAGGCGAGCAACCATGACACGTTCAGTCTGGAAGGGCCCATTTGTTGACGGCTATCTGCTCAAGAAGGCAGAGACCGTGCGTGCGTCGGGCCGGCACGAAATGATCAGGATCTGGAGCCGGCGCTCGACCATTCTGCCGCAGTTCGTCGGGCTGACCTTCGGGGTCTACAACGGCCAGAAGCACATCCCGGTCATGGTCACCGAGGAGATGGTCGGCCACAAGTTCGGCGAGTTCTCGCCGACGCGCGTGTTCTATGGCCACTCCTCCGATCGCAAGGCGAAGCGGTCGTCAGGTCCCGCTGCGCCGGCCGCGGCCGCGGCGCCGGCGGCAGCGCCTGCCAGCAGCTGAGGTGAGATGCGATGGGCAAGAAAAAACGCGAGCGCAGCCTCCCCGACAACGAGGCCAAGGCGATTGCCCGCATGCTGCGGGTGAGCCCGCAGAAGCTCAATCTGGTCGCGCAGCTGATCCGCGGCAAGAAGGTCTCGATGGCGCTGGCCGATCTCGAGTTCTCGCGCAAGCGAATCGCGCGCGATGTCCGCAAGTGCCTGGAATCGGCGATCGCCAATGCCGAGAACAATCACGACCTCGATGTCGACGACCTGATCGTTTCGGAGGCGCATGTCGGCAAGGCGATCGTGATCAAACGCTTCATGCCGCGCGGCCGTGGCCGCGTGGGACGTATTTTCAAGCCGTTCGCCAACCTGACCATCGTGGTGCGTCAGGTTGAAGCGGCGGCTTCCTAAAGGAGTGTGACCAATGGGTCAGAAGGTCAATCCGATCGGCTTGCGGCTCGGCATCAACCGTACCTGGGATTCGCGCTGGTACGCGGGCAAGGCCGAGTACGGCAAGCTTCTGCACGAGGACATGCGGATCCGCGAGGAGCTGATGAAGGACCTCAAGCAGGCCGCGGTCTCAAAGATCGTGATCGAGCGGCCGCACAAAAAGTGCCGCGTCACCGTGCAGTCGGCACGGCCGGGCGTGGTCATCGGCAAGAAGGGCGCCGACATCGAGAAGCTGCGCCGCAAGGTTGCAAGCCTCACGCAGTCCGATGTCGTCATCAATATCGTCGAGATCAGGAAGCCTGAGCTCGACGCCCAGCTGGTCGCTGAATCGATTGCACAGCAGCTCGAGCGCCGCGTCGCGTTCCGCCGCGCGATGAAGCGGGCGGTGCAGTCGGCGATGCGGCTCGGTGCCGGCGGCATCCGCATCAACTGCGCGGGGCGTCTGGGCGGCGCCGAGATCGCGCGCATGGAGTGGTACCGCGAAGGTCGCGTGCCGCTGCATACGCTGCGTGCGGACGTCGACTATGGCGTCGCCACCGCGTTCACCACCTATGGCACCTGCGGCGTGAAGGTCTGGATCTTCAAGGGTGAGATCCTGGAGCACGATCCGATGGCGCAGGACAAGAAGATGGCCGAGGGCGATGCCGGCCGTCCGCGCCGCGACGCAGCTTCCTGACGCACGGGCAACGCTTAAGGATCACAAGGGTTAGACGCCATGCTGCAACCAATGCGCACGAAGTTCCGCAAGGCGCACAAGGGCCGGATCAAAGGGATCGCGACCTCGGGCGTTACGCTTGCGTTCGGGCACTACGGGCTCAAGGCGCTCGAGCCCGAGCGGATCACCGCGCGCCAGATCGAGGCGGCCCGTCGCGCGCTCACGCGCCACATGAAGCGCTCGGGCCAGGTCTGGATCCGGATCTATCCGGACGTGCCGGTGTCGAAGAAGCCGCTCGAGGTGCGCATGGGCTCGGGCAAGGGCACGCCGGAATACTGGGTGGTTCGGATCAAGCCCGGCCGCATCCTGTTCGAGGTCGACGGCGTGTCGCAACAGATCGCGCGCGAGGCGCTCACTCTTGCGGCCGCCAAGCTGCCGATCAAGACGCGCTTCATCGAGCGCATCGCGGGTTAGGTGGAGAGCACACGATGAAGGCTGCCGATCTGCGGGCGATGACCGTCGACCAGCTCGACGACGAAGCGCTCAAGCTCAAAAGAGAGCAGTTCAACCTGCGCTTCCAGCGGGCGACGAACCAGCTCGAGAATACGGCGCGGGTGCGCGTGGTGCGTCGCGACATCGCGCGGCTCAAGACGGTTGCGGCGCAGAAGCGTGGCGCCGCGAAGTCCAAGGCTTAGGGGATAGCAAGATGCCGAAGCGTATGCTCGAGGGCGTCGTCGTGAGCGACAAGCAGGACAAGACCGTGGTGGTGCGCGTCGAGCGCCGCTTCACCCATCCGGTCCTGAAGAAGACCGTTCGGCGGTCGAAGAAGTACTACGCGCACGATGAGAAGAACGAGTACTCGGTGGGTGATGTCGTCCGGATCGAGGAGCGCCGGCCGCTGTCGCGGCTCAAGCGCTGGGAAGTGATCGAGGGCGACAAGAAGAAGGTCGTGTAGGCGCAATGAACGCAGAATTCGCAATGGGCGCGGCAACAAGGGCGGGGAGAGCATCATGATCCAGATGCAGACCAACCTCGACGTGGCGGACAATTCCGGCGCGCGTCGGGTCATGTGCATCAAGGTGCTCGGTGGCTCCAAGAAGCGCTACGCCACCATCGGCGACGTGATCGTGGTCTCGGTCAAGGAGGCCATTCCGCGCGGCCGCGTGAAGAAGGGCGAGGTGATGAAGGCTGTCGTGGTGCGCATCCGCAAGGATATCAAGCGCCCCGATGGCTCGATCATCCGCTTCGACCGCAACGCGGCCGTGCTGATCAACCCGCAGATGGAGCCGGTCGGCACTCGCATCTTCGGGCCGGTCCCGCGCGAGCTGCGGGCCAAGAACCACATGAAGATCATCTCGCTTGCGCCGGAGGTGCTGTGATGGCGGCGAAGATCAAGAAGGGCGACAAGGTGATCGTGCTCACGGGCCGTGACAAGGGCCGCAGCGGCGAGGTGATCGAGGTGCGCCCGGCCGCCGGCCGTGCACTGGTGCGCGGGATCAGCATGGTCAAGCGCCACCAGAAGCAGACCGCGCAGCAGGAAGGCGGCATCATCAGCAAGGAATCCTCCGTTCACCTGTCCAATCTGGCGCTGGCCGATCCGAAGGACGGCAAGCCGACCCGCGTCGGATTCAAGTTTGTCGGCGCGGGCGATGCGCGCCGCAAGGTGCGCGTTGCCAAGCGTTCAGGAGTAGAGATCGATGGCTGAGAAAGAAGATAAAGCCGCGAAATCTGCAAAGGGCTCCAAGGCCGAGAAGTCGGACAAGGCGCCGCGCGCCGAGGCCGGCGGCAAGGATGGGAAGGGCAAGCAGGCACAGCCCGGCGGCAAAGGTCAGCCGCAGAAGGGTGACAAGGCGCCCAAGGGTGAGAAGGGTGAGGCGGGAGAGAAGAAGCCGCGCGCGCCGCAGGAGCGCGTCATTCCGCGGCTGCGGACCCATTTCGACGAGGTCGTGCGCAAGCAGCTGACCGAGGAGCGCGGCTACAAGAACAAGATGGAAGTGCCGAAGCTGCAGAAGATCGTCATCAACATGGGCATCGGCGAGGCCGTGAACGACCGCAAGAAGGTCGAGGCCGCGGCGGCCGATCTCGGGCTGATCGCCGGCCAGAAAGCCGTGATCACCAAGGCGCGCAAGTCGATCGCGACCTTCAAGGTGCGTGATGGACAGGCGATCGGATGCAAGGTGACGCTGCGCAAGACGCGCATGTACGAATTCCTCGACCGGCTGGTCACCATCGCGCTGCCGCGCGTGCGTGACTTCCGCGGCCTGTCACCGAAGAGCTTCGACGGGCGCGGCAACTTCACGATCGGCCTCAAGGAGCACATCATCTTCCCGGAGATCGATTACGACAAGGCGTCCGACATCTGGGGCATGGACATCACGGTCTGCACCAGCGCGAAGACCGACGACGAGGCGCGCGCGTTGCTCACCGCATTCAACTTCCCATTCCGGCAGTGAGGGGCGAGGTCCCTCAGACGCGGAAAGCAGGAGACTTTAATGGCGAAGAAGAGCTCGATCGAAAAGAACAAGCGGCGCGAAAGGCTGACCAAGCAGTATGCGGAGCGGCGCGCCAAGCTGAAGGCGATTGCCAACGACAAGACCAGGCCGATGGAAGAGCGCTTTGCGGCTGCGCTCAAGCTCGCCGAGCTGCCGCGCAACTCTTCGGCGACGCGGATTCACAATCGCTGCATCATCACCGGCCGTCCCAAGGCCTACTACCGGAAGCTCAAGATGAGCCGTATCGCGCTGCGCGACATGGGATCGAAGGGAATGATCCCGGGCCTCTTGAAGTCGAGCTGGTAAGGAGGGCGCGCGATGGCTTTGAACGATCCGCTCGGCGATATGATCGCCCGCATTCACAATGCGCAGATGCGCAACAAGTCGAAGGTGTCATCCCCGGCATCGCGGCTGCGTGTCAGTGTGCTCGACGTGCTCAAGAACGAAGGCTATATCCGCGGCTATGCTTCGGTCGAGCATGCGAGCGGCCGCAGCGAGCTCGAGATCGAGCTCAAATATTTCGACGGCTCGCCGGTGATCCGCGAGATTGCGCGGGTCTCCAAGCCGGGGCGTCGCGTTTACGTGTCGGTGAAAAACCTGCCGCGCATAAACAACGGTCTCGGCGTGGCGATCGTGTCGACCCCGAAGGGGGTGATGGCCGACCACGACGCGCGCGACGCCAACGTGGGCGGCGAGATCCTCTGCACGGTGTTCTAGAGCGCAACGAAGGGAATGACACCATGTCTCGTGTCGGCAAAAAGCCGGTCGCCGTCCCTTCGGGCGTGACCGCCAATATCGAGGGCCAGACCGTCAAGGTGAAAGGCCCGAAGGGCGCCTTGCAGCTCGTTCTGCACGGCGACGTGTCTGCCAAGCTCGAGGGCGGCAGTGTGCGCGTCGATCCGCGCAATGAGACCCAGCAGGCGCGCGCCATGTGGGGGACCTATCGCGCCCTGGTGGCCAAGCTGATCGAGGGCGTCACCAAGGGCTACGAGCGCAAGCTCGAGATCAGCGGCGTCGGCTATCGTGCCGCTCTGCAGGGCAAGAATTTGCAGCTGCAACTCGGCTATGCGCACGACATCGTCTATCCGATTCCGGAGGGGGTCACGATCGTGGTGCCGAAGCCGACCGAGATCGTCATCACCGGCATCGATGCGCAGAAGGTCGGTCAGGCGGCGGCCGAGATCAGGGCGTTTCGCAAGCCGGAGCCCTACAAGGGCAAGGGCGTGAAGTATTCGGACGAGTTCATCTTCCGCAAGGAAGGCAAGAAGAAATAACGGGAGCTGGCGATGGCAACAGTCGTTGATCGGACGCTGCGGCGGACGGCAAAGGTGCGGCGGAACGTACGGCGCGCCGCCCGCGGCCGTGCGCGGCTTTCAGTGTTCCGCTCGTCCAAGCACATCTACGCGCAGGTGATCGACGACATCAAAGGCGAGACGCTGGCGTCGGCATCCTCGATGGAAAAGACCATGCGCGAGGGCCTCAAGACCGGTGCCAACATCGACGCCGCCAAGGCGGTGGGCAAGCTGTTGGCGGAGCGCGCGGCGGCCAAGGGCGTCAAGGAAGTCGTCTTCGACCGCGGCGGCTATCTCTTTCACGGACGCGTCAAGGCGCTGGCAGATGCCGCGCGCGAGGGCGGCCTGAAATTCTGACAGCGGTCGGACGCGAACGGAACAGCACAACGGAACATCGACTTTAACGGAACATCCACTTAACGGAACATCGACACAACGGAACATCAACATGGCACGTGAACCACGACATCGAGAGCGGGAACGCGAGCGGGAGGAGAGCGAGTTCACCGACAAGCTCGTCCACATCAATCGCGTGGCCAAGGTGGTCAAGGGTGGCCGCCGCTTCGGTTTTGCCGCGCTCGTGGTGGTCGGCGACGAGAAGGGTCGCGTCGGCTTCGGCCACGGCAAAGCGCGCGAGGTGCCGGAGGCGATCCGCAAGGCGACCGAGGCCGCCAAGCGCAGCCTGATCCGGGTGCCGCTGCGCGAGGGCCGCACGCTCCATCACGACGTCGCCGGGCGCCATGGCGCGGGCAAGGTCTATCTGCGGGCAGCGCCTGCCGGCACCGGGATCATCGCGGGCGGTCCGATGCGCGCCGTGTTCGAGACGCTCGGCATGCAGGACGTGGTGGCGAAGTCGCTCGGCTCGTCCAATCCGTACAACATGGTGCGGGCGACCTTCGACGCGCTCAAGCGCCAGGATTCACCGCGCTCGGTTGCGGCGCGGCGCAACATCAAGGTATCCGCGCTGCAGGCGCGGCGCCGCGATGGGGGCGAGGCCGAGCAGACGGCCGAGTAGGAGTTCGACATGAGCAAGAATGCCGGCAAGATGATCAAGGTCGAGCAGACCGGAAGCCCCTCGCGGCGCCACCACAGCCAGCGGGAAACCCTGGTCGGGCTGCGGCTCAACAAGATCGGCCGCGTGTCGGAGCTGCCCGATACGCCGGCGACCCGCGGCATGATCGCGAAGGTTTACCACCTCGTGCGCGTGGTCGATTCAAAGTAACGGGAGAAGAGCGATGAAGCTCAACCAACTCGCTGACCGTCCGGGTGCGCGCAAGCGCCGCACTCGTATCGGGCGCGGCATAGGCTCGGGCAGCGGCAAGACTGGCGGTCGCGGCGGCAAGGGCCAGACCGCGCGTTCGGGCGTGCGCATCAAGGGCTTCGAAGGCGGCCAGATGCCGTTGCATCGGCGCCTGCCCAAGCGTGGCTTCAAGAACACACCGTTTGCCAAGAAGCTCAACGAGGTCAATCTCGAGCGCGTGCAGTCAGCGATCGACGCCGGCAAGCTGAGTGCGGGCGGCACGGTCGATGCCGCGGCGCTGGTTGCGGCGGGCGTGCTGCGCCGTGCCAAGGATGGGGTCCGGCTGCTGGGCGTCGGCGAGATCAAGGCCAAAGTGAATTTCTCGGTGTGGGGCGCCTCCAAGTCGGCCGTGGCCGCGGTCGAGAAGGCGGGCGGCTCGGTGCAGATTCTGGCGCCCAAGCAGCCGGAAGCCGAAGAAGTAGCATAGTGCCGCCGATTTGAAGTTCCTACAAAAACTTGCGGCAAGCACTGTTGGGAACTTCAAATCGAAAAGCGGCACTAGAATCATAGAGTTGCCAGTGCCCCTTTGCTTCCGAAGTTCGTGCCAGAGGATGCCGCAACGACTTACGAACTTCGGAAGCGGGGCACTGGTCCCCCTATGGGAACAGCCGGTTCGATCCCCATATAGATCGGGCGGTAACTTAGGTCAGTGACTCGGGGCAGTGACTCGAGACGGTGACCGGGGCGTTGACTCAGGGCGGGCGGACGGGAGATTGCGATGGCCTCAGCAGCGGAACAATTGGCGGCCAACCTCAACTTCGCGGCGCTGGCCAAGGCCGAGGAGCTGAAGAAGCGGATCTGGTTCACGCTCGGCGCGCTCCTGGTCTACCGGTTCGGCACCTATATTCCGCTGCCCGGCATCGATCCTGCCCAGTGGGAGCAGATTTTCAAATCGCAGGCCGGCGGCATTCTCGGGATGTTCAACATGTTCTCCGGTGGCGGCATCCACCGGATGGCGATCTTCGCCTTGAACATCATGCCCTACATCTCGGCCTCTATCATCATTCAACTGATGACCACGGTCTCGCCCACCCTCGAGCAGCTCAAGAAGGAGGGTGAGCAGGGCCGCAAGGTCATGAACCAGTACACCCGCTACCTGACCGTGCTGCTGTCGCTGTTCCAGTCCTACGGCATCGCGATCGGGCTCGAGGGCGCCGCCAGTGCGGTGAGCGACCCGGGCTGGTTCTTCCGCATCTCGACCGTGATCACACTCACGGGCGGGACCATGTTCCTGATGTGGCTCGGCGAGCAGATTACCGCGCGCGGCATCGGCAACGGCATCTCGCTCATCATCATGTCAGGCATCGTGGCAGAGCTGCCGGCGGCGCTTGCGCAGGCGTTCGAGCTCGGCCGCCAGGGCGCGCTTTCGACGGGCCTCCTCCTGGCCGTCCTTGTGATGGCGGTGGTGGTGATTGCCTTCATCGTGTTCATGGAGCGCGCGCAACGACGCCTCCTCATCCAGTATCCCAAGCGCCAGGTCGGCAACCGGATGTTCGAGGGGCAGAGCTCGCATCTGCCGCTCAAGCTCAACACGTCGGGCGTCATCCCGCCGATCTTTGCGTCATCGCTGCTGCTGCTGCCGACGACGGTTGCAAACTTCAATGCCGGCAGCGGCCCCGAATGGTTCCAGGCGATCGTGACCCAGCTCGGCCACGGGCGACCGCTGTTCCTGGTCCTCTATATCGCGCTGATCATCTTCTTCGCCTTCTTCTATACGGCGATTGTGTTCAATCCGACCGAGACGGCGGAGAACCTCAAGAAGCATGGCGGCTTCGTTCCGGGCATCCGGCCGGGCGAGCGGACTGCCGAGTACATCGACTACGTGCTCTCGCGCATCACCGCTATCGGCGCGGTCTATCTGGCGCTGGTGTGCCTGTTGCCGGAGATCATCCTCTCCTACGCGCCCGGCATGTTCTATTTTGGCGGCACGTCGCTTCTGATCGTGGTCAGCGTCACCATGGATACGGTCGCGCAGGTTCAGGGCTATCTGCTGGCGCACCAGTATGAAGGCCTGATCAAGCGCTCGAAGCTGCGGGGACGCAGGAGATGACACCGGAATTGACCCGGCGCATCTGGTTCACACTCGGTGCGCTGCTGGTCTTTCGGTTAGGCACTTTCGTTCCACTGCCTGGCATTGCGCCTTCGGTCTGGGAGCAGATATTCAGATCGCAGTCCGACGGCATTCTCGGGATGGCCAACCTGCTCTCCGGTGGCGGCATCCACCGGATGGCGATCTTTGCCCTTGGGCTCGTGCCCTATGTCTCGGCGGCGGTGCTTCTGCAGCTGCTGCCGATCATTTCCAAGCGGCTCAGAGCGCTAAGGACGCAGGGCGAGCGCGGCCGCCGAACCATTGAACTCTACACCCGATTGCTGACGGCGTTGCTCTCGATCCTGCAGGCCTACGGCATCGCCCTCGGGCTCGAAGGCGTGCCCGGCCTGGTCGCCGAGCCGGGCTGGCTGTTTCGCACCACCACCGTCCTCACGCTGACGGGTGGCGTGATGGTCCTGGTGTGGCTCAGCGAATGGATCACGGCGCGCGGCCTCGGCAATGGCGTGACGCTGATCCTGTTTGCTGGGCTTGTCGCCGAAGTCCCGGCCGGGATTGCGGGCATGCTTGAGCTTGGCCGTCAAGGCGTTCTCTCGAGCGGGACGATTCTTGCGCTGCTGGGATCGGCGATTGCATTCGTGGCGTTGGTCGTCGCGGTGGAACGGGCGCGTCGGCGCCTGCCGGTCCATGCGGCGGGCCGCGAGCGCGATCCACCATCCCACCTGTCGTTCAAGCTCAACAATGCGGGGATCATACCGGCCGTTCTGGCATCCTGGGTATTGCTTCTGCCGACAGCGATCATCTACACGCTGGCTCCGGCGTGGGAAGGCTTGTTGCGAGGGCCGCTGGTCACGATCGTCTATGCGGCGCTGATCCTCGCTTGTACGTTCTTCTATACGGCCTTCCTGATCGACCCCGACGCGGCAGCCGCGACCCTCAAGCAGCGCGCCGCCTCCATACCTGGCGTAGCTCCCGGCGAGCCCACGGCCGAGCACATTGATGGGGTGATCACGCGCCTCACCATGATCGGCGCGATCTATCTGGCGCTGGTTTATCTGGTGCCGGCGGTTATCGTCGCCACGGCGCCGGTGCCTTTCTATTTTGGTGGTGCTTCACTGCTGATAGTGGTTTGTGCGATCCTGGATTTGGAAGACCACATTCGCGCCTTTGCGTCAGTCAAGACGGGAGTTTGACAGCAATGAAATTGATCCTGCTCGGCCCGCCGGGGGCGGGGAAGGGCACGCAAGCACAGCGACTCGTCGACAAGCACGGCATCGTCCAGCTCTCCACCGGGGACATGTTGCGCGCAGCGGTCAAGGCCGGCACGCCGGTCGGGCTGCGCGCCAAGGACCTCATGGATCGCGGCGAGCTCGTGCCCGATGACGTCGTGGTGGCCATTGTCTCGGATCGGATTGACCAGCCCGACGCCAGGAAGGGGTTTATTCTCGATGGCTTCCCGCGCACGGTGCCGCAGGCGGTTGCTCTCGACCGCCTGCTCAAGGACAAGGGCCTGAAGCTCGACGCCGTCATCGAGCTCAAGGTGGACGCCGGGATCCTGCAAAAGCGCATCGAGAACCGCATCGCGGAGGCCAAGGCAATTGGCAAGCCGTTGCGGTCCGACGACGACCCGGAGAAGCTCAAGCGGCGGGTCGAAATCTATCATGAGCAGACGGCTCCGCTGGTCGACTACTATCGCCTGGAAGGCCCGCTGACGTCGGTCGATGGCATGGCGTCCATCCCGCAGGTGGCCAGCGCAATCGATCGGGCGCTCGACGGCTCTTCGTCGGGGCGTCCCAAGGCGGCTGCGAGGCGGCCCACCGAGAAGAAGGGGGCACCCAAGAAGGCGGCACCCAAAGCCGTCGAGACGACGGTCAAAAAGGCCAGCAAGAAGGCCACCGGGAAAGCGCCCGCCAAAAAGGCCCGGACATCAGCCAAAAAGGCGACCAAATCGGCCCGGAAGGCTCACGCCCAGGCGGCGAAACGCGGCGCCAAGGGGGGCCGTGCCGGCAAGGCGGCTGCCAGCATGGCCGCCAAGTCTGCTGGCAAGACCCGGCGCACCGCAGGACGGTAACTTTGCCCTCAGCCGTAAGCGTTTGTGAGGTTGACGAAAGCACGTTAAATCCATTAATAACCCCCGCATCCAGGTGGAGAAGCGCGAACGATACCGGCCCTAGGGACTTAGGGTGGGTGTCGCGTTATCGTTTGCAGCTATAGGATGCAGCCGCTGGTCGGTGGCCTCCAGCGCTGGCAACAGGAGTTAGAGCCGTGGCACGAATTGCTGGTGTGAACATACCCACAAACAAGCGCGTGATTATCGCATTGCAATATATTCATGGAATTGGACCAAAAAACGCTAAGGAAATCATGGAGAAGGTCAACATTCCGCGTGAGCGTCGAGTGTCCCAGTTGACCGATCAGGAAGTGCTGCAGATTCGCGAAATGATCGATCGTGACTATATGGTGGAAGGCGATCTGCGGCGCGAAGTTGCCATGAATATCAAGCGACTGATGGATCTCGGCTGCTACCGGGGGTTGCGGCATCGCCGTGGCCTGCCAGTGCGGGGTCAGCGTACGCATACCAACGCGCGCACCCGCAAAGGGCCGGCCAAAGCCATCGCCGGCAAGAAAAAGGCTGTCTAGGGCCGCGTGACAGGGAACAGGTACGGCGACGTCGGTTGCGGAGCCGGGGCCGCGAAAGGATCATGAATGGGTAAAGAAGCCACCCGCGTCCGTCGACGCGAACGCAAGAACATCGCTTCGGGCGTCGCGCATGTGAACGCCTCTTTCAACAACACAATGATCACCATCACTGACGCCCAGGGCAACACGATTGCCTGGTCGTCGGCTGGCACCATGGGCTTCAAGGGCTCGCGCAAATCGACGCCCTATGCGGCGCAGGTGGCGGCCGAGGACGCCGCCAAGAAGGCGCAGGAGCACGGCATGCGCACCCTCGAGGTCGAGGTTGCGGGGCCGGGCTCGGGGCGCGAGTCGGCGTTGCGCTCGCTGCAGGCGGCGGGCTTCACCATCACGTCGATCCGCGATGTCACGCCGATCCCGCATAACGGTTGCCGTCCCCGCAAGAGGCGGCGCGTATGAACGATGACATTCTGATCCGGCGGACGCCCGACCCGTCCGCCGCCGCTGAATTGTCCCACAGGGCGGAGTGGGATGCGCGTCCGACTGACGCGCCACTCAATACGATGGGTGCCAAGGTGACGATCCAGAAGAACTGGCAGGAATTGATCCGACCGAACAAGCTTCAAGTGACGGTGGGCGCCGATCCCAAGCGTGAGGCGACCGTCATTGCCGAGCCGCTCGAGCGCGGCTTCGGCGTGACGCTCGGCAATGCGCTGCGGCGCATTCTCCTCTCATCGCTGCAGGGCGCTGCCGTTCAGTCGGTGCACATCGACGGCGTGCTGCACGAGTTCTCGTCGATCCCGGGCGTGCGCGAGGACGTGACCGACATCGTCCTCAACATCAAGGACATCGCCATCAAGATGCAGGGCGACGGGCCCAAGCGCATGGTGGTGAAGAAGCAGGGCCCGGGCACGGTCACGGCCGGCGACATCCAGACCGTGGGCGACATCGTCGTGCTCAATCCGGACCTCGTGCTGTGCCATCTCGACGAGGGTGCCGAGATCCGCATGGAGTTCACCGTCAACACCGGCAAGGGCTACGTGCCGACCGAGCGCAACCGCCCGGAAGACGCGCCGATCGGGTTGATCCCGGTCGACAGCCTGTACTCGCCGGTGCGCAAGGTCTCCTACAAGGTCGAGAACACCCGCGAGGGCCAGATCCTCGACTACGACAAGCTCACGCTCTCGATCGAGACCAACGGCGCGGTCAGCCCGGATGACTCGCTCGCTTATGCGGCGCGCATCCTGCAGGACCAGCTCAACGTGTTCGTGAACTTCGAGGAGCCGCACAAGCCGGAGGCCGAGCCGACCATTCCGGACCTCGCCTTCAATCCGGCCTTCCTCAAGAAGGTCGACGAGCTCGAGCTCAGCGTGCGTTCGGCCAACTGTCTCAAGAACGACAACATCGTCTATATCGGCGATCTCGTTCAGAAGACCGAAGCCGAGATGCTGCGCACGCCGAACTTCGGGCGCAAGTCGCTCAACGAGATCAAGGAAGTGCTGGCCCAGATGGGGCTCCATCTCGGCATGGAAGTGCCGGGCTGGCCGCCCGACAATATCGACGAGCTGGCCAAACGCTTCGAGGATCATTACTGATCAGGAGTTAGAGATCAGAAATAAGTAGTCAGTGCTTTTCTGATTGCTGATCACTGATTCCTGCTCCAAGGGAGATGGCGATGCGTCACGGTAAAGCCCACCGCAAGCTCAACCGCAAGCATGAGCATCGCCGCGCCATGTTCGCGAACATGGCGGCGGCGCTGATCAAGCACGAGCAGATCGTGACCACGTTGCCGAAGGCGAAGGACTTGCGTCCGATCGTCGAGAAGCTGGTGACGCTCGGCAAGCGCGGCGACCTCCATGCGCGCCGCCAGGCGATCGCGGAGATGCGGGATCTTGTGATGGTCAAGAAACTGTTCGAGGTGCTCGGCCCCCGCTACAAGGACCGCCATGGCGGCTATACCCGCGTGCTCAAGGCCGGATTTCGCTACGGCGATTCCGCGCCGGTCGCGGTCATCGAGTTCGTCGAT
>Ga0137409_10004321_pt1 | contig 14939 bp, 17 predicted proteins | sample CZODoug1_16funga_FD_122059 | JGI IMG/M metagenome (GOLD analysis project Ga0137409, IMG submission 122059) | Vadose zone soil fungal communities from Angelo Coast Range Reserve, California, USA - CZODoug1_16fungal (Hybrid Assembly) | ecosystem: Environmental > Terrestrial > Soil > Vadose zone... | reverse complement strand
AGCAGCCCCTTCGCGTGCTCCAAAGTCCTCAGCATCGCCGCCGGAATCGGCTCGCCCTTGGTGTAGTCCTCGCAATACGCCTCGAAGCGCTCGAAAGTCTCGAAGTACGGATCGCTGAACAGCTTCTTCAGCGCCGAGCGCCTGAGGCTCTCGTCGACGCCGGGCTTGAGAAATTCCGTGTATTCCGAGGCGAGCCCCTTGAGGGTATCGATCGGCGGAAGCTGCGGCTCGGCGGCGGCGGGTGCCGCAGGCGATTGCTTCGGTGGAACGTTCGGAGAGGCGACGGGCGTCGCAAGGGGCGCGTTCGGCTCGGGCGCCGGCATTTCCGTCTGTCTCTCCGCCTGCCGCACGTCCTCCTTCAGCCGCGACCAGCGCGAGAGAAACCTTTCCTCGTCGTCACGCGCCATCGCGCTTCGCCCCTTTGAACGACGGCGGCCGCGAGCGTTTCTTCGGCTCGGGCTTGTAGTTGCGCTCGACGTACTCTGCGAGCCAGGGGATCCACTGGACCGGCATTGGCACACCGTCCACGCGCGCACCGGCATCGAGCAGTCGCGCGGCCTCGTTGTAGCTGACGGTGACGGCCTTGGGAACGCCGGCGCCCTCCTCTTCGAGCCAATTCACGAACACGAAGGGATTCTGCGAACTTAGATTCAGGTAGTACCCCTCCGCCTCGTCATGGAACAGCTCCAGCTTGAACCCGGGATGCAGCCATTGCGCGCGCGATGAGTCCTGCACCAGAGGACGGGGAGCCGCGCCGGGCTCGCCCGGATCGGGCACAACGCCGATCGGCTCCCACTTCTCCGACTCCCAGCGCTTGTTTTCCAGGGGCGTTCGCTCCATCACCACCGCGACCGCTAGGCTCGGGTAGGCCATTTTTCCGGCTATACTCAATAGTTCGGCAATCGTCGAATTATGAACTGGCTTTCATGATACGCCTACGCATCTCATGACCGATCGTGTCATTCCAATCAGCGACGGGCGACGCACAAAACCCCTTCCATTGAAGGGGACTTCCGGCGAGCCCCTGCATGCGGGCCTGGATACGCTCGGAAGGCGGCTGCATGACCTGCGCATCTCGGTCACCGACCGCTGCAATTTCCGCTGCGTGTACTGCATGCCGCGCGACGTGTTCGGGCCGGACTACAAATTTCTCGCGCGCGATCAGCTGCTCAGCTTCGAGGAAATCGTGCGCCTCACGCGCATCTTCAAGAGCCACGGTGTCGAGAAAATCCGGCTCACCGGCGGTGAGCCGCTGCTGCGCAAGAACGTCGATCGCCTGATCGAGATGCTCGCCGACATTCCGGGCCTCGACCTGACGCTGACGACCAACGGTTCGCTGCTCGGCAAGAAGGCACGCGCGCTCAAGGCCGCGGGGCTGCACCGGGTCACGGTGAGCCTGGACTCGCTCGACGAGGCGGTCTTTCGCCGGATGAACGACGCGGACTTTCCGGTTGCGGAAGTGCTGAACGGCATCGATGCCGCAGCCGCCGCGGGCCTCGCACCCCTCAAGATCAACATGGTGGTGAAGCGGGGCGTGAACGAGGACTCGGTACTGCCCATGGCGCGCTACTTCAAGGGCAGCGGCCACATCGTGCGCTTCATCGAGTTCATGGATGTAGGGCATACCAACGGCTGGCGCATGGACGACGTGATCCCGTCGGCCGAGATCGTGCGCAGGATCGGGGACATCATGCCCCTGGAGCCCGTTGAAGCCAACTACCGGGGCGAAGTCGCCGAGCGCTGGCGCTACCAGGATGGCTCCGGCGAGATCGGCGTGATCTCCTCGGTGACCCAGGCCTTCTGCAGCACCTGCACCCGGGCGCGGCTCTCGACCGAGGGCATGCTGTATACCTGTCTCTTCGCGACCGCCGGCTACGACCTGCGGGGAATGCTGCGTGGCGGCGCCGACGACGGGGAGATCTCCGACAGCGTCGCCGGCATCTGGCACATCCGGGCCGACCGCTACTCCGAGCTGCGCACCGCAGAAACGGCGAAGCTGCGCAAGATCGAGATGTCCTACATAGGCGGATGAAAGCGCCGCTCCTTCCCAAGCTCACCCGAGCGTCCAAGCCCCTCACCTTCGAGGTCGAGGCGATCAACGAGCGCGGCGAGGCCGTTTCGACGCCCATCGCGGGCGAGCATCCGCTCACGCTGTACGTCGACAAGCGCGAGATCGTCACTCTGATGACCCTCGGCCAGGCGCCAGAGGCGCTCGCCATCGGCTACCTCCGCAACCAGCGCCTGCTGAAATCGATCGAGGAAATCGAGGCCGTGCAGGTCGATTGGGAAACCGCGTCGGTCGCGGTCACCACACGCAAGCCGATCAAGTCACTCAAGGAAAAAATCCGGAAGCGCACCGTCACCACCGGCTGTGGCCAAGGCACGGTCTTCGGCGATCTGATGGCGGAGATCGACTCGGTACAATTGCGCAACGACGTGTCGCTCACCGAGGATGCGCTGCACGCCGTGCTGGAAGCGGTCCGCCACGAGGAAACCGTCTACAAGTCAGCCGGGGCCGTGCACGGCTGCGCGCTGGCGGTGAACAGCGCCGCGGCGGTGAAGATTCTCTATTTCGTCGAGGACGTCGGCCGGCACAACGCGGTGGACGCAATCGCCGGGCAGATGTGGCTCGACGGCGTCGACGGCTCGGACAAGATCTTCTACACCACCGGCCGCCTCACCTCGGAGATGGTAATCAAGGCCGCGCAGATGCAGATTCCCTTCCTCGTTTCGCGCTCGGGCCTCACCCAGATGGGCTACGAGATCGCGGACAAGGCCGGCATCACCATGATCGGACGCGCGGCGGGGGGCAAGCACTACCTTCTCTTCACCGGGAAGCACCGCTTCAGGAAGCGCGTCGCGCCCACCATGGTCGCGTAGCGGCGGTCGCGGTGCTCCCCTCGGTCACCGGGCTCATCCTCGCGGGCGGCAAGGGCAGCCGCATGGGCGGGGTCGACAAGGGTCTGCAGGCGTTTCGCGGCAAGCGCCTCATCGACCACGTCTACGAGCGCCTCGCCCCCCAGGTCGGGGGTGTGATCATCAACGCCAACCAGAACCAGGACGCCTACCGGACATTCGGCGTGCGCGTGGTGAGCGACGCGATCTCCGGCTACGCCGGGCCGCTCGCGGGGATGCACGCCGGGCTCTCCGTATCCAAGCGTCCCTTCCTCGCGTCGGTCCCGTGCGATTCGCCGTTCCTTCCCGAGGACCTGATCGCGCGGCTATACGCGCGCATCGACGAGACCGGGGCCGAGCTCGCCGTGGCAAAGACCGGCGACCAGCCGCACCCGGTGTTTTCGATGATGCGGCGGGGCGTGTTCGACCACCTGAGCGATTTTTTGAAGGATGGCGGACGCAAGATCGACGCCTGGTACGCCACCCTGAACGTTGTCGAGGTCGCCTTCGACGACGAGGCGGAGGCGTTCTCCAACATCAACACCCTCGAAGAGCTGGCCTCGTACGGAAAATGAATTCGCTGCGGGACGCCATCAGCTGCGTCAGCGGCTACGACCCGGACGCCCTGCCGGTCGCAAAGGCGAACGAAGTCATCCGCTCGTTCGTTAGACCCGTCTCGGGAATCGAACGCCTTCCTGTGCGCTCGGCGCTCGGTCGCGTGCTCGCCAGAGACATGGTCTCGCCGATCGACGTCCCCTCGCACGACAACTCGGCCATGGACGGCTACGCGGTACGCAGCGACGACCTCCGGACGGCGGAGCCGGTGACGCTCATTGAGACCGGCACCGCCTACGCGGGGAGGGAGTTCCTGGGCGAGGTCCAGCGCGGCCAGTGCGTGCGCGTCATGACCGGGGCGGTGATGCCGCGGGGCACCGACACCGTGGTAATCCAGGAAATCGCCAAGGTCGACGGCAAGCGCGTCACGGTCCCTGCAGGACAGGAGACCGGGCAGAACCGCCGGCTCGCAGGGGAGGACCTGAGGAAAGGAAGACCTGCACTGCAAGCCGGGAGGTTGCTGCGCCCGGCCGATCTCGGCCTGGTCGCCTCGCTCGGCATCGGCGAGCTCAGCGTGCGGCGGAAACTGAAAGTCGCGTTCTTCTCCACCGGTGACGAGCTGGTGTCGGTCGGCAAGAAGCTGAAGGCCGGCGAAGTCTACGACTCCAACCGCTATACGCTCTGGGGCATGCTCGCGCGCCTGGGCTGCGAAATCATCGACCTGGGCGTGGTGCGCGACGACCCGAAGAAGCTCGAAGCCGCGTTCCGCAGGGCCGCGGCCAGCGCGGACGCCGTGGTCACCTCGGGCGGGGTGTCGGTCGGCGAAGCCGACTTCACCAAGCAGATGATGGCGAAGCTCGGCGAGGTGGCGTTCTGGAAGATCGCCATGCGCCCCGGCCGCCCCATGGCCTTCGGCCGCATTCGCGCGCGCGGAAGGTCGGCGTACCTGTTCGGCCTGCCGGGCAATCCAGTGGCGGTGATGGTGACCTTCTACCACTTCGTGCGCGGCGCGCTGCTGCACATGATGGGGCGCAGCGACACCGAGCTGCCGCTGTTGCGCGCGAAATCGGAGACGGCGATGCGCAAGAAACCCGGCCGCACGGAGTATCAGCGGGGCATCCTCGAGTTGAAGAACGGCGAATGGTCCGTGCGCCTGACCGGAGCGCAGGGCTCGGGCATCCTGCGCTCGATGTCCGAGGCCAATTGCTTCGTCGTGCTCGGGCACGAGCAGGGAAGCGTGAACGCCGGCGACTACGTCGATGTGATGGTGATGGACGGCCTGGTCTAGGCAAGGTCAGCCGAGCGCGGCGATCTTGGCGAGCAGGTCTTTCGCGTCGATGGGCTTGACGACGTAGTCCTTCGCGCCCTGGCGCATGCCCCAGACCCGGTCGGTTTCCAGCTTCTTGCTGGTGCACACGATCACCGGAATGTGCTTGGTCGCCTCGTCGTGCGTGATCGCGCGTGTCGCCTTGAACCCGTCGGTGCCGGGCATGATGATGTCCATGAGGATCAGGTCGGGCAGCTCGGTCTTCGATTTCGCGATGCCCTCGTCGCCGCTCTGCGCGACGACACACTGATAGCCCTGCTTGCTCAGGGTCTCGATGAGGAACTGCCGGTCAGTGGCGGAATCGTCTACGATCAGGATCTTCTTGATGGGCATGGCGCAGCCTCCTCTCCCGCGGACCGGGCGGGCATCGGTATTGCCCCCTGTGACGGTTCGCGACGGCGCATGACACAGTCTACTCCCACCCGCCTATACTCTTCCGAACGGGAGGACAGGCCCCATGAAAGCCATCGCCGATACCGCCGTCGCGCTGGTCGCGATCCTGCATTTCACCTTTCTCGTTCTCGAGATGTTTCTCTGGACCCGGCCTCTGGGGCTGAAGACCTTCGGCCTGACGCCGGAATTCGCCCAGGCCTCGAAAGCACTGGCCGCCAACCAGGGGCTGTACAACGGATTCATCGCGGCCGGGCTGGGCTGGGGCCTAGTTCTCGGGAACGCGGGCTACTCGATCAAGATTTTCTTCCTCGGCTGCGTGATCGTCGCGGGCGTGTTCGGCGGATTTACCGCGAGCCGCAAGATATTCTGGGTACAGGCGCTGCCTGGAGTCGTCGCGCTAGCGCTTGTCGCCGTCTCGTGACAGGCAGAAGCAGCGGCCAGAAGGCTGACGTGCAGACGGAATGGTTATCGCGAATCGATAAGCGTTGTCGGAGTCAGGTCTCCTGACATGATTTCTTCTCGCATTTGCAACTTGTACGAGCTTAGAATCTAGGGGCTCGTTCGGAGCATCCGAGCGCGCCAATCCAAGTCGGTCCTGCAATAAGCAACTTTAAGGAGGGCTTATGAAGGGCATCGTTTCGTCCCAGCAACACGCATCGCGAAGGTTTCGCAGCGGGAAATTCACAATCGATTCCGGAGGGAGGAGCGCGATCGCAGCCGCGCTGGTCCTTGCGGGGTTCCTTGCAGCTCCCGTCCCGGCTCTGGCCGACGCATTCAACCCGGTCTGTCCCAACGAACGCGCCTTCTTCGACCCGGGAAACGGCGAGGACATAGTCGTGCCGAGGGGATACAAGGTCGAGGTCTTCGCCAAGGGCCTCGACTTCCCGACCGACGTCGCCTTCATCGGCGACAAGCGCGATTTCAAGGTACTGGTGCTCGAATCGGGCACCGGGCTGCCGAGCCGCTGCAACGACAACACCAAGGTGCCCGGCATCGGCAAGTTCGATCCACGCAACCCGTTCACTCCCGGCCTACTGATCTTCGACAACGACGGGCGCAGGCTCGCCGGCCCGCTCGGCAAGCCCACGCCCTCCGGCGGCGGCTTCCAGTCCGACGGCCCGGCGATCGGGCTCTCGTTCGAGCGCGGCACCGAGGGCGGCACGCTTTTCGCGACCGACTCGAACCAGGGTGTGCGCGGCGCCCCCGGCGCTGCCAACAACACTTCGCGTATCGTCAGGCTCAGCCTGTCCAGCGGCGTGGTGACCCCGGTGATCACCGGCCTGCCGACCGGCGACCACCCGACTGAGCAGATCCTGGTGAAGGACGGCTGGCTCTACTGGTCGCAGGGCTCGGCCACCAACGCCGGCGTCACCGGGCACGACAACGGCGGCGGCGGCAACCAGCACGAGATCGCCTGCGAGCAGATCAAGCTCTCCAACAACGTGTGGGACTCCGGCGACGGTCATAAAACAAGCGGCTTCTCGAACCACGGTGTGCAGCGCCCCGGCGCGGTCGTGCCGGCATTCGAAGGGGCGACGCGCCATGGCATGTGCACGGGAGCGATCCTGCGCGCGAAGATCTCCAACCCGATGAACAGCATCGAGCCGGTGGCCTGGGGCTTCCGCAACCCCTACGGGATACGCTTCTCGCCACAAGACCATCCGCTGAAAGGCGAGCTGCTCATCTCCGAGAACGGCGAGGACGAGCGCGGCGCGCGGCCGGTCAACAACGCGCCCGACCGAGTCGCGATCGCGCGGCAGAGCCCCGACGGCTCGCCGTCGTTCCACGGCTGGCCGGACCGCTTCGGCTTCCTCGACTCGACGCAGGCGGTGTTCAACCCGATCGGCGGCGGCGGTGACGATCTCTTCCCCGACGTCGCGCGCATCCGCGCCGAGGACAGCCCGGTGCGCCCGGTGCTCGCGTTCCCCCCGCGGCCTCCGGTGGCGCCGCTCGCCCTCGAACCGGCCGACGTGGCTGCGGTGGGCCTCGACTTCGTGCCGAAATCGTTCGTGCAAGGCGTGGTGAGGAAGAATGCGGTGCTGCTGTCGCGCGAGGGCGACTTCGGCTTCTCGCCGGAAAACGGCAACCCGAGCGCGGGGCACGACGTAGAGCTGATCAACTTCACCAGTAGCGACGATCCGAGCGAGCTGCAACTCTCGCGCTTCGCGTTCAACTGCGCGCGAGCCGACCAGGCGCACGATCCGGACGGCAGCCCGCGCTGCAACGGCGACTCCGACCAGGCGTTCACCCAGATGCTGCGCGGCATCAACCGGCCGACCACGATCCGCTTCGGCCCGGACGGCGCTGCGTACCTCGTCGACTACGGCGCGGTGCGCGATCCGGGCGGCGCCGACCCGCGCTCGCAGTTCGCCAGCTTCGCCGACGCCCCGCTGGTGCAGATTCCGGGTACGGGCGTGATCTGGAAGATCACCCGTACCGGTGGCGGTCGCGACGACGACTGAGCGTGCCGAGTCGGAACGAACGCCCGCAACGTGAGTTGCGGGCGTTTTTTTGCCTTGGGCGGGCGCACGTACTACGATCCAGCTGAAGGACCCGGAGCCCGTCCTATGAAAACAACCTTCGGCATTGCGTGGATCGTCCTCGGGCTCGCGCCCGCTCTGCTCGCATTCGCGCAGGCTCCCGCTCCCGCGCAGCGCGAGCTGCGAGAGATCTACACGGAGCTGGTGGAGATCAACACCAGCGACTCCGTCGGCAGCTGCACCGAGGCGGCGCAGGCGCTCGCCGCCCGGCTCAGGGCCGCCGGACTGCCGGCGCAGGACGTGCAGGTGATCGTGCCGCCGGACGGCCCGAAGAAAGGCAATCTGGTCGCGCGCTATCGCGGAACGGGCGCGAAGAAGCCGATCATGCTGCTCGGCCACCTGGACGTGGTGGAGGCGAAGCGCGAGGACTGGCAGCGCGATCCCTTCAGGCTCGTCGAGGAGAACGGCTATCTCTACGCGCGCGGGGCCGCCGACGACAAAGCCATGGTCGCGGCGTTCACCGCCAACCTCATCCGCTACCGCAGGGAAGCCTATAAGCCCGAGCGCGACCTGATCCAGGTCGCGACCTGCGACGAGGAAATCATTCCGTCCAAATTCAGCGGCATCGTGTACCTGCTGAAGAACCACCGCAATCTGATCGACGCCGAGTTTGCCTTGAACGAAGGCGGGAACGGTTTGCTCGACAATAACGGGAACTACCTGCGCATGACCATCCAGGCGGGCGAGAAGGTGTTCCAGACCTACCAGCTCGAAGTGACCAACCGCGGCGGGCACAGCTCGCTGCCGCTGAAAGACAACGCCATCACCCACCTCGCGGGCGGCCTCGCGCGCCTCGGAGACTACGATTTTCCGTTCAAGCTCTCGGCGACCACGCGCGCCTACTTCGAGCGGATGTCGGACATCGAGGCCGGGCAGACCGCGGCGGACATGAAGGCGATCCTGCGCGAACCGCCCGACGCCGAGGCGATCGCGCGCCTGTCGGCGGCGAACCCGCTCAACAATTCCACCTTCCGCACCACCTGCGTCGCCACCATGCTCGACGCGGGCCACGCGACCAACGCCCTGCCGCAGCGCGCGCGCGCAACGGTGAATTGCCGCATCCTGCCGGGCGAGTCCGTGGCCGAGGTGCAGCAGACACTCGCGCGCGTTCTCGCGGATAACACTATAAAGATCACACCGACGCACGAGCCGACACTCTCTCCCCCGCCGCCGCTCACGCGGGAAGTCGTCGGCCCGGTCGAGAAGGTGAGCGCGCAGATGTGGCCGGGCGTGCCGGTGGTACCGACGATGCTGGTTGCCGCCACCGACGGCCGCTTCACCATCAACGCCGGGATTCCGACCTACGGCGTAAACGGCATGTTCCGCGACCCCGACGGCTCGGGCGTGCACGGCTTGAACGAGCGCATCCGCGTGCGCTCGCTCTTCGAGGGGCACGAGTTCCTCTACCGGCTGGTGAAGCTCTACGCGGGCGGGGTGTAGGGGATCGAAGCGTCGCGGCGGGCTGCCCCCGTTTGTCGACTACGACGGGCGAGGCCGCCAGCGCTGGATGGCTAGGACTATCAACGGGACGCCGACCACAAACGTGAGAATGAACTCCGCGTTCATCTTCAGGCTGGACAACAGAAGATCGTAAGAGGCCACTGCCGTCGGGACAAACAGGACAGCCACCGCGGCGAGCGTGCACGCGAATGCGCTGGCGGCGGCGCGGCGCGGGAAAAGCCTGCGCGAAAGGAGCGCGATGACAACGGCGAAAGGCACGAAAACCAGGATCTCGAACCCGTACACGATAGGCGCGTGAGCTCTCCACCAATTGCGAGTGATCGGCAGATGTTCGATCAGCAGGCCGTACGCGAATACGGCCAGCCAAACGAGACAGAATGCGCCCAGGGTACCGACTACAAAACGGCCGAGCATTTGCATTGGGCGGCCTAAGCGGTTGCGATGGAGCAACAGCTTAGTGGATTGTCGCAGCTTTGCAAGTCCGCTCTCGACGCCATAAAAGAAAAACCCGCGGGAGCCGAAGCTCCCCGCGGGTTTGTGGAAGTCGCTATCGCGCCGCTTGGCGCAACAGCAGAGCTACATCGTCGGATACAGAGCAACTCCGCCGTTGGGGAAAGTCGCTCCCCCGGCCGTTGCGCTTGTATTGGTGAACGGCATGAGGACCATGCCGTTTCCCGCGGCTACGGAGTGCGCGTTGTTGCCGGAGTCGAAGATGCCGACGACCGCATGGCTGGTTCCGTCGACCACGTACAGCTTCGGGATCAGGTTACAGACCTGAGGCGTGCCCGGGACGGCGTTGTTGAAGCACGACTTGTGGTTGGCCGTCTGCCGGTTGTTCGCCAGGTAATACTTGTTGCTGGCTGCGTCGTACGCGATCTGGTCTCCGCCGCCCGCTCCCGCTACCGTTGTGACGATGCTGGGCGCAGTGACGGCCGCGCCGCCGGTGTTGAAGATCACGAAGTCCAAGCTTTGGCCGAAGGTGCCCGGCCTGCACATGGCGCCCGCCTCGGTTCCGGCCGCGGGTCCCGCAGCAATCCCGGTGGGATCGCACAGAGCCGGCAACGCGAGTATTTTCGGCGCGACCGCTCCGCACGAACCCCCGCCGCCGAGAGCGCATACCGGCGCGGTGCTTGTGGCTACGCCGTAATCCACTGTCGCGGTCAAGGGCCCCGCGAAAACGACCTTGATGGCGGCACCTGCACCCACCGCAGTCCTTATCGCAATAAGGTCCGCGATGGGGATTCCGTCCGCCTCGCCGTTAGGATTGGCGGTCGAGACGTCGTTGTTGGTCCACATGTACCCCGCTGCGGCCGTCGCTGCCCCGACCGTAGCGCCCCGCGTATCGAAGAAGCAGGCTTCGATCCCTCCGGACGCCGCGCCGGTACTGTCGTTCAGCAGCAATCGCGCGATAAGCCTGGGCATCGTTGCCCCGGTCGCGTCGGCGTCGTGCGCCGTCGTATCCAGGATCGCAAAGTGCGGATTGTTGGGGTCGCCCGTCAGCGCAATCGCGTACAGGTGATTGGTCGGATCGTAGCAGCCTTCGTCCAAGCGGAACCCTTGCTGCGTGCCGCTGTTCGGAATGGCGAGTTTTCCGAGGAGAACGCCGGAGGTCTTGTTGACCACCCACACCGCGTTGACATCGCCGACGAAGAGGTGCCCCGTCGAAGCGGTTGGCCCGTAGTTTACGATATCCAGGCCATCGGGACCATCGAGGTCGTTGTTGGTGACCAAGGTGATATTTGCTGTGATGGCGATGTTGAGACAGCCGGGCATCGGGGTATAGGGAAAATGCGTCTGACCCCCCGTCGTGCCGCCGGAGAAGCAGCCGGCGTAGGCCTGCTTGAACAGCGTGACGGGATTGTTAAGAACGCCGGCGGCGCCGCCGCTGATGTTGATGACGTCGACCGCCTTGTTGGTCCGATCCGTGACGTAGTACATCCCCGTCGCCGCATCGATCACACCCAGGTCAAAAGAATACGTCACCGCGGCGCTGATGCCTGGCACGGGTATCTGCACCGGTTGGCTGCCACTGGCAGAGATCGACTGGGTCGACTTACTTCCACAACTGGCGAGTGCCACTGCCGCGGCGATAACTGCTAGGTATTTCAAGTGTCTCAACTTCATTGGTTTGCCCCCTTTTTAAAAAGTACTGCGGAGTTGAACTGACTCAGAGTGTGATCGCCGTTTGCTTATTGGAAGAAGTGAGGCTAACTTCCTTCCTTCCGTGTTCCGCACGATCGTCAATCGTATTGAATACTTGGGATAGCTTCCCTTAAGAATTCGTCAGAACTTAAAAATTCGTCAGAACTGACATTGAGCTGACTTGGACCACTTGGCTTGGCGTGTACTGTGCGAGCAATATTAGAGTTCGCGAATTGTGCAAGGCATCATGGACTCCACGAAACCATCGCGCGACACACGGGAGCAGGCAGATTCGATGGCAGCTAGAACGCGAAGATCGCGTCGGACGGTCTGGATTTCGGTTTCGGCCGCAGCCGGGCTGATCTTTTCTTACTACTACTTTTCGCAGTCGCCTGTAGATTCCTCACCCGCACCGGTAGCCGACGCTGCCAGGGAATCCGGCGTCCCCTCCTTTTCCGGACGTTCAGTGATGATCCCGCCGGCGCCTGCTGTCGGTAGAGGTCCTGCGCCCCAGGCGGCCACGAGCACGCTCAACTTGACGGTCAACGGAGTCATGATCGCGCCGGCGTCGAGGGCCGCGCTGATTTCCGTCAATGATCGGCCCGCGACCCTGTTCGTCGAGGGCCAGCAGATCGTCGACGGGGTGGTCCTGTATGCCTTGGACCCCGGCGGAATCGTGGTCAAACGCGGCGACGAGCTGCTGCGATTGCCGTTGCGCGGCGTGCAATCCGCGGGAGGTGCAGACGCCGTACAATCCACGGAAAGAGCAGACCCCGCGCAATTCGTGCGAAGCCCAGACCCAGTGCAATCAGTAGAAAGTGCAGGGGTTGAGCTTCCTGCTTGGGCCACGGAGTCGGTCTTGTCAAGGCCGCCGTCGGCAGCCGAGGAAAGGCGGGCACGCCGGAATCGCGACTGATACCACCGCTGCGCGCTCGTGCTATCGTCTTGCGCCATGAACCCTTCCGCTGCCGTGCGATCCGAGCTGGCCTCGACGGGAAGGCTCCGCGTCGGCATCAATTACGGAAATTTCCTGCTGGTGACGAAGGGCCAGAACGGCGAATACACCGGCATCGCGGTGGACCTGGGGCGCGAGCTCGGCCGGCGGCTCGGCGTCCCGATCGACCTGGTCGCTTTCGCCACCGCGGGGAAGCTCGCCGACGCGGTCAAGGCGGGCGCCTGGGACGTCGCCTTTCTCGGCAACGAGCCGCAGCGCGCGGGCGACATCGCTTTCAGCCCGGCTTATCTGGAGATCGAGGCCACGTACCTCGTTCCCGCGGGGTCGAAGATTCGCAGCATCGCGGACGTGGACCGCGAGGGCGTGCGCATCGCGACCGCGGTGAACAGCGCCTACGACCTGTACCTGAGCCGCACCCTCAAGCACGCGACGCTGGTGCGCGCCAACGCGATCCAGGGCTCCTACGACGTCTTCGTGAAGGACAAGCTCGAAGTGCTCTCGGGCCTCAGGCCGCGTCTGGTAACCGACACGGAGACCCTGCCCGGCTCGCGCGTGCTCGACGGGCGGTTTACCGTAGTGCAGCAGTCGGTCGGCACGCCGCAGGGCCGCCCCGCCGCGGCCGGCTACCTGAGTGAATTCGCCAAGGAAATAAAGACGTCGGGGTTCGTGGCCCAGGCTATCGCCCGCCACGCGGTCCGGGGAGTCACCGTCGCAGCCTGACGACTAGAGCCCGATGGAATGACGGGCCGGCACGGAGTGTTTGCGGGGAAAAGAGGTACATCTACTTCTTGCTGGTCATCAACCCTAGGAGGGGAACATGAAGGAGAATCTCGCAGTTCCGTTGCCTCTAACCAGGCTTATCAAGCGTCAGATTTTCTCAAAGGGAGACCACAGATCATGAAATACAAAACAGCAGCCTTATCGGCAACATTCGCCGTTCTGGCGGCATCACTCGTCGGCTGGAGTGTGGCTGGCGAAGATGATGGCAATGCAGAACATGAAGGTTCTAATGGCCGTCACGCCTTTACGCTGTCCAGCCCGGACGTACCGAGTCGCAGCTTCTTTGCAACCAAGTTCATACTGAATGGATTCGGTTGCACGGGGGAGAATGTTTCGCCTGCGCTGCAATGGAAAAATGCCCCGCCCGGAACGCAGTCGTTCTCATTGCAGGTCTACGATCCCGATGCCCCGACGGGTAGCGGTTTCTGGCACTGGGCCGTCTACAACATTCCTTCGTACGTAACGAGTTTGCCGCAGGGAGCGGGCAATTCCGCTGCCACCCTCCCGACAGGCTCTCACGGTGGGAACACCGACTTCATGGACACAGGTGCCACGGGTGTCAATGGCAACTACGGCGGGCCATGCCCGCCGGTGGGAGACAGGCCGCATCGTTACATCTTCACCTTGTTCGCATTGGACATACCCAATTTGGAAGCAGCCGCCGGCATTCCGCCAACGGGCACGGCAGGATTGCATGGATTCGCGCTGAACAAGGGGATCGGAGCACACTTGCTGGGAAAGGCAAGCTTCACCGCCTTTTTCGGCAGATAGCAATCAGCTCGCGCGGTTCACCCGCCAAGAAAAAGCCCCGCAACGCGGGGCTTTTCTTCCCCCCGGAGTGCCACACCTCAAATGCCGATTTTCACCGCGATCACGGCCCCGCCCACGCCACCCTTGCCGTCGGTGACGATGTAGACAAAGTAGTCCGTCCGCCCGGCGCGGCACTAGCCCGCGAGCGAGCGAACCAGTAGCAGCACCGTCATCCCACCGACGATCGTCGCCAGAATGCTGCGCGTTCCCGCGGCGAGGGCGAACGCGACCAGGCCCGCGACCAGGTCACTCATGCCGCCCTCCAATGCACGTGGCGGAGCCCCACGAAGCCGATGATGAGAAAGGCAATGGCCCAGATGACCGGCGACTGGGTGGGATGCCAGGGATTATCTGATACCCCTGGCCCGCCTCCTATGCCGATACCGTCGCCGGCAGCCAGGGACAGCGGTGTCCCCATGCCAGGGGCAAAGCCCGCCAGCGTCGCGGGCTTTGAGCCGTTGCCGTACATGTAGGGAGCCGCCGCCTGGCTCGGGAAGATCTGCCGTGTGGTGGCATTGGCCACGAGCTGTCCATTGACGACGCTGGAGCCATACAGCGTCGAGTTGGGCTGATTATTGGTGGCAAGACGAGCCATCAGGACACCTCCTATTGCAGCGCCACATAACGCAACGCCTCGTAGCCCAGGACATAATACGCCGATGCGGACGGTGTGACTGAGAACGTCAACACGACCTGGGGGGCGCTGGTCGTCAGGGTATTGATGGCATCTTTGTTACTGATCCGCCCGTCGTCGGTCGTCGCCATATCCCAGGCCAGCACGCCCGCCGGGAGCCGACTCCATGCTGACGGTAGAATCTGCTCTGCATGTCTTCAGGCGTATCCTGATATTTAAAGAGGCCCGAGCCGATCTGCACATCTGCCTCAGAGACATTGGCCAGCGGCGCATTCGCCAAACTGGCCTCCGGGATTCCTTCAGCTTTTAGCTGGAGCAACGACTGGGCCAGCAGGAAGTCCATAGTACCTGCAACAGCTATTTTTCGTTTGCGCATTAGATCCAGAACGAAGGCCTCTCCGTTGCGATAGGGTAACCAGGAGCAGAAAGCTTTGACCTCTTCTCCTT
>Ga0137409_10004319_pt1 | contig 14945 bp, 11 predicted proteins | sample CZODoug1_16funga_FD_122059 | JGI IMG/M metagenome (GOLD analysis project Ga0137409, IMG submission 122059) | Vadose zone soil fungal communities from Angelo Coast Range Reserve, California, USA - CZODoug1_16fungal (Hybrid Assembly) | ecosystem: Environmental > Terrestrial > Soil > Vadose zone... | reverse complement strand
TGGCGCGCCCGGGGAGATTCGAACTCCCGACCCTCTGCTTAGAAGGCAGACGCTCTATCCAACTGAGCTACGGGCGCACTGTCGATTTGATTCTAAAGCATTTACCGTCCCGACTGACACTCTTTTGAGGGGATCGACATTCCGACGAAGGGGCAGACGCTCAAGCAGGCTATCTTGTGAGTGCGCGATGCTAACTTCGAGAAGCTGTGCTTAACGAAAACCGCATTGAGCGGTTTTCAACGCAATGTGACATTGGACATTGTTAGATTCTGATCGACTGGTTAGAGGGCCTGAGTTTCAACAGGGCTTGGCCTTGCCTCCTATTACCCGGACGCTCCATGTGCCGTTCTTGCACGTGGGGGATAGCGCTCGAAACTCTCGCCCCAAAAACTCAGTTGCGAGCTTCAAGTCCAACTTGAGCTGCCGATTCACCGACCTCTCATTTGTTCTCACCACAAAATGCCGGCGCATTCGCGCCCAACAATCCGCATCCTCGCTGAATTTCATCCTCGATCAGCTTGCACGAGTTTTGCGCTTTGCACGGCGCATGCGTTGCCGGCGATACCTGCTGGCACTGCCTCACCAACTCATCCGCCACCTGCTTGCCCACTGTCTTTTCGCAACTCTTCCCCGAGGAATCCCCCGCGCCTAATTCACTTCCCGTCTGCACCAGGAACTCCCCGTTGCAACCTCGATCCACCCAGACGCCCCTGCGATCGTACCCCCACGTCGAACCTTCCATGCACGGCGCCATGCCAATCTGTCTCGTCATCCGCACTTTGGCTCCCTGGGTATCCGCGTCGCAATAATTCTTTCTCCCGTCGAACGAAGCGCAGCTTATCTTCTCGCTCGTGCCCCCGGCTTTCCCGGAGCCGGCCGGATGCCCCGGTACTCCCACCACAAAATCCGCCTCGCATCCTTTATCGACCCATATTCCGTGAGTATCGCGTCCCCAAGAGGAGCCTTCCTTGCACTTCGCGTCGCTCCGCTGTCTCACGAGCTGCACCCCGTTACTGGTATCCGCCGGGCAAACTTTTCGTCGGCCATTATCCGACGCACACGTTATCGTCCCTCCACCACCCTCGCTGCGGGCGTCGCCGCCGCCTTCTCCCCGCCCCAAAGTAAACTCACCACCGCATCCCTTGTCTACCCAGATTCCTTCTTCGTCGTAGCCCCACGACTCGTCCTCTTTGCACGGCGCCTGGCTGCGCTGCCGCACCAGTCGGGCGCCATGCCTCGTGTCCGCCGTGCAGTAGTGCTTCTCCCCGTCATCCGAAGAACACGGAATGATCTGGGCCTGGCGCTCCTGCGGTGCCTGCCGGGCCAATGCCCCGCGGCCAAAAGGTGAGAGGGCTGCCACCAAAACAAAAATACACCGGCAAATTCGCATGCGATTCTCCTGCGATTGTTTGAGTGAGAAAGTGGCAGGCGGGGTGCCATCTTTGTTAAACTTGCGAGCCTGCCGGGGATCCACGGCGTCTCACTAGGCTGGGTGGACCGGAATTTCCATTTTGACTTCCCGGTCGACTGATAACGTACAGGCAATCCCGCCAATATGCAATGTTCCAGTCAGGTTTTTGAACCACCAGCCACCTTTCACCAAGTCTATTGCCAAATCCGAGCCTCCGATGTATGCTCCTATCATGTTGATTTTCCCCCAGAAGAACGCGCAGCTCTGCATCTGTTGTACGTGCTGTATGCGTATGTCTTCTGGCGCGGGGAGGCTGAGCTTCTAGAGTTTTAATTTAGCCTCAAGAGTTCTTCAACCCACCGCCAGAAACGAACTGGCAGGTGGGTTTTTTGTTTTTGCATCGAACGATTTTCCAAGCTGAACGCAAAAGGAGAAAGCAATGTCCGACTACAAACATCCCGAAGTTCTGGTCTCAACCGATTGGGCCGCTCGCAATCTCAATTCCCCCAATCTCCGCTTCGTCGAAGTCGACGTGGACACCACCGCGTACGACCAGGGACATATCCCCGGCGCCGTCGGCTGGAACTGGCAGACCCAGCTCCAGGACAACATCCGCCGGGATCTGATCGACAAGTCCACCCTCGAAAAACTTCTCAGCGCCTCCGGCATTTCCAATGACACCGCCATCCTTCTCTATGGCGACAACAACAACTGGTTCGCCGCCTACGCCCTTTGGCAATTGAAGCTGAACGGCCACAGGGACGTCCGCCTCATCAACGGTGGCCGGAAGAAATGGCTCGAAGAAAAGCGCCCGGTCACCAAGGATCCCTCAAACGTTACGCCCGCGTCCTATCACGTCTCCGGCACCGACGATGCCCTTCGCGCTCGCAAGGAAGAAGTCTTTGCCATCCTCGAGGGCCGCAAACCCGGCCAGCTCGTCGATGTTCGCTCCGTCGATGAGTTCACCGGCAAGATCATCGCCCCTCCTGGCATGACCGAAACCGCCCAGCGCGCCGGCCATATTCCCCAGGCCGCGAATATCCCCTGGGCTCAGGCTTCTAACGAAGATGGCACCTTCAAGTCTTTCGACGAGTTGAAGAAACTCTACGAGTCCAAGGGCATTACCGGCAAAGACGAAGTCATCGCCTACTGCCGCATCGGCGAGCGTAGCTCGCACACCTGGTTCGTCCTCAAGTATCTGCTGGGCTTCAACCAGGTCCGCAACTACGACGGCTCCTGGACCGAATGGGGCAACCTGATCGGCGCCCCCATCGTCAACGAAACCCGTGCCGCGCAACCCGAGCTAGCAGCCTCAGCCCGCTAGCCCGCGCGGCGCTGTCATTTGTAGGGGCGCAGCATGCTGCGCCCCATCTCGGCCCAAAATTTTTATCAGGAGAACTTTTTACTAAGGAAGACAGAGTTGACAGTTACAGCAAAGAAGCATTGACGCACTATTCTTTCTGACTGACAACAGAGAACTGACAACGAAAACCATTCGGAATGAAAAAGGAGAGTTCATCACCAAGAGTTTGCAGGTGCGGAACAGAAGCTCCGGCGCATTTTTTTCCTGGCTGGTAACTGATTGTTGAAAACTGACAACTTTTCAGTCCGGTGGCGCGGTCGCCAAGTGGTAAGGCAATGGTCTGCAAAACCATTATCGGCGGTTCGATTCCGCCTCGCGCCTCCAAAATTTTACTCTCGAACTGTTTGATGCCGATGGAAACCATGGCGCCGATTTCAGCGACAAGAGACAAGCTGGCTTTGCCGCCCGTCCAGGCCAGGGAGTAAGTAAGGCTATGATTGATTTCCCGCCGCGCGGTCGCTCCATTCGGTCGTGTATGCTTGCAATGCGGCTTTTATTTTGTGCTTTCGTCACCGTGTTTTTCCCCCATTTGCTGCCCGCACAGGCAAAGATCGACGGCCTCTGGGATGCCTCGGTTCTCGTCGGACAAGCCGAAATCCCGTTTCGCTTTGAAATTGTCTCGAACAACGGCCAAGTCCAGGGCTTTTTCTTCGAAGGCGATAAGAAAATCGGCTCCACTTCCGGCCGCTTCGTCAACAATGAACTCCAGCTTCAATACGAGTTTCTCAACTCCACCCTCACCGCTACCTTTGATGGAGAACAATTCCAGGGCTCCTACCGCTACAACCGTAAGAATGGCAAAGTGTACGCCTTTCACGCTCGCCGTTCTCGCCCTGCGAGCTCCGAATCCGCCTCCCACCCGCAGATTGCCGGCAGTTGGGAAATGAAACTAGTTGGCGAGGACAACAGCGCCACGAAAGATCAGCGCTCCGCCCTTTCCTGGAAACTCTATCTCCGTCAGTCCGGTCAGGAAGTTTCCGGCTCCATCCTGCGCATTGACGGAGACACCGGCATGCTCACCGGCCGTTGGCGCAGTAATACTCTTGTCCTCAGCCACTTTGCCGGAGAGCGTCCCGTTCTTTTTGAAGCCTCTCTCCAGCCGGACGGCACTCTCGATGTCACCTACAACCGGCTCAACAAATACTTGGCCGCTGGCATTGCGGAAGCGCGCGCCAAAGGCATCCCCGAACCTCCGGATTCTGCGCGTTTCACCAGCGTCAGAAATCCCAGCGAGCCATTTCAGTTTCAATTTTCCGATCTCGATGGAAAGACGGTCTCAAACACCGACGAACAATTCCAAGGCAAGGTCGTTCTGCTCACCATCGGTGGCACCTGGTGCCCCAACTGCCGCGACGAGGCTCCTTTTCTCGTCGATCTATACCGGAAATATCACGCCCGAGGCTTGGAAATTGTCAGTTTAAGTTTTGAAGCCGCGGGCGATCCAGTGGAAGACAAGCCCCGCATCGCCTCATTCATCAAGGAATTTGCCATTCCGTATCCGGTCCTGCTCGCGGGCGCCATCGACGAAGTTCCGGACAAGCTTCCCCAACTCATCGGTTTCGGCGCCTATCCCACTACCATCTATCTCGGTCGCGATGGCCGCGTTCGCCGCATTCACGCCGGATTCGCCAGCTCCGCCACCGGCGAAGCCAGAATCCTGCTCGCCCGCGAAACTCAATCCGCCATCGAGCACCTCCTCACCGAAACTCCAAGCCCCGCCACCCCAGCTCGCTAATTCCTGCCGTACAATTTTGTGGGCGCCATTTCTGAAATTCACCAGTATGAAAAACGTACGGTAGAGGGGGGGTATTGTTAACTAGAAGTGCCGGTAAGGACGCCCCGCGAATTCTATGCGCTGGCCAGTTCCTTCAGCAGCGCCTTTCCCTTGCGGAACCATGGCCGCTCACGCCTCTGCATGTACCGTGGCAGCGTCCGCTTCTTCGCGACCAGTTTCTGCAACCACTCCCGTGCCTCGTCTCGCCGGTTCGCCGTCTTCAAAAAACTTGCATAGTTGTACAGCGTCTCCGGAGTCGTCGAAATCTGTGTGACTTCCGTGAAAACCTGATCCGCACGTTCCAGTTGGCCCGTTTGCGCATACGCATTCGCCAGCAGTCCCGCCGCCCGGTAATAATCGAATTTCCGGTCGCCCGCGACCACTCGTTCCAGGTCCGGAATCGCCGCCGCAAGGTCATTCATGCCCAGCGACGATTGCGCCCGCGAATAGAACGTGTAGATCGAATCGCTTCGTCCGGTGATTGCATGATTGAACGCGTCGCGCGCCTTCTCATACTGCCCTTGGTCTTTGTAAAGCTCGCCCAGTTCTTCGTAATTTGCCACCGAGGGATTGTCCAGAATCTCCGTCTCCACCCGCTGAATGCGCGATCTTCGCCCAAACCCCTGAAACACGCCGCGAAGCAGTCCCAGGTCCGGCAGCACTTCCGCGACGATATACACGCTCGCCCCCAGGAAGCCGCCGAAGAAAATAATGTAGAACCAATAGTTCTCCGGCCGGCGCCGCACGAAGTGCACGATCGCCAGGCCCTGCACGATGAAGCCCCACGGATAGAAGAGGTAGCTCAGCCCAAACATGGAAGACCGCCCTGTCAACAGAATCGCTCGCCTTTACAGGCGGGTCAAACGGAAACTCCGCTCAGTACATGGCGAAGTTACTGCCTGTTTGGACGATTTCCCGCCTGCTATGATGAACCAGCATGAATCCCATCGAAACACTCGGCCTCGCCCTGGGCGCCGGATTTTCCTCCGGGTTGAATCTCTATGCCACCATCGCCACGCTGGGGATTCTCCAGCGCTTCGGCGTGCTCCATCTGCCGCCGAAATTGCAGGTTCTGTCCCACCCCTGGGTACTAGGAATTGCCCTCGCGCTCTACCTGCTGGAATTCTTCGCGGACAAGATTCCGTATCTTGACACCGCCTGGGACGCCATCCACACCTTCATTCGCCCGCCCGCCGCCGCGCTTCTTGCTTATGCCGCCGCGGGAGGGGCCGCACCCGAATGGCGCTGGGGCGCCGCGCTGCTCGCCGGTGGAGTCGCTCTCGCTTCGCACGGCACAAAAGCCAGCGCGCGCGCCGCCGTTAACGCCAGTCCCGAACCGCTCAGCAATTGGGCATTAAGCTTTGGCGAAGACGTTCTCGCCGTTTGGCTCACCTGGATGGCGACGGCCCATCCGCTCGCGACAACCATCATCGTGGCCGCACTCATCGCGCTTTCCGCCTTCTTGCTCTACCATCTTTTCCGTTTTGCGCGCCGCGCTCTTCAGCGCCTGTTCGCTTCTTAATCTCTTTGCAGGGACGTTCAGACCGGGTTGGAGCGCCCCTGCTCACAAGGCTGATCCGCTATTTCACATACGCGGCCAGCCAATCCAAAAACGTCTTGTACCAAAACTGGCTGTTCTGCGGTTTCAGCACCCAATGCCCTTCATCCGGAAAAACCACCAGCTTCGATGGCACGCCCTGCCGTTGCAGCGCGCTGAAAAATTCCAGCGATTGTGTGTACGGAACGCGGTAGTCCCGCTCTCCGGCAATCACCAGCGTCGGTGTCTTGAATTTTCCCAGCTCGCCCGCGTATGTCACTGGCGCCCACTTCTTGTAACTTTCCGGATTCGTCCATGGCGTGCCCTGCATGTCGTGCTCTTCAAACCACAGTTCCTCGGTCGCGTACATGGCCACCTTGTCGTACACACTTGCGTGGCTCACGATCGCCTTGAACCGTCCCGTGTGCGTCGCGATCCAGTCCGCCATGTACCCGCCGTAAGATCCGCCCGCCGCGGCCATGCGCGTCCCATCGATGAAAGGATATTTTTTCAGCGAGTAGTCCACTCCGTTCATCACGTCGGTGTACGCTTTTCCACCCCAGTCGTTGGTGATTTCATCCGTGAATTTCTGCCCGTAACCCGTTGACCCGCGCCGGTTGATCATCAGCGTCACGTATCCCGCCGCGGAAAAAACCTGCGCGTTCCACCGGTAGCCCCACGCATTCGACCACATCGTTTGCGGCCCCCCGTGCAGCAGCACCAGCAGCGGATATTTTTTCGCCGCGTCAAATTTCGGCGGCCGGATCAGCATCGCCTGCACCTTCGTTGCTGTGGCGCCGTCGAACCAGAATGTCTCCGGCGCATTCATCGCCAGCGCCGCCAGGATCGCTTCATTCTGACGCGTCAGTTGCCGCACGTTCGAGCCGTCGCTCGATGACGCGAAAATTTCGGCAGGCGTTGTCAGGCTCGTCCGTTCGAAGACCAGCGTCTTGCCATCAGCGCTGAGCGAAATCGCCGTATTGAATCCTTCCGTGATTACTTTTATCGGCAAGCCGCAGCTACATGCCGGAATCGAATAGACTGGCTGCAGCGTTTCGTCCTCTGCTGTGAAGTAAATCGTCTTGCTGTCGGGCGACCACGCTAACCCGTTCGCGCTGCGGTCGAACGCCTCGGACAGGTTCTCGATTTTCCCTGTTTGCCGGTCGAAGAGCATCACGCGCCAGCGGTCCGCTTCATACTCCGCGGTGAGTTGCGCGTGGTACGCGATGTATTTCCCATCCGGCGAATACACCGGATTCCCGTCGAATCCCGGCTGCGTGGTGATGCGCTTGGCCTCGCCGCCGGCAACCGGAACGATGAACAAATCACCGTTCGTGCTTATCGCCTCCATCTTGTCGGTAACTGCCGTGAAGCACATTTCTTTTCCGTCTGGCGAGAAATTAATATCTCCCGGTCCGCTTCGCTCATCCGGGGGAACGTCGTAGTTCGCGCCCGGCGTCAGATCCCGCGGCGCGGCGCTTCCATCCGCCGGAGCCACAAACAAATGGCTGCGCTTCCCGTCATTCCAATGCGTCCAGTGCCGGTAGAGAAGATGCTCCGCCACATGTGCTTTCACCTTGCTCTTTTCTTTTTCCGCGTCGCGCTTGCTGTTGCAATCGTCGTCTTTGCAATCCGGATAAACGGAAGAAGTAAACGCAATCGTCTTTCCCTCCGGCGACCACTTCACCATGTCCACGCCGGTTGAGAGTTTCGTCAGCGCGTGCGCTTCACCGCCTTCCATCGAAAGCAAATACACTTGCGATTCGCCGCCGCGCGAGGAGAGAAACGCGAGGGTCTTCCCGTCCGGCGACCACACCGGCGACGAATCGTGCCTGCTCTGCGTCATTTGCGTTGCGGAGCCGCCGCTCGTTGACACCATCCAGATGTTGCTCGCATTACGGTTGGCTTCCATGTCCGGCGTCGCCACCGTGTACGCCACCCACTTCCCATCCGGCGACACCTGCGGCTCCGCGATGCGGTGCAACTTGATCATGTCGTCAAAGGTGATGGGATGTTTCGCTTCTTGTGACACCGCGGTGTGGCAAACACCTCCATTCAGGGCAACCATTACCGCACATCCCACTGTTGCGCCCATCCTCATGTTCTTCTCCTCTTGCACACCGGCTAGCTGCATCAACCCAGAGAACTGCGCATAATGTCATGTTTCTAAGGCGATTCCAAGCCGTGCGCCCGTTCATCTATAATCGAAACCGCCATGGATAACTCCGCTTGTCACGAATGCCGGAGCATCGCGGAGGAAATAGCCGCGGCTTACGCCGACTTATGGGTTTCCTCCGATCGCCGCTTCAAAGACGCGTGGATCGCCACATACAAGATGATCGGCGGAACCGAGGAAGATTTCACGCGTGCAGAAGAAATCCTAGGCCCATTTCGCGCCGCCTCACTCCCACAGTTGAATTTTGCATCTGACGAAACAATGTATGGAACCGTATCTGCCCGGATTCGCGAAGCCATCATGCGCAAATGCGAACACCAGGCGCTAACTGGCCACAAGATTCGCTTGGCCCTATTTCCGAGTTCCCTTTCTGCCTGAGTGTAACCTGGAATGGCGGCGCGGAAGACTTGATCCGCTGCACGGATGCGGGTCTCGACTCTGCTACAATCCCTTGCCGGACACGCGATGCCAACGCGCAGCGGACTGTTTCCCCGCAATTTTAAGAAGACCTTTCCCATTGCTGCTCGCGGGGAAGGTTGCTGGATTATCGCAGACGACGGCCGCCGATTTCTGGACGCTTCCGGGCAAGCCGCCGTTGTCAGCATCGGTCACGGTGTTCCCGAAATCGGCCACGCCATGGCCGAGCAGTCATCGCAGATCGCCTTCGCACACACCTCGCAATTTCACACCGCTCCAGCGGAAAAACTTGCCGGCCGCTTGCTCGCGATGGCTCCGCCGAACTTCCGTAACGGCGGCCGAGTCTATTTCACTTCCGGCGGCTCTGAAGCCACCGAAACCGCCATAAAACTCGCGCGGCAGTTTCGCCTCGAAAGCGGCCAGCAGGATCGTTACCGCGTTCTCTCCCGCCGCCAGAGCTATCACGGAAGCACTCTCGGAGCGATGTCCGTCAGCGGAAACGTCGCGCGTCGCGCACCGTACGAACCGCTCCTCGCGGAATGGGGACACATCGCTCCCTGTTTCTGCTACCACTGCCCTTTCGAAAAAACTTTTCCCCAATGCCAACTGGTTTGCGCCGACGATCTCGAAGTCCATCTGTCCGAACACGAATCCGGTAAGGCCGCAGCCTTCATCTTTGAGCCGGTTGTCGGTGCCACTCTCGGCGCGGCCGTGCCGCCCGAAGGCTACGCCGCGCACATCGCGGAAATCTGCCACAAGAACGGAATTCTCCTCATCGCGGACGAAGTCATGACCGGCATGGGCCGCACCGGAAAACCTTTTTCTGTGCAGCACTGGAACATCGAACCGGACATGATTCTTGTGGGCAAGGGCGTCGCCAGTGGTTACGCGCCGCTCGGCGCGGTTCTCGTTTCCGCCCGCGTCGCCGCAGCATTCGAACGCGGCTCCGGCGCCTTCATGCACGGCTTCACTTATCAGGCGCATCCTGTTTGCATGGCCGCAGGCAACGCCGTTCTCGACTACCTCGAATCGCACAAGCTTTTTGACCGCGTCGTTCCCGCAGGAAAAAATCTGCGCGACGCTCTTTCTTTGCTTCAATCGCACCCGAACGTCGGCGATGTTCGCGGCCTGGGCCTTCTCTTCGGCGTCGAATTCGTCAAAGACAGAGCCACGCGCGAGCCTTTTCCCCAATCCGATAACATCTCGGAAAAAATTCGCCATTTGTGTCTGGAAGAAAATGTGCTTACGTATCCGACGCAAGGCTGCGTCGATGGCCTCCGCGGCGATCACATCCTTCTCGCGCCGCCCTTCACGATTTCGTCCGCGGAATCCGCGCTGATCGCTCGCGCGCTCCAGTCCGCTTTGGCAAAAGTGTTTCCATCTTGATACGCTGTCTGGATGTTCTGTTTCGTCGCTGTCTGCGCGGTCGTTTTTTGTGGAGAACAAAATAGCGATGCCACTTCGTTCTCGCAATCTTTATGCCTTCTTCTGTTCCTTCCTCGTTCTTGCCTTCGCGCTTTCGGCTCAGCAGAAAGGGCCCGAATCGCCTGCTTCTCCGATTCTAGGTTTTTCCCCGCCGCACGCCGCCGCGGAGCACCAACTCGAAAACACGTTTCAATCGATTCCTTCTCCCGAAAAAGCACGCGAATGGCATCGTACCTTCACCGCCGAACCTCATCCCGCCGCTTGCGACCGCAATAACCAGCTCGCCGATTTCATCGCGGACGAATGGCGCAAGCAAGGATGGGAAGACGTCACGCTTCGCCGCTACGATGTTTTGCACTCTCGCCCGCGCAGCATCTCTCTTGAAATGACGGAGCCGGTACGTTTCACTGCGTCTCTTCACGAAGAAGCTTATGACGCCGATCCGGACACAAAAAATCCCGCCGTCTCCGGCTCCTACTTTGGGTATTCCGCTTCAGGCGACGTCACAGCCGAAGTCATCTACGCGCACAGCGGCAATCCCGAAGATTACGATCTCCTTCGGAAAAATGGCATCAGCGTGAAAGGCAAAATCGCTCTCGTCCGCTATTCGAATCCCTACAGCTATCGCGGCTTCAAGGCGCTCACCGCGGAGCGTGAAGGCGCCGCCGCTCTGCTCATTTATTCCGATCCCGCGGAAGATGGCTACACGAAAGGAAAAGTTTTCCCCGATGGCCCGTGGGGCCCGGAGAGTCATATCCAGCGCGGCGCGATCACTTACGATTACATCGTTCCCGGCGATCCCACCACGCCCGGTTGGGCATCGGTCCCCGGCGCAAAACACATCGCGCCGGAAGATGCGCGCTCGCTCCCGAAAATTCCCGCGCTCCCCCTCTCGTGGCGCGACGCCAAGCCGCTTCTGGAAAATATGAACGGCCCCGAGGCCCCGAGGGATTGGCAGGGCGCTTTGCCCATCACGTATCGCTTCGCCGGCGCCGTAAGAGTTCGCGTGAAAGTTGACATGGACGCCAGCATGCAGCCTTACACGGTGGTCGAAGCGCGCATTCGCGGCAGTGAGCTTCCCGACGAATGGGTCCTGCTCGGCAATCATCGCGACGCCTGGGTCTTCGGCGGTGTGGACCCTTCCAGCGGCACCGCCTCCATGATGGAGCTCACGCGTTCTCTTGGCGAACTCAAGCAGCGCGGCATCCGCCCGCGCCGCACCATCGTAGTCTGCAGTTGGGATGGCGAAGAATACGCTCTCACCGGCTCGACCGAATGGGGCGAGCAATTCGCCGATGACCTGAAGAAAAAACTCGTCGCGTATCTCAACGTGGATGAATCCGTCGCCGGAGCCGCCACTACCGCGGGTCCCGAGGGCCTCAGCTTCTCGCCCTCCGCAGTAGCTTCTCTCGCCCCCATGCTCGTGGAAGCCTCGAAAGACGTTCGCGAGCCTTCCGGAAAATCTCTGTACGAAGCCTGGCGCGCCACCGCGATGCGCGATTCGAAAGCGAGCACCCCGCCGCTTGATAGCGCCCTCGTCGAAACGCGCATTGGCAGCGGCTCCGATCACACCGTGTTTCTGAATCATCTCGGCCGGCCGGTGATCAATCTGGGATTTGACGGCGACTACGGCGTCTATCACTCGATGTACGACGATCATTACTGGATGTCGCATATCGGTGATCCCGCGTTCGAATACCACGTGGCCCTCACTCGCATCTGGGGACTTGTCGCGCTGCGTCTCGCGAATTCTGACATTCTGCCTTTCGACTTCGGCTTCAATGCTTCTGCGCTGGAACAATTCCTGCGCGAGCTCGCACAACAAAACAAAGCCGAGCAACGGCGTCTCCCAGTGAAACGGCTTCACGTTCGAATCGCCCAATTCGAGAAAGCGGGCAACCTTCTGCATGAGGCCGTCACACATGATCTTCTGTCAGGCTCGCCCTCGCCGGAGAAAATTCAGCATCTTAACGAGCAAATGCTGCAGGTCGAATCCAACTGGCTCGATCCCGCGGGCATTCCCGGCCGCTCGTGGTTTCAGCATCTTCTTTATTCTTCACGCTATACCTACGCGCACTTGGAATTCCCCGGGCTCACCGAAGCCGTCGAAAAGCGCGATTGGAAATTGGCGGCGCAGCAAGCTGCACTGCTCGAAAAGGCCGTGGAGAAAAACACTAAATTGCTGCATTCCGCGTACTCTTCATGGGAAAAGAACAAACCATGACTCATTCAAATTATCTTCGCGCTCTCGCCGTTCTTCTTTGCTCGCTCTCGGCAATTCCTTCGGTCTTGGCTCAGGAAACTCCGCCTGCCAAGCCCCGCGCGCGCGATCTGGGCGTTCCTTTTGACGGCACGCCCGCCCCGCTCAACGCCATAACCGACGTTTCCGGGGTCACCGTCGGCCACACCACGCTCATCTCCGGCGAAGGCAAGCGCGATATCGGCAATGGCCCTGTCCGAACCGGCGTCACGGCCGTTCTTCCCCGTGGCATAGATTCCATGATGAATCCCGTATTTGCTGGATGGTGGTCGCTCAATGGCAACGGCGAAATGACCGGCACGACCTGGGTCGAAGAATCCGGTTTTCTCGAAGGTCCTGTAATGATCACCAACACGCACAGCGTCGGCGTCGTCCGCGACGCCGTCATTCAGTGGCGTGTTGCTCATGGCAAGCCCGATCCCACCGGCTACTGGTGGTCGCTCCCCGTCGTCGCAGAAACTTGGGACGGCTGGCTCAACGACATCAACGGCTTCCACGTCAAACCCGAGCACGCCTTCCACGCCATTGATTCCGCACACACCGGCGCTGTCGAAGAAGGCAACGTCGGCGGCGGGACGGGAATGGTCTGCAACGAATTCAAGGGCGGCATCGGTACGTCTTCGCGAAAAATCGAATCGAAAATCGGCGCCTACACGGTCGGTGTCCTTGTGCAATGCAACTATGGCTCGCGCAAAAATCTCCGCATCGCTGGCGTGCCGGTCGGCAAGGAGATTCCCGAAGATTCCGCGTACGCTTCCACCTCATTCAACGAATTGGACCGCGGTTCCATCATCGTTGTGGTGGCCACTGATGCGCCGCTCGTTTCACATCAACTGAAGCGCCTCGCTCGCCGCGTTTCTCTCGGGCTCGGACGCAACGGCAGCATCTCCGGCAACGGCTCCGGCGATATCTTCATCGCCTTCTCCACCGCAAATCCCGGCGCCGCCGCTGCCGACCACGCCGTCGACTTGAAAATGCTCCCCAATGATCAGATCGAGCCAGTCTTTGCCGCCACCGTCCAGGCCACCGAAGAAGCTATCATCAACGCCATGGTCGCCGCCGAAACCATGACCGGCATCGAAAATCACAAGGTCGTCGCCCTGCCACACGACCGCCTCCGCGAGGTCCTCAAGAAATACAACCGCCTGGCTCCATAGCGAGCCTAGAGCTTGGGTTTGGGAAGGCGTTCAATCGGTGACATTTGCAGCCATTCTTCTCTGCTGTAAAGAGACCAAAATCTCTCATAATCAGGAAACGCGGTCATGTCGCTCTTGTTCCACGTCACGATATCCTTCAGTTTCTCCTCTAGAAGTTCGCGTACGTCGATTTTCCCCAAGATCAGGTCGCTGCCTTCATCCGATTTCAGATAGCGAGTAAAATTCTCAAATTCATCGATGTATCAAGAGCTACCAACTCGAATCGTGGAATCGTCGACACGCTCCACATGAATACCGCCCGCGCCGCCTTTTGGATGCCGGAACCGAAATGTCCACGAGGGTGATTCGTAGTACTCCTCGATTGCAAGATTGTGTGTGGCAGCAAGATCGAAAGAATAGGGGAAAGCCCTTGAATAAAAGTCTTTATGTTTTTCCATTTAGTAGGAGATGCGAAAGGGTCACCGTTCGGCATAGCTAAGCTCTAAATCACCGGTACCGCAGTCTTTCTTGGCGGATTGAAAAACGGCATGGCTACTACCTTTGCGGAAACGGTGTGGCGCGCCGCTTCCACCGTCATTTCCATGCTGAGCGTGGTGCCGGCCGCGGAATGCTCGCGACTCACGCAAGCCAGCGCGATCATTTTTTTCAGCGTCGGCGACCACGTCGTTGATGTGGCCTTGCCCACTTGCCTCCCGCCGCGATACACAGGTACCGCGGTGCGCGACGCCATGCTCGGCACTTGTGGCGCCATCTTCAACTTGTCGTAGAGCGCCTCCACTTCGTTCCAGTTGATCTCCAGTCCCACCAGCGCCCGTTCCGCACCTTCTTTCGCTTCCAATGCCAGAGCTTCGCGCCCTACAAAGGTTTCTTTCTTCAAGTCCACCAGCTTGCCCAGCCCAATCTCCGCCGGCGAATATTTCTGCGATTCGATCAATGCCTTCTTGCTTGAGATGTAATCCACTTCGATCAAAATCAGTCCCGCCTCAATCCGCGCGATATCCAGCGCGATCATTCCCGCGGGGTGAATGTCAAACGCCTTGCCCTTGGCGATCAACGCGTCCCAAACTTTCACCGCATCCTTCCAGGGCATCCACACTTCGAATCCCAAATCGCCTGTATAGCCCGTCCGCGAAATGTCCACGGGCACGCCCGCAATCTTCCCGCGCGTCACGCGAAAATACTTCAGGTTCGTGATGTTCGCGTCCGCCGCCGCGTGCAGCAGTTTTCCCGATGTCGGCCCCTGCAGCGCCAGCGCCGCGGTCTGCTCCGAAATATCTTCAATCGTTAGGTCCAACCCCAGCGTGTTCTGCTGAAACCACCGCAAACTCGGGTCTGCCGCCGTCCACCTGTATTCGTTCTCCCCCCGCCGCGTGATCGTTCCGTCATCGATCACTTTTCCTTCCGGATCGCACCAGCAGCAGTAAA
>Ga0137409_10004318_pt1 | contig 14948 bp, 16 predicted proteins | sample CZODoug1_16funga_FD_122059 | JGI IMG/M metagenome (GOLD analysis project Ga0137409, IMG submission 122059) | Vadose zone soil fungal communities from Angelo Coast Range Reserve, California, USA - CZODoug1_16fungal (Hybrid Assembly) | ecosystem: Environmental > Terrestrial > Soil > Vadose zone... | reverse complement strand
TCCGGCGAAGCGTTATGCGCCGCGTTTCATTTACCATTGCCCGAATTGCCGGCGCGATTTCCCCCGCTTGCGCAGGATCAAACGCACAGTCGCCTGTCTCGCCTGTTGCCGCGCGCATAACGGCGGCGAGTTCGATGTTCGTTTTCGGTTGAAGCTGCTGACAGTGTAGCGGCGTTTGTATCAAACGCCGGACGCTCCCGGCGGCGAGCGCCTCTACAACTCTTTGTCCTCGCCCTTTGTGTTTTTCTCGCCGCGCAATTTCGCCTGAATAAAAATGTCTATGTCGCCGTCCATCACGGCTTGCACATTGCTCGTCTCGGCGCCGGTGCGGTGGTCTTTCACCATCTGATACGGCTGAAACACGTACGAGCGAATTTGATTTCCCCACGCGATCTCGCCTTTCTCGCCATATTGCCGCTCTATCTCGGCGCGTTTCTTGTCTTCTTCGAGTTGATAAAGTTTTGCTTTCAACATTTTCATCGCCAACTCGCGGTTGCGGCCCTGGCTGCGCTCGGCCTGGCAGGCCACGACTATTCCACTCGGCTTGTGCAAAATCCGCACCGCCGTTTCGACCTTGTTCACGTTCTGTCCGCCTTTGCCGCCGCTGCGAAACGTGCCGATCTCGAGATCGGCCGGATTAACTTCAATCGGCGCAGTGTCGGCGATTTCGGGCACAACGTCGACACTCGCGAATGACGTGTGCCGCCGTTTATTCGCGTCGAACGGCGAGATGCGCACAAGCCGGTGCACGCCGCGCTCGGTTTGCAGATGTCCGTAACCGTACTCGCCTGTTACGAGCAAAGTCACCGATTTGATTCCGACTTCTTCGCCCTGCTGAATGTCCACTGTTTGCGATTTGAGACCGCTGCGCTCGATCCAGCGCTGATACATCCGAAGCAACATGTCGGCCCAGTCGCACGATTCGGTCCCGCCGGCGCCTGAATGAATCGTCACAAACGCGTTCGCGCGATCGTTTTCGCCGGACAAAAACTGGCGCAGTTCGAACTCGTCCAGCTTGTGAGCCAGACGGTCGTGTTCGGTCGCCACTTCTTTCTCCGCCTGCGCGCGATGCGCCGGATCGCTTTCTTCCGCAGCGAGTTCTTGCAGCGCGCCGAAATCTTCGATCTCCCGTTCCAATTGTTGGAACGGATTGATCAGCGAACGCAAACGCGAAACTTCCTCGACATCAGTCTGGGCGCGCTCCCGATTCGACCAGAAATCGGGCGCAGCCATTCGCGCTTCAATTACAGCTAGATTCTTCTGAAGCTGCTCGACGTCAAAGAAACCTCCGCAATTCGCGCACGCGCGATTTCAGATCCTCAGCATCTGGAATGGAGATTTCCGTTGGCATGAAAAAACATACTTTGACTCGGTGCCAAGCGCAAAGGCGTAGCGGCGTTTGTGTCAAAGGCCGCGGTCTAGAGCAGGCGCTCGTCACGGCAAGCGCCTCTACGCCTATTTGCGCGTCGGAGCCACCGGTTTTGCCTTCGCGCGCGCGGTTTCCAGACGGAAAATTGTTTCGCCTTCCTTCATCAGATCAAGCCGATCGCGAGCGATCGTTTCGAGATAGCTCACGTCGGTCTTGAGCAAACTGACCTCGCGCGTCTGCCGCGCCAGCAAAGTGTGTTGCTCGTTGACCTGTTGCTGAAGGTTGTCGATCTCCGTGCGGCTCTGCATCAGTTTCTTATACGGCGGTACGAACAGGCTCACGATAACCAGCCACACGGCGATGATCAGCAGGACGAGGAGAATCCTGTTAAGTCGCTGCCAGACTGTGGCTTCGCGACGCGCGCGGAAATCAGCGTAACCGTGCTCCACTTTAGCGGAGTGTAGTGCCGTACACGGCTTTGTCACCAAGTTCTTCTTCGATCCGCAACAACTGGTTGTACTTGGCGACGCGGTCGCTCCGGCATGGCGCACCGGTCTTGATCTGGCCGGCGTTTGTCCCTACCGCGATATCGGCAATGGTCGTGTCCTCGGTTTCACCAGAGCGATGACTGATCACGGTCGCGTAATCATTTTTCTTTGCCACGTCGATCGTTGCCAGCGTTTCCGTCAGCGTGCCGATCTGATTTACCTTGATAAGAATGGAATTCGCCACGTGCTCGGCAATTCCTTTTTGAAGAAACTTCACGTTCGTGACGAAAAGATCGTCGCCGACCAGTTGAATCCTGGAGCCGAGTTTTTCCGTCAATTTTTTCCAGCCGTCCCAATCATTCTCAGCACAACCGTCCTCTATGGAAACGATCGGAAATCGCGCGCAAAGCTCGGCGTAGTAATCGATCAATTCTTCGGCGGTTTTTTGTGAGCCATCAGATTTCTTGAAAACGTAAACGTTCTTTTCGGAGTCATAGAATTCCGACGCAGCGGGATCGAGCGCGATGAAGATTTGTTCGCCCAGCTTGTAGCCCGCCTTGTCGACGGCTGCCGAAATCGATTCCAACGCGTCTTCAGCGGAATCGAGTTGCGGCGCAAATCCACCTTCGTCGCCAATGGCCGTGGAAAGATGCCGCGCCTTCAAAACAGATTTAAGCGCGTGATACACTTCCGTGCCGTAACGCAACGCTTCCGAGAAACTCGGCGCACCGCGGGGCACGATCATGAATTCCTGAAAATCAATCGGCGCGTCCGAGTGCGCACCACCGTTCAGGATGTTCATCATCGGCACGGGAAGCACTCGCGCATCGGGTCCGCCGAGGTATCGAAATAAAGATAACTTTTCCGAGGCTGCGGCGGCGCAGGCCGTCGCCAGAGAAACACCCAGCGTCGCATTGGCGCCGAGATTTTTTTTGGTCGGCGTACCGTCAAGTTCGATCAGCTTCTTATCGATGTTCTCCTGGTCTCGCGCATCCAGTCCCTTGAGAATCGGCGCAATCTTCTGGTTTACATTGGCAACCGCTTTTCTCACACTTTTGCCGCCGAAGCGGCTTTTGTCGCCATCGCGCAATTCCAATGCTTCATGTTCGCCTGTGCTCGCCCCGCTGGGAACGGCCGCTCGTCCAAGCGCGCCGCTTTCAACCCGCACATCTGCTTCGATCGTCGGATTGCCACGTGAATCCAAAATTTCGCGGGCGTGAATGTGGGTAATGCTGGTGCTCGCCATAGTTTCTGCGCGGACTAGAACAGCTTTGGCTTCACGAGGCAAATCCGTATCGTTCGAGCCAGTATGGAGAACGCCGGGAGGAACCGGTTGGGGGCGTGAGAGATTCCGATTGGCAATTTCGCTCAGGCGCGCATAATCTTCGCGATGCTTCGTTTGGTTGCACTGCCCATGCTTGCCTTGGTTACTGCTATTTCCACAGCGGCGGCTGAGGAAGGGCAACGTCTGTCGTCGGATCAAATGGCAAAAGCCGTCAAAAGCGATTCGATCACTGTCCCGACGCCGGGCGAGCTGTTTGCTGCCCTCGGCAAATCTGGAAAAATAAACTGGTCAGCTCAATACCGCGCCCCAATTCCAGTGACCTACGCCAATCGTGCGCAGATCGCCCTCAACCTCGGCGGTTTGATAGCCGATGGGTTCATTGCCGTGGAAGCCAAGGACGGTCAGCAGGTGAAGAATATCGGCTCGGATATCATGAAGCTCGGAAAAGCGCTCGGGGTGAGCGAGCAACTGCTCAGCCGCGGCAATAGCATCAATGAATTTGCCGAGAACAACCAATGGGACACGCTCCAGGAGGAATTGGAAGCGACGCAAAACGAGGTGAAATCCTCAATGCAATCGCACGCCGACCAGGACCTGGTTATCCTTGTTACTCTTGGCGGGTGGATCCGCGGAACGCAGGTGGTCACCGGCGCGATCATAAAGAATTATAACGAGTCCGCCGCAAAGGTTCTGCGCGAACCGGCACTGGTTCACTTCATACAGTCAAAGCTTAATGCAATTTCCCCTGAATTACGTCAGGAACCTCTGGTCAAAGATGTAAGCGAACAACTCAACGGACTTGAGAAGCTCGTTTCGTTTCCGGAGGGAAAGGCGCCGAGCGCGGAAGACGTGCGAAAACTCAATGACGCGGTCGGCAAGCTGATGACAAAAATAGAGAGCAAGGAATCGCCCAAATGAAACGTTGCCTGCGGTTTTTCGGTTTGATCTTTGCGCTGAGCGTGAGCGTTGTTCTCCGCGCAGACACAGACGCTGAAGTAAGTGCGCGCAAAGACGCACTCGAGCTTGCGGGAGCATTTGGAAATGACGGGTTCAAGATTCGAGATGGACATTCGTGCGGCGTGCTTAAGCCACACGATCATGCCCTGATCGCGGTGAACCTTTATGCGGGAAATCAGTATTGGTTTTCTGTCGGCACGGCGGAGCCGCTAAAAAAAGTTGCCGTCAGCGTTTATGACGAAACCGGAAACCAAATGACCACGGAAAATTTCAGCAACGGGGATAAAGCGGCGGCCGGCTTCGCGCCCGAGAACAGCGGCCAGTACTTTGTATCCGTCGATTCAGTCGAGGACCAGGAAGGTAGTTTCTGTCTCGTCTATTCGTATAAGTAGACGACGCTCAGGTTCTGGATACGGGATGCGGGATACTGGAGTTTGTGCGCGCCGGCTTTGCAGTCTCGACATCGAGTGTCTAGTATCGCCTATCTTGGAGCCGGTGATGATCTCGCTTCAGGTGTTTTATGAAGGTCACGTCCAAGGCGTCGGATTCCGTTTCACTGTGCGCCACATCGCCAAAGGTTTTGACCTGACCGGTTGGGTGCGCAACCTGCCGGACGGTCGCGTAGAACTTCAGGCTACAGGTGATGAGGAGGAGGTACGCGCCTTTCTCGATCAGCTCGCTCAAAGCGAACTTCACTCGCTCATTCGCAAACAAACCGAGAACAAATTGAACGAACCGGTCGCTGCCCGCGGCTTTGAGATTCGCCATGACTAATCCGGCCGTCACTGTCCACGGACTGACCAAAATTTTTCCTGTTCCGTTCCATCCCACCCGCGGGGTTCTCGCGGTAAAGGACCTTAGCCTCCGCATCGAACCCGGCGAAGTGTACGGATTGCTCGGGCCGAACGGCTCCGGCAAGAGCACCACACTGAAGATTATTCTTGGTCTGGTATCACCAACACGCGGTCGCACTGAAATTTTTGGACGAGACAGTCGCCTCGTCGAAAGCCGCGAAGCAGTTGGTTTTCTCCCGGAGAGCCCGTATTTCTACAAATATCTCACCGGCGCGGAAACGCTGCGTTTTTTTGGACGCCTTTGCGGAATGACAGGCGCAACATTGAAGAGCCGCGTAAACGAACTGCTCGATCTTGTCGGGCTAAACAAGGCGCGCGACCGCCGGTTGGGCACGTATTCCAAGGGGATGCTGCAACGCATCGGACTGGCGCAAGCATTGATTCACGACCCGAGGCTGGTGGTCCTGGACGAGCCGACGGCCGGTGTCGATCCGGCGGGCTCGCGCGAAATTCGCGACTTGATCATGGATCTGAAGCGTCGCGGAATCACCGTGCTGCTCTCGTCGCATTTGCTGGCGCAAGCGCAGGAAATTTGCGACCGCATCGGGATTCTGGCCGATGGCGTGCTGGTTCGTGAAGGCCGTTTACAGGAATTAATCGCAATCGAAAATCAGACCGAGCTCGTGATCGCCGATGCTTCCGATGACCTCATGCGCGAGATTGAATCGTTCATCAGCCGGTCCAACGCAAAATTGCTTGAGCGGCGAAAATCCACCACCACGCTGGAAAGGTTGTTCCTGGAATCGACCGGAGGAAACGACAAAAGCTCAACTCGCGAGTGACGAACTAACAAAACCGAAATGACAGACGACGAAACTGCTTCAACGCTTCAACCATTCAACGATTCAACGATCCCGAAGCGTCACCGAGCTTTCTCTCTGTCGCGCATTCTCGTCATCACCAGCAACACGCTCACCGAGCTGACGCGCTTGAAAGTTTTTTACGTGCTGCTGGTGTTCGGGCTGCTGTTGATTGGCAGCTCGATTTTTATGGCGCAATTTTCTTTCCAACAGGAATTCCAAATCCTGAAGGATGTCTCGTTAGGCGCGATCTCAATGTTCACTTCGCTATTAGCGATCGTCGCCACGGCGCGAATGGTGCCGGGGGACATCGAAGACCGCACGGTTTATACCATTCTCGCCAAGCCAGTGCCGCGTTTCGAATACGTTGTCGGTAAAATTGCCGGAGTTCTTCTGTTGCTGGCGATCAGCACTCTGCTGATGGCCGCGGCATTCCTGGCCGTGCTCTACATGCGCGAGCAAGCAGTGCTGCAGGCCACCGCGAAACAAATGGCCAGCGCGCCACCGGACCAACTCGCCGATGCTCTGCGCGCCGTTCGCGCCTCTGCGTTCAACGCCGATCTTGTTCCCGGAATCATCATCATGTTCCTGAAAGCGTGCCTGCTCACAGCCCTAACGCTGTTTGTTTCTACCTTCGCTACCTCAACGATCTTCACCATCGTGGTGATGGTTTTTATCTATTTCATCGGACACTTGGAAGCTACTGCGCGCGAGTATTGGCTCACCGCACACGGCGGTGGTTTAGTCACACGCGTGTGCCTTGCGATCGTGGCGCTGCTCTTTCCCGATCTGCAGGCTTTCAATCTGGTGGATGACATCGTCGCTGGCACCGCCATTTCGCTGGCAGTGTTCACCAAGACTGCGCTGCTCGGCATTTTCTACACCGTGATCTACACGTTACTGGCGGTTTTTGTGTTTTACGGAAAAGAATTATGACGCGAGGCCTGATCGCGCTGGCGGTCTTGATCGTGATGGGCTTGCTCAAACTGCCGGTCGAACGCGATCTCGCGGCTCTTCACCGGCAGGAACATTTCCGCGGTGTCGAATTCAATCTCGATCTTCGCGAAAAGATCGGGCAACTCGGATTTATCGCTGCTCTGAGCGGGTTTCGAGCCATCGTCGCCGATGCTCTCTTCATCCAGGCGCATGCGGCTTGGGAAAACACTCAATGGGGCCGAATGCTGTTGTTGTTTCGACAAATCACGGCGCTCCAACCACGGGTGCTCCTGTTTTGGGACACAGCCGCATGGCACATGGCGTGGAACGCGAGCGTAGCCGCAATGAACGATGCCAACCAGCCGCGCCAGGCGTTGCGAGTTAAAGCGCAACGCGAATATTTCGCGCTCGGCAAAGACTTCCTAGAACGCGGGATTAAGAATAATCCCGATCGCCCGGAGCTTTACGAAGCGCTCGCACGACTGTACAAGGAAAAATACAAAGACCACGAGCGCGCCGCCGAATATTATTCCAAGGCAGCAACGCTGCCGGAAGCGGCCCCATGGGACAGGCGTTTCTCCGCGTACGAGCTTTCGTATTGCGAAGGCCGCGAGCGCGAAGCATATGAGCGCCTGCGCAGCCTCTACGATGAGGGCCAGAAGGAACGGCTGCCGACATTAATCAAACGGCTTAACTTCCTCGAAGACAAACTCGCGATTCCAGAGGATCAACGAATTTCTGATAAGCTGCTGAAACATTAAGCGATTCAATCAGTGAATTCCTTAGGTCAGTAGCGGCTGCAAAATTCATTTCACGCACCAAAACATTGGTGCGTCCGCGTGCTTCCGTTGTAACGTTCTGACTTTTCGATGGTCTAACGGGCGTCGTAATGCGGTTTGCAATTTTCAGTGACATTCATTCCAATCTCGAAGCGCTTGAAGCCGTGATGGCGGACGCGCGTCAACGCAGATGCACGCACTTCGTCTGTCTGGGCGACGTCGTCGGTTACAACGCCAACCCGGGTGAATGCATCCAGCTTGTCCGCAAGCTCGATTGCCCGGTGGTGAAAGGCAATCACGACGAGCAAGCAACGTTCCCCGCGTCATCGGAACGTTTCAACGAGCTCGCCGAACGCGCGATCGAGTGGACGCGCGAACGTTTGAATGAGCAGGACAGGGAATGGCTACGCAGCCTGCCGTTGCAGCGACGGGTTCACGATTTTACAACCGTGCACGCCACCCTCGATACGCCCGGGCAATGGGGCTACGTATTCAATAATCTCGATGCCGTCGCGAGTTTTACGTATCAGCGGACGCCCGTCTGTTTTTTCGGCCACACGCATGTGCCGATGGTATTTGTGCGCGATGACGGCGTACGGCGTCAGAACTCCGAGCACATTCGTATTGAGCCAGGCAAAAAATATTTCATCAACCCGGGCAGCGTGGGCCAACCGCGTGACGGAAACTGGCGCGCCGGATATTGTATTTACGACGTCGAGAACAACCTCGTCGAACTTTTGCGAGTAAAATACGATCTCGCCACTGCGCAGAAGAAAATTACAAAGGCCGGTCTGCCGCGGCTCCTTGCCGAGCGGCTTGCAATGGGACGCTGAAGACAAAAGAAATCAGCGGTAGGGCGTGTCACTCCGTGCGCGCCGTGACGTGAAATGTGAACGCCGCGCAGAGCACTGCCCGTCCTACCGACGATCTTTCGCTCGCTCGCGGAGAATAAAGTCTGCAACCGGCAAATCGCGCGGGTAAGTGATTTTGAGATTAAAATCGTCGTCGAGAACGAGAGCGATCTTGCAGCCGAGTCGCTCGACTGCTGAGACTTCGTCGGTCACCAAAATGTTTTCCGCGTACACAGCGCGGTAGGCATCCTCAAGTAATTTTCGCTCGAAAATCTGTGGCGTTTGCATCGCGTAAATCTGATGCCGATCGACCGAACCGACGACCAAAAGATCGGCATCCGCACGTTTTAAGGTGTCGTTGACTGGCTGCGCCAAAGCGGCTGCGCCGTGAACACGGCACTGCTCGAACGCGCGTTCGATTTGCTTCGGGGTAATCAACGGGCGCGCCGCGTCGTGCACGGCAACATATTTCGCGTCGTGATTGATGCGATCCAGGCCAGCCCGAACGGAATCCTGCCGACGTTCGCCGCCGGGGACAATCGACAGGACTTTTTTGAACCCCCTGTCTCGACTGATTTTTCGAATTTCATCATGCCGGTCTTCACGCGCCACGACTACGATTTCGTCTACGCTAGTTGCGCGCTCAAACGCGCGGATCGGGTGAGCGATCAGTGGTTCGCCCGCAATCACAGCAAACAACTTGTCGAACCCCATGCGTTGGCTGCTGCCACCGGCCACGAGAATTGTTGAGAGCACTGTTAAAAGGGTTGCAAGGTTACAAAGTCACATCGTTAGCAGCTCAGGGAATTCCGCTTTTAACTTTGTAACTCCTGTAACCTTTTAACTATTGCGACAGTTGTCGTGCCACTTCCGCGCTAAGCGTTTTGCCATCGGCGCGACCGCCTACCTTCGCCTGCAACGCTTTCATCACCGCGCCCATTTGCGCTTTGGATGTGGCGCCGAGTTCAGCAATGGTTTCGCGCACGACTTTCGCCAGTTCGTCCGGGCTCATCCCTTGTGGCAAGTAAGTGTTCAAAATCGCCAACTCTTGTTTTTCCTTGTCAGCCAATTCCGCGCGCCCGCCTTTTTCAAAACTTTCGATCGAATCCTGGCGCTGCTTCGCTTGCTTGCGAATGACCTGAACGGCTTCGGCGTCACTGAGTTCGGCCTCCGCGCCGGATTTTGCGATCGCCGCGTATTTCAATGCCGATTTGAGCATGCGCAGCACGCCCAGTTTCGTTACGTCTTTGGCGCGCATCGCCTCCTTCAGATCCGAGTCCACACGCTGTTGCAGTGTCATGCGGCACAATTACGACGACCAAACGCAATTGTCGATGTTGTAGCCGTCGTCCTATGAGCGACGATTCCAGGCACACTGAATTGACGCTTCGCACAGCGAAGCGGCTACAGCGCTTCACCGCACTTGCGAACCGATTCGGCGTCACCAACAGACATAACGTTGATGTCACGGTTCGTGCGTTTCAATAAACCTGCAAGCACGTTGCCCGGGCCGAGTTCAATGAAAAAATCACAGCCAAGGTGGATAAGGCGCTGCATACAATCTGTCCACCGCACGGTTCCGGTCACTTGATCGCGGAGAGTCTCCCGGATTTCCTCAGGCGTTTTTACTTCTTCGCCGGTCACGTTGCTGATCACGGGGAAACGCGGCGCTTGCATCGGCACATCGGCAAGCACTTTCTCCAATTTCACACAGGCACTTTCCATGAGACGCGAATGATATGCGCCGGCAACATTGAGCATCATCGCGCGGCCTATGCCGTATTCCTTCGCAACACCGACCGCGGTTTCCACATTCGCCAACTCGCCGGAAATCACGATCTGATTAGGCGCATTGATGTTGGCAATATCGACATCTTCATCCGCGGCGAGCCGGCGCACATCGTTTTCCAAGCCACCAATCATAGCCGCCATCCCGCCTTGCGTTGTTGCGCACGCTTCATCCATGAATTCACCGCGCTTTTGCACAAGCTTCAGACCAGTCGCAAAATCGAATGTGCCCGCCGCGGCGTGCGCGGTGATTTCCCCTAACGACAGGCCGGCCGCGCCGCCGACTTCAAACTCGGCGAAGACCTCGCGCAACGCTGCCAATGCAGCCAGCGCGTGAACGTAAAGCGCCGGCTGACAATTCGAAGTCTTGGTCAATTCCTCCATCGTTCCGTTCCAGGCGATGTCGTTCAAGTTTCGGCCGAGAATTTCATCGGCCTGACGAAACAAATCCGCTGCGACAGGAAAGTGTTCGGCGAGGTCGCGCCCCATTCCGACGCATTGCGCACCCTGACCGGCGAAAAGTAGTGCGAACTTTTTTGGCATACGGGGACGTAGTTAATCGTGTTTCGCATCGAGCGCGAGCGTCTTCTGGGGAGCGCACGCTTAAAGCGTGCTGGTTGCGGCATTCTGCCGCAACGAACTTTCCCTTAATACCAGCTGAATTCGCTTCGGGGCAACACTTCAAAAGTTCGCGATGGCAGAATGCCATCGCCACCACGCTGCAAGCGTGCGCTCCCCAGAAATCGCTTGCGGAACAAAGTTCCACTCGCCAGCGTAAATCTTACTCGGAACGTTGTAACTTTTTCCATGCCTATCACGACGCGCGAGATCGAATCACCGGACCCGGTTACCCGGGTGGCCGCAGCTGACGCGGCATTACGCGAACCGGAGCAGCACGATATCGGCGAGAAGATGGTGCTCAACATGGGGCCGTCGCATCCAGCTACGCACGGCGTTTTGCGGCTCGTGCTGGAGCTGGATGGTGAGCTCATCACCAAAGCAACGCCGGACATCGGTTTTCTCCATCGCGGCGACGAGAAGATCGCCGAGAACATGCAATACAACCAATTCGTGCCGTACACCGACCGGCTCGATTATCTCGCGCCGCTCTCGAATAATGTGGCCTACGCGCTCGCGGTGGAAAAATTGATGGACTGGGACATTCCGCCGCGTGGAAAGGCGATCCGCACGATTTGCTGCGAGACATCGCGCATTTCCTCGCATCTCCTTGGGTTCGGCGCGATGGCGCTCGATCTCGGCGCTATGTCGGTTTTTCTCTACACCTTCACAGAGCGGGAAAAACTCTACAATCTGTTTGAGCTCTTGACCGGCGCCCGGTTCACCACGTCTTACACGCGCGTGGGGGGACAAATCCGCGATCTTCCGGAAGCTTTTATCCCGGAACTCAAAAAATTCCTCGACGACTTTGGCCCGAGTCTCGACGAATGCGACAGGTTGCTGACCCGGAACAAGATTTTTGTCGATCGCACAAAAGACGTCGGGATCATCACGAAGGAGCGCGCGATCGCGTATGCGATCTCCGGGCCGAACCTGAGGGGGAGTGGAATCGAACACGATTTGCGCCGCAAACACCCGTATCTCGACTACGACCAGTACGATTTCGACGTGGTCATCGGCAGCGCAGGCGATTGTTACGATCGTTATCTGGTGCGACTCGAGGAGATGCGTCAAAGCGCGCGAATTTTGCGGCAGGTCATCGATAAACTGCCCAGCGGTCCGATCAATGTTTCGAACTGGAAAAACATGACCCCGCCGAAATCGCGAGTGATGACAAAGATGGAAGAACTAATTCATCATTTCATTGTGGTGACCGAAGGGCTCGATGCGCCGCCGGGCGAAGTCTATTTCGGCGCCGAAAATCCCAAGGGCGAGCTTGGCTTTTACATCAACAGCAGAGGCGGTGGCGTTCCGTATCGGTTGAAAATTCGCGCGCCGTCGTTCGTGAACCTCAGTATCCTGCCGGAGCTTTTGCCCGGTTGCCTGGTCAGTGACGTGCCCGCGGTGCTCGGTAGTCTGGACTTCGTGATGGGCGAATGCGATAGATGAGCCGAATGAGACCCATGACTACGACGTTCCGAATTGCGTCGCGACTCATGCTCGTGCTCATGCTCGTGCTCATGCTCGATAGCTGCATCGGCAAGCGAATCACCAAGGTGAACGTGGATCAGGTCACGGAAGGCATGTCGAAGAAGCAGGTAGAATCGATTTTGGGTCAGCCTACTTCGTCGAAAACTGAGGACCCGACGATTACGAAGCAAACGACGTACGTTTATCGTCAGGGCAAAGATACGGTCACGATCGTTTTCAAGGACGACAAAGTGCAGTCGAAGGACAGCACACTCTCCGATTGATCCGCTGTAGCGTGCGCTATCCGCAGCGCAGTTGTCCGCCGGAGCGTCGCATCATTCCGCTGGGGACAGCGGACTCGAGAGCGCGAAACGCGATTTGCCGCGTATCCTTGCGCTGGTTTAGGTTCAACGATGGCAGACGCGACGCGCATCCAAATTCCCGCCGAATTGGAGCGGAAAATGGATGAGGCGATTGCGCGTTATCCGAGCGAACACCGTCGAAGCGCGGCAATGCCGCTGTTGCATTTGGGGCAGGAACACTTCGGGTTCATCGGCGACGAAGCCATCTTCTGGATCGCGGAAAAACTCGGCCTCCAACCGATCAACATTCTCGAGGTGGTCACTTTTTATCCAATGTTCCGCCAGCATCCGGCCGGGAAAACGCATATCAGGATCTGCCGCACGCTGAGTTGCGCGATGGCGGGTGGATTGGAAGTGATGGAAAATTTGTGCGCGAATCTGGGAATCCAACGCCCGAATGACGGTGAAGAAATGCATAATCCGATCGCCGTCAGCGCCGACGGAACTTACAGCGTCGAATTTGTTGAATGTCTTGCCAGCTGTCACACCGCGCCAGTGTGCATGATCGGCGAACAACTGCACGAGAAGATAAATCCAAAGTCCGCAGCCGACCTGGTCAAGGAGGGGCGGTCTCCAGTCCGCCCCACGATAGGCGGCGGACTAGAGACCGCCGCTCCCTTGTCATGGCCGCCGCATCCTTTAGAGCACCGGTTGGTCTATAAGAATATCGGGCGTCCCGATTGGACGAGCGACATCGATTGTTACCTCCGCGACGGCGGTTACGAACAACTAAAGCAAGCGTTGACCCTGTCGCGCGATGACATCGTCAACAAAGTCAAAAACTCGGGACTCCGCGGCCGCGGCGGAGCTGGGTTCTCCTGCGGCTTGAAATGGAGCTTCATCAAACCGGACGAAAAGCGGCCGGTGTATTTGATCTGCAACGCCGACGAATCCGAGCCGGGCACATTCAAAGACCGTTACATCATTCATGAAGATCCGCATCAGTTGCTCGAAGGGATGTTGATCTCGTGTTATGCTCTTAATGCGCGCACCGCATACATCTATATCCGCGGAGAATTTCCGGAGGGCGCGAAAATCCTCGAGCGCGCGATTGAGGAAGCGCGGCAGCACAATTTCCTTGGCAAAAACATCCTCGGGTCCGGATTCGACGTTGAGTTCTACGTCCACCGCGGCGCGGGTGCCTACATTTGCGGAGAGGAAACGGGTCTAATCGAATCGCTCGAGGGGAAACGCGGTTACCCACGGATCAAGCCGCCCTATTTTCCCGCGGTGCTGGGTCTCTATATGTGTCCGACCATCGTGAACAACGTGGAGACGCTATGTAACATTAAACATATCATAGCCATGGGCGGCGCGGAGTATGCGCGTCTCGGCCGGCCTAACAATACAGGGACGCGAGTTCTCTGCGTCAGCGGCGACGTGCAGCGTCCAGGGTACTTCGAAGTTGAAGTCGGCGCCGTTACGATGGGGCAGCTGATTCATGAGATGGCCGGCGGCTTGCGACCTGGGCGAAAACTAAAAGCCGTCATTCCGGGCGGCAGCTCCGCCAAAGTGTTGCGCGCGGATGAACGCCTCAAGCTGAAAGAAAGACAGACCGACGGCTCGACAATTGAACGCGAGCTCTCGATCGACGATATCCCGATGGATTTCGATTCACTGACAGCCGCAGGGTCGATGGCGGGTTCCGGCGGCGTGATCGTGCTGGATGATTCGCGCGACATGGTTTGGGCCCTGAACAACATCAACAAGTTTTACGCGCACGAGAGCTGCGGCCAATGCACACCCTGCCGGGAAGGCTCGCTTTGGATGCAAAAAATCACCGACCGCATGCTGCGCGGCGGCGGCGTAGTGGAAGATCCGAAAACACTGAAAACGATTGGCGATAACATCGCGGGGCGCACCATCTGCGCATTTGGCGAAGCCTGCGCGTGGCCAACGCAAAGTTTTGTCGAAAAATTCCCGGAAGAATTTGCGACGCGCGCCCAAAAAGCCATTCCTCCACCCCTCCCACCCGAGTACACATCCGAAGAATTAATCGAGGAAGAATCGATTCCCACCGTCCCCATGGCCCGCGACCCCGGCTGGGAAAAAGCCGGCGCGAAAGGAACGATTTGATATGTCTGAGGAAAGCAGGAAAGCAGGAATATTGTTGAGGGACTCAGAAATCACTGAATCAATCATTGCTGCAGCCATCGCCGTGCATCGCGAACTTGGACCAGGCTTTCTAGAATCAGTGTACGAGCAGGCGCTCGCAGTTGAATTTGCTATCCGTGGAATTGCCTTCGTGCGTCAAAAGGCCATCCCGCTTTTCTATCGTGACCACCAAATCGGCGAGCATCGCCTAGATTTTGTCGTCGAATACAAGATTATCGTCGAACTAAAGGCTGTTGAGGCATTAGAAAAGGTCCACTTCGCGATCGCCCGCAGCTA
>Ga0137409_10004317_pt1 | contig 14949 bp, 15 predicted proteins | sample CZODoug1_16funga_FD_122059 | JGI IMG/M metagenome (GOLD analysis project Ga0137409, IMG submission 122059) | Vadose zone soil fungal communities from Angelo Coast Range Reserve, California, USA - CZODoug1_16fungal (Hybrid Assembly) | ecosystem: Environmental > Terrestrial > Soil > Vadose zone... | reverse complement strand
ACGCAGGCGGGGCACTCCACCCAGGAAATCCGCGCCGCCATCGTCGCGTCGGTCGCCCCGCAGGTGACGCAGAGCCTGTGCGCCGGCGTCGCCGGCGCCACGACGCGCGCCCCGCTGATCGTGGACGGACGGTCCAAGCTGCCGATCACGCTCGACGTCGATGAGCCTATGACCGTCGGCGCCGATCGAATCGTGAACACGCTGGCCGCGTCGCAGCTCTTCAAGAAGGACACGATCGTCGTGGATTTCGGGACCGCGACGACGTTCGACTGCATCACCAGCGACGGCCGCTTCATCGGCGGCGTCATCATGCCCGGCATTCGCACCGCGTCCGACGACCTGGTCAAGAAGACCGCCAAGCTTCCGGCCACGGAGCTAACGCCGCCGGAGCGCGTCATCGGGCGGCGGACGGAAGACTGCATTCGCGCTGGGGTGCTGTGGGGCACGACGGACGCCGTAGACGGCCTGGTGCGGCGCATCAAAGCCGAGTGGCCCGGCAAGAAAACACCGCAGACGATCGCCACGGGCGGCCTCGCCGGGCTCGTGGCGCCGCTCTCCAAGGAAATCGAGTCGGTTCACCCCGACCTGACGCTCGTGGGTTTGCGACTCGCGGCGACGGCGCTCGGCCTCACGTGGTGAGCGACGCCCGCACCAGAAACGTGTGGCGCCGCTGGGGCTACGGTGTTTTCCCCGGCGATCTCTTCTCCTACATCTTGCACATGCGCCCCGCCGAGTGGCCGATCATGGCGGCGCATACGGCGTTCGGGTACGTGCTGGCCGTGGGTTGGCAGGGCGTGGGGCGTGGGGCGTGGTTGCATGACGCACTCTTGCCTCTGGTGCTCTGGGTCGTGTTCCTGAACGGCGGCACGCTCGCGATCAACAGCGTGTTCGATCGGGACGAAGGTGACATCGGCTATCTCAACGCGCCGCCGCCCCTGCCGCGCTACCTCTTGCACTTCAGCGTCGCGTTGCTCGCCGGCGGACAACTGCTCGCCTTGCGGTTGCCCGCCGGATTTTCGATCGCCTACGCCATCTGCTTCGTCCTGTCGATCCTGTACTCGGTGCCGCCGTTCCGTTTCAAGGCGGTGGCGGGCGTGGATTGGGTGATCAACATGTGGGGGTTCGGCACGCTCACCCCCTACGCCGCGTGGGCTGCCACCGGACGGCCGCTCGACTTCGGGCACGGCCTGGTGCTGTTGGCCTTCTGCCCGCTGTTCGCGGGGCTCTATCCGCTCACCCAGCTGTATCAATTCGACGAGGATCGGCGGCGCGGCGACCGCACCCTCGCGTTGATTCTCGGCATGCGGAAAAGCCTGCTCGTCGCGATCGCGTGCGTCGTGCTGGCATTCGGGTTGCTTGGATGGGCAGGGGTGGTGCTCCAGGCCCCGGCCTTGGCCCTCGCGGCACCCTTGGCCGCGTGGCTCGCGGTGCTGCTGCCGTGGTTCGCGCGCCACGCCTCCTGGACCGCGGCCGACCACCAGCGCGGGATGTACCGGGCGCTCACGGCTTGGGCGATCACGGATGTGGTCGTCCTGCTCGTGTTTGCCTGATGAGGGCGCGGCTTTAGATTAGCGGGACTAGTGCACCCCACTCGAGGAGCTTGCTGCGCATGACGGCCGGTACTGCAGCCGCAACCACCGATCGCTCGGACTTCCGCCACATCCTCATCAGCGGCACTCGGGTTGGTGCGGCGATCGGGGCGGCGGTGATCGTCTATCTGCTCGTCTCCCGGCTCGTGCCGCCGGGGATCGCGCAGACGTTGCTCCAGACCGCCGTGGTGGTCGCGGCCGCGGTCGCCGCCAGCCTCCTGCCGGCCCAGTGGACCACGGCGCGCAGCACGCAGGGCATCGCGGGTGCGGCAGCGGTCGGGCTGTGGGGTACGATCGTCTTCATGGCGATCGACATCATCGCGCTGCGGCCCCTGAAGGCTTACCCCTGGACGTGGGATGCCGTGGGCGGCGGCAGTACCTGGTGGTACCTGCCGATCTGGTGGATGCTCGGCACGTTCGTGGCCTGGATGGGCGGGTTGCTCACCGCGGGCCGCGCTGCGCGCGGCGGCCCTACTTCGCTCCTGGTGCTCGCGACGCCCGTCTTGCTCGGCGCGTTCGTCGTGACCGCCGCCGCGCTGCTGGCGCGCATCGGTGTCTATCTGCCCGTGGCGGCCGGCGCCGCCTTCACCGCGACCCTCACGGTGCTCGCCGTCGTCGCGATCGCCCGCAAGGCCTAATGCCGCGGTGGCTGGCCCACCTCCTGGTCGTCGTTGGATGGCTCCTCACGCCTTTATGGGCGTGGGGAGCTTCGTATTTGGGCCTCTGGCTCGGCGCGCTCGTCGCGCTGCGGTTCTCGAGTCCGGTCGCGATGCTCGTCGTCGCCGGTCTCGGTGCCGTCCTCGTCGGCTTCGTCGTCCTGTGGGCATGGGTGCGCTTCATGCGCCGCGTGCCGCACCTGCTTTCCCACCTCATGGCGCCTCGCGCCTCTGAGGAGCAGACCGCAATTGCGGCGGACTAAGCTGATTCTCTTGCTGGCCTGCGTCCCCGCCGGCGTCGCGGCTCAGGGGGGAGGGGGGGGGCGAGACGTAGACGTCCTGTTGGGACGGTGGTACAACGGCAACCGCGCCAGGACCTACGAGCTGCGGTACGGCCATCTTGCCGCCCAAGTTCTCGTGCACGACAGTCTCGGCCGCCGGCGCGCGTTTTACGGCGCGGGGTGGGAGCTGACCGCGTTTCGCGGTCGTGGAACGATCGGTCCTTACCTCATCGCAGGCATGAACCTCGGTCTCTCGACCGACACGAGCGAACAGGCCCTTGCGGCGCTGTGGAGTCTCGGCGCCGGCGTCGAGTGGCGCCCAATCCCCTGGTTCGCGCTGGGCTTGGAGGGCCGCTACCGGCTGGAGGATCGGGGGCCGAGGGGGTTCTGGCGCGCGAGCTCCAAGTCGCCGGACGGCGTCAGCGTGGCGCTGGGAATGTCGGTGGCGATCCGGGCAGAGGGTCCTCGCGCAGCTCCGCTCCCGCCTCCCGCAGTCCCGCTGATGATCACCGGCAGCTCCGCCGACGTCGTGCGCACCGCACTCGACGTCCTCGGAACGCCGTATCAGTGGGGCGGCACGGCAGCGAACGGGTTCGACTGCTCCGGCCTCATCCAGTATGCCTATGCCCAGCACGGCATCCGGCTGCCGCGCATGAGTCGCGACCAGGCGACCATGGGGAGCGAGGTCCCGCCCGTCGTCGAGGCCCTGAAACCCGGCGACATCCTGCTCTTTGCCGCGCGCCCCGGCGGCGGCGTCACGCACGTGGGGATGTACGTTGGTGAGCAGAAATTCATTCACAGCTCGAGCACCGGGGTGAAGCTCTCTCGCCTCGAGGTGCACGACCCGGAGGGGACCTGGTGGCTGACCCGGTGGGTCGGGGCCCGACGCATCCGGGAGTGAGGGCGTTTCGGGCCGGCGCCGCGGCGGTGTGCGTCTGGACGACTGCCTGCGGTGCGTCTCGCATCCCCGCCTCGCTCCGGGGCTACGACATCCTCGTTGAGCAGGCGGTCGACCCCCAGGCCGCGGAGCTGGCCCGGGCGATGCAAGAGCACGGCTTCCGCGTCCGCCGGGCAGTGCGGGGGGGCAGTCGGCCCACGGCGGCGCTGATCAGCTTCACCTTCCAGGAGACCGGACCCGGCGCGGCCCCCTGGTTGTACCTGAGGCTTGCCGATACGCGCACGGGTGCGATCGTGGGGGCGGTCGCAATTCCTCTGGACTCCGCCCTCACGCCGAGGGCCCGGGCTGACGCCGCAGTTCGCGCCCTCGTCGCCGCTCCCCGGGCGACGCCCCCTTGACACCCTCGTAAACGCAGGGCAGATTCCCCGCTGCAGGATTAGCACTCACTTCCCCAGAGTGCTAACAGACAATCAATTCAAAGAGTTACCGGAGGTTGGCGCATCATGGCAACGGCAACCAAGACGAAGTTCAAGGTGTTTCCGCTGGCGGACCGGGTGGCAATCCGGCCGATGGAAGAGACGGAGACGATGAAGGGCGGTCTGTACATCCCGGACACCGCCAAAGAGAAGCCGATCCAGGGCGAAGTCATCGCCGTGGGACCCGGGCGGCGGGAAAAGGGTGAGGCGGTCCCGATGGAGCTGAAGGTCGGCGATCGCGTGGTCTACGGAAAGTACAGCGGCACGCAGGTCGAGTTGGACGGCGAAGAGATCATCCTGATCAAAGAAGCCGACGTCATCGCGAAGCTCGCGTGAGTTCCTAGGGAGGAAGCACAGATGGCAGCCAAGTATCTCGAATTCAGCACCGACGCCCGGGCCCGCCTCAAGCGGGGTGTGGACCAGCTGGCGGATGCGGTGAAGGTGACCCTCGGTCCCAAGGGCCGGAATGTGGTCATCGACAAGAAGTTCGGCAGCCCGACCGTCACCAAGGACGGCGTGACTGTCGCGAAGGAAATCGAGCTCGAGGACGAGATCGAGAACATGGGCGCCCAGATGGTGAAGGAAGTGGCGACCAAGACCTCCGATCTCGCCGGCGACGGCACCACCACGGCGACCGTGCTTGCCCAGGCGATCTACCGTGAGGGCCTGAAGTCGGTCACTGCGGGCGCCAACCCGATGTCGCTCAAGCGTGGCATCGAGAAGGCGGTCGAGTCTGTGGTGGCGGAGCTGAAGAAGATCTCCGTCCCGACCGCCGGGCGGAAGGAAATCGCGCAAGTGGGCTCGATCTCCGCGAACAACGACAAGGAAATCGGCAACCTGATTGCCGAAGCGATGGACAAGGTCGGCAAGGACGGCGTCATCACGGTCGAAGAGGCGAAGGGCCTCGAGACCACGCTCGAGACCGTGGACGGCATGCAGTTCGACCGCGGTTACCTGTCGCCCTACTTCATCACCGACCCCGAGAAGATGGAGGCGGTGCTGGAGGACGCGTACATCCTGATTCACGACAAGAAAATCTCGTCGATGAAGGACTTGCTCCCGGTGCTCGAGAAGGTGGCGCAGGCGGGTAAGCCCCTGCTCATCGTCGCCGAGGACGTCGAGGGCGAGGCCCTGGCGACGCTGGTCGTCAACAAGCTCCGCGGTACGCTCAAGGTGTGCGGAGTGAAGGCGCCCGGGTTTGGCGATCGCCGCAAGGAAATGCTGCGCGACATCGCCATCCTGACGGGTGGTCAAGTGATTTCCGATGAGGTCGGCGTCAAGCTGGAGACCACGACTCTCAACGACCTTGGCCGCGCCAAACGGATCGTCATCGACAAGGACAACACGACGTTGGTGGACGGGAAGGGCAAGCACGACGCGATCGAAGGCCGCAAGAACGAGATCAAGGCCCAGATCGACAAGTCCACGTCGGACTACGACAAAGAGAAGCTGCAGGAGCGGCTGGCGAAGCTCGCCGGCGGCGTCGCCGTGCTGAACGTCGGTGCGGCCACCGAGACCGAGATGAAGGAGAAGAAGGCCCGTGTCGAGGACGCGTTGCACGCGACCCGCGCGGCGGTCGAGGAAGGCATCGTCCCGGGCGGTGGTGTCGCGCTGCTGTGGTGCCAGAAGGTGCTGGACAAGGCCAAGGGTGCCGATGAGGACGAGAAGATCGGCATCGAGATCGTGCGGCGCTCCCTCGAGGAGCCGATCCGCGCGATCGCCCAGAACGCGGGCGCCGAGGGCGCCATCGTCGTCGGTAAGGTGAAGGAGTCGAAGGACAAGAACTTCGGCTACAACGCTCAGACCGATGCGTTCGAAGACCTGGTCGCGGCCGGCGTCATTGACCCGACCAAAGTCACGCGGACGGCGCTGCAGAACGCCGCGTCCATCGCGGGGCTGCTCCTCACGACGGAATGCGTCGTGGTGGAGAAGAAGGAGAAGGACAAGGCTCCACCGATGCCCGGTGGCGGCGGCGGCATGGGTGGGATGTACTAAGCACTAGACGCGTAGACGCTTAGACGCGTAGGAAAAAAACAGCGCCCCGGGGGGGAAAGTCCTCCCCGGGGCGTTGCGTTTTGCGAGCTATCGCCCCCTATGTGACCCTGGGCACGGGAGGCATACGCTATTTTGGGGGACCCCATGAGCTCCCCGACGCCGCCCCCCCAGTCGCCGCCGGAACGTTCGGCGCTCTCCCGGGAGCTCGCCGATTTCCTCATTGAGCTGTCGATCGCCCTGCACAAACACGCCATGTATCCGGAGGGGCACGCCTTGCTCGCCCCCGCGGCAGCCGGGGTGACACGACGGGCGGAGCAGTTCCTGGAGCAAAGACCCACCCTCTCACTGGGGGTCGCGCGCCAGCAGCTCGTGATCGAAGGCGTCGCCACCGATCCCAAGCATCCCCTCCTCGCGGAACTGGCCGGCCGCCTCCACCGCCACCACCTGGGCGCCGTCACTTTCCATCGGGGGATCCGCAGCTCGGAAGTCGCGGACGTGCTGCGGACGCTCGCGAGCGAGGCGGATCGAACCGGCGAGCCGCTCGGGCTCGGGCCCCCGGAGCGCCTACGCGCCTGGGAGCACATCCGCCTGCACTCCCTGACCTACGAGCGTCTCGAGCTTCTGAACGAGCAGGACGCGCCGCCGGCGGAGCAGGGTGCCCACGACGGCGGTCGCGCCGGGGGCGTGCACGCGGCGCAGCTATGGCTGGGCCTGGCGCGCGCGGCGCTCGTCGCAGAGGCCACGGGCGATGACGCATCGCCCCCCCCCCCGCCGACCGAACCTGCCGCGATCGCGCGCGCCATCGACGCACATCCCAAGAACGCGGCCTACGACCAAGTGATCGTCGGATACCTGCTGCAGATTGCGGATGAGTTGAAGGATGCGGGGGGCGCGGAAGCGGTCTCGCTGCGCCGTCGGACCTCGAAACTCGTCGGGGCGCTGCAACCCGCGACGCTGCGGCGCCTGATCGAGATGGGAGGCGACGCCGCCCAGCGCACCAAGTTCGCGATCGATGCGACGCACGGCCTCGCGGTGGATGCCGTGCTCGAGATCGTACGCGCGATGGCCGACGCGTCCCATAAGACGGTGTCGGACCCGCTGGTGCGCATGCTGTCGAAGCTCGCGGCCCACGCGGAGCAGGGGACCGGGGCCGCGCGCCCGCAGGCGGACGAGGCGCTGCGCGAACAGGTCCATGATCTCCTCACCGGCTGGACGCTCGAAGATCCCAACCCCGATCCATACGCGCGGGCCCTGCAGCGGATGGCCAGCGCGGCACCGGCCACCGCCACGCAGATGGGGGAGGCGAATCACAACGCGGACCCGGTGCGACTACTCCAGACGGGGCTCGAGGTTGGCGTGCTCGGTCCCGGCGCGTGGCGGGCCGTGGGACGCCTGGTGGAGGGAGACGGGATCGCGGCGCTTGTCGACGTCCTGGAGCACGCGCCGCCCCCCCCGGCCGGCGCCGACCTGGCTCCCGTGTGGGAGCGGATCACGGCGCCCGAGACCGTGCGGCGTCTGGCGGTACACGACCCGCCGGATTTCGGAACGCTCGATCGCCTGCTGCCGCGGCTGCCGCTGCCGTCGTTCGAATCTCTGCTGGACGCGCTCGCCGCGTCGGAGTCGCGGACGACTCGGCGCGGCTTGCTCGAGCGTCTGGCCCGGGCACCGCGGGAAATGGGGAGCGCGGTCGCCACCCGCCTCGGCGGCCAGCACCCCTGGTATGTCGTCCGCAATCTGCTTCTCGTGCTCGATGCCCTGCCGGCCCTGCCGGACGGGTTTTCTTCAGCCCCGTTCGCGGCGCACCCCGACGCGCGCGTGCGACGCGAAGCGCTGAAACTCTCGCTCAAGGCGCCCGCGGAGCGCGAGCGTGCGTTGATCGGCGCGCTGCGCGACCCCGACCCGCGCACGGCGCGGCAGGCCCTGAGCGCCGCCCTGGACAACTGTCCCCCGGCCGCGGTGCCGCTCGTCGCGGGCGTCGCACGCGATGCGCGCGCCGCCTCGGAGCTCCGGGTGTTGGCGATCAAGGTCCTGGGCCGGGCCCGTCAACCGGTCGCGCTCGCGGGGCTGCTCGCCCTGACCGATGGCGGTACTACGTGGCGCGGGCGACCGAAACTCCCCGCGCGATCGCTCGAGCTCGTCGCCGCGCTGATGGCGCTCGCCGCCGGCTGGAACGGCGATGCGCGCGCCCGCGCGGTCCTCGCGCTCGCCGCCGCGTCGAAGGATCCCGAGGTGCGCAACGCCACCGATCCCGGTGCCGAGAGCGCGCGCCGATGAGCGATCCGGCGCGCTTCCTCACCGGCTTCGCCCAAGCGCTCGCCGCGATGACGCTGTATCGCGACGGGCACCCCGCGCGGGAGCGGGCGGTGGACGTCGCCTACCAGGAGCTCCACGACCTCCAGGCCGACACGGCGCGCCCCCTGTTCACGTTTCTGGGCGACGAGGTGGTGTACGGGCGACTGCCGTTGCGGGAGCTGAAGGAGTGGGATTGGGGCCGCCGCCTGGCGGAGGCGGGGATCCAGCGCCTCGAGTTCGAGGACCAGGTGAGCCGCGACGACTTCGAAGGGTTCCTCGACGAAGTGCTGGCGCGGCTCACCTTGTCGACGATCGACACCTCCGAGGCGCGCCAGATGCGCCGCAGCAGCATTCGTTTCGGCGCCGTGGGCCTGCGCGGCGAGGCGGATCACGCCGCCGAGCCGCTCCCCACGGCGACCATCAGCTTTTCGCTGGGGGAGGAGGCGGACACGCTGCGCTGGCTGCAGCGCGAGGTGCAGACCACCGGCGCGGTGCCGCTGGTCGAGGCGGAGGCAGTGGTGCGCTCCCTGGCGGTTGCGATGCACGGCGGCCGGCAGATCGTCCTGCCGCTGTTGCAGCTCAAGGAATTCGATCAGTACACCACCACGCACTCCATGAACGTCTCGGTCCTGTCGATGGCGCTCGCCGAGTTCCAGGGTCTCGGTGCCCGCGACGTGCGCGCTTTCGGCATCGCGGGCCTGCTCCACGATATCGGCAAGACCAAGATCCCGATCGAGGTGCTCACCAAGCCCGGCAAGCTGACCGAGGAGGAGCGGGCGCTGATGAACGAGCACCCCGCGGCAGGCGCGCGACTGCTGCTCGACACGGAGGAGGAGCTCGATCTCGCCATCGTGGTCGCGTACGAGCACCACATCATGATCAACGGGGGCGGGTATCCGGCTCTGGCCTATCCCCGGGCGTGTCATCACGCCAGCCGCCTGGTGCACGTGTGCGACGTGTATGACGCGCTCCGCACCAGGCGCCCGTACCGTGACGCGTGGGAGTTCGAGAAGGTGCTCGCGTACCTGAACGAGCGCGCGGGGCTGGAGTTCGACGTCGAGCTCGTCGCCACGTTCACGCGAATGATGCGTCAGTGGGAGCCCCAGGTAGCGGTGCTGTCGGACGAGCACACCGCCGTGCCGACTCCCGCAGGTGCCTAAACAGCGGGACGCGGGTATCATTGGGCCATTCCCGGCGATCGAGGAGCAACCTGATGTGGCGGTGGGCAGCGGTGTTGATCGGCGCGGTGGTTGCGGCGGCCCAGGCGCGGGTGCGCCTCGAGGGCACCTGGCAAGCCCGTTCCGGCGACGAAATCCGGCACATCATCGTGCGGACCGACAGCTCGGCCCAGTTCGGGGAGGAGGTCGCCCGCTGGCGGGTGGTGGGCGACAGCCTGTGGATCACGCTGGGCGATGGGGTGTGGCAGGTCTACGCGATGCGATTGGCCGGAGACAAGCTCACGATCTCGGGCGGTGACCTCGAGAAAGCCGTGACGCTGCGGCGGGTGGGCCCGCCTGCGCCGCGGCCCGATTCCCTGTCCATCCCGGAGGCTCCGCCGGTCACGGCGCGGGCGTGGTGACGCCTACTTCAATTCCGTCACCGTCGCGACCCGCCAGCCGACGTCACGCTTCTCGAACCGCATTGCGAACCGCCGCCGATCGACGCGCGGCGCCCCGCCACCCGCCGGGATGTACTCGAAGATCGCCCGCACGTCCGCACTCGCCGTCGGGCCCCGCGCGCTGAACCGCTCGAGGGCGAATTTCGCCGTGATCTGATCCCAGTCGTGGAAGAACGTCTCCCATCCGTGACGCTCCGCGTCGGTGATGCGCGGATAGAGGACTCGCACGTTCCCGACCCGCTCGCTCGACAGCGCACGCCCCAGGTCCGTGAGGAGCACCGCGACGGCGCCGCGGGCATCGGGCGGCTGCGAGCTGGCCGGGGCGATCCCCGCGTCGATGCCGACCTGTTCGGCGCTCTGAGCCGCCACCCTGGCCATCGTGTAGTCCTGCTGGCGTAGCAAGGACTCGGCACGGGCGAGGAAGATCCCGGCGTTGACGGCGGCCGGGCCGGCGGGGATCGCTTGGACCACCGGCGTCACCCGCTGCAGCATCTGCGCCGCCTCTTGCTGCAGCACGTGCGCCTCGTCCTGCGCCTTGCGATACTGCTCCACGACGGCGATGTACCCGTTCAGCGCCTGCGACTGGTTGCCGCCCACGAGCGCCTGCTCGGACACCTGGAACATCGTCTCGGCGAGGACCATCGCCGGGACGTTGTTCTTCAGGGCGCCCGCCTGGATGGCGCGGTCGCGCGCGGCCAGCGCGGAGTCGCGGCGGGCGCTCAGCGCGAGCGAGACCGGCGGAATCTGCGAAGCGACCGGCCCAGGCGGAGCCACGCGTTGCCCCGCCGTGGCGTCGTCGACGGCCGGTGGGGAGGGCGAAAACAGCAGCAGGGCCACGACGAGCGCGAGCGCGCTCAAGACGGCGATGCGCCATTTCATCGGGGCCTGGGTGACGAGCTTCAGCACCGGCCCCGGCAGGGGCGTCCAGCGGATGCCCAGACGCTGGGTCGTCTCGTCGCCGGCGCCGGAGAGCGCCGCCCGGATCGCGATCAGCGTGCTCTGCATCTGCGCGGCGGATTCGTAGCGCTCCTGGGGCACCTTGTTCATCGCCTTCCCGACCACCCGCTCGAGCGCCGCTGGGATGGACGGCGCCACAGTCCGCAACGGCTTCGGCTCCGTCGTCAGCACCTGATAGAGCACCCCGTGCACCGATTCACCCTCGAACGGCTTCTGAAACGACAACAATTCGTACAGCATGCACCCCACGGAGAATACGTCGGTCGCGGGCGTGATGGCGCCGTTGGTGATTTGCTCGGGCGCCATGTACGTCGGCGTTCCGACGATCGACGCCGCGTCGCTATCCTCGCTGGACTGCAGGCGCGCGATCCCGAAATCCATGATCTTCACGCGGCCGTCCGGGACCACGCGCACGTTGGAGGGCTTCACGTCGCGATGGATGACGCCGCGTTGATGGGCGAACTGGAGGCCGTCCAGCACCTCGATGACGAGGTCGAGCTTCCGCTCCAGCGCCATCGGCTCGCGCAACGTGATGACGTCGCTGAGGTCGCGTCCCTCGACGAGCTCCATCGCGATGAAGAGCTGGCCCTCGGCCTCGCCGAGGTCATAGACGGTCACGATGTTCGGGTGCTGAATCGCGCCCGCGGCACGTGCCTCGCGCAGGAAGCGCTCCTGCATTTCCTTGGTCTTGCGGAAGTGGCTGCTCAGGAGTTTCAAGGCCACGTAGCGCCGCAGCACCGTGTCGTATGCCTTCCACACGATCCCCATGGCACCCTCGCCGATGAGGGTGTGGAGCTCGTATTTGCCGAGCCGGCGGTAGCGTTGCGGTTCGCTCATCGTGTCAACCAATCGTACACCCGACCCACGTACGCGCGCATCGGGTCATCCGCGGCGACGCTGCGCCGCGGCAGCACGCGCTCGACGATGGCGAGGAATCCCTCACGGGTCATGCGCTCCGCGCTCGCGCCGCCCCAGGCGAAGGGCGGCACGTACTTCGGCGCCCGCACGCCGTCGAACAGGCTCGCGCCCGCTCCCACCACGCTCCCCGCACTGAGCAGCGTCCCGATGGCGGTCTTCGCATGGTCGCCGAACAGACTGCCGAGGAACGTGAGGCCGGTCTCGAGCCTCGCGCCGGCGACGTCGAGGCGCACAGGGCCGTAGGTGCTCTTCAGGTTCGACGTGATCGTCCCCGCGCCGAGATTCACCCACCGTCCGAGCACCGAGCAGCCCACGAAGCCGTCATGAGACTTGTTCGCGTAGCCCAGGAATACGGTCGTCGCCAGCTCGCCGCGCACCACCGACCAGGGGCCGATCGCGGAGTTACGGATCGGACCGCCGACGATCCGCGTGTTGGCTCCCACCCACAGCGGGCCCTCGAGCCGGGTGCCGGCCTTGACCTCGACGCCGCTCTCCAGCACCACGGGGCCCCCCGTGGTATCGAAGATCACTCCGGGCTCGACGGCGGCCTCATGCAAGGATAGCCACGCCGGGTCGCCGATCACGATCGCGGCGCGGGGCACCGGGTCGGAGTCGCCCAGCAAGCCAAGCAGGTCTTCTTTGAGCAGCCGCTCGAGTGCGGGCACGAGGTCGAACACGCCGCGCAGCACCACGCCCTCGACCTCGACGGCCTGCGCGTGGGGCAGGGGCCCGCTCCACGTGCCGCCCGCCGGCACGGCCCAGCCGACGGTGATCCCGCCGTGCGTGAGGCGCACCGCGGTGTCGGGAAGGTCGGGCGCGAGTCCGCGTGGCGCGAAGGTGGACGATCCGATCACGGCGGGTCCCGCGACGGCGCGACGCGCCTCGACGGGCGGCACGCCCGGCTCCGGGAAGCCGGCGAGGTGGGGCAGCCCGAAAATCGCGCTCGCCTCGGCACCGACGAAGCTTTCCCACCGCTCGCGCACGAGGTGCGCCCCGGCGCGCAGCTCGCACAAGGGCCGGACGCCGGCGAACGGCGCCCACGGTGGCGCTGGATCGGGGTCGAGGAGGTAGAGTGCCTGGCTCATAGCTCCCGCACGAACGCCCGGAGGCGCTCCGCCTGGCCCGTCGGCATGACCAGCGTGTGCCCGTTGGCCCGGATGACGACGGTGTCCTGGACACCCACCACTGCTACATGCTCGTTCTCCGACCAAATCACCGAGCGGCGCACGTCGTCGCTCAGCGTGACATTGCCGACGGTGACGTTGCCGCGGGTGTCGGCTTTGCGGATGCGCAACAAGGCGTCCCACGAGCCGATGTCGTCCCACGGAAAGGTGCCCGCGACTACGGCGAGGCGCTTCGTGCGCTCGAGGACGGCGACGTCGACGGCGACGGGCGTGACGGCCGCGAAGAAGCGCGGCACGTCGCCGGCCGACAGGGCCGCCCAGCCGGCGGCGAGCTCGCGCGCGTAGGCGCCGGCCTCGCCCAGGAAGCGCGCCACGCCCCAGGCGAAGAGGCCGGTGTTCCACAGCGCGCCGCGGCGCCGCAGCAGCGCCGCCCGCGCGGGACTCGGCTTCTCGATGAACCGCTGCACGCGGCGTCCGCTCCCGATGGGCTTGCCGGGGACGATGTAGCCGTATGCGGTCTCGCTGCGCGACGGCTTCACTCCCACCGTGACCAGCACGTCGTGCTCCGCTGCCACGTCCAGGGCGTGCGTGGCCGCCGCGCGGAACGCGCGGTCGTCACCCACGGCCCAATCGGCGTGCAGCGAGAGCATCTGGCCGCCGGGATCGTGCTTCGCGATCCAGTGCGCGGCCCAGGCAAGCGCGGGGGCCGTGGAGGCGGCGCGGGGCTCGGCGAAGATGTTGCCCCGCGGCACCTCCGGTACGGTGGCGGCCACGCGGTCTACGAGAAATGGGCCGGTGAGGACGAGGGTCCGCTCCGGCGGCACCAGCCCCCGCAGCCGTGCCACCGATTGAGCGAGCAGGGGCCGGTCACCGGCGAGGGGAAGGAGCTGCTTGGGCCGCTCGGCGGTCGAGAGCGGCCAAAAGCGCGTCCCCGACCCGCCCGCGAGGATCGCGGCCCAAGTGCTCATGGGGTCTCGTCCTCAGGGGCGGGGAGGTCGCCGAACATGGTCGCGATGCGTTGGCTGAGCTTGGTCGGGCTGAAGGGTTTGGTGACGAGCGCGGCGCCGAGTCGGCGCGCCTCACGCAGCACCCGCTCCTCTCCTTCGGCCGTCAGCACGAGGATGGGGAGCCGAGCGGTGCCGTCCTGGGCGCGCAGGTCGCGCAGGAAGTCGAGTCCCGACCCGTCGGGCAGATGCAAGTCGAGCAGCAGGCCGTCGGGAGTCGTGCCCTTGAGGGCCGCACGGGCTTCGGCGAGGGAGCGGGCGAAGCTCACGCGGTACCCCAATTGTTCCAGATAGGGCCGGAGGACGAGCCCGATATGCGGCTCGTCGTCGACGACGAGGAGGTGCCGCGGGGAGGTCGCCAAACGGCCCTCCCGGTCAGAGTAGGCCGGCGATGGCCGAGCGGTGGCGGCGGAGGTCGAAGAGCAGGCCGCCGATGTTGGTGGCCGGCTGCACCAGGACCACGAGGAGTGCGTCCGCATTCAAGACGGTGACGACCGCCAGACCGCGTCCGAACTCGAGCACGCCGGTGCCGAACTCGCCTCGGCCCCCTGCGTCGCCCAGCTGGGCCATGTGATTGATGACGGAGGGCAGGAGCGCAGCGACGTTCTCCGCGTCCACGCCGTTGGCGGTGCGGGAGTCGATCGGCAGTCCGTCGCGCCCGACGACGACGACGGCGTCCACGCCAGTGCGGCGGCTGAGCGCCTCCACCACGTCGCGGATCGTAGCCATAGGGAGGGGCAACGTAGGGTTCGGCCGGGGCGAAGTCAAGCAGCCACCGTGGGTTGACCCACTCCGGCGCTGCGGGGTAGTTTCCGGGCACCCCATGCGCCCCCTGCTCACGCTTTCGGCCTTTTGCCTCGCCCTCGTCGCCCTGCCCGCCGCCTGCGGCGACCCCTTCGGTCTGCTGCGCCCCACCGTCAGTGACACGGTCGAAACCGTCTCACTGTACGCGTTGAGCGGCACGCTCCCCGGCACGCCGTCGGGCTACGAACTGGCGGGTCGCTCGACAGTGTTGATCGAGGAGGGTGGGGCCTTCGATTTCGCGATCGACCTCGACTCGGCGAATCGGCCGGTGTTGAAACCGACCGGCGCGCTACAGCTGGGGCGCAGCTCGGGCGTGCAGGCGACGGCGCTCGAGTTC
>Ga0137409_10004315_pt1 | contig 14954 bp, 12 predicted proteins | sample CZODoug1_16funga_FD_122059 | JGI IMG/M metagenome (GOLD analysis project Ga0137409, IMG submission 122059) | Vadose zone soil fungal communities from Angelo Coast Range Reserve, California, USA - CZODoug1_16fungal (Hybrid Assembly) | ecosystem: Environmental > Terrestrial > Soil > Vadose zone... | reverse complement strand
AGCAGTGCCTCCTCGTGAGCCTCGATGAAGACGAGTGTCGCGGGGTTCTCCGCGCGCAATTGCCGCAGGATGGCCGGAAGTTTTTCGAGCTGTTCTCCCTCGCGCGCATCGACCAGCAGAGCCGCTCGTTGAATTTCACCGCCGCTTTGCATGTGCAATTCGCTGAACGTGGGGATCAAGGCGACGGGAAGATTGTCGACGCAGTAGAAACCGAGGTCTTCAAATGTTTTGAGGACGGTGCTCTTCCCCGAGCCGCTGAGCCCGGTGAGAATCACCAGTTGCCGGGCGTCGCGCGCGGATCGGCGCTTCACTGGGTCTGGCCTATGCCTTTACCCGGCGCTGGTGTGTGCTTGGAATGCGGAGATCTTCGCGGTATTTTGCAACGGTTCTTCGTGTGACGTGAATTCCGGCTTCGTCCAGCTTCTTGGCGATCAGGTCATCGGTGAGCGGGTGCGCGGTGTCTTCTTCATCGATCATTTTCTTCACCAGCCGCTTCAGCGTTTGCAGCGACATGTTGTCGCCTTGCGGACCGTTGACGGACTCGGAAAAGAATGACCGCAACTCAACCACGCCCTGCGGCGTATGCGCGTACTTGCTCGAGACCGCCCGGCTGACCGTGGAAGGGTGCACGCCGACTTCCTCCGCCACTTCCTTGATCATCATGGGCTTGAGCTGATCGGCGCCGTGATCGAGATATTCGTGCTGCCTCTGAATGATAATTTGGCAGACCCGGAGAATGGTGTGCTTCCTTTGCTCGATGCTCTTCATCAACTGCAACGCGGCAGTGAAGCGCTCCTTGACGTAGTTGCGAACGTCGCGGTCGGCGGCGTCACGCGCCAGCAGCCGGCGGTATACGGGAGAAAGCCGGAGTTGCGGCACGTCATCGTCGTTCATAAACACTTGCCACTGGTCGTCGACTTTGCGGAAGTACACGTCCGGCTCGACCAGCCGCGCCTGCGTTTTGTTGTAGCGAAGGCCCGGACGGGGATCGAGCTTCTTGATGACGTCCACGGCGCGCTTCACCAGTTCTACCGGGCGGTTGAGCGCCCTGGCAATTTCTTTCAACTGGTTCGCCTGCAGCAATCGGGCCAGCGGGGTCTCCGGGCTCTCTTCTTCCGCTTCGCTCGCCGCCAACGGCCGCTTCGGCAGGCACTCGGAAACGACTTGCTGCGCGAGCGTGTTCTGCGAATCCAGGGTGCGAAGCTGGGTGAGCAGACATTCGCGCAAGTTGCGCGACGCCACGCCCAACGGGTCGAATTCCTGCACGACGGCCAGCGCTTCCTCGACATCCTCCAACGAATATTTTCCGTTCTGCGAAATCTCTTCGAGCGATGCCGACAAATACCCATTCTCATCGAGGTTGCCGATGATGGCGTCCGCGATCTCGCGGACAATATCATTGCAAACCGTCACACTGAGCTGCCAGGTGAGATGTTCGGAAAGGCCCTGGGCCGAGGAAAGAAACTGTTCGAACGATGGGCGCTCATCGACTTCGCGCTCGCCACGGTCTTCATTGCCTCCGCCGCTGCCCAAATACTGGTTGAAAAAGGAGGCCACATCGAATTCAGCAAACGGGCTGGGGGGTTCGATCTCGGGAACTTTTTCGGTCTCGGCTTTCAGGAAGGCTTCGGCGCTGTAATCCTCGGTGACCACCGGGTCATCCGACAATTCTTCCAGCACCGGGTTTTCGACCATTTCCTGGTTGATCATCTCACGCAGTTCGAGTCGATTCAGCGCGAGAACGCTCACCATTTGAACCAGGCCCGGCGTGAGGATCTGCTTTTGCGCGACCCGGAGGTGAAGTTTTGGCGCCAGCCAGTTCATGGGAGTCAGTTCAACCGGAAATGATCGCCGAGATAAACTCGGCGGACTTCGGAATTACTGCTGAGATCGGCCGGCGTTCCAGCGGCGAGAACTTTGCCGCTCTGGACGATGTAGGCGCGGTCGGTCACGCTTAATGTCTCACGCACCTGGTGATCGGTGACGAGTACGCCGATCCCCTCACGGCTTAGCTCACTGATAATTTTTTGAATGTCCACAACGGTCAACGGGTCGATGCCGGAAAACGGCTCGTCCAGGAGGATAAACGCGGGCTCCAGTACGAGCGATCGCGCGATTTCCAAGCGCCGCCGCTCGCCACCCGATAATGTGTACGCTCCGTTGTATCGCACGGTTTCCAGCTTCATCTGGGCCAACAATTCCTCCAGCCGGTCGCGTTGTTGTTGCGCCGTGAGCGGCAGGGTTTCCAGCACCGCCAACAGATTCTCTTCGACCGTCAGCTGGCGGAAAACCGAAGGCTCCTGGGGCAAATAACTGATCCCACTGCGGGCCCGGAGGTACATGGGGAGGTCGGTAATGTCGTCTCCGTTCAGGAGAACGCGCCCGGAGTCCGGCTGGGCTAACCCTACCAGGATGTAGAACGTCGTTGTCTTCCCTGCACCGTTGGGACCCAGGAGCCCGACTACTTCGCCTTGGCTAATCTCCAGATCGAGATCATCTACAACCTTACGCCCCCGGTACGATTTGCTGAGCTCGACGGCCTGCAGCTTGAGCATTCCACGTCATTTCTCGACCCGGTGAAGCGATAACGTTCTCGAACCTTCCTCCGAATCCACAACGATCCTATCATCCGCAAAAAAGAAGGTCAATTGACGCCCCGTGGTCGTGTCTCCAGTTGAGTCATATACCGTTGGTTTCCCCCCGGAAAGAACGAACTTGCCTTCGGAGGCCGTATACTCCGCCCGGTTCGAGGTGCCCCGGCGGTCCTCCTGCCGGACAGATACGTCCCCAGTAGCCACCGCGCGCGACACTTGCTGGGCGGAAGAAGCCGAGCCGGATGTGGAAAAGTAGAGGTCAATCTGATTCGCGTCGATCGAACCTTCCGCTGATTCGGCGCTGGCATCCTGTTCGAGTCTGGCGCGCGAATCAGACCCCCAGTACGTTAGCAACCCTCCTCGCAAGTGCCAGAGTTCCGTTCCTGAGTGCGCAGACCGCCCCGGCGGCGGGCCTCCCTTGGGCGTCCAGGCCGCCTGGGGGAAGACCCCACGTACGTGCCCTCGCGCCACCAGAATGTGCGATGGATTGTCCAATTCGACTGTATCCCCTTCAATGACCGAATCTCCCTGCCAAAGCCGGCTGCCCCCCGAGTAAACTGCATGCCCCCGCGCTACGTCGGCAACGAGGTGTGCAGCGGAAACATGGGCAGGCGCCTCTGCGAGATTGGTGACGCTGCCCGTCCCGGCGCGCAACTCGGTGCTCAGCACGTTGCCGTCGGCGCGCAGTCCATTCGAACCCTGTGTGAAAGTGGCCGTTTGTGCCGTCGTGCGCATGGTCGGGTCGGAAAGGATTACCGATCCGGTGAGCGTGGCCGTATTCGTGCCTCGGTCCAGGTGGGCGCGGTCGCCCTGCCCTGTGCGGGGCCCTTCGAGGAAACGCACGTCGCCGGTTTGGTCCACCGTGGACCACTCGCCTGTATTCGAAAACTTCGCTGTAAGTTCACGCGATGCCGTAGCCTGTTCCGGACCGTCGCCGAGCTGGCGCGTGACTTCGACGCCGCCGGAGCTCGCAAGCTGCTGCAGTTGATTCTGGCCGTCAAATTGAAGATTCATCTGCTGGCCGCGCATGCGCATAGTCTGCCTGACGGGCTTCCCGTTGACGGCTGACCCGCTGGGTGCAGCAACGTTTTGCCATTCGATGCGTGCCGGAGCGAGCGTGTTCACGCTTTCGAGCAAAGCTTGGCCCGGCCGGGAACTTTCCGAAAAATGCATTTCGAGGGCTTCGCTTTCGACGCGTCGCGTTCCTCCAGCAGGCGTCGCGCTCCGCGACGTAATTGTGACGCCGCCGCCCGCAGTCAAGAGACGAGGCACGTTTTGCCTGGTCACCAATTCCACCTGAACACGCCCCGCCCCCATCACATCCTCACCGGCGGATGAATTTCGGCTCCCGTGGACATTTCCGTTCGCGACAACGGACTCTACCAAGCCTTCAGGCGTGAGTGTCGCGGAGATTTCATCCGCGTCCAGCGCCATCGGGCCTTGGACACCCGAGTCGCGCATTTGAGGATGGCCGCTGGCAACCAAGCGCCGTGCATGAAATGACTCATCAAGCTCCAGGAGCAAATTCTCCGCGGTTAGCTCGTGTATGGTCTGCAGCGCGTGGACAGCGCCCAGAATCTGCACCGTGTGCGATTCGCGGCGAAATAACATGCTGTCGCCAGTCACATGTATGGCTTTTTCTTGCTGCTCCGCGGCTCCTGGAGTGGGTGCGGTCTCCTGTTGGAGCCCACCAGAGGCGGGTGCGGGCCCTACTGGGAGCCCGCCGGGAGTATGACCAAGCAGCTGGACCGTCAATGTCATTTCCACGTTGTGGTCCAAGTGCAGCGTTCCGTCGTTCGAATTGTATTGCACGCCCACGGCGTGTCCTTCCCCCGCGGGCCACCGGAATGTTACCTGTTTATCGGTCCGAGCCAGTCCTGTGTCGCGATCAAACGAAACTCCTGATGTCTCGACTTGAACGGCATTGGCGCTCGCCGCGGCGCCCCCGCCCGCTTGCAAATTGATTCGAACTTCGCCCGCGCAACCGATCTTCCCTGTCGAAGAAATAAAATCACAGGCGCGCGTGCGGAGCGTGTCATTGCGCTCGCCCTTTTTTCCATACACGGTGATGGAAACGTCTTCGAGCAGATTGCGGCTGCCCTCCTTGAATTCAGTCGTGTGCGACGCCCGCACCGTATAAATCGTGCGCTGGCCTTCGACCTTTGAAAAAGAAAATTCATTCGAGCGCTGTTCGACTGCCGCAGGAACCGCCGGCGGCGCCTTTTTCGCCGCCTGTTTAGCCACCCAGACACCTCGCAGGTACTCTCCGGCCACGAAAACGGCCAGTAGGATCGCCGCACCCGCCGACCACCGCGCGTACCGTCGAGCTTCACTATTGCGCATAGGAGCGAACCTTGGGACTGTGCCTCATACACTTAGAAGTCGAGTATAGGGGACGCGTTGGCAGCGAACAACTGCGGCCTAGGGTGAGCCCCACATAACTGGTTCTTAGGCGCTTTTTCTCGACGGTCTGCATGGCAATTTACCGCCCAGCAACCTGATATTCACAAAGTTGGGGCTTAGCTGTAACGTGCTGGATCCCGCGAGTAACGCCAAGGAGAGGTGACCTCCGGCACAGTAAGTGAAGCGTGGAGCCCAGTGGAATTTTGCCGAACGAGCAAGCATTGAATCGCCGGCATAATTGCGTAGCGTCGTGTGACGCCTGACGCTGCAGCCGGCGATTTCGCTTTGGCGAGCGCCGACCAATGCTCGTATTACTTGGCTTCATTTTTGAACTCCGAGCGCAGTGACTCTTGTCCAGTCGTCCGCCGACAGCTGGTTGAAAACCACCAGACCTGCTCCAAAATCACCATCGGGATAGATTTCACTGGTATTGCGAAACGGGGCTACCAGGTGCATACCATTGAAAATACAATGGTTAGAATGGCTCGAACATCACGGATCATTTGGCACCGATCGTGCCTTAAATACCGCAGTTGGTGATTCATCGCTTTGACTGGAAGGGAGAAAACAATGTCTCGATATTTGAAGCTTTCAATGGTCGCACTTTTGGCAATCGTGTGCATCGTGCCAGTTGCGTCAGCTCGCCCGTTCGTCGTCGTTGGTGGCTATTATGGGCCCGGCTACTACTATGGGCCAGCGTGGTATGGTCCGGGCTGGGGTGCACCCTATGGATATTACCGCGGTCCTGTCACAGGCGGCGTCAAATTTGACACCAAAATGAAAGATGCCTCTGTGTTTGTGGATGGGGGCTACGCCGGAACAGTGGGAAAATTGAAAACGTTCCAATTGCGGCCGGGCTCGTACAACATCGAACTGCGCGATCATGACGGCCATTCGTTTTATCAGGAGCGCATCGAAGTAATCGCCGGAAAGACGCTCAAACTGGTTCCGTAGTGCCGCTGAATCGAGAGTTCTACCTGAGGGGCCGGATCAATTCGAGGTCCAGCCTCTTTGGTTTGTGGGGCGCGGGGATTACTTGCAGGTCGCCAAAACCCCACCCGCGTTTTTGCTACTGCATTGAACGTCTTCAAATCTTAGTACTTGCGGGGGGACCAGGCAATGGAAGCTCCCATTTTATTCAGAGTAATATTGGTTGACATAAGAATAAAAACTAAAGCAGAATCGTCAACATACCATAAGAGAGAATTTATTCTATCCAATTGATCTCACCGCACGAGGCAAGAGTTTTCTTAGGTCGACCGCCAGTGTCGAAAAACTTGCGCTTGGAGGTGGGCCATGAAGAAGGAAAATCTGCTGCGCTCTAGTTGTTTTCTACTTCGCCGCGCAAGGTACAAATCATATACACAGAAGCTAAGAGTAAGTTTGGGTCGACGAGCCATGTGTGCACTGTTGGTCGCGGTCTGCTCATTTGTGTCTGCGTTTGCAGCGTTTGCCCAGGGCGAACGTGGCGCCATAGCCGGCACTGTTACGGACCAAGACGGTGCTGTCGTTTCTGGCGCACCGATTCAAGCCAAGAACGTGAAAACCGGGACGCTCTACAAGACGACTAGTTCGGCCACGGGTAATTACGCGCTCGAACAATTGCCCACCGGAACCTACGAACTCGCGAACCCCGTGCTCGGGCTCATGTATCGTAAGGAAAACGTCGTAGTCGGGGCATCGCAAACATTGCGCCTCGACATCCGCGCCGTGGATAATTCCTTAAACACGCTTGGGGAGGACCGGACTTACTTTGCAGGCCTCGCTTCTCCGCACGCGACGCCCGATGGCCCGCCTCCTCGTATGGCCGACGGTAAGCCAGACCTTTCCGGAGTGTGGTGGGAGCCGAGGGTAGTAGACATCGGAGAAGCCACCGTGCTGCCTTGGGCTGCGGCTTTGATGAAGGAGCGCACGGCGAATATTGCAAAGGATATTCCTCGTACGCGATGCCTGCCGAATGCCACGACACTACTGGGCCGCTTCGGGGTAAATAGGTTGGTTCAGACTCCTGCACTCCTTGTGATCCTCAATGAGGCTGACGTCCCGGGGTATCGCGAAGTTTTCCTGAATGGGCGGGGACATCCGAAGGACCTAGACCCCACATGGACTGGGCACTCGATCGGCAAGTGGGAGGGAGACACGCTGGTCGTGGATACGATCGGTTTTAATGATAAGAGTTGGCTTGCGGATTTGCCCTCTATAATCACACCCCACACAGATATGTTGCACCTAACCTCGCGCTTCCGGCGGCCCGATTTAGGGCATCTCGAAATGGAAGTTACATTCGACGATCCAGGCACGTTTACGAAGCCCTTAAAGATGACGGCGATCTCCGATCTCGCCGAAAATGAGGACGTTCAAGAATGGATCTGTAACGAAAACAACCAGGATGTGGAACACATGGTTGGCAAATAAGAACGCGTTCGGCTCGAAACAGGCGGTTGGAGATCATGGATGAAACTTAAAATGGGTTTCTTAGTTCTCTTCCTAGGCGTTTTTTGGCCTGCACCAATCTTCGCTCATCATTCGTTCCGGGCGGAGTTTGACTCGAGCAAGCCGAAGGAGTTCTTGGGAATAGTTACCAAAGTTGAGTGGTTCAATCCTCATGCTCGTTTTTATATCGATGTGAAGGATGAGACCGGCAGGGTGACGAATTGGAATTTCGAGCTCGGCAGCCCGCTGCAATTGCGCCGACAAGGATGGAGGCAGGATTCTTTGAAGGTGGGCGATCAGATCACTGTGGAAGGTTATCTTGCGAAGGACGGTTCAAAGATGGCGAGCGCCAGCAAGATCACTTTTGCTGATGGCCGAACGGTGTTCAACGGATCGTCTGCCGATGGAAGTCCCAGCCAATAGGCCAGGCTTTGGTTTTATTGCGATGATGGCCCGGGGATTAAAATACAGTCACGCGTATCCCTTCGCACAGCGTCCTTTACCGCTTTTGGCGGCCGTTGCGGCTGTTCGACACGATTCTCCCCAGAAACGTCTCCGCTTGCTGCGAATCGATTCTGGTGACGACAGCTTTACGAGGACGAAAATCAAAACCCCCACCCTCGCACAGACCGCGAGGATGGGGCACCCGAACTTCAACACCCAAAACCTTAGCACCTGAACTTCAACACCCAAAATCTCAACACCTGAACTTCAATACCCGAACTTCAACACCCTAAACCTCAACACCCGAACTTCAACACCCTAAACCTCAACACCCAAATTTCAAACCCCGGAGATCAAAATCACAAGGAAGGCTGAGTCGGGTTACCGGATGCCGCGCACGGCACGTTCTACGCGGGCTCAACCTTTCGCCTTATCCTCATGGGCACGCGGCTCGCATTCGGTTGACACACTGGGCTGGATGGGTGCATACAATAGTGCTCACCCCCCGGCCAATACCCGCACGGGAGTCAAATTATGTCCCACGCCTGGAAACAGTGGGAGGGCCAGGTAGCCAACGGGGAATTCCCGCTGCTTCGTTACCTTGGCGGCTCCGAACACAGTGCTGTATTTCTCACGGAATTCCACGAGGGTGAGCGTCTTCTAAAGGCCGTCATTAAACTCATTCCAGCGCCTCAAGAAAATGGCGAGTTCCAACTCTCGCGGTGGCGGCTGGCGGCGGAGCTGTCCCATCCTCACTTGATTTCACTTTTTGGCAGGGGACGCTGCGAGGTTGGCGGCAAGCAACTGCTCTACCTCGTGATGGAGAGTGCCGAGGAAAACCTTGCGCAGGTTCTTCCCAGCCGGGCGCTCACGCCTGCCGAAGCCCGAGAGATGCTCGATTCCGTCCTGGACGTCCTCGCCTACCTTCACAGCAAAGGGTTCGTACATGGCCACATCAAGCCGATCAACATCATGGCCAATGGCGACCAATTGAAGGTATCGAGTGACGGGCTTTGCCGTGCGGGTGAATCGCTGGAACATCCTGGGGGCCCGGACGCGTACGGCGCGCCAGAGAATGCTCCCGAAGCCATCGCCGGGTCTAAAGCAATGTCGCCTGCAAGCGACGTTTGGTCGCTCGGCATGACTCTGGTAGAGACTTTGACGCAGAGCCTGCCCGCTGCCCGAACAGCGAAACAACAGGAACTGCTGGTGCCGCCGACTTTGCCCGAGCCGTTCCTGGATATAGCGCGTCACTGCTTGGTTCGGGACCCTCAGGAGCGATGGACGGTTGTGCAGATCGCGGCCCGGTTGCAGGAACGCACTCCAGCGCCCCAAGTTCGCGCACCGATGCTTCAGTCCCGCGCACCGGCGCGTCCGCCACAGCCGACGGCTACGCGGCTGTCAAGGCCCCTTGCGAAACGCCACGGTTACGGTATTCCGGTTACAGCCGGCGTTGTCCTGGTGCTGGTCGCAATTGTGGCTTGGCCGAGGCTATCGCACCGTCATTCGGAAGCTCCGTCGGCCCCCGCCGTCGCGCTGGAACAACCGCCCGTTCCACCCGTACCGAAGCAGGTAACGCAGGCGCAGCTCGAGCGCCCAACCAAAGCGTCCACACCGGACGTTATTGAAGAAGAGCAAGATTCGGAAGCGCCAACTCCACTTCCCACCTCCGTTCATCCCGAGACTGCGCGTGAGGAGCCAACAAATAGAGTGGCAAAGCTGCCGGCAGGCGCCGTGATCCGCGGTGAGGTCGCTCAACAAGTCTTGCCCGATGTCCTCGAGAGCGCAAGAAATACAATTCGAGGGACGGTGAAGGTCACCGTCAACGTCGATGTGGATCGATCAGGAAACGTGGAAGATGCGCAACTCGAATCGAGTGGACCGAGCAAATATTTCGCGCGCGCGGCGTTGCAGGCCGCGCAGCATTGGAAATTTAAGCCGCCCAATATCGGTGGCGGAGGCGTCTTGAGCAGCTGGAACCTGCGATTCAAATTTACTCGTGACGGAACGACAGTTATTCCGACGCAAGAACTTCCATAACGACGTGCGAGCGGCGGTTGCTGCAACTTCTTATGTTGCGAATCGATGCTGGTTGCCACAGACCCCCTAAGTACCAAAGTCAAAAACCCCACCCTCGCACAAAACGCGAGGATGGGGCACCCTCTATAACTGCGTCGGCGTTGTCAAGAGACACTTATCCATCTGATCGGCGGCTGCGTTTTGTGCGGCCGCTGTTTTTTCTTCTCTTACCAGAAATCTTTTCTCTGGCCCGACCAAGGCTCGCATCGTGAATCCTGCGGTGGAACGTTGGTTCCACCAGCCATCTATTCGATCTTCAACTTCAGACCATGATTCGTGGTTCAAACTCCCCGCCTGCGCAGGGAGGCAAGGCGCCCAATCAAAAACTCGATCCCGCTTGCGGGACCAGGGTGCCCCTCGAGCTACCTTGCATGGGAGCCAGCTGCGCGCACGAGGCTGTGGCGCGCAGCATCCAGTACAACTTCACGGCCAGTTTGCGCGCGATGGCCACTTTGGCCACGTTCGCGCCCCGGCGAAACTTCAATCGCTGATACAGACGCAGCAGTTCGGGATCGTACCGCGCCGCCGTCTGCGCCGCTTCCACCAGCAACCAGCGCATCATGGTATTGCCCTGCTTGCTGATCGTGCTGGTACGCTGCTTACCTCCGCTGGAGCGTTCCTTCGGATTCAGTCCGAGATAACTCACCACGTGTTTGCTCCTCCGGAAGCGTGTCACCGGTCCCAGGGTCAACACGAACGCCAGTGCGGTCACCGGTCCCACGCCTGGATGCCTCATCAGGCGTGCGGCTTCCGCGTGGCTCTCTGCTTGTTGTTGCACCGCTCGGTCCAGTTCGTCGATCACCGTGTTCAGCTGATCGAGCATCCCTAACAACTCCTGGCACCGCCGTCTGGCCCATGGACCGAGTGAGAGTTTTTCCAACACCTCGCGCCCCCGCGCCGTGAACAGCTTTTTCTTCCGGCACACCCCCTGGCTCATCGCCAGCGCGTGCAACTGGTTCTTCACCGAAACCCGAAAGCAGACCAGCTTGTGTCGGTGCCGCAACAGTTGCCGGGTATCCCGCTCGGCCGGAGACGGTATCCAGATCCGCGGAAACCGCTTCTCCAGCAGCAAATGGAGCAGGTGCAGGGCGTCGCGGGCGTCGGTCTTCTGCTTCCGCACTACGCCCGCTCGGATCTCGCTGGCGTGACCGATCCACAACTCGTGTCCGAACTCCGCCAGCATCCGCTCGAACCATTGCGCGTAGCCGGTGGCTTCCATGCCTACCACCACTGGCTTCGGCAAGCTGGCGTAAAACGCCCGCGCCTCTCCGTTTTCGTGTTCCAGCCGCCGCTCCACCAGCTCACCGGTCTCGGTATCCATCATCGCGATCTGCTGATAGCGCGTGTGAAAATCGCAGCCTATAATTATCATTGCTCGGCTCCTTTCCTCCGAGCCTTGGTCGTCCTACCACTACCAAGTCTACTCGCTCGAAGGGAGCCGACGCAGTTATAGGATCAAAATTCATCCTCCCACTTGGCGTCCGGGCCACCCGCCCCGGCAACGCACAGTCCGCAAAAACTTCCACAAACAATTCGTAGAGTCAATTCTAGTATAGTTATCTCCGTTTCTGATAAAAAATTGAAGCAAATTGGACTGGACCTCTTGAGGAGACAGGAACCTACCAAATCGCGTCGTGACCATCTGTTCATCAACTATGCGACGGAGGATTGGCCGTTCGTGGAGTGGCTAACCCTACGACTGACAGCCGAGGGGTACAACGTATGGTGTGACCGTATGAAGCTTCGGGGTGGCGAGTCCTACCCAAAGGACATCGATGCAGCTATCAAATGGCGGACATTTCGTTTTCTGACCGTGCTCTCACATCACTCCATCAAGAAGCCGAACCCGCTAAAGGAGCGCACTCTCGCGCTAAATTTGGCGAGAGAGCGAAACGAGAATTTTGTAGTTCCAATCAATCTCGACGGCATAAGTCCAACCGACCTCAATTGGATGGTTTCAGACCTAACCTTCATCTCATTTCATCTCGGTTGGGCTGACGGCCTCAAACAGCTACTGAAGTTATTGGAAGAATTGAACGCTCCTCGTGAATTTCATGATGGGCGCGCAGCCGCTACTAGTTGGTTCGAAGCGACGCAGTTCGTGATGCGAAAGCAAGAGCGACTTTGGCTGAATCTCGCAGAGATAAAGGAATTACCGAGGGACATCTACCGCTACGAACCCGCCGTTTTCATTCCCGAGGACGAGCGACTGGAATTATTCAAGCAGTGGCCGCACATAAGCGAAGGGCAGATATTTTGTGCATTCGAACATCCGCCCGAAGAATTCGATGAAAAATATAAATTCAGGGAGCAGGGGCGGCGAGAGAAGTGGAATTCGCTACGAGCCAACGATGCCGGGCTTCGTCACCTGGCCGTTCGACTCCTGAACGAATCATTAAGATCTGTGGCTCTTGCGCGAGGTCTGAAGCTCACTCCAGATGGAAAGGCGTGCTATTTCCCTGACGGGTTAGTTCCGAGTAATCGGCTCATCTTTGAGGGATACGAGGGAAAGCGCACTTGGGTTAATTCTGTGGGGGTTCGAAATTTCCGCACGCAGACAGGGAAAGAATCCTGCCGATATCATCTTGTACCGCACTTGAGGGTATGGCTCGACCATGAGTTTGGATCCGTCATTCTGGTTCGCGCGCATCTCTTCCTCACAAATCTGGAGGGACAACAGATTGAAGGAAAGGCCGCTCTGCGACGACGAAAGCGCATTTGCCGGTCTTGGTGGAACTACCACTGGCTCGTACGCACTTTCGCCATGCTGCAATTTTTGGCAGGTGAAAAGAATTCTATTCAAATCGGCGAGAGCGGCGTGCAACAACTCGTCATTTCTAAGTACCCATTGACTGCGCACATCGCTTCCGGTCTCGATGAATCGCAGATTGGATTGGCTAAACCTGAATCAGAGGATGCGGATGAGATTGTGTTGGACCTGGATGAAGAGGAGCCGCCAGATATGAAAGAAAGCGAATCAGATGAGTAATCAGGCCATTCTGCTGGACGAATCGCGGCTAGAATTTCGGTATAGACAATTTCTTGAGGACCCCCACGATGGCCTTTCGCTGTTTGGGCCTTATGGTATTGAAGTTTCATCCCACCCAAAGAATCTCACCATAGGAGTAATCGGAAGTCCCGAAGGTGTCGAAGCTTTCAACCGCTGGGGTAAATCGGTAAGGGGGCCGGTCCAGGCCGGTGAGGACCGCAGCCCATCCTTGTGGCCACTCTTTCCAGGATTTGAGGCCGCGTTCTGCTCTGAGTTGCCTCGGGAACCGGCATGGTCTTGCGAATTGGGCCTAGAAAAACTCAAACAGGAATCGATGCTGAAAGACCCCAGCAAACGAGCGGCGGGTCTGGTCGACCAGTATCTCGCCGCCATCAGGAAGACGGAGAAGAGAGAAGAGCCATTTGGCGTGTTGGTTTGCGTCGTTCCGGAATTCATTTGGAAAAACTGTCGGCCAGAATCTTTTGTTCCAGGAGCAACCGGTGATGGGGTATCGAAAAAAGAAAGGGAATTGAGAGCCAGTGGGCAACCAGATTTTTTTCAGAGCTATGACCCAGAGATATACGCTTACTCCGTAGATTTTCGACGCCAACTAAAGGCTCGCTCAATGGAGTACGGCATACCCATTCAGATAATCAAAGAGCGTCGCTTGGAAGTTGACCCGAGAAATTGGCCTCGATTCCAGTCTCCACCGTCGGATGTTGCATGGAATCTTTTGACCACGATGTATTACAAGTGCGGTGGAAAGCCTTGGAGATTAGCAGGAGCACGCGAAGGTGTCTGCTATATCGGCATCGTCTTTCGAAGAACTGACCCGACGCTCGTAAATCAAACTGCTTGTTGCGCTGGTCTTATGTTCTTGGACTCTGGTGATGGAGTTGTTTTCCTCGGAGACTACGGTCCCTGGTATTCACCCAAAAACAATCAGTATCATTTATCACGGGAGGCAGCACAAAAACTCTTAGCTGGAACGCTTAAAACATATCAGGAATTGGAAGGCAAGCCGCTAAAAGAGATTTTCCTTCACAGCCGGTCTGCCATCAGCGCAGACGAGTTTGAGGGCTACAAGTCAGCCTGCCCGTCAGATGTCAAACTAGTAGGAATTCGCGTCCAGAAGGATTTTCGCGGACTACGCCTTTTCCGCGAAGGCACGCGCCCGGTACTGCGCGGTACGCTTCTCAAAGCCGGTCCAAAACTTGGCTATCTCTGGGCCTCGGGATTCATCTCGCGTTTGCGAACCTATCCCGGTTGGGAGGCTCCGGTTCCGTTGAGAATTGACATCCAGCATGGAGAGGCTGATATCGAGCAAGTCGCCCGGGATATCTTCGCTTTGACTAAGCTGAACTATAACGCCTGTAGGTTCGGAGATTCAGAACCGGTGACAATCGGCTTCTCCGACGCAGTGGGAGAAATACTGGTCTCAAATCCGACAGTAACCAAACGAAACCCCAGGTTCAAGTATTACATCTGAAAGTCTGATGACTACTCTCGCAAAAGCATTGCCCTTCCACACCTTCCATCACGCGAATGCAACTCTGATGAGCAGTTTTGGGGGCTGCAGAAATTGCGAAAGCAGAGGCTCGGACACGCCGATGGCTCACCGGTCGCGGAGATAATTTATATTCACGTGAGTGGCGAGGATGGGAAACAGATCGCGGTGCAACTTGGCAATGCAGTCTCGGGAGTTTTGGACCCTAGTCGGGCCCTGAAAGAAAAACGAGAGTCGGCGTGGTGACTGACTTCCGTTACATCACCTAGAAATTGGTTGCGAGGGGCGGATTCGAACTGACGACCCCCCTCGGCGGGATCATGGGTCCGAACTACGGAGCAGCCTTGTTCTTCGGGGTCTGGCGTTCGAATGGGGCCAGCTCGAGCAGAGTGATCGCACCAAGCGCAGCAACGCCTGCAACGCCAGCAGCGGCGTACGCAGAGAAGGCAGGCAGACGGCTAATCGCCAGGGCCAGCAAACCGGAAGCGGCACCGAGCGCGTACAG
>Ga0137409_10004311_pt1 | contig 14960 bp, 11 predicted proteins | sample CZODoug1_16funga_FD_122059 | JGI IMG/M metagenome (GOLD analysis project Ga0137409, IMG submission 122059) | Vadose zone soil fungal communities from Angelo Coast Range Reserve, California, USA - CZODoug1_16fungal (Hybrid Assembly) | ecosystem: Environmental > Terrestrial > Soil > Vadose zone... | reverse complement strand
TGCTCGAGGACGACCTTGCTTTGACGATACGCGATCCATTTTCAGAAGAAGAGGAGCGGTGGATCACTCTAGGCAGGGATGCACTTGGCCGCCTCCTCGTCGTGGTTTACACCTGGCGGGGAGAGAGTGTGCGCCTGATCTCGGCACGCCTGGCCACAGCCCGAGAGACTACTCAGTACGAGGAACATCATGAAGCGTGAATACGATTTCCGTAAGGCAAAGCGTGGCGCCGTCGTTTCCGTTCCTAAGGGGAAAACACGAATCACCATCCGCCTCGATGACGAAATCCTTGCTTGGTTCCGCGAGCAAGTCGAACGTGCCGGTGGCGGCAACTATCAGACCGTCATCAACGAAGTCCTGCGCCAACACATCCAGCGCGTCCGGGAACCATTGGAAAAGACACTCCGCCGCGTTATTCGTGAAGAGATCCGCCGGGCGTCTTAGCTTGCACCATCCGGCCCTCACCCAGCTTCAGCGGTTAGTCCGGGGCATCGCTGCGGTGCTACCGCTAGTGCACATCGCGGTTTGGGGTGCGATAGGGGCGTAATCTGTGCGCGGAATTTCCATCTTTACTCTTCGCCGACAACCCTATTGCTCTCTGGAGGGTTTTGTTCCAGAGCCGCAAAGCTCTGCGCTAGGGAGGGCAATTCTGCTGGCCTTGGAGGTAATTTGTGGTAGGCAATTGTCCCTCGAACGCCATGTAGGAATGCAAGAGCGATAAGAACGGGAATTACGCCAAGATTCGGGCCAACTTTGGCCCAAGCGTAACCGCGGCCGGCTAGATACAGCACCAGCCCGGAAATGGCGGCGATCCGTGACTTTCGATAGATCCCGAATCCGACGCCGGCAAAAATGAGAGCGCTGCCAAAGGCCTCCGCGGCGAGGCCTTCTGTCCCATCCCGTAGAACCTCAACAGTTGCAAAGATCGCAGTGATCGCCGCTAGGGCCACAGCAACACAGAACGCTTCGTTGATCGCAAACTGCGCATTCTTCCGATCTGAAACCTTTGGCCAAAACCAAGCAGCTAGTAAGCTCATAATGCCCTGGGATCCTCATTAGGATGACGAGCAGCGGAGCGCTCCAGGATTTGAGTCTGTGACACTCACGTGCGCGAGAGGTTCGAATGCTCGACTGTCACCAAACTGTCACTAAAATTAGCGCAAAATGAGCAAAGACAGAGCAAGTCCAGAAAACACGTATTGTCGCTATCTTGCGGCTGGCAAAGGGATTTGGTTGAATTTTCTGCTCGATACCGAACTGGCGATTTAATTTTTACAAGACCGCCGGTTTCAACCGCTCACCCACTCCTCCGTTTTTAATTCTAGCGTATTCTGTGAGTTAGCGGCCAATTTGCTACACTGGCGACTCGAGCTGCTGCATTTTGGTGCAGGGTGTAGCAAAATTGTAGCAGTGCCCGCCAGTTTTCCTACGGCTACCACCTTCGAAGCGAGATTGTAATGCGTGTAGCGCATCGTAACGCTCGGCGATTACTTTTCCTCCTTGGCCGCTTCAATGCCCGGAGTCTAGGAAAGAGCAGTCGAGGAAGGTCGAGCCTAAAGACTGAACTTATTTCGATAAGGACCGCTCTGGTCCGGAGTTACCGAAATGATACCAAGCTGCGCGACCGTCCTTGGATAACGCAGGGAGGGTGCTAGGATTTCGAAGAGAGTTCATTACGGTTCAAGTACTGGTGCGCTGTGGAGCTCTCAAGTTCATTAGTCGAGGTCGGCATAGGCATGACCTCGACCTGACGATGCTCCACGATATGCCAGTCTTGCGATCCAAGTAGGGTTACGGTCCAGATAAATCATCGCTGTGCGGTCTCATTCGGGCAGCTTGGACCGGACCAGCAGGAGCAGAACAGTGCCCCCAACACTCAGATCCTCGACGATGACACCTAGTCATCGCCATGCGAGGGCGAGCATCGTGATGTCGCTCCTCTTGCTCGTTGTCTTAGTTAAAGAGAGCCATTCTGACTCTACCCAGACGGACCAAAAAGCCGAAGGGCGCCTCACGCACGTGAGCCTGGAAGACCTCGGCCAGATCGAGGTTACCACAGCTTCCAAAGTACCCGTGAAGGCCAGCCGGACGCCAGCGGCCATCTACGTCATTACACAGGAGGACATCCGGCGCTCCGGGGCCACGAGCATCCCAGAAGCCCTGCGACTGGCGCCCGGAGTTGAAGTCGCACGGATCGACTCGAACACCTGGTCACTCGGTATCCGCGGATTCGGAAGTGCCCTCTCCCGATCAGTACTCGTGCTTATCGACGGCCGGAGCGTCTACACCCCGCTGTTCGCCGGCGTCTACTGGCAGGTCCAGGACACCGTGCTTGAGGACATCGAACGAATCGAAGTGATCCGAGGTCCGGGCGGCACCATCTGGGGAGCAAATGCCGTCAACGGCGTAATCAACATCATCACAAAGAATGCCAGAGATACCCGTGGAACGATGGTGTCTACTGGTGGGGGAAATCTCGATCAAGGCTTCGTCAACGTCCGGTACGGTGCCGGGAACGGGAAAGACTTTGATTACCGTATCTACGGGAAGGCCTTCACGCGAGGCCCCGAGTTCCATCCCGATCACCGGCAATTTGATGACTGGCGCATGGGTCAGACTGGATTCCGAACGGATTGGGATTTACACGATCACGACACGCTGACACTTCAAGGTGACCTCTACAACGGTGACGTCGGACAGAAAGTGGGGATCACAAGTTACGCTCCACCATTTATGACCAACGTGGAACAGAATGCCGAGCTGGCGGGAGGCAATCTGCTAGGTCGTTGGAAGCGCGATTTGGGTTCGGGGTCCGACCTTCAGGTGCAAACTTATTACGACCGCACGAACCGGAAACAGTCCAACTTTGCCGAGTCGCGCGATACTTTTGACATCGATTTCATGCATCATCTGCCTCTACCTGGGCGGCAGGATTTCCTCTGGGGCCTCGGTGCGCGCCTGAGTTCGGGCAATGCTACCCAGGTCGTGCCCACTGTCGCATTCACGCCGAATCACTACACGGATAAGCTCTACAGCGCATTTATTCAGGATGAAATCTCGCTTGCTGGAAATCAGCTTTCGCTGACGATCGGGTCTAAGTTCCTGCACAATAGCTATTCCGGTTTCGAGGTCGAGCCGACCGCACGGCTCCTCTGGACACCGAGTCCGCGGCAAACCGTGTGGGGCGCGGTAACCCGTGCCGTGCGCACACCCTCCCGCATCGAGGAAGATCTCCAGCTGACCGCATTGTTGTCACCCAATCCGCTGACCTTTTTCCGGGTCACCGGCGACAGGAAGTTCTCCTCGGAGCACCTGATTGGCTACGAGGCCGGATACCGGACCCTTCTAAGATCCAAGTTCTATCTGGACATCGCAGCTTTTCATAACAACTACAGTAATCTCCTGAGCATCGAACCGGGTACGCCGTTCGCAGAAACTTCACCTCCTCCGCCTCATGTCATCTTGCCGTTCTTTTTTCGCAACGGGCTGTTAGGCAGCACCTCTGGTTTCGAGGTCGCGCCCGATTGGACGCCCACTCACTCGTGGCGATTAAGAGGTTCGTACTCCTATTTGCATTTCGACTTGAAGAAAGAGGCGGGAAGTCTGGACGCTTCCACGGTGAGTTCAACCCAGGGCTCAAGCCCCCATCACCAGGTCACGATCCAATCTTCTCTGAATCTGCCGAAGAAACTGGAGTTTGATCAGACTCTTCGTTATGTGAGCGCCCTGCCTGCCCAACTGGTGCGAGGTTATTGGTCGGCAGACGTGCGGTTCAGCTGGCAAGCCACTCGATCCCTGGACTTCTCGATCGTAGGACAAAACTTGTTTCAGCCTCATCACGCAGAGTTCGGCGGCGACCCCGGTTCTCTTGTTGGGATCGAGCGAAGCGCCTATCTGAAGATGACCTGGCAAACATGGCAAAGGTGACAGGAAAGCACATTCGGGCGAAGGATTCCTTCCCATGCACGGGACCGGCGCGCACGAGCGGCCGCAACATAAGGCATTGGCGTCGATTCACGGCCGCTGTCGCTTGGATGCTGGTTGCCGTCCCGTGCCTGCATACCCAACAATCAAACCGATCCGAATATGAGGTCAAAGCGGCCTACCTGTACAACTTTGGCAGGTTCGTTGCATGGCCCGGCACCGTCAGCGCGGCCGGGGAGTTCTTCACCATTTGTGTACTCGGCGAGGATCCTTTCGGCGCGACTCTCGACAGAACCATTGCCGGAGAAAGCATTAACGGAAAGAAGCTGGCGATTAAGCGGATCGCGAAACCGCAGGACGCTTTGGCTTGCCGCATTCTATTCATTAGCTCGAGAGAGGAAAGTCGACTCAAAGACATCCTAGCGACTCTTTCTAAGACAAGCGCTTTGACCGTAAGTGACATCCCTCAGTTCACCCGGCGCGGAGGCATGATCCAGTTCGTGGTCGAGGCGAACAAAGTGCGTTTCGAAGTCAATCTGGCGGCGGCAGAGCATGCCGGCCTGACTCTGAGTTCCCAACTGCTCAAAGTGGCGCTCAACGTGAGACGGGGTCCCGAGCCGGGAGACTCATAGACGATGCTCAGGTTTCTCAACTCTTCGATAGCCAAGAAACTAATCAGCCTGAACATGCTGGCCAGTGGTGCAGCCCTCGTAATGGCCTGCATCGCATTCGTTGGGTACGACCTGATCACTTTTCGCCAGGCCATGGTGCACAACCTCTCGATCCAGGCTCAGGTAGCTGGGTCCAACAGCGTCTCGCCGCTACTGTTCAACGATTCCCAGGCGGCGGAAAACACTTTGTCGGCTTTGAAGGCGGCTCCAAATATTGTTTCGGCTGCTATTTACACCGTCGACGGACGGCCCTTAGCTAGCTATTCACGCGAGGGCGGTACCACAATCATCGAGTTGCCTTCCATCCCTTCCGGCCAGGTAGAAGCACACTGGTTCAAGGACGGGCACCTTGTGGTGGTCCGTACGATCGTATTCCAGGGAGCGCCGACCGGCACCGTCTACATTCGTTCCGATTTGCACGAGATATCACGCCGCCTGAATCGATTTGCCGGGATCGCTGCCCTGGTTCTGCTGGCATCCCTGATTGCGGCATTTCTGGTTGCATCCATATTCCAGCGGGCCGTGGCTGACCCGATTGTGCATCTGGCGGAAGTTTCCCGGATCGTTTCTGACGACAAAGACTACGCAAAGCGTGCAACTCCAACCGGTAAAGGTGACGAACCGGACATGCTGATCGGGGCCTTCAATGAGATGTTGGGGAAGATTCAGGAGCGCGAGGAAGCTTTACGAAAGGCTCATGATGAGTTGGAGCAACGCGTGGAGGAGCGCACCACCCAGCTCGCCGCGGCCAACAAAGAGCTAGAAGCTTTCTCCTATTCCGTCTCGCATGACCTGCGGGCACCGCTTCGCAGCATCGATGGTTTCAGCCTGGCCTTGCTGGAGGATTATGCCCACCGGCTCGATGACGAGGGAAAGGACCACCTGCAACGCATCCGGGCCGCAACCCAGCGCATGGGAATGCTGATCGACGACCTCCTGAACCTCTCGCGCATGACGCGCGCGGAAATTCGCAAGGAAATCGTCGACGTCAGCACGCTTGCTCATTCAGTCGTTGCGAGCCTTCGGGAGGCGCAGCCCGAGCGGCAGGTAGAGTTTCGCATCGAAGACCACGTGGAAGCGAGCGCCGACCCTCATTTATTGCGGGTCGTTCTGGAGAACCTGCTGGGAAACGCAACTAAGTTCACCTCGAAGCGCGCTTCCGCCTGCGTGGAGTTCGGCAAAACACATCAGAACGGGAGCTCAGCTTATTTCGTTCGCGACAATGGCGCTGGATTCGATCCAGCCTACGCCAGCCGGCTCTTCGGCGCTTTCCAGCGTCTCCATGGAACAGCCGAATTCCCCGGTACCGGGATCGGTCTGGCCACCGTGCAACGGATTATTCACCGACATGGAGGGAAGATTTGGGCAGAAGGAGCGCTCGAAAAAGGAGCGACCTTTTACTTTACTTTGTGACGGACTTCATTCACGGAGGCACGGCGATCATGGAGAACAACAAGGTGATTCTGTTGGTCGAAGACAACCCGGACGACGAAGCGCTCACGCTGCGAGCCCTGAAGAAGAACAATATCAAGAATGAAGTGGTGGTCGCGCGTGACGGTGCTGAGGCGCTGGAATTTCTTTTCGGCACCGGAAAATATGCCGGGCGGAATACGGATGTCATACCGCAAGTAGTGTTGTTGGACTTGAAGCTTCCCAAGGTAGAGGGTTTGGAAGTTTTGCGGCAGGTGCGTGCGGATAGGCGTACAAAACTCCTGCCGGTTGTGATCCTAACTTCTTCCAACGAAGAGCAAGACCGAATCCAGGGTTACGACCTGGGAGCGAACAGCTACGTCCGCAAGCCGGTTGACTTTAGCCAATTCCTCGACGCCGCTCGCCAGCTTGGCTTGTATTGGCTGGTTCTGAACGAGGCTCCTCCCGCTAGGAGATCATAGATGGATATTCCGCTTCGAGTCTTGCTGATCGAAGATTCGGAAGACGATGCCGCCCTGCTCCTGCTGGAGCTCCGACGCGGTGGCTATAAGACTACTCACGAGCGTGTAGATACTCCAGCAGCTTTGCACACCGCTTTGGATAATCAGAAATGGGACCTGGTTATCTCCGATCATTCGATGCCCCATTTTTCCGGTGGAGAGGCCCTGCAACTCCTGCGGCATAAGGAATCCGAAGTGCCGTTCATTTTTGTTTCAGGAACGATGGGTGAGGAAGCCGCCGTGGCCGCACTGAAAAACGGGGCACAGGACTACCTCATGAAGGGCAACTTGAAGCGGCTGGTTCCAGCGGTTCAGCGTGAGCTCCGTGAGGCAGAGGAGCGCCGGGACCGCAAGCGCTTGGAGCGGCAGGTACAACAGCTCCAGAAGTTCGAAGCCATCGGGAGGCTTGCCGGTGGCATAGCTCATGACTTCAATAACGCCATCGGCGCAATTCTCGGCTGGGCCGATCTGGCATATCAGGAAGCGCAACCAGGCTCCCGCCTCCAGGATCGTCTCCAGAAAATCTGTACTCAAGCTCAGCGCACTGCGGGATTGACTTCGCAGCTCCTCGCCTTTGCACGCCAGCAAGTACTGCAACGGCGAAGGGTCGACCTCAACAGCCTGGTTGCCGAAGGAACCAGTCTCCTGCAGAAAGTCATTGGAGAAAATATTGAGGTGCGCCTCCTTCCGGCGGCGAACCTTCGCGTCGCGGTGGCGGACCCAGTTCAGATTGACCAGGTTCTGATGAACCTCTGCCTTAATGCACGGGACGCCATGCCGAAAGGCGGACGACTTATCATCGAGACGCAGAACGCCGACTTCGATCAAGAATATTGCCGTCTTCATACGTTTGTGCAGCCCGGGACATATGTGTTGCTCTCGGTGTCCGACACCGGCATGGGGATGGACGCGGCAACGGTCGAGCGCATCTTCGAGCCCTTTTTCACTACCAAGGAGGTTGGCAAGGGCACGGGGCTGGGCTTGGCAACCGTGTTTGGCATCGTCAAGCAACACGGTGGGTTTATCAACGTCTATAGTGAACCCGGGAAAGGAACAACATTTCGGGTCTATCTCCCGAGCGATTGCGGTGCCGCGGAACCGCCCCAACCGGGGGGCGATGAACGGCCCCAGAAGGGCACCGAGACAGTGTTGCTAGCCGAGGATCACGAAGGGCTTCGCGAGTTGGGCAAAGAGACCTTGGAGGCGCTGGGATATAAGGTAATCCTCGCGGAAAATGGAACCGAGGCGGTCGCTCTTTTCAAGAACGATTCTGCTCGAATCGATGTGGTTGTCATGGACGTGGTCATGCCGGGAATGAGCGGCCCTGACGCATACTTGGAAATGTCTGCCATTCGACCCGGCCTTGGAGTTGTCTTTGCCACCGGATACACAGCCGAAGCAGCATCTCTGACTCCCCTAGTCGAGAAGGGTGCGTCGGTTCTGCAAAAGCCATATAGCGCAAAGAGTCTTAGTCAAGCCATTCGGAGTGTACTCAAGAACAGGCACTCGACTCTTTCGCATTAGATCGCAACTCGCTGGAAATTAGATGGCTCGAGGGCTTAGCTTGTCGGATCCATCCCCAGGACAGTGAACCCCAAGTGAGACGAATTTGCCAGCGTGACACTTTGTAGGGATTTCCGTGACTATGCCGCATGCCTCGCGCGGCGCCTCAAAGACATTCGCGCTGTTGTCCAAACGTTGCGAAACCATGGCATAAATCTCATCGGCCCTTCCGCGTTTAAGGAAAAATCATCGACGCGATCACTTCGCAAACGGTCCAGCCACAACCGGCCCGGCCAAGATCTCTCAAGGGATGACACTCGGGTCAAGCCGAAAAATAGCGTCGTCCAGGCGCGGCCGGGACGGGAGCGTAGCCTTTTGACGTTGATCTTTTGCAATCGTCGACCAAGTTTCTGCGGGAATGTTCAAGAACACACCCACGACTTGCGGGTCAAACAGCTCTCCCGCCTTGCGCCGGATTGTCTCGCGTCCTGCTTCGAATGGGGAAGCACGACGATAGGGCCGGTCGGACGTGATGGCATCGAAACTATCCGCGACAGCGAAGATCCGCGCCCCGAGCAGAATCTTTTCCGCTTTTAGGCCGCGCGGATAGCCACTGCCATCGTGCCGCTCGTGATGCGTGAGGATGATCTCGGCGGCGTCTGCAAGAAAAGGGATGCCCTTCACGAGTTCAAATCCGATCTGAACGTGCTGCTGCATGAGCGTGCGCTCATCCGCAGTCAAAGGCCCCGGCTTAAGAAGAATGCCGTCGGGGACCCCGAGCTTTCCAATATCGTGGAGATAGGCTCCCCTGGCAAGACTTCCGAGCTGTTTCGCCGACCAGCTCATTGCCCGGGCAATTTCGAGCGAGTAGCGGCAAACACGCTGCGAGTGGCCCGCGGTTTCGCTATCACGGAGATCGATCGCCGCGCCAAGTGCTTCCAAGGTGTCCTCATAGCTCCCCTCGATCTGCCGGAGAGCCGCTTGCAGCTGCGCGGTGCGCTCCACAACCATCTCTTCAAGATGCAGGCGGTAGTTTTCGACTTGCTGTTCGAGCCGCCGCTTATGCAAGGCACGCTCAAGGCTCGCCACGACGACACTTTCCAGAAGAGGTTTGACGAGATAGTCGTCTGCGCCCGATCGCATCGCCTGCACACCCACGTCCACGTCGTCAACGCCAGTGGTGACCAAGAAGGCCACGTGAGGATGTCGGCGTCGAACCTCGGCGAGAAGCTCCATGCCGCTCATACCGGGCATCTGCAGGTCGGAGATGACCGCATCGAATCGCTCGCGTTGTAAGGTTACGAGGGCTCCTTGGCCATTGCTTGCCATTGCGCAATAGTAATCTGGGGGGCTCAGCATGATGGAGAGAAGCTTGCAGGCAGCGAGTTCGTCGTCAACCACGAGCACGCGGGTGACGGCCCGCCGACCTGGGACAGCTTTGCCGATGCTGCAATCGTCTCCTGGAGGAAGAACCTGGTCTAGATTGGCCATTGCAAGTATCCGACTACCGAGCACGAGACCCAACTCGCTGCGCGTCATTCATGCTGCAGTCTGTCGCCGAAGTGAAGCGCATCGGCGAAGATCCTTATTGCAACACCCAAGGCCCGGTCTTTTCGATAAAGCGGCATCCATAGCGCTGCAGGGGCGCACCCTTCGAGTCCACATGAACAATCTTAGCCTTGCCCACGTAATCTTCACGGGAGCTCGTTAGATAGACATCCACAATGGAATCACCAGGCAGTTGTGCCGTGCAGCCGCACAGAAAGCCGCTCAGACTCACATTCTCAGTTGTTGCGACCTCACTGAACTTCTTTCCGTGACTGTCCGTGCCCGCTAGCTTTATGGGAACACGCAACCGTACGCGCACTTCGGTTCGAGGAGGAGTACGACGCGTCTTAGCACTTTGGCTGAGGCACGCCCGCAGTGCCTCGAAGTCAATGGGCTTTTCGAAATAGCCCGCAGCGCCAAGCTGTTTGCAATGTTGCTTCGTTTGTCCGCCGGCCTCCCCGCTCACGATAATCACCGGGATCATCTGCGTGCGGCTGAAGGAAGTGAATGTTTGAAGCAGTTCATAACCGGAATACTTGGGCATTCGCAGATCGAGCAAGATAGCATCGGGCCTGTGTTCGAGGGCGAGAGCCAAACCCTGGTCCGGCTCGCCTGAGTCGATGACTTCGTAGGCGTCGCTCAGCTCAAGGCGCATCAGGCGCCGCAACGCCTCATCATCGTCCACAACCAATAGCTTGCCCATCGGACCGTTCCTCCTATTGGCCGGAAGGGATTTCGCTCGCGTTAAGTTCGATTGCACTGCTCGAAGCGGGCCCCGACTTCTTCCCATCATCGAGCACCTCGCGAACCTTGCGGATAAGAACCTCTTCCGTGAATGGCTTGTGCAGCAGGTGCGTTTTCGGATCCAGAACTCCGTGCCCTGCAATAAAGCTGTCCGTATAACCCGACATGTAGAGCACCTTTATTCCCGGCTGGCGCGGCGACAATTGCTCTGCCAAGACGCGGCCGTTCATACCGGGCATCACGACATCGGTAAGCAGGAGATCAAAAGTTCCTCCGAAACGTGCCGCCACTTCCAGGGCACTTTCACCGCTCTCTGCCGGCAACACACGGAATCCGCCTGCTTCAAGAAAGGCCTGCGCAAGTTTTCTTAACGGCTCAGCGTCCTCCACCAGAAGAATGGTTTCCGAGCCGCGCAGTTTTTCTCCCGAGTCGTTTTTCGGTTCGCCCGCTCCCGGCTCACCAACGTGCCGCGGGAGATAAATTTGAAAAGACGCACCCTTCCCCGGCGCACTGTCTACCCAAATATAGCCGTTGCTCTGCTTAACGACGCCGTACACCGTCGCAAGCCCGAGCCCCGTTCCTTTGCCCCGCTCCTTGGTAGTGAAAAATGGTTCGAAGATATGAGTGAGCGTTCCGGCGTCCATGCCCATGCCCGTGTCCGTTACCGCCAACAACACGTACTCCCCGACTTTGGAACCCGGATGGTTCCACGTGTACGCGAGGTCTAGTTGTACATTGCTTGTCTGGACCTGCATTTTGCCGCCCGTCGGCATGGCGTCACGTGCATTGACAGCCAGATTCATAATGACCTGTTCGATCTGGCTCTGGTCCGCTTTCACATTGCCGAGCTCAGGGTCCAGCGTGAGCGACACTTCGATGTCCTCTCCCAACAGGCGCGGAAGCATTTTTTCCATGTCGGTGGCGAGCGAGTTGAGGTTTAGAACCGCAGGCGTCAAGACCTGTTGCCGGCTGAACGCCAGCAACTGTTTGGTCAATGATGCGGCTCGCTGCCCCGCCTTCTCGATTTCGAGCGCATGCTCGCACAGAGCATTGCCTGGGCCCAGCTGCTTCTTCAGCACTCCGCTGTAACCAATGATGACTCCGAGAAGGTTGTTGAAATCGTGTGCGATTCCTCCCGATAGGCGTCCGATGGCCTCCATTTTTTGCGCCATTCTGAGTTGCTTTTCGAGCACCCGCTTTTCTGTCACATCCTCTGCAAACACTTCAAAGTACGCCGGGACGCCGTTTTCGTCGTTGATGCGGCGGCCGGAACACCGTACCGTGATTGGCGTGCCGTCTTGCCGCTTCCACTCCATTTCCAAGTCCTTGATTTCTTCAGTGCAGGCTAGGAGCTCAGTCAGGCGTTGGTATTCACCAGCGTGCCGGAAGATGTGGTTTCGAAGATCTCGCCTGAGAAGCTCCTCTGTTGATTCATAGCCCAGCATTTTCTGGAGCGCTGGATTGACTTGTAGAAACTGGCCGGTCAGGCTGGTGCGATATATCCCATAAGGTGCGTCTTCCACCACCGACCGAAACCCTGACTCGGACCGCCGCAAAGCTTCTTCCGCTCTTTTGCGTTCCGTAATGTCGCGATTCACAATGACAAGCTTTTCCGGCTCGCCCTTGGCATTCCTAATGACGCTTGATGTTGATTCCAGGACCAGCCACGTGCCATTCTTGTGGCGAAGACGGTACTCCAGCGTCTTTCCTATTCCTGATCGCCGCGCCTCCTCGGCAGCCTTCTTGACACGTTCACGATCATCGGGATGAATCTGTTCGAAAGATGAGGAGGCCTGCAATTCCTCAGGCGAATATCCCAGTACCTTCTGATAGGAAAGACTGTTGTAAAGCCGCCTCCCTTCCATATCTACAACCGCGATCATGTCGGCTGCGTTCTCACTAATGAGGTGAAAGAGTTCTTCCCGTTCCACCAGCTGCCTGCGGATCCGATAGATCAGAAGATGCTGATAGATCGTGTAAAGATCGAAGAGGAAAACCAGGGCTACTAGACCGCGTAGGGCCTGCGGCAGTACGTTGAGCGAGTAGAAGTCTTGATGTAGGTGCGCACTCGGAAGAAGAAAAGAAGCCAGCCCAATGGTAAGCAGCAGAGTGACGATGGCCGCGGCCGCCCACAGCCACCATTCCCGCCGCTCAATCCGCCGGAAGTTCGCGCGAAGCGCCTTAGCTTGTGCGTCTCCCAGCTCGCCCACAGTCTTTGGCTTGCGCAGTCGCAATAATCACCCGTTTGGCCTACGCCTTTCCGCGCAGCCCCACCACGTTTTTACACGCTATCGGGGAATTTCCACCTGAGTCAATAACTCCCGAGGACAATGTTTCCAAACCGCTCTTATCTACTTTGGTCAAAGTTCTTGCGGCACCTTACGCTTCGACTGGCCGCCACGCGCAAGTACTCAGGTAGCCCCGGCGATTCAAGTCCATCTTGTGAATTCCCGGAGGTCCAAATTCGACAGATCTGGCTGTATTCGAGATCCATGAAACGCTGTCTCGGTTGGCTTATTAATGCCAAGGCATTTCTTACTTCATCTGCCAAACGAGGAGGGCAGCTTGTCTTTTCCCGACACGACTTAGTCCGTCCGGGCCTTGCAAGTCGGACGCCGCCAGGTCCACAAGCATCACATCAAAGGATTCGCCCTTAAGGCTGTCTAGAGTCTGTGAGAAGCTCGGTTTGCATTCAAGACTCACTCCTTCCCACTAACGATTGTTCAGAGCTGCCCGGATGAACTACTCACCTTGTGGCTTGTCCTCGACCAGAAGAACTCTCACCGGCAACTCCGGAATCCTTGAGGTAATCCAACGCGGCCTCTATTCCCGACGTATCCAGGATTCGTCCGAATGTACCACCGCACAGGTTCATTTCACACATTGATTGGTAAGTCTTCGCGCTTTTCCTACTTCTGCCTGTTATCCTAAGCAGAGAATAATCTTTGTTCTGACTACATGCCAAAACAGAGCCGTATGACAGTTCGATGGTCTGCTGGGATGTAGTTCATCGGGCCCCATTTGCTGAGAGTTTTGTGGAGTTTTGGCGAACGAACAGCATCCGACGCAATTCGTTTTCCGCTGGTTTTAGCTGCCAAGTTATTATACTTTTCGGCCCCCTAGAGGACGGAATTGCTGGTGAGCGTGATAGAGTTAGAAAAACGTTTCGGTTGGCAACGCTGCCTTGGTGAACTGCCATGAACACCAAGCTCACGATTCTGCATATTGAGGACAGCCCCGCCTACGCAAGTCTTGTTCGCCAATATCTGTCGGAAATTACAGCTTTCTCCTGCCACTGCATCCAGCGCGGCACACTAGCGGCCGCGCTTTCTGAAATCGCTCGCCAGATGCCCGACCTCATCCTCCTCGATCCCGGTCTCCCCGATGCTCGTGACCTCGAAGCCATTCATCAGTTGCGTGCCTTGGCGCCCGAGGTTCCTCTCGTGCTCCTAACCGGGCACGATGACGAAGAGCTAGCCACCAAGGCCCTGCGAGCCGGGGCTCAGGATTATGTCTGCAAAAACAACGTCGATAACCGATCGCTTGCCCGCGCCTTGCGCCACGCCATGGAGCGCCATCGCGTGCAGTCCAGTCTGCGCACTCTGGCGCTGTTCGACGACCTCACCGGCCTTTACAATCATCGCGGCTTCCGCTTCCTGGCCGAACAGCACTTGAAGCTCATTACCCGGTCGGGCGGCCGCGTCCTGCTCGTCTGCATTGATTTGGACGGGCTGAAGTACATCAACGACCATTTCGGTCACCAGGAGGGCAACCGCGCCCTGGCGGAAGCCGCCGAAATTCTCAAAAGCTGCTTTCGGCAATCGGACGTCATCGGGCGGCTAGGCGGCGATGAGTTTGCCGTACTGGTGACCAACGCCGAAGACTCCGGCGTCGAAGTCATTCGAACGCGCCTTCTGCGCAAGCTTAAGGTCGTCAACTCCGTGGCCGAACGGCGTTACGAGCTGTGTATCAGCGTCGGAATCCTCACCGCCGACTCCTCCGACGCTTCCTTGGGCAACCTCGTCGAACTGCTTGCACGCGCCGACGCCCTCATGTATGAGGAGAAGCGGAAAAGGCGCGGCAGCCAAGGCGAGGACCCGCTGCTCAACTAGAGTGGGTCCCCAGTCCCTACCAGGCCTATATGTTTCCACGTAGTCGGCTTCTTCACCAAGAAGAGGAAGCTCTTTCGAAGTATGGTCCGCGGTGTAGCAGAATGGGCGCAAATCCAAGGAAATTGAATGTAGCGCACCTCCAGACGCCTGTTACTGCTTTAATAAATATAGAATCCGTGGCCTCAACTAAATTGCCTATTTACAACGGCATATGGCGTGTCTTTAGTTTGGGTCGGCAAAAACTGCTACACTCTTAGTAAGGTTTGGTAAATAGTCCTGAACTGTAGCAGATTTGTAGCAGTAGACCGCGTAAAACGATGCAAAATGGAGCAAATCCAAAAAACTGAAATCGGCGCTATCTTACGGCTGGCAAAGGAATTAGGTATATTTTCAGCAAGATAGCGAATGACCGTTTTTATTTTTCAAGACCGCCGGTTTCAACCGCTCACCCACTCCTCCGTTTTTAAGTATAGCGTACTCTATGGTTTAGACTGCCAATCTGGGATAGTTCGGAACTTGATCTGCAA
>Ga0137409_10004310_pt1 | contig 14962 bp, 19 predicted proteins | sample CZODoug1_16funga_FD_122059 | JGI IMG/M metagenome (GOLD analysis project Ga0137409, IMG submission 122059) | Vadose zone soil fungal communities from Angelo Coast Range Reserve, California, USA - CZODoug1_16fungal (Hybrid Assembly) | ecosystem: Environmental > Terrestrial > Soil > Vadose zone... | reverse complement strand
GCTTTCCCCTTCAACATGCCGCGAGTTGCATCGACGAGTTCGTTCGTGACCGGCTGCAGCGTTATTTTCGCCCCGTCATAAGTTACGGCAATCCGCGTTCCCGCCCTGATCCCGAGTGCGGAACGAATCTCGGAAGGAATCACGAATTGCCCCTTCGTGCTTACCGTTGTGATCTGACAAGTCATCCTTACACTGTACCATAATGTAAGTCACTCGCCAGCGGAACTTCCGAGCGGACCTCAGCGCGCGGGACCGGCACGCTGGTCAAGATCCGCCACGAAGGCTTCGCCGCCGACCACGCCGAAGGTTGGAAGCGCGTTCTGGGATGGCTCACTGGCAATCTGGAAAAAGGCGAAACCGTCGACTCACGCGCCTAAGTTGCTCGGTCGTGTACATCAGCCTTGTCGTCCGTCAACCTTGTCATCCTGAGGCCCGCCTTCTTTGCGGGCCGAAGGGTCTCACATCCGCCGCCTTCTCAAAGGTCACATTTGCCCCAGAAATGGTGCATTTCGCCGATTTTCCAAAATCTTGTCAAGCCCCCAAAATCGCCTTTTTCCGCGTAACTCTTTGATTCGCAGGGAGAAATAAACTTGGCTAATCTGACGGTTGTACCCTATGCCGCGTGATATAATAGTATTATGGAGTCGAAACAGCGGCGCAGCCCTCGGGCCTGCGCCGTTTGTGTTTACGGCCACTATGTATGATTCGCAAGCTCAAGCGGCTTTACCCTGTGTTCCCCCGTGTCCCCCGTGGTAAGGATTTTAGCCCTTGATCGACCATCGAATTTCGCCATTTCAAAAGGAGCGCCACAGGCGCAGCCCTCGGGCGTGCGCCGTTTGTGTTTACGGCCGCTAAGTATGATTCGCAATCTCAAGCGGCTTTACCCTGTGTTCCCCCGTGTCCCCCGTGGTAAAGATCTTAGCCGTTGATCAACCATCGAATTTCGCCATTTCAAAAGGAGCGCCACAGGCGCAGCCCATACCGGCTGCGCCTTCTTTATTTATGCCAGAGCAAAACCACGATTCGCAGCAGCGTCCCGCCCCACAAGAAACCATCACCCTCGAAGCCTCCGCCGAGCCCACCCGCAAGCGCCTCGGAGAAGCCGCCGAAGCCGCCTTCCTCGCCCGCGCCACCGCCCTCGGCTTCAGCGTCTGCGTGCCCTGGGGAGACAGCAACCGCTACGACTCCGTAGTCGAACTCAACCACGGACTCCTACGCGTCCAGGTCAAATCCGCCACCATGTACTCCGAGAACCGCTACCGCGTCAAAACCACCGGAGCCAGCGGCAAAGTCTATACCAGCAAAGAAATCGACTTCTTCGTCGGCTACGTCGTCCCCGAAAACATCTGGTACATCATCCCCATCCAGGCCATCGGCCAGCGCAAAGGCATCCGCTTCTATCCCACCACCCGCCGTCAGTCCCGCGCCATGTTCGAAAAATACCGCGAAACCTGGTGCCTCCTCGATTCCTGCCTAAACGTCCGCTTACGGCGAGGCGCCCCACGCCGCTGCCGTAGCAAGCACCTGGATATCCGCTGCGCCCTCTGCCCCCAACGCGGCTGAGATGCGATGTAGCGCGGGCGCCCCCGCCCGCGTCTGCCGGAAATCGCCCCAACGTTTTGGAGACCCAACGGCTCCCGGGAAAGAAAAGGGGTCGGGAAGGGAAGAGCTCGGGAAGGGCACGACTTCAGTCGTGCCGTAAAGGTCAGAGACACAGAAGGCTTTAGCCCCAATACCCAGAGAAGCCCTCATCTCGGAAGGAATCACCAACGATTGGCCCGGACTGTAGGTCGAGCAAAATGTGGGCATTAGGCGGAGTGGGTTAACTTAGTTCGGATTTCGTAACAGAATCCGAGAGAGAACTCAAAAGCCGGTTTCGCAACCTTAAGATTGCGCGGTAATCGCCGGACACTACCGCGGAGGTCCACGTGCGAAACCCAGATCAACGTCAGCGCCAGTCTGTAGCGCGCGATACGTCGTTGGGCCCAGTCCGGGCCAATCTTATAGTGAGCGGGCGTCGGCTTCGCGCAGGACTGTCGTTCGCGGTTCTTATCGCCGTCGCTGTATCGCTTTGCGGTTGTCCTCCCCCAAGCCCGCCCGAAGGCGTAGGGGCTACCGGGGTAGGCCGCGGCGCGGACGAGTGCGACGACAACTTGCAGTCCGACAGTTTGGCCGAGTTCGCCAAGAAATGTTCGGCGGCAACCGGCGAAGACGTTCCCGCGTTCAATTGCGACGATGGCACACCTGTGCCAGAAGATCACTTGAGCGGGTCGTATCCCAGTGCGCTCTGCGACCGTCCCAATGTTCTGAACCAGGAGTGCGACCCGGGCAGCCGGTTCCAGGTGCTCAAACAAACCAACGACGTGGAAATCGTCGGGCATTGTCGCAAGAAGAACCTGGGTGCGGGTCAATATGGTGACATCGCCGTCATTCAGTACAACCAAAAGAATGGCGCTACCTGCTTTTACCAGGCGCTTGGGACTCTACCCGCCAAAGTCACTGCGCCGTCGGAAGGCAACGGGCCAGGAAAGTTCCCTTGGCTTGACCCCAAGGACACCGCGGCGATCGGCTGTGTCCATTGTCACGATAACGGACCGTTCATCCGTTCGGAATATCTGGCACAGCTCAGGAACGAAGCGAAGAACCGACTTCCCGGGACTAATCCGGGGCCTGGTCACTGGGATCAAAGGTTTTCCTGGAACCAAACCATTCCGTACGCCTTCGCTGGAAACGATTTCCAATCGTGGAAGGCCTATTCAGTTTCGGTGACCGGCACGGGTAGTGACTGCCTGGCATGCCACCGATTGGGTCTCAGCTCGATCGGCGGCCACTACCAATCCCAAGGGACTGCGCAAGTGTTGGGACCCTTCGCGACCGCGGCCACACAGCCAAGCAAGAATCCCCACTCCGCGGATTCACCCATTTGGATGAAGCCCGGTCAGACTACCTACAACGCAAGCAGCGAAACTAGTGCAAAGGCGGTGGCTGCGTGCGCCGCTGCAATCGCGCAGCACGGAAACGATCCAAACGCACCGCTGCCGCCCTCCGGATGCCAATGGGTACGATACGGAGAGGGCACTTCATGCCGGGGCGGAGCTATCCAGGGCGTGCTCAACGGCGCCACCCAATCCACTCCTACCTCGAGTCGCGTCGACACCGTGGTGGATTTGGGATCCTGTTCCAGCGGCGATTGTCCACTGGGTTTCTGCTATTGGCGGACGCTGCACGGCCCGTTCTGGCAAACCACTCCGTCGAGTATTCCCTTCGGTGATGCCAACTACCGCGGTAGCTTTATCAGAATCTACGGCGAAGGAGGTATCTGGAAATCACGCGCGTTCAGCGACCCCACCGGCCTCCCGCCCAATGCACCGCCCGGGGGGACGGCGGAATGCACCAACTATAATGAGATCGCCACCGTTCCGGACTCGACCCAGTGCTTCGCAAATCAGTTTTCCGTCATCGACAAGGATGGAACGCAACCGTCCCAAACTGTCAATGCAAGTGTGGCCACGCCCTCAGCCAACGTTTTGTCCGGCTTGATTGGAAACGTTGCCCAAGCAAACCTCGACAAGTCAGACGTGGTAAGGGTCTATGAAACTGGAGGGCAAGTACTGTTGACGCAAAGCCACAACACAAAACCCCCGAGTCCACTCAAGATTGGCCCTCTGGAGGCGGAATCCTGGACGAATAGTTGCAAGTCGTGGACGCCAGTTTACGCTGCCAAGGACGTCTATTCGACATCGGACGTTCAACTGGTACCGTCGGCTCAATCGCACAATGTTCGCTGTTTCATTACCGGTATTACCGGCGCGTGGTCGAGCACTCGTAATGGCGCAACCATACAACCGTACGCCGAGATTTATGTTGGGCCCACACAAGACATCCGTCTCCGCGTATCGCCCAGCACTGACCAGGACCGCGTTGGCGCATACGCGTCCTGCATTCAGATCAAGTAGGAAAGCTTCATGGTCTACACCGTTGGAGGTGGCGCATGACTAGGCTGAAATGTATGAGCACCGGGTTGCTCGTGAGTTTCCTCGCAGTCGCGTGTTTCTCCTCGCGCGCGCAGTCGGCACAGGCGCGAAGCTCTAAAGCAGACGCGGTGGTGGCGTCCGAAAAAAAATATGTGCTGGACTTCTCTGGTTCCCAAGACCATGGTGTCCCCGGCGGAACTTTCCAGAACTTTGCCTTCAACCTTGACTTGAACGAGCCGATGCGAAAAATTTCCGTACGGCGCGATGAAAAGCGCAAGGATCTGGTCGCAACCTACGACTACGCGGACTGCACCAGGGGTCAGGAATCTCTTTTAGAAAAACCGATGAGTGGCCTTGCGCCGGGGAATTCGGCGTGGGTGGACTACGTCGACATCGAAATGATCCCTCCCACACAGCGCGACCTGAAGTGGACAGGGGGTGTTTGCTACGGGTATCGAAAGTCCGGCGGCGGATGGCATTGGAACCTCAGCTCGACACCTTTGACCTACGACTCTGCCACCGGTCGCGTCCGGGCGCGGATATGGGTGAAGGAAGCCAATATCGACGCGTTGAAACTGGTGTTCGACTATTCGGTTCCTCGACAGTCCGTCCGCACGGTCACGATCACGACGTTGCCGCCCAGCACTAAGTGAGGCGAGAGTAGAGCCGATCGAGCAGGGAATCGAAGCCGGTCAGCAGAAAGAGAAAGCATTTTTCCAGTTAGCCGAACGCTTCCGCGCCGCCGATGATCCGGAACAGGTCAAGCAGTTAGGCAACCAGTTGGGCCGCTTCGTCTTTGGCGAATAACGCCGCAGGTCGAAACACTCACGCCACGACCGACAATTCGCCATGCTGCTTGCGGGTGGGTCTCACAACAATCTCGACATCCTGTCCAAGCGCGGTGAGAAACTCCATGAGGCGCTCCAACGAAAAAGATCCCGAGCGGTTGCGCATAAGCGCCGAGACGTGGGGCTGCTTGATGCCCAGGATCTTTCCAGCTTGGGCTTGCTTGAGGCCGCGCTCTTTAATGAGCCGATAAATCCGTAGCGCCAGCCGCGATTTTAGAAGCTCCTGCTCAGGATGCGGAAGGCCAATCAGCGAAAACATTTCTGCCGTTTGATTCGACAACGAACTTCTTTGCCTCGCGGCGCTTCGTTTTTCTTCATAATGTCACTTCTGCGGCCTGCCACGCTTCCACAAACGCATAGGACGGCTTCGCAGCCGCCTTTCAATCTCATCCTAAGCAGAGCGCCTAGGTTCGCACCTCATAGATCGAGTCTCACGCGCCGTGCGCGCGGCGTCAAGTAACTTTTGGGGGAGCTGCCGATCAATCCCAACTGCTCTTCCTCTTAGCTCTGCACGCGGCGGTCGACTACCATCCCTCTGGAGGTTCAGGAGTGGTGATGGTGAAGTCCCTATAAACCCAAACACGGGCGCTGTCGTAAAGGCGTCTGAGTTGCGGCTTGTCTCGCCCGTCCCGCCCCCATGGCTGCAAATCATTGTCTAACTCACAAAACGCGAGATCGGAGTCTCCCTGTCGCAGCAGTTCGCCAGCCCTCACGAGGACAGCCGCAAGAATTGAGTTGTCGAAGGGCTTCAAATCGAGCTTATCAAGGGTCAGGGCGATTGACCTCTCCAGCATGGTGTGACTCAGGGGAAATACTTCAAGCCCGGCTTCCGATCTCAAGGCAGAAAGCTTGTCTTCGCTTCTTGGCATCCGGCTAGTCGGAATAGCGACCCGTGCAATATTTAGCGGGCTTTGGGGTGTTTGCGTATAAGCGCTTTCTGCCGATAATGCAGTGAGCAATGCTGCGCCGCCGAGCCCCACGAGGAATTCCCGCCGGTTCGGTTCCAATGGAGGAACCGGATTCCCCAAATTCGTAGTTGTACTTTTCGACGCATCGGAAGATTCTTTGAAATTCATATCTTGGATTCCGTCCCTCTAGCCCAATCATTTATTGCGGAAGCACCGCAACGCTAAAGCCGTTATGAAGTTCCGTGCAATGGGTCAGGTGTACCACTAATTGGAATCGCACATCTTCTTCGCCGAATGTTCAAATGTTTCCGACGAAAGATCTGCAACCGATTCTAGTTTAGGCTCCAGAAACCAGCCGCATCAAGAACTCGCCGTCACTACCGCCTTATTGGACCATCGGAGGCCGCCTCGACTCGTTTAGCCAGTGCCGATGATGCCCTGACGCAAAGCGACAGTTGCAGCCTCAGTTCGATCCGCGACTTGAAGTTTGGCACTAATGTGATTCATATGATTCCGCACGGTGTAATGACTGATTTGAAGAACCCCGGCGATCTCCTTGTTCGTGAGCCCTCTTGCGACCATTTCGAGGATTTCAATTTCCCGGGCGCTCAGACTCGATCGAGCCTCTCGTTCTTCGATCCACTTGATGATGCGTTCAGGAAAAAAGGTGCCTCCGGCGACCACTGCCTCAATGGCAGCAAAGATCTCTTCACGCGGCGCATTCTTTGAAAGATAGCCTCGTGCACCTGCTTTGACTGCCTGATATATCTCTTCTTCGTACTCGTAACTGGAGAGAATAATTGCCCTGGGTGGGTTCTCATGTGTCTTCAACAGATTAAGCAGGTCGATACCATTGATACTCGGCATGCGCAAATCCAGAAGCATCACATCAACAGAAGTGCGCTTGAGCAATTCCGTTGCCTCTTCCCCAGAATGGGCGGCTCCGGCTAGTTTCAAACCGATTTGCCTCCGAAGGAGTGAAGCCAATGAAAAGTGCAAAACTGATTACATTAGTCTTACTCACTGCGTGCTTGCTGCTTATTCGGCTGGCGTGGAGCCAAGAAGCAAATCCACCAGAGGCCACGAAGGAAAGTAAGAAAGCTTCTGGCAAAGGCACGACTCCAACAAAACAAACGGGCGATCTCACGGCTATCAAGGCCGAACGCCTCGCCTTGCAGAAGGATGCGGAGGCAATTGAAGCACGTCACCAGGCTCTGGACTCCGAAATTGCCGTATGGAGTGAAGACGTCGGCCGGTGGATAAAGAACAATGGGATAACCATCGATCCGGCTAAGGTAGTGCTCTCGCTTTCGTCGCGCTCCTTCTTTCTCCACGACTCGGCACATACTGGCGCCCCTAATGGCGAACCTGAATATTCCCATCTCGAGGATCAGATGAAGGGGATTCAAGGGAAGCGCAAGGAGATCGAATCAGACTGGCTCCATTTGTTGTCCCGGGATCGGGCTTCCATCGCCAAGAGTCACCTCAAACCGGCCATGACCCAGCAGGCGTTTGACTTCGGACTGGGAGACTCCACTATTCCGATTCCCGGTATCAGCGCTCGCCAGGGCTGTTGTTCCCTGACGTTGCCTGGTCAAGGCTCCACCCTCCACGGCTGCAAGCTCACTGGGGAAACCTGCAAAAAAAATGGATCAACATGGCGGCGCGTCTGCCACTACACATGTGATCCGATAATTCTCCACATATGATCCGACAATTCTCTTCGCGGAGTAAATTCTATGGCCTACCTCCCAACCCGCGAGCAACAGGCGATCCTTGCTCACCGCGCTGACCAGCATGCGCGAGTCCTCGCCGGACCCGGGACAGGGAAAAGCGCTACACTAGTCGCCCTTGTGGATCACCTGCTCGTCGGCAATCCTGCGCCGCGGGTCAAGCTCCTGACGTTCACACGCGCCGCCACGGCCGAGTTGGCAAAGAAAGTCTCAGACCATCCGGCCGCCGCAGCGGAGCGCCCGAGCACAATTCACTCATTTTCGATCTCCGTCCTCCGGCGCAATCCAGGCACGGGGGACTTTCCTCAACCGCTGCGGATTGCCGATAAATGGGAAGAGCAGAAGATTGTTCACCCCACGCTTGCGCATCGGATCGACGTCCGAGTCGATCACCTCGACAATTTGATCCGCGAGATGGCGGCGAACTGGGAATTCCTGCAAGTGCGTGAGCACCCGCGAGTCGATGCGGCTGAGCGTGCGCGGTTCGTTGGAGCCTGGAATGAGCACCGACAAATCTATGGCTACACACTGCTAGCCGAACTGCCATTTGCGCTACGCCAGGCGCTTAGCGATCACCCAGACCTCGAAGGCGTCGACTACGACTTGCTGATCGTGGACGAGTACCAAGACCTGAACGCATGCGATCTCGAAGTCTTACACCAGATTGCCGATCGCGGGTGCTCGATTATCGCGGCAGGCGATGATGACCAGTCGATCTACTCGTTCCGGTATGCCGCGCCAGAAGGCATTCGCAGGTTTCCCGAAGATTACCCCGGGTGCGCGCGCTATCCGCTATCGGTCACACAGCGCTGCGGAAGACGCATCATAGAGTGGGCAGCATACGTGATCGCTGGTGATCCCGGCCGTCCGCATGATCGGCCAGCGCTGGCATCTGCAGAAGGTTCGCCAGACGGTGAAGTGGCTTTGCTCGCCTTCCCCGGTGAAGTCTCTGAAGCCCGTGGTATTGCCAGGCTGATTGGCCAATTGATCGAGCGCGACCACGTTGTGGCAGAAGAGATTCTGGTGCTCTTGCGCGGCGATCACAATGGGACTTTTAGTCGACCGATCAAAGAAGCGCTAGACGACGTCGGTATCGCCTATTCTGACCCTGACGCGGTAGAGCGAATGCTGGCCGAGCCCGACAATCGGCGCATGTTGGCCACATTCCGGCTTGTAGTACACGCACGGGACTCGCTGGCATGGGTGACTTTGCTTGTGCTAACGCCCGGCATCGGGAAAACTTTTTGCGACTACATTTATGAGCGCGCCAGAGTCGCCCACGTCCAGTTTGGCGAAGCCCTTTTCGTAGCCTATGAAGCTAATTTTCCAGATGCTCCGCGCTCCGCGGCCAAGGTACGGACGTTGATGCAGACGACAACCGCATGGGTGGCCGCGCACCGTGCACCCGACGAGACGCCCGCAGACGGATGGGGGCACTGGATGGTCGCGACGGCTGGCGATGCTGTTGTGCCTGCAGCGAGCGCTGCGTTCGTCGAACTGCTCCAAGCGCTTGATGACTTGATTGAAGAAGACCAGGAATTAGGACGCTACCTGTCGCAGATTACGCCATTGGGGAAAGATCGCGCACTCGCAGAGAGTCACGGCGTGCGCATCATGACGATGGTCGGCTCTAAGGGCCTAACGGTTCGAGCGACGATAATCGCTGGCGTCGACGATGGCATCGTACCGATGCCAAAAGCCGATGTGGCGGAAGAACGCCGGCTGCTTTACGTCGCGATGACGCGCGCGAAAGAATTCCTATTTGCCACGTGGGCTGGCCAGCGGCGTGGACCAACTGCTCGAGTCGGTCGGGCGCGCGTGCGCATGCGACGACAGCACAGCCATTTCTTTCTCGGAGGGCCTGTGCGTTCACAAGACGGCGCTACATATTTGGAGTGAGACGATAGACAAATTCCACAATCAAATCTATTCCGAAAGCTTGGCCCGGCAGTTCTGGAACGCTGCAAGGGTCTAAGAATCAGTCCGCCGCTATGCCGGCAGAATTGGGGATTCTCGAAAGGCTCTCTGCCGCGTGGTTTTTGGAAAGCTCCTGGTGAGCCCGATACGCTGTGCCGACTCCAACGCCAAGCTGCTTCGCGATCCGTGGCCAGGAGAGACCCTGCGCACGCAGCGCGGCAACCTTGCGCGTGTCCACAACTATTTGCGGCCGGCCGAGCCGTTTGCCGCGGGTGCGCGCTCGCTCCAGTCCAGCCTTGACCCTTTCCGAAATTCGTATGCGCTCTTGTTTTGCAATCGTGGCAAGAATTGAGATCACGGCATCCTTGAAGATCCCGCACGAATCGAAGTATTGCTCGGTGAAGCTGCGATAGTTAACCCCGTAGGACGTGAGGCGATTGAGATGCTGGAGAGTCTCGAGCACGCCCTCGCGGGATAGCCGATCGAGAGACCAGAAGAGCAATACATCAAACTTACGTTGCGAGGCCGCGCGGAACATAGCTTGAAACTCAGCGCGCTCCGCCGTAGAGCCGGATTCCCGGTCAACGAACTCCTGCACGACAATCCAGCCCTGCCTAGCGGCAAACTCCCGCAGTTGCGTAAGCTGGTTTTCGACATCTTGACCCTTGTCACGTGTGGAGATTCGGCCATATAAAGCGGTGCGAGTTGTGGTATCGGAAGCCATTATCGGACTCCTTTGGCCATCATCAGGCGCCGCAGACACGGCGCGACCCGGGGGAGGGTAAATGCGGCCCCGGGTTTCGGCCTCAGTTCGGAAGTGATTCCGTCGGTGGCTTCGGAACCAAGAGTAGTGAGCTCGCTTTTGCTTTCGGCGCTTTCTCCTCAGGGAGTGTTCGGTCCGTTTGGTTCGCTTCGTACCGTAACTCTTGCGCCTCCCGTGCGATCTTATCGGCTGTCCGTGCCATCTCAACAAAGTTTGGATGGCACGGGTTGATAATTGCGGGACGGTTGCCGAGTGTCTTTCGGAAGTCCTCCAATATCGGACTGATGCATTCGGCAAAGTTGGAGACTGCGCGTCCGAGAGGGGTATTTAGAGAAAAGTCATCCAAGATCCATTCCAGATATGAAATGCCGGATTCGACCGCGCCAAGCACTCTCTTAACCTCTTCTTCTCCTACGAACGCATCGGGCAAGAACACTGGCAGTGTGATCTTTGAAGCGATTTTCGTTGTTCCCTTGGTAGTTTTCATCGACGACCTCCCCTTTTGTCTGCCGCGGTCCTCATCGGCGCCCGCAGCGGCAGGCGATTGAATTGCGGGCGGACACCGGCGCGGGTGAGGGTTCCACGCCGGCGTTTCGACCCGCTAAGCGGAAACTACGAGGGTCGAAAACTTGTCCGGATTCGAGGTGGCGAGGATCAGGGTCGGAACGGATAGTGCTTGCAGTGCAGATGTAACACAGGTAAGTTTTGAAGCAGACATAGCGTGGCTCCTTTGTAGCTGCGCTTTGGATTAGGGGCGCGTTGCTGTTGATAGCAGCGGCGCGTCCCGCTTTTATTTCTTCCTCTTGTTGCCCCTACCCTTGTACGGGTTTTTTTTCATCCACCGACGAACCGCAGCTAAGTCTTCCTCGGTCCAGACGGGAGGATGAAACGTAACATCCTCTCCGACTCGCTGAACACGTGGACCCTTCACTCTGCCTTCGCGGATCCAGCGGTACAGCGTGTCGCGAGCTATGCCAAGTATCTTAGCTGCCTGAACTGTGGTGAATAACTTCATTCTGGAAAGATAGTACAAAGTGTCTTGACTTCTGTCAAGAACTATTTTACAGTTTCTCGCATGAAGAGGAAGGGCGAGCCACCGCGAGAAGAATTGGCGACGTGAAGAGCAAAAAAACCACTACTGCCCTGAAAGCCAAGGTCGCTCGGCTCAATGAGCAGATCATCGACGTCATTCGTGCCGCTGAAGCACTAGAGAAAGAACTATTGGCCGCTCCGCATGGAAGCGCGCTAGTCGCCGCCTACATTCCCCTGGGTGCGACTGAGCAGGTAGTGGCTTCCGGTGATGCCAGAAAAATGGGCGAGTACGTGAGGCTGAGGAAGCTTCTTCGTCAGTACGACTATGAAAAGTCGGAGATCGAATCGTGGCTCTCCCCTCCGAAAGGACGCTCGAAGGGTCGGCGCAATGATACGCCCAAGCCGATTGATCCAACGATTGCAGCAGCCATGGAAGCTTTGAAAGGGGCAGACGGCCGGAAGCTCACGGCATTACAGTTGGCTCATAAGTACAGCGGTCTTGGGACACACTCAGAGAAACGCAAATGGGTGCAACGTTTCCGTAAAGCCAATCAAAAAGCTCATCGCCCAAAGCCACGATAGAGTGCGCCCAAACAAAAGGAACGGAAATTAGTACCCATTTTTCGTCTCCTGATTCTAGTGCCGTAATCCTCTTTTCACTTGTATTGCGACTGCAAAGCGGTGGACAGTGTGGATAGTCGCACGAAATTATTATTATCCTGCGAAAATCCTAGCGCATCACACACGCGCTTGCCTGTCCCCAAGGGCCAATTTGGGGACTCTTTACAGACTGAAGGGCGGAGCATGGCCGCGAAGAAAGTTCTGGTTCATCGCTGCAAGCACTCGGATCTGGATGACGGTAGCCCGCTGAACTGCTCATGCAAAATGAAAATCAGCCTGACGCAAGCAAAGCGTAGGGTTGCGGACGGCTTAGCGGCATGGAAGAAGGCCCCACTCGGTGCGGTCTGCGTCTGCAACAAAGGCGGCGAATGCGAGCTGCACCGTCAGGTTCTACTTTACGGACGACAACCAAAGGTTCCAGGCGCGTCGACCATCGTTAAAAGTCACATCGAGAAAGCCTTTGTTTGTGACAATAGATTCGCGCGAGAACGCATTGAGGAGTACGGCGAGGCGAATCAAAAGGTACTCGTTGAATTGGGTGCTGTCGCGCGGACAGCTGTATTTCTTTCGGGTAAGACAACTTCAAAGGAAGGTGTTTTATGAGTGATCGAGCCGCACTGCGTCGGCGGGCAGGCCTAACCCAGATTCAACTGTCGCGCAAAACCGGGATTTCGGCGCCGCGTTTGTGCTTGTGGGAGCGCGGCGACGTCGAACTGGGTCTTGAGCAAGTGGAAAGGATCGCGGCAGTTCTCCACGCCGGCTTAAGTACGACACCGTATTTCTCTGGAATCGAAGAATTGGCGCTAGTAATTGCGCCGACTACGTTGGTGTCAGTGGGGGCAGCATGAAGACTCTCGGCGATCTCGAAAAAGAATTGAAGTTCCTCCGGCGCCGCGTTACTGAACTGGAGAGTACTCCTGCGAGTCAGAATGATGCCGAAGTCGAAGCAATTGTTGGCGGGGGAGATTCCAGCGGTGGAAAGTTGTCAGGTGAACGTCGCCGGAATGATGCCAGTCGCGCGCGCGAACAAACCTTGGCCCTGAAGGCAGAGATTAGTAAGAACCCCCACGCAGCGGAAAACCCAGGGTATCTCCAAGCGAAGTATCCGTATGTGCCGCCGGCCGAGTTCAAGTTGATTGTTCGAACAGCCGAAACCGTGCTGCACCCGCGGCATATCGATCAACACTTCAGTGATGATGCAGAGATAACCGACCTAATCAGTGCCGGCCTCAAGAAGGAAGAGTAGGTGAAAAGTGAGTACAACCAACATTTACAGCGTAGAGTTCGCCGTGGTGAAAAAGAATATCCCTCCCTTCTCGGGAAAGTCACATCAGTATCGTTACGCGCCGCGAACGGTGCTGGTGGCCGCGGCTACCGACCAAGGCATCCAGGCTGTCCTAAATGCTGATGTGCCGATTGCCGGTGGGGAATCGATCGACATTCTTTCCTCACAGCAAGTCTCGCGGGGCACGGAGCCAGCGGTTTTGACGTAGGGCGATTTTAACGAATGCGGGCCGGGAGCCTCACAGCTTTCCGGCTTTTTTATTGGAGGAAGCGCCATGACCTTCGCTATCAGGTCACGTATTAGATTCACATGCCAAATCCAAACGCCGGTCCCGCTGACCTCTATCGGCAATAAGTCGCTTTACCAGTGATTTCAAACTAAGGAGATTCACCCAGCTATGTCCAATAGAAATCGATTCGTCGTTCTTGTTCTCGGCCTCCTGTTATCGGCGAGCTCCTCCTGGGCCACCATCACCATCACCCAGACTGTCTCAGCCCAGACCGTCAGCACCCAGACTGCTGTCACGGTGGCTTCAACCGGTGCCACTCACCTTATCGCCGTTGGAACGTATTCGGACGTCGCCGGTTCGGTTTTGAGCGTCTCCGATAATGGGCCACAGACGTATGCTCAAGCAGCCTGCAACACAGTCGGGAATGGCAAGGCGTGTGTTTTCTATAAGGAAAATTCGGCATCCGCATCACCCAGGTAAATTGTAATAACACCAACAGCGGCACCCTGCCCTGCACAGTTTATGAAATCGCTGGGACCGCAACATCTTCTTCGTTGGACACAACAGCCGTTTCTGCCGCTGCGGGCTCGGGAAGTGCGCTGACAAGCGGCACCTTCACAACGACAAACGCCAACGATATTCTTTTCTACTACATCGGCAAAGGAGCAAATGAGGGAGCGGGAGCCTGTACCACCGTCTGGACAGTCGGAGGGAGTTACAGTCTTCCGGCTGGCTCCTGTCCCGCCAGCGGCCGCGGAGCGATGCAGAACAGAATTGTTCCGGTAACTCAGAATGGCGTCACTACTAGTATGGGTTGGAACACCGCCGGCGTCGACCGAATTGGAATCTTCGTAGCCTTCGCAGATACGCCAGTCACTCCAGGAAACGGTTGCAAAAACAGAATCGCTCTCTTGGGAGCGGGATGCTGAGGACCGGCGTAGATCAATCGGAACGTTCCCGGCTCTTTTAGAATTTTTCAGCGAGGCGCAAATGCATGCGAGTGAGCACCAGGGTTGTGATCGATATCGAGACCGGCACAATTATTGAGCGCGAGTCGTTCATCTACCGCGGCTCGGTGGGTTTTTTCTGTGGCGGGGATAGTCTCGCCAAGCAAAAACAGGCCGCGGCTGATGCACAGGCCCAAGCTGCTAAGACGATGTCCGGTATTGCGGCCTCACGGAACGCGGTCCAGCAGCCCTTCCTCGAGGACCTGACCAAGAACGGTTTGGGCTACCTGCCCCAGATGCTCGATTACACAAATGGGACGTTGGCGAAGTCTGAGGCGCCAGAGCGCGCCGCGCTGAATCGCAACCTCGCAGGCTTCGGAGATACGCTCCCCTCTGGCTTCAAGACTCAGACGCAGACCGACTTCAACTCCAAAGAAGGAAATCTTTTCGATCAGAACGTCGTCAACGCCCTGAATACGAATCAGTCGGCGAAGATGTCGGCAGCCGAGCAGTTGAACCCGTTGGGGTATTACGGCGGATCGACTGGCGCGAATAGCTCTGTCCTGAGTGCCCCGCCAGTGCAAAGCGGAGGAGTAGGAAACTTCCTCGGTGGCGCCGCAAGCGGATTACTGAACGCGGCCGCTGGAAGTAAGGGCGGCCTTAAAAGCCTGTTCAGTCTGTAGTCGGCACGCGAAAGGCGAAATT
>Ga0137409_10004309_pt1 | contig 14963 bp, 15 predicted proteins | sample CZODoug1_16funga_FD_122059 | JGI IMG/M metagenome (GOLD analysis project Ga0137409, IMG submission 122059) | Vadose zone soil fungal communities from Angelo Coast Range Reserve, California, USA - CZODoug1_16fungal (Hybrid Assembly) | ecosystem: Environmental > Terrestrial > Soil > Vadose zone... | reverse complement strand
GCCGCGCAGGTCGGGCACGACGACGGTGTGGTCCTTCGCGAGCTCGGCGGCCATCGGCGACCACATGTCGCCGGTGTTGCCGAAGCCGTGGATCAGCACGACCGCGGGCCCGTGGCCGCCGACGCGGAAGTTGATCGTCGCGTCGGCGTTCACCACCTGCGAGCTGCGGAAGTCGGCCGGGAAGGGTGTGGGCGCGGCGCGCGCCGACAGGGCGCCCAGCGCCAGGCTGGCTGCGAGGCCGGCCGCGACTCGGCTGAAGCGGCGGGAGAACGAGAACGAAACGGTTGCGGACATCCTCGGCTCCGTAGCGGCGATCAATTCCTCGGGGTTGATCCCCTTCTCGCCCTCGAATCGGGTTGCGAATGAATACGGCGTGTCTGCAAGCACGCCGGAGTCGGACGAAAGGTTGCCATTTCCGGCACGACCGCTGCCTCGCCAGACAGCTCTTGCTCTGCGAATCATGGAAAACTCTCCTGAGTTAGGCTAGAAACTTCACCAACTCGGAGTTGATCTGCTCGGCGTGGGTCCACAGCACGCCATGGGGGCCACCTTTGAGCTCGACCGACCGCGCGTTCTTGATCATCTTCGCCTGTCTTCTGGATGTAGCTTCTGCCGGCAGGATGCGATCGGCGTCGCCGTGTAGAATGAGCGTGGGTACGGTGTTGCGAGGGATGTCCTGGCGGAAGTCCTCAATCCACGTATCGACGCAAGCGAGCGTGCCAGTCGCAGAAGCGCCGACGGCCACGTTCCAATTTTCCTCGAGAACGCGCTCGCTCACCAATTTGCCGCCCGTGACATCGTAGTTGTAGAAGTTGTGCAGAAAGTCCATCAGGAAGGCCGGTCGATCCGCCTTGATGCCCGCCTTGACGCCTTCGAAGACACTCCTGTCCACGCCCTCCGGGTTGTCGGCCGTTTTTACGAGATACGGGCCCAGGGTGCCGATGAGCACGGCCTTGCGCACCCACTTCGCGCCATACTTGCCGATATACCGTGTGACTTCGCCCGTGCCCATCGAGAAGCCGACGAGAGAAACACCCGTGAGATTCAGCGTGCTCAGCACGGCATCGAGATCGGCCGCAAACGTGTCGTAGTTGTAGCCGATGGCGGGCTTACTGGATCTGCCGAAACCTCTGCGGTCGTACGTGATAACGCGATGACCCGCAGCAAGCAGTGCGGCTGTCTGCTTTTCCCACGACGTGCCGCTCAGGGGCCAGCCGTGGATGAGGACCACCGGCGACCCGGAGCCATGGTCCTCGTAATAGACTTCAATAGGCGTGGAGTTTTCCTCGCCAACTTTGATGTAGCTGCTCATGGATTCTCTCTTCCTCTCAGAATGCGTGGATTGTGGTGATTCGCTAAGTGTCTCGGTTCGCGACGTGTGCGGCAGCAGCGATGCTGCCATCCCCGCCGCGACGAGCTTGATCCCATCTCGGCGGCTGATGTGGCCTTCGGAACCGCTCGCTGAAGTCGGGGGAACATCTTTCTCGTTCATGCAAGTTTCCCCCGCTGTCTGTGCAAGGGCCGCATCAGATACGGCCAGGGCGCCGCGTTGTGACCTCCTGGACCAGCCAGGCATTCCCGTCGGGATCACTGAAGGCGAAGAACGAGCCGTAGCTCGTGCGCTTGGGGTCCGGGCCGGGAAGACGTGCCTCCGGAGGAAATGGGCGGCCGTGCCACATGTCACTCGCGGCGATGCCACGGCGGGTGACTTCCTCATGTGCCGCTCTGATGTCGGAGACAACCAGTGCGCCCACGGCCGTCCCAGGCGCCGACGCAGTCACTCCGATGCCGAAGTCAACCGAGCAACCCGAGCCCGGGGGCGTGAACTGGACGATGCGAACGTCCTTTGCCGGGGCGACATCCTCGTCGAGCCTCCATCCCAAGCGCTGGTAGAACTCCTTCGATCGTTCCACGTCGGACACGGGGATGACGTGGACCTCGAGGTTCATGGCGACTTTGGTGCCTGTTTGATTCATGTGATTTACCTTTCGCTAGTGATCATTAAGCAATGCATGCTTGATCATGGTTGACTCCAAAGTTGAGACTACTGGCTGCGCCTCCCGAACGAGACGCCATAAGCGGCAGCGCGCACGCTCGGCAGCGGATCGTCGGAGAGCTCGATACCGGCGGTGAGATTCGTGGGCTGGAACAGCAGCTTCTTCTCCGCCTCCGCGCTGTTGGGCACCACTTTAGTCAGCGTCAGTACGCCGAGCTCGACGACCTTGCGGTCATAAGGCCAAGGTTGGCTCGCATCCTTGGTCTGATCGCCGGGCTCGGCCAATTGCGCCTTCAGGTGAAAAACCAGTGGTTTTTGCGCGATCCGCTTGGCCAAGTCGTCGAACAGATAGTTAGGCGGCTGCTTGGCCGCTTCTTCGGGCGTGATGTGCACCAGCTTTTCCGGCGCTATCACGTAGCGTACCGCCTGTCTTTGGCCGCTCTTGTTGACGAAGATGAAAGCGTCAATGCCGTGGTACTCCTCGTCGGCAAAGCTGTCCGGTATCGGGAGCGAACCGATCGCCTTCGGCGCGTTCGGATGGCTGCCGAAGAACTGTTCCACCTTATTCGGATGTGGCGCATCGGGTGTGCTCGCAGTGATCGCCTGCAGCAAATCACGAAAGTCCTCTCCGCTCCCTACGGGGAAAAACTTGAACGAGTTGGTCACCATGTCGGTGTCGGCGCCGCCAGGCAGGTGGTACTTGATGGCGATGCCACGGGGCATCGCGGGCGAGCCGTCGGCCACAGTTGGCATCCCACTGCCATCAGAGAAGCGCGCGGTCACCGGAATCGAGCTGCGGTTGAATAGTGTTGCGCGGCTGAACTGGGCAGCTTCGGCAGAGGCTTTGAAGCTGCCTTCCACCACAACACCTTTCGCATGAAAGGCGCGGAAGCCCGAATGTACGCCGTCCACCTTGTTCGCCAAATCGACGATTTGCGTCGGGAGGGGTGGGTTGTCTGCGACGGCCGCCGCGGAAGCCAGCAGAAGTGATACACACGTTAAGGACTTCGCCAGGCGTCTTGCACAAGAGCCGGCCACTTCAAAAATAGTCATTGCAGTATTCCTCTATTCATTGCGGGTTGCCAAGTTGCGCTGCATGCATCACATCCGAAGCCGGGGGTGCGAGCAATGGGACGTTCGTATCGGAGATACTTTCGTATTGGTGCTGTCGGGCGCGTTGTCCTTGCCAGGCTCGGAAGGCCGGGAGATGGAACTGCGCGGCCCGGCGGGGCACGCGAACGGACGTATGAACGCTGAAATAGGATGATCGCCGGCCCCTTCAGACTGAGTGTCAGACCTTCGGTGTGGACGCGAGGTCTAGTCTCGCAGCCATATTGACCAGGCCGGGAAGCGAGTCAGCCTTCATCTTCCGCATCATGTTGCCTCGGTGTGCCTTCACCGTGATCTCGCTGATGCCGAGTTCAGCGCCGACCTGCTTATTTAATAAGCCGCGAACCACTAACGCCATGACCTGCCGTTCGCGATTGCTGAGCGAGGCGTAAGAATCCCGGATCGATCGCATCTCTGCCTCACGACGCAGCGCAGCGTGGCTGCACTCGATAGCTTGCTGGATCGCGCTCAACAACACCTCATCGCCGTATGGCTTGGTAAAAAACTCCACCGCTCCCGCCTTCATCGCACGCACCGTCATCGGTACATCGCCGTGGCCCGTGATAAATATGATCGGCATATCAATTCGATCAGTGGCGATGCGCTTCTGTAGGTCGAGACCATTGAGGCCCGGAAGCCTAACGTCTAATACCAGGCAATTTGGGACGAAAACCCGTGGATGGGAGAGGAATTCCTGCGCCGACGCGAATGTCTGCGGGTGCCAGCCTGCGAAGCGAATCAGCGATGCCAGTGATTCGCGCACCGAGATGTCATCGTCAACGACGAATACGATCGGTATGTCGCCCGACATGAGGGATGACCGTGATTCTCCACGAAATGATGCGCTCCCCGATTTCATGTCATATCTCCCCGGCGACATATCCCTCAGCTAATTCGAAACGCGATATTGAGCGCCTCAAACAGGGCCGTGTCGCTGAACGGCTTGAACAGGCATTCCACGGCACCCTGTTCGAGCAACCGTTGACGAACGGCCTCATCTGCTTGAGCGGTGATGAAGACGATCGGAACTGTTTTCCCACCGACCTTCAACGCCTGTTGCAAAGCGGGCCCGGTAACGCCGGGCATGGCGATGTCGAGGATCAGACACCTGGTCTCACCGACGCAATCGGACGCGAGGAACTCTTCAGCCGACGAGAATGCCCGAGCCGAATAGCCTAACTCTCTCAGCAGGTCGGGCAGCGACTCGCGCACGGACTCGTCGTCATCGACCACCGACACGAGCGGGCGTTCGACCATCGCAGTCACAGATTCCTCACATGACGGTCCCCTGCATTGGTCGCAGCGGCCGTCCGAATAGCGCCAGGAGTGTGGGGGTCGGTCACAGCGGCCGTCACATCCTGGGATCCGCAGGGGATGGAAAATGAGAATGTGACTCCCGGACCCTCGTTCGGTGTCGCCCATAGGCGGCCTTTGTGGCTCTCGACAATGGAGCGACTGACGGATAGGCCGATCCCCATACCGCTGCTCTTTGTGGTGTAGAACGCATTGAATAACCTGTCTAGGCCTTGAGGTTCGAACCCAATGCCCGTATCTCGTACGCTCAGTTGCACACTATCCTCTCCGTCTCGTTCGGTTCCGACCACCAACTGCCTCGGGCGATCATCGACACCGCCCATCGCATCTGAGGCGTTCAGGAATAGGTTTAGGATGACCTGCTGCAGCTGAACCCGATCGCCCTGGACTCGTGGTAGTTCGCCCGCAAGCTCCATCCGCACAATCACCTTATTTCTCTCAAATTCACTCAGCGATAGCGCAACCACCTCCCGTGTTGCCTCGTTGAGGTCCAGTGATTCGTTCGTGACACCTTTCTTGCAAAAAAGCGCGCGCAACCGCTTCACTACCTCAGACGCTCGTTCCGCGTCGCGAATCGTGCGTCGCGCGGTCTCGCGCGCTCCCTCGACGTCTGGAGGATCTGTCGCGAGCATCCGCCGACACGTGCTGGCATTCGTAACGATTCCCGCAAGGGGCTGATTGACCTCGTGCGCAATCGCCGCCGTTAGTACTCCAAGGCTCGTGATCCTCGCCGCTCGCGCGAGCTCGGCTCGCAGTTTGGTGAGCGCCTCTTCCGTGTGTCGGCGATGTGTCACATCCTGGACCGCACCGATATATTCCAATCGGTCCTCCTGATCGCGAGTTCGGTACGCAGCGACGCGCAGGTATTTGACCGAGTGGTCTGGCAGGCGTAGGCGATGCTCGAACTCAAAATCGCTCACCCCACGTCGGGCGCGTTCGATCATTTCACGGAATGACGCGAGGTCTTCGGAATGAATGCGAGCGCCGAGCAGCTCAAGCGTCACCGGTGCATCTTCCGGGTCGAGCTCGAAGAGCTGGAAAAGCTCTTTGGACCAGTTGATTTCGTCAGTCTCCACGCGCCAGGAGAAGCAACACGTCGAACTGAGTTGTTGCGTTCTTTCGAGCAGTGCCTCACTTCGCTTGAGCGCTTCGTCGCTTCGCATTCGTTCAATGGCGGCACTCGCGACGCGGGTGAATTGCTGGATGAGTGCGGAGTGACGGCGGGTGACGTCGGGGCTGTTCTCGCGCTGATAGACGGCAAAGATTCCGAGCGGCTCCCCGGTTAGCGATAAAATCGGCGAAACCTCATGCAACCTGAAGCCGGGCGCCGCGGCCGGCTCCCGGCCCTCCGGTAGTGCATCCGCGACTGGGTCCAATAGGATCACCGGTGCCTTCGCATTGATCGTCGCCCCGAAGGGAGCCTCAATCCAGCTGACCCTTCTGCCCTCGAGCTGCTTCATGTAATGGGCGGGCAAACCAGACCCAACGGCCTTTCGCACTCTCGCGCCGGTGCGGTCAAGAAGAAGGACACTGCTGGAGTATCCCTTGATGGCGGCGTCGAAGAGCTGACATAGGGAGGTGAGAACGACGAGGAGTGGACGCCCCTGCCGAATCAGTCCGCCGACCCTTGCACTTATTTCGGGCATACCGAGCCCCACCCACGTTGGCGCTCGGTCCTTCGTCGCGGGGCTATCGCTGGGTTTGCGATGACGCGGAGGCAGTGAACCAATACGCCGTTCCGATGAACAGTCATCGGTGGGTTCATCGCACATTTGCCGATCTACGTTCAAACCAGCCTCGCGTCCGGACCATTGCCTCGCCAGACCGCTCTTGCTTTGCGAATCATGAGAATCGCTCCTTTATCAAGTCGCAATTTCGAAAATGCTCTCCAGCACGACACAGACGCCTACCGGGAGGCTCGCCATGCCGAAGACCAGGCGAGTCGATGTTTTGTCAGCTCCGAATACATCGACCATTAGCTCCGATGCCGCATCCGCGACCTTCGGATGCTCACGGAACTCCGGAGTGGTAGCGAGTGAAATCCCGAGACGGACTACGTGCGTCACTCTGTCCAGCGACCCCAAATGCTCCTTGGCGAGCGCCAGCGCATTCAACGCCGCCAGGCGAGTAGCGCGCCGTCCGTCTTCAACGCTCAACCCAGCCCCGATGTGTCCCAAGAACTTGGGGACTCCTCCCTCCACCGGCAGTGTGCCGCTCAAAAAGAGCAGATTCCCCGACTGCACTGCTTCAACATAAGCGCCGAGTGGAGCGGCTGGATGAGGCAGTTTTATGCCAAGGTCCTTTAGTCGTCGTTCGGCACTGGCGTTCGTCGAGTTCGTGGACATGAGTAGGTTCTCCGTTGTTCGGGCATATTCTGGGGCTGTGCGTTGCGACTGACTAGATGGGAAACTCTGGAATCTAATTTCCAAAAATGGCAGACTGACCCCCATGACGAACCTCGACGACGTCCTGACCTTCGTCAAAGTGGCCCCAGTTCGAGAGCATCAGCCGGGCTGCCCGCTCATTGGGCATGCCGATCTCGACGGTGAGCCGGCGGTTATCGGTGCTGGAGTCGAAGCTCGGCGTGTCGCTCCTCCGACGCACGACGCGACGGGTGACCCTCACTGCGCAGGGACGTGAGTACCTCAATCAGTGCAGGGAGCCGCTGACCCTTCTGGAAGAAGCTGAGCGAGTTCTGACCCTGGGACAGAAGACGCCCGCAGGTGTGCTCCGGATCTCCGTTCCAGTCATTCTGAGTCAGGAGCCCTTCCTGGACTTCCTCTCGGGTTTCCTGAAAGCGCAGCCGCGGATCCGGATCGATCTTTTCATCACGAATCTCTTCCTCGATCTGGTTGCCGAGAATATTGACGTCGCGATCCGCTTCGGAGAGCTGGAGGACTCGAGCGTTGTCGCCACCCGCATAGGTAAGAGCATTCGGTATGTCGTTGCAGCCGCGGAGTACCTGAATGGCCGAAAGCTTCCAGTCGAGCCCGCGGACCTCAAGCTGCACGACTGTGTGATGCTCAACGCCAGGAATAACGAGACCGATTGGCAGCTGGTCAACGGTAGAAAAAAGGCCCGCATCCATGTCTCGGGGCCGATATCGAGTCGCGACTTTAATTCCGTCAGCAGCTTCGTGTACCGGGGTCACGGGATCGGACTACTGCCATCAACCTACTGCGACGAGCATTCGCGAGCGGCGCACTCATACGGCTGTTACCGAAGTGGGCCTCGCCGCTGATCCCCGTTTTCGCCGTTTACTCGAATTGGAAATTCCTGCCTTTGAGGTTGAAGGTCTTCCTGGAGGCCCTAGTGGCCTGGAAGAGTCCGTTGTGGCTCAGGGAATGAAGGGTAGCGCGAGTCGCAGCGCCTGGCCTGGTTCAAGCGCGGCTAAGGAGGCCATCCGAACTGCAGCGCCGACAAGCATAGTATGCGGCAAAAAGTTACTGCTTCAGCAGCATATTGCCGAAATTCCACGGGCCGGTGATTCGATTCAAGGTACAGGCGGCCTGCGAAAGATTCGCTGGAAAGCCAATGATGACGCTGGATTTTGCGAGCAATCAGGCACGAGGGAAGCTGCGCTGGAACTGCTTGAGGCGATGCAGCGCCGTATTCCTCACGGCCGACTCACTCAGGCGGGCGTATGAAATTTCTTCAGGCATGGGTTGATCAGGTCCACCAGAATCAAGCTAACGCCACGCCTCGGCACAATCGTCCTCTTGTGCGGCCTTCCGACAACATGTCAGTGTCTACGGACTTGCTGGCTAGTCAGCCGACCGAAGAAACATAAGGAAACGTGCGCGATGGCTTAGAAGCGACCGACTCCTTGGCGATCCCGAGACCGACGGGCGTATTTGATGCAAGCGAAAAAATGACGTCCAGAGCGTTGTCGGTCAGGGACCGGCCATTCCATTTCACAAAACCGAAAGTCGCCGCTGTGCCAACCGTGTAGGGAAGAATGTTAGGAAAGAAGCGACAAGCAATCTTTTCCGCATATCCCTCTGGATCCTCGCTAGAACCATTGGCGCGCACTACCCCTGCAACGGATTTCATGACAGTCCGCGATACGCTCGGGCTCGTCTAGCGCGTTGGATTTCTCCGGCGCTGCCTTGCGCCTGTGGCATCCGTGGGCGTCGATTCGTCCAGAGAAACGAGTGTTACAACGCCTTCGCCGACGGCTTGGATCGCTAGGGACATCGTGCGCGTTGTCGACGGCGTCCTGGTGGAGCACTGTGACGTGATTGAAGACGACGCCTCGCGCGATGCTTCAAAAAGCGGCCTCCCCATGATCCGGTCTCCTTTTGTGACAGTCGCCGCGAGACTAGGACGCCCCACTCTATGGGCGGCCGTCCATCATACGTTGGTGTCTGTCTGCGCCGAGCGTCAGCACCCGCGTACCCCGCGCCAGCAACAACTCTTGTGTTGATCTCTCTATACCGTGGTTCAGGACTAGTGTGTCCCCACACTGGCAAACGGCTCGTATGTTGGATGTTTCCCGCGTATTCCGCCAGACAAGCTCGTGGGGCCAGGGGATCTCGTGCAGCGCGATTGTCGCGCCGACTCATGCCAAGGTATCGACGCTACCATCGTCTAATAGATTCGCCTTCACAGGTATGGTCTGATGAACCCTGTGTTTTGTGTATCGCACTCGATTGAATCGGATATGTGCAACGGATAGTTGAGAAAGCAATCTGTCATGACTGCACTCGAACAAGTGGTGTAGTGCATGCCATCTGATCCCTAGAGTATCGGAGTACCAATGATCACGCTCAATGTGAACGGAAAGCCCCGCAACCTGGATATCCCCGAGGACATGCCGTTGCTATGGACGCTTCGCGACGTACTTGGCATGACCGGCACCAAGTTTGGCTGCGGCATGGGGCTGTGCGGCGCGTGCACGATTCAAATTGACGGACAGCCGACGCGCTCCTGTATCACGCCGGTTTCCGCTGCAGCCGGCAAACAGATCACGACCATCGAAGCCATCGGAGCCACGCCGGCGGGTAAAAGAATCCAACGCGCCTGGCTCGCACTGGACGTGCCGCAATGCGGGTACTGCCAATCCGGGCAGATCATGTCTGCGACCGCGCTACTGGTGAGCAAACCCAAGCCAAGCGACTCCGATATCGACGATGCGATGGCCGGCAACATCTGCCGCTGCGGCACCTATCCGCGTATCCGCTCTGCAATCAAACGGGCGGCCGGCGTCACGACGACCGGCGTGCTTGATGTCGTCAACGCTAAGGAGGTTTGAAATGAAGACCGCATCGATCGAAACTCACGGCATCGTCTCCTCTTCGCGCCGCAACTTCCTCAAGCTCACCGCGACCGCTGCGATCGGCGGCGGATTGACGCTTGGATTCGGCCTCCCCACGCGTGGGGAGGTGCGCGACAGTCTCACCACCGATGCGCCGTTCGCGCCGAACGCCTTTTTGCGCATCGATCGTGCCGGCAATGTCACGTTCGTGATGCCCCTCATCGAGATGGGGCAGGGGACGTATACCTCGCTTCCGATGCTGATCGCCGAAGAGCTCGAGGTCGATGTCGACAAAGTCGCGATCGAGCACTCGCCGCCCGATGACAAGCTCTATGCGAATCCGCTCATAGGCGCTCAGCTGACGGGCGGTTCGACCGCCATTCGCGGCACGTACGTCCCGCTGCGCCGCGCCGGCGCGACGGCGCGGGTCATGCTCGTGACGGCCGCCGCGCAGCGCTGGAACGTCGATCCGTCCACCTGTCGCGCGCAAAAGGGCGTGGTCGTGCACGCGCCCACCGGCCGCAAGCTCGGCTACGGCGAGCTGGTCGATGCCGCCGCCAAGCTGCCGGTGCCGGAGAAGGTTGCGCTCAAGGAGCCGGGCGACTTCAAGTTGATCGGCACACCGCACCGGCGTCTCGACACCACCGGCAAGGTCAACGGCAGTGCGAAGTTCGGCATCGACACGCGGCTCCCGGGAATGAAGTTCGCGGTGGTGGCGGCTTCACCGACCTTCGGTGGAAGGCTCGTCTCCGTCGATGAAGCGAAGGCGAAGGCGGTACCCGGCGTGAGCCAGGTTGTACGGCTCGACGACGCGGTCGCAGTGGTAGCCATTCACACGTGGGCGGCCAAGCAAGGTCTCGCTGCCGCGGCTCCGCAGTGGGACGCGGGACCGAACGCGAAGGTCTCCACGGCCGACATCGTTGCCCAGCTTGCCGCCGCATCGGAAAAGCCCGGCGCGGTCGCGCGTCATGATGGCGATGCGGCCGCGGCTATTGCGCGGGCCGCGCAGAAGATCGACGCCGTCTACGAGCAGCCCTTTCTTGCGCACGCGGCGATGGAGCCGATGAACTGCACCGTGCACCTGACGAAGGAAGGTTGCGACATCTGGGTCGGCACGCAGATCCCGGGTATGACGCAGGCTGCGGTGATGAAGCTCACCGGCCTGACGCGGGAGCAGGTCCGCATCCACAATCATCTGCTGGGCGGCGGATTCGGCCGCCGCCTCGAGTACGACGGCACGGTGCGGGCCGTGCAGATCGCCCAGCAGGTGCAGGGACCCGTCCAGGTGATCTGGACTCGCGAGGAAGACATCCAGCACGACATGTATCGCCCGTACTACTACGACCGCTTGAGCGCGGGCGTGGACGCGCAAGGCAAGGCGGTAGCGTGGTCGCACCGCATCACCGGCTCTTCGATCGTCGCGCGCTACTTCCCTCCATGGATCAAGGACGGCGTCGATCCCGATGCGGTCGACGCCTCGGCGAATCAGCCGTACGGGTTCAGCGATATTCATGTCGACTGGGTCGCGCAGGAACCGCCGGGAATTCCGACTTCATGGTGGCGTGGCGTTGGAGTGACGCGCGGGACATTCCCGGTCGAGAGCTTCGTCGACGAGCTCGCGGCCCACGCGAAGCAGGATCCACTGGCCTACCGCGTGGCCTTGCTCGACAAGAACCCGCGTGCGAAGGCCGTCCTGCAGATCGCCGCGGAACGATCCGGATGGGGCAAGCCGCTGCCGGCCGGCCAAGGCCGCGGCATTGCGCTCTGCATCGGCTTCGGCAGCTTCATCGCCCAAGTCGTTCAGGTCAGCGTCGACAAGGATGGCACAGTCAACCCGACGCACGTATGGTGCGTGGTCGATTGCGGCATCCAGGTGAATCCCGACACCATTCGCGCGCAGATGGAGAGCGGCATCGTCTTCGGCCTGTCGGCCGCGCTCCATGGCCAGATCACCATCAAGGACGGTCGCGTCGAGCAGACCAACTTCGGCGACTACCGCGTGCTGCGCACCAACGAGACGCCGCGGATCCGCGTGGACCTGGTGAAGAGCCTGGAAGCGCCGGGTGGAATCGGCGAGCCGGGCACCTCGTGCGTGATGCCGGCGCTCACCAATGCGATCTTCGCGGCGACGGGCAAGCGCATTCGCAAGCTTCCCGTCGGCGATCAGGCGCGCACGGAGGCGTGACATGATTCGCAAGGCGAAGGCGGTGTGGCGCGGCACCGGCCGCGACGGCGGCGGCGTGCTCTCCACCGATTCCGGTGTGCTTGCCGAGACGCCGTATTCCTTCAAGACCCGCTTCGAAAGCGAGAAGGGCACCAATCCCGAAGAGTTGATCGCAGCGGCGCATGCCGGATGCTTCACGATGGCGCTCGCCTTTCAGCTGCAGAGGGCCGGCTACACGCCAACCGAGCTCAGTACCGAGGCTGCGGTCACCCTCGAACAGGACGGTGCGGGATTCCGCATCAGCCGGTCGGCGCTGACCTTGCGCGCGCAAGTGCCGAACCTGGATGAGGCCGCGTTCGCTCGCATGGCGAGCGATGCAGAGAAGAATTGCCCGGTGTCCAAGGTACTGAAGGCCGAGATCACATTGGATGCGAAGGTGACCTGATCAGAGATCCAGGTCGATGTCCGATTGAGGTGTCGAGCAGCAGATCAATGCATTGCCTGCAGCAGGCTCAATGAGGGGCTCCGGTTCGTAGCGAAGCGTGCCGTCCACCAGGCCGCACTCGCAGGTGTGACAGACACCGGTCCGACAGGCAAACTTCACTGGAACATCGCAGGCCTCGGCGAATTCCAGCAGGCTTCGAAATCGGCCGTCCCACGACACGGTCAGGCCGGTGCGACTGAAAGAGATTCTGGGACCAGACCCCACCGAGCCCGTGGGAGGGTGCGGCACCCTGGCGGTGGTCCTCACGACTCCCGGCGTGACCGAGCTCTCGGGTCCGAAGACCTCTTTATGGATGCGAGGTTTGGCGACGCCCCAAGACATGAGCGCGGCCGTCAGATCAGCGAGGAATCCAGCGGGTCCGCACAAGTAGAAGTGTGCCTGCTGCGGCACGCCCAGCTTTTGCAAGGAAGCGACGTCAAGATGGCCGAACGCGTCGCAGTTCAGTCCTACCCGATCATTCGCCCCTGGCCTGCTGTACGCCACATAGGAGCGGCTGTTGGGCAGCTTCGCAAGAAGATCTCGCGCCTCGCCGGCGAACGCGTGCTCAGCGCTATTGCGTGCGCCATGGAGCCACCAGACCTCACGGTTGCGATTGGCCGGGTCGGATGAAAGCGAGTGGAGCATTGAGAGCACCGGAGTGATCCCGATGCCTGCGCTGAGCAGGACGACGGGAAGAGCTCCCGTCGTGAGCGTGAACTCGCCTCGAGGCGCACTTACGTCCAGCATGGCGCCGGCCTGGATGCTATCAAGAATGTCGCTTGCCCTTCCCCGAGTTCGCTTGACCGTGATCCGATAAGTTCCGGCGTCCGCAGGCCCCGATAGGGAATAGCTTGGCAACATGGGGTGAAGCCTTAAAACGACGAACTGACCGGGAAGCGAAGCCGGCAGCGCTGAGCGATCTTCCGCTTCCATAAGGAATGAGGTCACGTCTTTGCACTCGGACCGCACGGCCGCAACCCTCAAGCGACGGAAGCCACGCCAGGCTGGGGGAGGAGCACTAAAAGACGTAAGTCCTGCATTCCCGGAGCGCTGACCGACTTCGTCGGCCGCCAGCAGCGCTTCCAAGGACCCCTTCCAGCCGGGACTCAGCGCCGGGATGCGAGCGGCATGCTGGAGCCGATCACGCGAAGGAGAAGGAAGGTAGAGCAACGCACTGATTTCGGCCACGGAGACGCTCTCCGGCCCGTCGGCGATCTTCTCGATGGCGTCGCCTGCGCCGATCTCGCCTTCCTCAATGACGCGCAAGTAAAAGCCCGGTCGCCGCTGCGAAACCAGCAGGGCCGGCATCCGGGGGTCCTTCATCCGGATGCCGACTCGATAGCACGTGACGCGAGGTTGAGTTACCTCGAAGACCGCGTCGCCGATCCGGTACCGATCACCGATGCATACCTGGTCATCGGCCAACCCATCGACGGTGAGGTTTTCGCCAAACTGGCCGGGCTCGAAGTCGTCGCGGCCAAGATACGTTTGCCAGTGTCGATAGGACTCCAGCTGATAAACCATGACTGCGCGCTGCTCTCCACCGTGGCCACGAAGGTCAGCTTGTCCATCGCCGTCCAGGTTGAGCCGGCGCGCCATGACTCTGCCGCTGACAGGGTGTTTCCAGATTGCGGTACGAACCACCCTGCCTTGCCATTCCACATCACGCGGCAAACCGACATTAACCGACACCAGCACGTTCTGTTCAGTGCGCAGCCTTCGCCGCCGCTTCCATGATGACCGCCGCCACCTCCTTCGGCTTCGAAAGCATCGGCACGTGGCTCGCGTCCAGTTCCTTCGTCGTTGCCTTCATGCGCTTTGCGAAGAAGCGTTCTTCATCCGGCGCGATGGCCCGGTCTTGCTTGGCGACGATGTACCACGACGGCTTCGTCTTCCACGCGACGTTGGACACCTTCGCACCGAAGGCCGAAGTCGCAATCGGCGTCTGCGTCGCGGCCACCACCCGCGCCTCGGCCGGGGGCAGATCCCAGGCGAAATGCTTCACCATCGCTTCGGTGGACAGGCTCATGAAGCCCTGCGGGTCGACGATCGGGGCAGCGAACGTCGGTTGCGGCGGATAGTTCTTGCCGAGATCACCGATCACCTCATCCGCATCCGGGGCGAAGGCCGCTACGTAGACGAGGCCGGCCACTTTCGGGTCCACCCCCGCTTCGGTGATCACGGCGCCGGCCCAGGAATGGCCGACCAGAATCACCGGACCTTTCTGCAGGGCAAGCGCGCGATTGGTCGCCGCGACGTCATCGGCCAACGAGGTTAGGGGATTTTGCACGGCGGTGACGTTGAAGCCTTTCGCTTGCAGGATCGCAATCACTTTGGACCAGCTCGAACCGTCGGCGAAGGCACCGTGGACGAGGACGATGTTTCTCACCGGTTCTGTTGGCTGAGCCAGGGTGGGCACTGTGCCCGCCGACAGCGCCAACGCCGCGATAGTCATAGACAGCTTCGTAATAGTGCTCATGTTGAACTCCTTTTGTGTTGGATGTGCTCAGGCTGTGTCCATGTTCCAGATGTCCTCGCGCCGGCGCCAGGCGCCATCCTCCTGCTTCCAGACCACGAAGTACCTCGGCGTCACCCGCTGGCCGCTCGCGAGCGTCAGCGTGGCGCGCCCGATCTCGTA
>Ga0137409_10004308_pt1 | contig 14964 bp, 9 predicted proteins | sample CZODoug1_16funga_FD_122059 | JGI IMG/M metagenome (GOLD analysis project Ga0137409, IMG submission 122059) | Vadose zone soil fungal communities from Angelo Coast Range Reserve, California, USA - CZODoug1_16fungal (Hybrid Assembly) | ecosystem: Environmental > Terrestrial > Soil > Vadose zone... | reverse complement strand
CACGTTATGCGCGTCAATGGCACGCCGGATTCGGGCACGATTTTATGGTCCGGAAAGACGGTTTTCCCGGATTCTCGAGCGCTTACGGCTTGCAGTTCGCCAGCGCACCAAGCGAGATGGCGCTCGATCTGACTTACGCGGCGCTGGCTTCGCACAAGGTCGATATGATTGCCGGCAACTCGACCGACGGACGAATCGCTGCACTCGACCTTTTTCAACTCGAGGACGACCGGCATTACTTTCCGCCTTATGAAGGTGTCTTTCTCACGCGCCAGGATGCGCTGGCGCGAGTGCCGGCGTTGGTGGAAGTCCTGCACAATCTCGGCGGAGCGATCTCAACCGAGGAAATGCGCAAGTTGAATTACGAGGTTGACGGTGCCAAGCGCGATAAGAAAGTCGTCGTCCGGGAATGGCTGAAGGCTAGAGGGATGATCTAGGCGCGACAGCGTGTCAGAAGCCCGACCGTAAGGGAGGGGCCTCCCATAAGCAGCACTCATCTTCCACGAGAATGGTTGTCGCACGGCGATTCACCGATACGATGGTCGCCCTTGCTTCCACGCGGGCTTCACACTGATCTTTCTGAGTCTCGTTAATAAATCACCCCTCCTGCACGTCTAGTCAATGGAACTTTCCCGGGAGTTTTTGGTCTAAGGATTCAAACTTTTCGGGCCTGATCGTCGTATGCCAGTCCGAGCGACCAGATCATGCGTTATCTCTATTCAGTCTATGCCGACGCCGCCAGGATCGCGCTGCAATCCATCCTGGCCCACAAACTGCGCGCCTTTCTGACCCTGATCGGTATCATTATCGGCGTCGCGGCTGTCGTCGTCGTGGGCGCGTCGGTCAGCGGCCTCAACACCTATGTCACGGACCGGGTCGCGAAGCTGCTGGGGGCGAACCACTTCATGATTGCGCGTATCGCCTCCTCAAAGCGTCTTTCCGATGATGAGTTCGAACAGATGAACCGCCGCAACAAGCGGCTCAACTGGGACGATTACGAATGGGTGAAGGAACACTGTGCCGCATGTTCCGAAGTTGGCGCTGAAGTTGGTAGTCAAACTGATCTGAAGCAAGACGGCATTGAGTTTCCCGGTGCGATCGTATTTGGCGTTACTTCTAACATGGCTGAGATTGAGGACAAAACGATCGTCGACGGCCGCTTTATTTCAGCTGACGAAGTGACGCGTTCAGCGCTGGTGTGCGTGCTCGGCGGAGACATCAAGGAGAAGTTCTTTCCCAACACTGAGCCGATTGGTCAGACGTTGAAGGTGCGCGGCCTGCCCATGCGGGTCGTCGGCGTGGAAGAAAAACGGGGCGCCTTTTTTGGCGACTCGCTGGACCGGCACATTTATATTCCGGCCACCACACACCTGCAGATTTTTGGGCGCAACGGTTTGCAGATTCACGGCAAGGCGCCGACGCGCGATAACTTTCAACCGACGATTGAGGATGCGCGGCTGACCATGCGCAACAAGCACCGGCTGAAGGGAAACGAAGAAGACGATTTTGGCCTGGTCAACGTGGAAGAACTCAATAATCAGATCGATCAGTTTACCGGCAGCATCGCCGCGGTAGTCGTTCCGATCACCCTGATTACTCTCGTAGTCGGCGGGATCGTGGTCATGAACATTATGCTGGTGAGCGTGACAGAGCGAACTTTCGAAATCGGTTTGCGCAAAGCCGTGGGCGCCACTCGCAAACAGATTCTGATGCAGTTTTTGATTGAGTCAGGAATGCTCTGCGCCTTCGGCGGCGTGATGGGGCTGCTGGTAGCCTGGGGCGTTACCACACTGATCACGGCGCTGGCGGGAATCACCATGACAATTACGATTGGCTACATTCTTTTGGCGATAATTGTTTCCAGTGTGATCGGAATGATCGCCGGGGCCTATCCAGCCTTCAAAGCGGCCCGACTGGATCCGATCATTGCGTTGACCAAGACGACGTAGGACCGGGCTTTGATCTTAGAGCTTAGGTCTTTGCTTTTGTCTTTTCGAAGATCAAAGACCAAAGTCCAAAGATCAAAAACGGGCCAGACGGAAATAGAGTGAAAATCCGACTTCCCAAAATCCTTCCGCGCGAAACGCTCTTCATGGCGCTCGACAATGTGCGCTCAAATAAGTTTCGCAGTTTTCTCACAGTGCTGGGCATTGTGATTGGGGTGATGGCGGCCATCGTCGTCGCTTCGATTCTCACCGGCATGCGCCAAAGCATTATCGCGATTATCGAAGAGTACGGCACGAACAACATCTATGCTTTCCACTTGACGACCGGGCCGCGCGTGGCCACGGATCGTGCGGAACGCTTGCGCAAACCTCTAACGGTTGCCGATGCCGACGCGCTCAAGGCCCAGGCCGGCTCAGTCGAAGACCTGGCGGTGGTCGCGCCCAATGTCGGCTATAGCGGCGGGCCTTTTGATGACAACATAACCTATCAGGGGCACAATTATCGCTGGGGCAACACCTCGGGTGTGACGCCGAACTACTCAGACATTTCGAATATCACGATTCGGGAAGGACGTTTCATAACTGAATCCGACAACGAACAGCGTCGCAACGTTGTTGTGATTGGCGTCAACGGGGCGGATGCCCTGTTTCCCGGTAAGCATGACGGCATTGTAGGCACCGAGGTGCGCATGGGAGGCTACAACTTTGAAATCGTCGGCGTGCTCGAGAAACGCAAGAACGCTTTTTTTGGCGAAAACGAGGAAGACAACGCAGTCTACATTCCTTTACGCACGTCCCAAAAGGTCGCGCCCGCGCGCGGCTGGCTGCTGTTTGTAATTCGCGCGCGCTCGGGACAGCTTAACGACGCTTTGACGCAGTCAGAAGATATTTTGAGACGCCGGCGCAACGTGAAGTTTGGCGCTCCGGATGATTTTGATATCAAGACTGCCGACAATTTCGTCAAGCAGTTCGACAGTATCTTTGCCATGGTCGGTCTGGTGGCGATCGCTATTTCCAGCCTGGGACTTCTGGTCGGTGGCATCGGCGTGATGAACATTATGCTGGTGAGCGTCACCGAACGCACGCAGGAGATAGGCATTCGCAAAGCGCTGGGCGCGCGCCGCCGTGACATTGTGAATCAATTTCTGTTTGAAGCAATGACGCTGACTTTTCTTGGCGGCATGCTCGGCGTCACCCTCGCGATTGGCGCCAGCAAACTGATCATGCTCCTGGTTCCCAGTCTGCCGGCCTCAATTCCCATGTGGGCCGTGACGACCGGAGTCACCGTGAGCGTGGGCGTGGGACTAATCTTCGGCGTCTGGCCGGCGCGCAAAGCCTCGCGTCTGGATCCGATTGAGTGCTTGCGGTACGAGTAAGTAGATTTACTCATTGAATCATTGAATCAATGAATCAATGAATCAATGCCCCGTGGCCTTCCGCTTCATATCCCGTAAACTCTCCGGGATCAGCGTGGTGATGTGATGGGTCGAGGTGTGGCCGTCGGCGAACGCCTGATAGAGCGTGAAGTCAGGCAGCGACAGGCACGAGAGTGGCGATTGCAGGTTGTAGCCAGTGTCGATGCCGATGGCGCTGTGAAAAAGATAGATGCCGTGCCGACCCAGGCGGCCGCGCAAAGGAAGGAACGGCGTCGGCGTATGCCCAAACACGCAGGGCTTGCCGTGATAACTTTTGTAAAAATCCATGTCGCGCGTCCACAGCAGCGCGTGCGGCGAACTCTCGCGCGGATGTTTGCCATTCTCAAGGCCGGCATGAACGTAAAGCGCAAAGTCGTCTTCGTGATATAGCGGCAATTGCCGGAAGAATTCGATTTGGGCGGCGGGAATCTTTTCCGCCATCAAGTCACAGGCGGCGTCAAAGTCGGCTTCGGAGCGCAGCCGCAGCGGTGCGCCGGTGTATTGCGCAAAGGTCTGATCACTCCCGGTGGATGTCTCCATCCAGATGAGATTGGTCTTGTCCAAAAAATCCAGCAGCATCTGCTCGTGGTTTCCCCGCAAACAGATAACGTGTTCGGGATTCTCGCGGCACAGATTCAGCACGTGCTCGACACAGCCAGGGATGTCCGGGCCCCGATCTATCAAGTCACCGAGAAAGATCAATTTGTCGGCAGATTCATCACGCAGCAGCATTTCCAGCAGACTGTAAAGCTGCGCACAGCGTCCGTGTATGTCGCCAATGACAAAGGTTTTCATGATGGAGTTGCTGGGAGCGCGGACGTTTCGTCCACACAGCGCGTAACGCGCTCAAGCCTCACGAGGGCGGGCTAGCTCTTAGCATCGTCCCCGGACGTGGGCGTCACAATCGCGCTGACGATTTGTTGATATTCCGGATCGCTGCGCAGCTCGTCCCAATTTTTGTCGTGTTCGAACCAGGGTTTGTTTTCGTTTCCCAAAGCGATTGCGCGGCGCAACCATCTGAGCGCCGGCTCACGCTCGCCTTCGAGCGCATACGCCGACGCCAGCCAGTAGGCAACGTCGTGATCAGTGTCCGCGGTCCTTAATACTTCGTCGGTCAATTGGGCTCGCGCTTCCTCGCTGAAGCCCAGCGCGCTCAGAAACGTGGCATAGATGGGACGAATACCGTCAAGCTGCGGATGCTGCTCGAGAACCTGTTCCAGGATCTCCGCTGCTTTGACCGGTTCTCCTTTGTAATACAGCGCCCGCGCGCGGAAGGTCTTGATTAGTGGATGATCGGGTTCGAGCGCGGCGCCCTGATCGAGTTCGGCCAACGCTTCATCGTAAAACCCCTGATAGGTGAGCAAGCGCGCGCGATTGTAGCTGACCACGACGCCTTCGGCCGGATTCAAACGGACCATGCGATCAAAACTGCGGAGCGATTTTTCATAGTCGCCGTCCAGCCGTGCCAGCACTCCGCGCACGAAATGAACTCCCACATCGTTGGGCGCTTCGCGGCCAAGTTGTTCCGCTGCGTCGCGAGCCTTTTGTTTCTCTCCGCGCGAAAGATAGATGAAGACCATATGCATGCGCGCTTCCAGCAGATATGGATCGAGCGCCAGCGCTTTATCGAATGCCTCCTGAGCATTCTGGTGGTCGCCGGTGTCTCCAAAGCCTTTTATCACGCGGTTGGCGTATGCACTGCCTAAGCCGCAGTGTGCCAGGGCAAATGAAGGATCCAGATAAGCGGCCCGCTCGAAATGCTCGATCGCTTCGTCGATGTCCTTGCGCGCCACCGTGTGATAGATAAAGCGGCCGAGGCAGTCGCGGCCACGCAGGTATTCCTCGTAAGCTTCGGCGTTCGCGGTCTTGCCTTGTTCCAGACGATCTTTCTCGTCGGAAGTCAGCTCCAGCCGCAGGCCTTCGCAGATCTCGTGTGTGATCGTGTCCTGCACGTTGATGATGTCGGTGGCGTCGGCATCGATGCGATCGCTCCACAACAAATCGCCCGATTCAACGTCGACCAATTGGGCGGTGACGCGTATACGATCGCCGGCGCGCAGAAAGCCCGCGGACAAAACCGCAGAGACGCTCATTTCCCGCCCGGCCTGGCGCGGGTCGACCTGTCTGCCCTGATACTTGACGATCTCTGACGACGGCCGGACCACCAGTGAGCGTACCCGCGCGAGTTCCGTAATCACTGCGTCCGCCAGCGAAAACTCGTAGAAGGTCGATTGCATATCATTGCTGACGTTCCTAAACGGCAGGATGGCAACGCTTTTGCGCTCGCGGTCACCGACGCTGGTTACCGGAGTCTCATGCACCGGACGCTCAGAGGTCGACTCACGTTGAGTTGAAGTTCGATCGCCGGTTACGCTGCGCAGCCAGCGCAGCGCGCGGCCCATACGGCCGGTGCCTGAAAGATGTCGCGGGGTCACCGGAGTGATCGGTTCAAATCCCTTTTCACCGCCGGCTTCAACTTCTCGTAGAACAGCCCGCAGGTCGTCGCGGAGTTCGCCAACTTTCTGATAACGATTTTTAGGATCTTTTGCCAGCGTGTGATCGAGGATCGCCTGCAACTGCGGCGGCGCGCTGCCTGGTCTCGCTTCATCCAGCCGTGCCGGTTCAGCGTGAAGCACGGCGTGACGCACATCGACGCTCGTCTTTCCCTGAAATGGCCAGGTGCCCGTCAGCATTTCGTAAAGCAACACGCCGGTGGAAAAAATATCAGCGCGCGCATCGACGCGTTCACCGCGCGCTTGCTCAGGCGCCGCGTAAGTCGCCGTCCCGTACGGAATGCCGACTTCGGTCAGGTCGGTGTGATGAATGCCGCCCAGGTGTGTCCCCTCGCCTTCCATGAGTTTTGCTAAACCAAAGTCGAGAATCTTTACCTGGCCTGACGGCGTCACCATCACGTTCCCGGCTTTGACATCGCGATGGATGATGCCGCGCGAGTGCGCCGCGGCCAGGGCGTCAGCCACTTGAATCGTAATCGAAAGAGCGCTGCGCAAATCGAGGGGGCGACCGCTGACCAGCTCGCGAACATTCTTCCCTTCAACATACTGCATCGCGATGAAGTGAATGCCTTCAATATCGTTAAGATCGAAAATGGTGCAGATATTTGGGTGATCAAGCGCCGAAGCCAAACGGGCTTCGCGCTCGAACCGTTTGAGGTTGGCTTCTTTGACGGTTAGTTCCGGCGGCAAGACTTTTATGACGACCGCACGTCCCAGCTTGGTATCGGCCGCCTTATAGACTGTTCCCTGACCGCCGGCGCCAATCTTTTCCAGGATTCTATAATTCCCTAACTTAGCGCCGATCATTTTTCGTTATATTAAACTCTCACAACGCGGCGACTGCAACCAAGGCGAGTCAGACGCCCGCACGTCAGGGACGGCAATCGTCACGACATGAGTTGAGCGTCCACCATCCAGCCCTTGCTTACGCGCGGGCTACTGACACGTCTTTTTCAAGATGGACCTTCACAACCGCTACCGGCGTCCCTGCGCAATCTTCATCGCTTCCGGCAGCTTGCGTAGTCGCAACATGGAAATCACTCCAAACAAGGGTCCGGGCGCAAGAGCTACGAACGCATAGCGCCAGCCAACCAGATTCACAAAGCGCGGAATCAACTCGATCGAGATCGTAGTCAATAAAAATCCAAGGCAGGTCTGAATCGTTAGCGCCGTCCCCATGTATTGTGGATCACCAAGCTCAGTCACGCAGGCTGAGAACTGCGCCGAGTCGGCGACTACGCTGGCGCCCCAGATGGCGGCCACGATCAGCAGCAGAATCGGATTCGCGCCGAACAGCAATCCAATTATCAGACAGCAACTGCCGCTGATCGCCATCGCCCATGAGGTCACGATCGTGCGGCCTACCCGATCGGCGATCAGGCCGGCCGCAACACAGCCCAACGCTCCGCAACCAATCACGAGAAACGATGCCACCTCCGCCAGGGACGGATCGCTCTTACGCAAAGACAAGCTGGCGCGAATCATGAAAGGGATCCAAGTCCACATCGCATACAACTCCCACATGTGACCGAAGTAGCCGAGGTTGGCCAGCCGCACGCCGCGATTGCGAAATACTTTGCCCACCTGCTTCCAGTCAAAGCGCGCGGCGGGCAAAGCATACGGCCCGTCAGTGACAAAAAGCAGAACCAGCAAACCACCGACAACTGCGAGCAGCGAAACGAACATCACGTTGTGCCGCCAATTCTGGCTGCCGATGCCGTTGATTAGATAAGGCGCCGCCTTACCCAGCGTCAGCGCGCCAACCAGCACTCCTAACGCCAGGCCACGACCGTGCCGAAACCACGTGGCCAGAATCTTCATTGCCGGCGGATAGACGCCTGCCAAACACATCCCGGTCAGAAAGCGCAGAGGAATCGCCACTGAAGCGTCATGGGCAAACCACGCGAACGCCGCGTTCACGACTGCACCCGCGATCGCCGTCAGCATGAACAAATGACGCGGGCTGATGATGTCCGGAAGATTGAGGAGTGCGCTGAGCAACGTCCCGGCGACAAAGCCAAGTTGGACTGACAAAGTGAGCCAACTCGCCGCGGCTTCGCTCAGGTGCCACTCTTTCGTCAGCTCCGGCACTACCGCCGAGCCGCTGAACCAAAGCGACATTCCAAGCAACTCAGCGATCGCGAGCAGCGCGAGCGTGCGCCAACGCGAACCGTTTTTAGCGTCCGATAAAGGATGGGCCGAGTTGTGCAAGCGGGAGATTGTAGCGTAAAGGGTGGGTTGCGTCTTTCGTAAAAACAAAAAGGGCGGACATCCTGTCCGCTTGAGCGCAAAGCGCGAAAAGAGCTGAGGGTAATGATAAGCGTGCTCCGCACGCTGACAGGATGTCCGCGCTGCTCGGTTAAGCCACTGCTTCGATGCGCGGTCTGACGAATCTTGGAGAGAACACTTCCCGGGTGCGTTTGCGGCGCTTGTCCTCGTACATGGCCCGGTCCGCGCGAGCCATCAAATCTTCGATCGAGTGTCCTGCTTCCGGATCAAACCGCGCCAGGCCGACACTAATCGACAGATCATAAGGACGATTCCGACTGGCGTTACTGGCGGTAAACTTTTCCTGTAGGCGCGTGGCCAGCGACTCAGTGCTCTCTTCCGAATCGATCGCCGCCAACACTACGAACTCGTCACCACCCAGGCGCGCCAGAATATCCGAGCTGCGGAACGTATCTTTAAAGATCTCGGCCGCTTTGGCCAGAGCGCGATCTCCTTCGTGGTGACCCAGCGAGTCGTTAATCTCTTTTAATCCATCAAGGTCGGCATAGAGGATGACTGGAACTCTTTCATTCCGACGAATCGCCGCCAGATGCTGCTCAGTTACCGCGAGGAAACCCCGCCGGTTGTAAAGACCAGTCAGTTCGTCAACCAAAGAGAGGCTCTGCAACGCCGCTTCAGCGCGCTTGCGTTCTGTGATGTCCTGAATCTGAAAGATGAAGTGCACCGGCTGGTCATCAGAGTCGCGCACCAATGAAACACTGTTGAGCGCCCAAACGATTTGGCCGAATCGATGGACGTAGCGCTTCTCGACCTGGCAGGTGGGTGTCTCGCCCTGAATCAGGCGATAGAGGTTGGCCAGATCGTTGCCCAGGTCATCGGCGTGCGTCACCGTTTGAAAGTTCGAATTTAGCAATTCCTTTTCCGTGTATCCGACCAATTCGCACAGCGAGCGGTTGACTCGCAACCAGGCGCCCTGAGGCGAGACCAGGGCCATACCGATCGCCGCATAATCGAAAGCGTTGCGGAAATGCTCTTCGGTTTCCCGCAAAGCTCTTTCGATGCGGGCCTGCTCGGCGATGTGGCGATTGAGTTCTTCGACGTGCAGACGCGCCTGTTCGGCCTGCGTGGCAGCGCTTTCGACGTTCTTCATGTAAGTCCAGTAAGTGACGTAAACGATCGCGATAATCGGAATAGTGGCGCTGAAAGCAAAGAAACCCACGTTGCCGATAAAGCGCGCGATGATGCCGGCGGCCGACGCGCCCGCTAAATAAGTCAGCGAGGTCCACAAAAAGTTCTTGCGCCAGGTGAGCAAAATGGGCTCGTCAGCTTTCAATGCGGTACTGGTCGCGATCAGAATTGAGTTGCCGAAATACTGAGCTACGGCCATCACGCAAAGCACGACCAGATAGTTTGACGAATACACATCGCGCCACGTCAGGGCCTCTCCAAAACATAGGCGCAATGTCCAGACGGTGAGAAATGTAGCGCAGGCCATTACGCTACTGTTGAAGAAGTGTGTGCGCACCTTGTTGCTAAGACGCAATGAAGAGCAAAGCGCATCCGCGGTAGCCAGGAGGATGGCGGCCTCACCGCCGAAGAGCAGTAACGAAAGAAATACAAAAGTGTCTGAGACTGAGATGTGAGCTTTGACTCGCGGAATCTGGATGCTCAATCGCGACCCGATGAGAACGGTGACCAGCGCCAACAGCAGGAAGCGAACATCAATCTGTCCCCTGGTCAGGTGCGCCGCCGAAAACACCACCACCGAAGCGCCGGCGGCGGTGACGAGCCAAACATACATTTGATTCAAACGGCTGCGAGTCATTTTCGAAGCGGGAGCAAAAGGGGCATTTGCATCCAGACCCGCGCGTGGCAATGGTTGTTCCACGGACGAACCCTCGAAATTTGCCAGAAAAATGAAGGCATTCATGACGTATAGTGGGATTGGTCAGAAAGCAGGGTCAGTCTGGCAGACTCACGCTCAGTTTGAACGACCTCGGGGCGTTTAGAGTACCAACTTCAGTTGGGTCCTTTGGACTAAATAAGACCGACTAAAGTCGGTACTCTGAACATGAGTTTTGAGACAGCTCCGTTACTGCGTTAGAATTGCCCGCCCGATAAGTATCGCCGAGAACTACTCAAGGGATTTCAAAGTAACCGACAAGATGTTAGCAATGCTCGCCAACAACGCTCACCCTCTCACCGGTGATTTGTGCATCGACTTTCCGGGCTTCTGCGCGCCGATAGAAAAAACGGCGAGTAACATCAGTTCGCTCTATCAGCTTGATGCCTTCGATTGGACAATCCTCATCATCTACTTCGGTATCCTGACGGTGCTGGCAATTTATGGTATGTATCGCGTCAAGCAGGTTATCGAATTTTGGCGCTACTCGAAATTTCCGCCGCAGCCTAAGGGCTGGTTCAACGAAGCTGAACTCCCGCTGATCACCGTGCAGCTTCCGCTGTTTAATGAGATGTACGTGGTCGAGCGTTTAGTCAAAGCGATAACTGAGATCGATTACCCGCGCGATCGTTTGGAAATCCAGGTGCTCGACGATTCCACGGACGAGACCGTGAGTATCGCTCGCACCACAGTCGAAAATTATGCTCGCGCCGGTTTCGATATTCACTATCTTCATCGCGACGATCGCACCGGATTCAAAGCCGGCGCGCTGGAAGAGGGGATGAAGACTGCGAAGGGAGAGCTGATTGCGATCTTCGACGCCGATTTTGTGCCCAGGCCCGATTTCCTGCGCAAGTTGGTTCACTATTTCACCGACCAGACCGTCGGTTGCGCGCAAATGCGGTGGGCGCACATCAACGGTTCGTACAATCTGCTCACGCGGCTGCAAACAATCATGCTCGACGGCCACTTTGTGGTTGAACAGACCACGCGCAATCGCAGCGGCAACTTTTTCAACTTTAATGGGACGGCGGGAATCTGGCGGCGCGAAGCAATTCTGTTGAGCGGTGGCTGGCAACACGACACGCTCACCGAAGACACGGACTTAAGTTTTCGCGCCCAGTTGATGGGCTGGCGATTTGTTTACCTGCTCGACGAAGAAGCGCCGGCCGAAATCCCGGTTGAGATTAATGCTTTCAAAGCGCAACAGCGGCGCTGGGCCAAAGGTGTGCTGCAGGTTTGGTTCAAGCTCTACCGGCGCATCTGGTACGCGCCGTTGCCGCTGCGGGTCAAGCTGGAGATGTTCTTTCGCCTGACCGGCAACATCTGTTATCCGCTGATGATTGTCGCCAGCTTTATGCAGTTCCCGCTTTTGGTGGTGCGATACAACCAGGGTCTGCATCAACTGATGATGCTCGACGTGCCGCTGCTTTTCTTCTCGACTATTTCGGTCGTGCTTTTTTACGGTTCGGCGATTTGGTATCTCGACAAAAAGCGCGGACGGCGCCTGTGGCATCTGCCGCTGGTGATGGGATTGGGAATCGGTCTGGCGTTTTCCAACGCGCGCGCGGTAATCGAAGCCCTGGCCGGTGTTAAATCAGATTTTGTCCGCACGCCAAAGTATCGAGTGGAACAGACTGACGACGAATCGTGGAAGCGAAAGAAATACAAACGCAAACACGGCTGGCTGCCGCTGCTCGAGCTGAGCTTTGCTTTCTATTTCGTCCTGGCGATCGGATACGCGGTGCGCATGCACATGTGGGGACCGATTGCGTTCCTGCTGCTGTTCCTGTTCGGCTATGGCTATATGGGAGTGATGAGCTTGCTGCAAACGGCCGGCGGGAAGCGCCTCTCATCAGCTCTCCGGCCAGCGTCGCTAAGTCCGAAGGGCTAGTCCCTCGCCGCCTGAGAAATCCTGAAAAACTAATAGTAACCCGTCGCGCCGCCCGAACGTCTTATTAGCGCACTCGCAAATAGAGTCGCGTTTGCAACGCAATTAATTACAAGTTTTGACGGAGGATTTTCTAATGAGAAGAGCTTTTCTGATAGCCGGTTTGATGACGGCGTTCGCAGTCGCAGTGCTGGCGGCCGGCGCCGCCGGTGCTAATTTCGCCGGTACCTGGGCGCTGGATAAGACCAAGAGCCAGGGCCTTGATCCAAGAATGCAGAATGCCGATGTGAGTTGGGTAATCACGCAGGATGACAAACAGATTTCCATTGAAACGAAGGTTACCGGCGGCCAGCCCCCGGCCGGTGGGCCCGGTGGTGGTGGCGGCATGGGCGGCGGTCGCGGGATGGGCGGTCCGCGAACTTATAGCCTCGACGGTAAGGAAGTGACGTCTGAAGCTGGTGGCCAAATGGGCGGCAGCAACACCACGAAAGCTACCTGGTCCCGCACCACTCTGGAATTGTCTTCGGTGCGCACCGGCAACCGCGATGGCCAGGACTTCAGGTTCACGACGACGGACAAACTGAGTCTGTCGACCGACGGCAAGGTTCTGACCGCAATTCGTCACAGTGAAGGCCCGCGCGGGACGACGGACTCGACGTTGGTTTTCAATAAACAGTAATCCTGTTATCAACCCTGACGACCTATAAACAGGTTAGGAGACGAAACGACAGAGCTGAGGGGCAAAAGCCTTGCAGCTCTGTCGCCGTCTTTTGGTCGTGGCACGCGCATCTTGCGCGTGATTCATGGGCGGGACGCCTGTGCCACTTTTCCGAACTGAATTACTACGAATTCATTCATTTCTCTTCAGCGACACCTCGAGCTTGAGGCGAATCTCTTTCTCAATTAACGTAACAACCTCTTTACGATCGGGCGTGTGCCGCGAACGTAACATCCGATTTTGACTCAAAACGCTCTCCGGAATATCGGCCCTGGCGCTGCTGGTGGGATTCAATCCGAACCAGGCCGTGGCCGACTCGCCGCCAATCATGAGACGCTTTGCCGTCACGACTTCTACTTGAAGTTGATCCGGCAAGTCCCCCCAGTACGAGATCGGAAACATTCGCAAATGAACCTCTGCCCGTGCGGGCAAGAGCAACGCGTAGAAGCCGCCGGTACCCAGAAAGTGACCAATGACTACACGGCCCTTGCCGCGCGGCCCAAAGACTTCCAAGCCATCGACTCCGCCCTTAGTGAGAAGTGCTGACGTTCCAGGGCCAAGATTGCTAGGCAGCAGAAACCAACGCGGCTCAGCGCGATTGTTCCGCAACACAATGTCGAAATAGAGTTCGACCAGTGGCGGTTTGCGCATGTGCATTTCACGAAATTTGATTTCCGCGGGAGGGCGAGGACTAATCACTTTGACTTCAGCCACGTCAAAGAAGAAGTGTTCGGGGACGCTCGCTGCGTCGGTTCTTTGAGAGGGCGAACCAGGAGCATATCGGAGCGTGCCCATGAATTTGACACTTTGGCCATTGAGACTGTCGAGAGTCTTCATCCTCGCGCTATCGGATTCGTGGGGAGCGTAAACATAAACGCCCCAATGCTTGAACGTAACTATCCAGCCAAGTTTGGCTGAGGCAAGGATTCCTTCTACCGTGATCCGGCGACCGACGTGCGGCATCATCTTGCGTTTGAAGCAGGCAAAGTCTGAACTGCGGCACTTGTTGCCCGCCGCGACCAAAGTTGAGGAAAGAACGATGCCGGCGAGTACGGATGTGGCTCTGAAAACGATTGATCTCATGATGGAAAGATCCTACTTGCGGAGTCGCACGACAGTTCCTTGAAAATAGTTGGTCCAGTAAATATTTGTGGCATCAACAGCCAGGTTGCTTGAGTCCAGATTCTGCGTTACCAGAAGTGCGGGACGGCCGCCGTCCTTACTGACGCGATATATTCCTTTTACGCCGATGACGTACAAGTTTTTCTCGTCAAAGGCAATCCTACTAAAATCATCCGGGCCGTCTATGCGCGTGATGAGCGCGCTATTGCTCTTTCTGAATCTCACTATTCCGCCTGCGCCTGCGCAATAAACGCTCTCTCCGTCCACTGCGATAGCGTTAGGGCGGTCGCAATCCCCGACGGTTTCGACCGCTCCGCCCTTTATCGGTACCTTTTTCACAGAGTCGTCGGCATAGTCAATCCAATAAGCATCTACTCCGTCCGCAGTGATGTCGCTCGGAACATAAAGATTCGAAGCCAGGTTGGATGCCGGACCACCGTCTTTGCTGACCTTCATAAGCTGGTTTTTCTTTGCGAGGGTACTCACGTAATAGACATTTGTTTTGTCCACCGCCAGGCCGTAGTACGCGATGCCGGTAATAGTAGCCAGAGTAATGGGAAGCCCGCCAGCCTTGCTGACTGACTTCACTTCCTCATCCGTGTTGAAGTAAATCTTGTCCCCGTCGAGGACCATGCGGCGGAAGGCAGCCCCCGCACCAGCCTCGCGACGAGCGCGCTCTTGCCGCGCGCGTCGGTGCTGCTCGGCGCCTTCGATGGCTTCACGCTCGCAGGGAGCTTCGGACGGGGCGTCCGCTCGCTGGCGATCGATGAGGTCACGGAGACTCCTGCGCCCACGCTCGCCAAGATCTCTTCCTACGAGGGCGGCATCTCGTACGCGAAGACCACACCGGCGGGCGCCCTCTCGCTGAGCTCCGTCTTCTACGGCACACAGATCGACCGCGACGAGCTCTTCGATCCGGGTAAAGGGCGAACCATCAGCATCGGCGCCACGACCCGCACGGGATGGACCGGCGCCGCTCGCCTCACCGGCCGCCACTTCGACGAGCTGGCCAACGTCGCAGCCGTGCGAGGGATCGTCGACGGCAGCGACGAGGCGATCCCGTACGTGCCGCACCTCATGGCGCGGTCGGATACGGCGCTCTACGGCGATCTTCCGTGGGCGATCGACAACCATCCAGTGCGCGCCTCGTTCGGGCCCGCGATCACGCTCATCGGCACGCGGTCGCTCCCGTTCGGCCAGGAGAGCGACCCGTACTTCCTCGTCGAC
>Ga0137409_10004307_pt1 | contig 14966 bp, 12 predicted proteins | sample CZODoug1_16funga_FD_122059 | JGI IMG/M metagenome (GOLD analysis project Ga0137409, IMG submission 122059) | Vadose zone soil fungal communities from Angelo Coast Range Reserve, California, USA - CZODoug1_16fungal (Hybrid Assembly) | ecosystem: Environmental > Terrestrial > Soil > Vadose zone... | reverse complement strand
CGCGGCCGGCCCGGCGACCCGGATCCCCCTCCCCGCCAGCTTCGGGGTTCCCTGGCACTGCTCGCGATGGTGATGCGTGAACAGCACCCACTCGACCCGCTTCACCCCGAGTTCCCCCAGGTGATCCAGCACGCTCCCGTCGCCGAGGTCGATCAGCAGCGCCGCATCGCCGTCTTTGACGACGTACACGTTGCACGTGTCCGTCCAGACGTAGACGTCGGGGAGATTCTGCGGATCCGGCCGGTGGAAGCCGGCGGAGCCGGCCGGGGGCGGGACCGGAGACGGCGGCGAGGCGCAGCCCGAGAGCAGCAGGAGCGCGAGCAGGCGGAGCTTCATGTCGAGAATATAGCTCCTGCCCGGGAATTCTTACTCCCTGCAATCCCTGACTCTGAGTCCGTTATTGCATCCTACTTGCCGGTGGAGGCCACCAGCCGGTGCGTGGCCCGCTTCAGGAAGAGGATCGCGAAGCAGGTGTCCCACGTGGGATGCTTGTAGCTGCTCGCATCCCAGGATCCGTCGGCCTTCTGCGCCCCTAGCAGTTCCCGCGCGCCGTCCAGGTACCAGTCGTGGTTCCCGATCAGCGCCGTGTCGTAGAGCATCCCCGTCCGCTCGATGGCGTAGAGGTAGTAATAGAGCCAGCCGTGCGGGTCGCCCTTCGAGGTCTCCGGCGGCCCGAGGTTCTCCTTCACCGACCAGTTCTTGTCGAGCCAGGCCATGCCGTCCAGCACGACCTTCTCCTTCTTCCAGTCCTTGCCGAGGATGTAGTCGTAGATACAGACCGCGCCGATCGCGCCGGCCGTCATCGACGAATACGGCGGCCCCCCGTGGCTGCAGTCGCTGCCCTGGCCGTCGCTGTAGCACCAGCCGCGCGGGTCGCCGACCGGGACGCTGTTGCCGCCCGACGCGATCGCGGGCCGGTCCTTGGCCGCGCCCTTCTCGCCCGGATGCTGGGTGGAGACCCAATACTGCTTGCACTTCTCGACCCACTCCTTCGGGAAGACGATGCCCGCGTCGAAGCAGGCGCGCATGCCCAGCGCGGCGTACTGCGAATTCGAGTTGTCGCTGCGCTCGGCGGGGCCGTCCTTCTTCTTCGTCAGCTTGATCTTGTTCAGCACCTTGGGCTTTTCCTTGGAATCGCCCTCGAGGCTGACCGGCTTGGCCTTGCCGCCGCCCGAGGCCACCTCCTTCGCCGGCATCTTGTAGGCCACGTCGTTGACGAACGCCGTGGGCTCGCCGTAGTCGAAGGCGCCGTTGGGCTTGATGTTGTCGAGCAGGAACTGCCCGCACTGGGCGATCTTCTGCTGGTACTTCACGCGGTCCAGCGACTCGAGGCACATCGCGAGCAGCGCGACCTTGTAGGTTTTCTCGAGCGGGGCTTCGGAGCACTTGGCGACCAGCGCCTGGACGACCGGGTCGCTCGCGGGCGTGCCGCCTTCGAGGAAGGTCAGCAGTTTGAGCTCGTCGGAGTCGCCGACGTGATGCTTCGGGGAGTCCGAGGTTTTGAGGAAGATCAGCCCCTTCTCGATCGCCTTGTCGACGCCGGCCTGGTCGACGGCGACGTTGGGCTTGAAGCCCGGCGGCTTGTTCGGGTCCTGCTGCCCCGAGGACGGGGTGGAAATGCAGAGGACGGCGAGCAGCGACAACAGTGCCAGAAGATCCCGCTTCATGCAACCTCCCCAGTGTGGGCGCCCCATAATGCTACATAAAATGGAACAGCGCCGTTGCAGCAGGGCTGCAATAAATCAACCGGGTTCACCTATTGCAGCACGTGGACCTGAACCGAGGAAGGCTCGGCGGGCGAGCGGTAGACGCGCTGGGTGGCCTTCTGGAAGTCGGCGGCGGCGGCCTGGTAGATGTCGACGTACTTCTGCGGATTGCGGTCGACCAGGGGGAACCAGGAGCTCTGGACCTGCACCATGATGCGGTGTCCCTTCCTGAAGGTGTGCAGCACATCGGGCATCGGATAGTCGACCTTCTCGACCTTGCCGGGCTCGAACGGCTGCGGCTTCTCGTAGCTGGTCCGGAAGCGGCCGCGCATGCATTCCCCGCGGAGCAGCTGCTGGAAGCCGCCCATCCGCAGGCCGGGCAGCGCCGGCGTCGGATCCGGAGCGTCGTCCGGATACACGTCGATCAACTTGACCACCCAGTCCGAGTCGGTACCCGTCGTGGAGACGCGCAGGCGGGGGACGACCGTGCCGGCGACCGTCACGTCCTGCTCCAGCGGCGGCGTCCGGTAGCTCAGGACGTCCGTCCGCGTCGAGGCGAAGCGCTGGTCGTCCACCATGTGCTCCCGGGTCATGCCCCCCGCCTGTCCGCTGATGAACGGGACGGGCTTGGCGGGATCGCTGACGTACTCGTCGAAGTCGCCCGACCCCGGCGGCTCGAAGGAGAGCTTCCCGCCAGGATGGAAATAGAGGGCCTTCTCCACGGCGTTCTTCGGCGGCCAGGCCTCGAATTTCCGCCACTCATTGGACCCGGTCTCGAACATATAGGCCTCGGGGAGCTTCGGATCGTCCTTGTCCTTCAGCCAGCTGCAGAAGAACGGAAACTCGATCTGCTCGCGGTAGAACACCGCTGTTTTCGAGCCGAAGCGGACGTTGCCCAGCGACTCGCCGTCGGAGCTCGACCAGCCGCCGTGGTACCACGGCCCCATGACGATGGTGTTCGTCGCGCCCGGGCTCTGCTTCTCGATGGCCTCGTAAACGTTCAGCGCGCCGAAGAGATCCTCCGCGTCGAACCAGCCGCCGACCGTCATCATCGCCGGCTTCATCCCCTTCAGATGCGGCCGGATGTTCCGCGCCTTCCACCAGTCGTCGTAGTTGGGATGCTGCCGCATCTCGTTCCAATACGGAACGTCGCCCTTGAAATACGTCGACTCCATTTCCGACAGCGTCCCCAGCTCCAGGAAGAACGAGTAGCCGTCCTGCGTCGCGGACTTCGGCTTCGTCGTCCCCTTCGTCCGCCCGAAGCTGTCGAAGAAGCGGAACGCGTGGGCGAGGTACAGCGCGCCGTTGTGGTGGAAATCGTCGCCGACGAACCAGTCGGACACCGGCGCCTGCGGCGAGGCGCACTTGAGCGCGGGATGGGCGTCGATCGACCCCGCCGCGGCATAGAAGCCCGGATACGAGATCCCCCAGAGGCCCGCGCGCCCGTTGTGGTTCGGAACGTTCCGGACCAGCCAGTCGATGGTGTCGTACGCGTCCGTGCTCTCGTCGGTCTCCGCAGGCCCGGCGTTGACCCTGCGCTGGGGCGTGACGTTGACGAACTCGCCTTCCGACTGGCCGCGCCCGCGCACGTCCTGGTAGACGAAGATGAAGCCTTCCTGGATGAACAGCGCCGACGGGCCAAGGTTCGTCCGGAACTTGTCCGCGCCATAGGGGGCCACCCCGTAAGGGGTCCGCGCGATGAGGATCGGCCAGGGATGGGACGTGTCCTTCGGCGCGTAGATCGACGTGAAGAGCTTCTTCCCGTCGCGCATGGGGATCGAGACTTCCTGCTTGGCATACTTCTTTGGAATGACGGCTGGATCCTGGGCCAGCAGGAGCGCGACCAGCACGATCATAGCTTCCCTTTCACCAGCACGATGGGATGCTTCAGCTCCCGGCGCAGGTCGTCCAGGAACGAGGGGCTCAGCGGCGGCCAGTTCCAGAAGCGGAACGCCAGCCCGCCGAACCCGTAGCGCGAATCGTAGTGCCAGGCCGCCACCGGCGACTCCTTCCCGCACGCGGGGCAATACAGGGTGGCGTCGTCGTCTCCGCCGTTCCAGGCCTGCAGCGCCGCCAGCCACTCGCCGTCCACGTCGTCGAGCATCACCCCGCACAGCGGACAGCGGGCCAGGGGCGCCTTGAATTCGCTCAGATCGTCCGCGTGCGTCATGCGGCCGATCAGCACCTGCAGGTGGGAGTGGACGGGCGGGATCGACTCATGCCGCGTCGCCGGAAACTCGATGATGGAGATGTCCAGCGCGCGCGGCCCGCGGTCGTAGCCGCCCTCCTCGCTGGGGCTGGCCTTGACGACCCCCTTCTCCGCGAGGTAGGAGACGACGTGGCGCGCCAGGTGGTCGGCCTCGTCCGGCCTCGCGCCGGTGTCGACGATCGTCTGGAAGTAGTCGGCCATGGAAGAGGGACCACACAGGGACAAAGACCACGGAGGTCACCAAGACGACCGGTTCGTATTCCTTACAGCTTTACGCTTGGAGATGCCGCAAGGAAAGAAAAACCGGCCTTCCCCGTTCACGACCCGTCGTCTTCCCTCCCCCAGAGGAGGTCCTCTTCGGGGCCTCCGGGGTCTTCGTGTGGGTGTCCGTCTTAAAAAGAAAAACCGGGCGTGCGGCCTGCCGCGACGCCCGGCTTGTCCTGTCTGGGAGTAGCTTAGTTGTTGGCCTTCTTCTTCTTGGCCGCGAACTCCTCGTCCATCTTCTTCTTCTGGTCGTCGTCCTTGCAGATTTCCTTCAGCTTGTTGATGCCTTCCGTGCGGATCGTGCGGACCTCGCCGTAGGCCGCCTTCTTGTCCGCCGCGTCCTTGGCCTTGTCGGCCGCTTCCTTCACCTTCGGCGTGTACTCGTCGATGATGGGCTGCGCCTTCTTGAGCTGCTCCTCGTCGAAGCCGATCTTGGTCTTCAGGTCGTCGGCCGTGGGAAAGGACGCGCCCTTGCCCTGGGCCTGAGCCACTCCCGCCGCCAGGAACACCACCGCGACCGCCGTCAGAATATGCCGCATGGCCAATCTCCCAAAAAAATCATCCAACCCCGGGGTACTTCCCCCAGACGTCAGGTGTGATACGACGGCCCCGGCATTATTCCGAAAATTCCGAGCGGGTCGTGTCCATGGACCATGGGCCGCCGGCCGATATTCCCATTTGCGATTCCTCTCTTTGGGGCGTAAGATCGACATGCCCCCTCCGGGGGCGACCCATGGCCCAAGACAAATTCAACCTCAAGAAGGTCCTGGCCGACAACTCCCAGGTCAGCGACCTGGCCAATCTCGCCAGCAGCGGGGTCAAGAGGGTCAAGGTCCTGGACGAGAATGCCCTCCAGGAAATGATCCAGCAGGCCATCGACGAAGTCATCTCCTCGTCCACCGCCGAGGAGCGCTCGCGCATCCTGGCCGACTCGCGCAAGCAGCTGACGAAGCTGATGAACGAGCGCGACGAGTTCGCCTCGCGGGCCCAGATGCAGGAGGCGGACCGCAACGACCTGATCGCCGAGATCGAGAAGCTCCAGGAGGAGGTCAAGATCCGTCGCAAGGTCGACGAGAACCAGTCCGCCGCCGACCAGCGCATTGCCGAGCTCGAGGCGGACAACGTCTACGTCCGCGGCGAGCACGACAAGATGGTCGAGACGCTCGACCAGTGCCAGACCGAGATCAAGGAGCTCAAGGCCGAGATCGCCCGGCTGGAGGCGGAGATCGAGCGCCTCATGGGCCTGCTCCAGGAGAAGGACGCCCTGCGCCGGCAGTTCGACGAGGCCGAGGCCGAGCTTGCGGCGCTCCGCGACAGCTCCTTGCAGGGCGACACGCTGGCGTCGGAGCTGAACAAGTCGAACGAAGAGAACGCGGACCTGCGCCAGCAGCTCGAGGACATGCGTTCCGCGGGCTCGACCGCCGCCTCGGGTCTGCGCCACGAACTGGCCACGGTCCGCGAGGACTACGAGCGGCGTCTCGCCGAATCCCAGGCAGCGCTCGAGGCGGCCCAGGCCGCGATGCCGCCCCCGGGCCCGGACCCCTACGTCGTCCTCCCGTCCCCCGAGGTGCTCGAGGAGGTGCTGCCGCCCCCGAAGCCCCCGCCTCCGCCGATCACCAAACCTGGCAAGGGCCTCGACGTCGGGACCGTCAACCTGGTCGCCGCCTGCCAGAACCCGGAGAACGAGATCGAACTGCGCACCCAGCGCAACGTCTTCCTCGACGTCGAGATCACGCCGTATACGAAGGCGATGCTGACCAAGCTGAACGTCGGCTACGTCATCCAGGGCAAGCGCCTCTATATCCTCGGCGAGCCCGCCTTCAAGCTCGCCAACGTGCTGAACCGCCGCACGCGGCGCCCCATGAAGGACGGCCTGATCTCGCCGAAGGAGCAGGACGCCCTCCCCATCATGAAGCTGCTCATCGGCTCCATCCTCGAGGATCCCCGCATCCCCCAGGAGGTCTGCTTCTATTCCGTGCCCGGCGACCCCGTCGACTCCGACCTCTCCGTCGCCTACCACCGCGACCTCTTCGACGCCGTCCTGAAGGCGCTCGGCTACAAGCCCTCCCATATCCTCGAAGGCCACGCGGTCACGTTCGCGGAGCTGGGCGAAGAGGACTTCACCGGCATCGGCGTCTCCTGCGGCGGCGGCATGTTCAACATCTGCGTCGCCTACAAGTCGATGCCGGCGCTCTCCTTCTCGACGGCGCGCAGCGGCGACTGGGTGGACATGAACGTGGCCCAGGCGCTGGGCATCAAGCCCGAGAAAGCCGCGCAGTTGAAGGAACAGGGCGTCGACCTGATGGCGCCGAAGAACCGCGAAGAGGACGCGATCTCGATCTACTACCGCAACCTGATCCAGTACAACGTCACCAGCATCGCCGATCGCTTCCGTTCGGCGGACAACATGCCGTCCTTCAAAGATCCGATCTCGATCGTCTTCTCCGGCGGCACGTCGATGGCGGGCAACTTCATCGAGCTCGTGAAGGACGTGTTCAAGAAGATCGAGTTCCCCATCCCGGTGAAGGACATCCGCCTGGCGAAGGATGCCCTGAATGCGACGGCAAAGGGGGCTCTGGTGGCGGCCCAGCTCGAAATGGCTCACCTGGCCTCCCAGTAAGCCTGAAGCATCCGCCGAGGCAAGCCCAGCGACACGCCCGCATCCATTCAGGAAGAGGACAACTTCTCGACGGCCGGGGACTCCCTATAGAGGTGATTGCGTCGTCGAAGACGGTCTGGAGCGCCGGGCACTCGACCCTGTGGCTCCCCGCGTTTCTCGACCTCGTGGGAGACATCGACCTGATCGTCGACATCCGCCAGTACCCCTATTCCCGTCGATATCCGCACTTCAACGGCTCCGAGCTGGCCAAAGAAAAGTCGTACGGGTGGATCCAGGATCTGGGCGGCCGGCGTCACGTTGCGGGCGAGCGGCATCCGGCGTGGCGGGTGGCCGCGTTCCGGTCCTACGCGGGATATATGGAGACGGAGCCGTTCCAACGGGGGCTTTCGCAGCTGGAACAGATCGCCTCGGATCAGCGGACGGCATTCTTCTGCGCGGAGGCCCTGTGGTGGCGCTGTCATCGCCGGCTGGTGAGCGACGCCCTCGTGGTACGCGGGTGGACCGTCCTGCACCTGCCGAAGGGGGAGCCGCATCGGCTGAGTCCGATGGCGCGCGTCGAGGGGGATGGGACGCTGGTCTACGACGTCGCCGTCAGCTCAGCATCATCACCTTCATCTGGCCGCCCGGGTAGAAGACGGCGAACCAGGTGAAGGCGGTCGCGTCGATATAGAGACGATCGGTTTTCGCGCCGAAGGCCCCGAGGACCATGTCGGCCGTCCTGAGGAAGACTTCGCCGGTGCCCTCGAAGCCGAAAGAGGTATCCCAGAGCATCACTTTGCCCTTCGGATCGATGATCGCTTCCATCGTCCGCTTGAACCCGGGGAGGCCGATCGAGCCGGTCCAGCCTTCGAGCGCGGTCTGGCCGTTGACCTTGCCTTTCATGAGCGCGTCGCCCATGCCGATCGGGCCGTCGGGCATGCCGCCCATGGCGCGGTCGAAGAACTCCTTCAGCAGCTTCCGCGATTCCTTGTAGTAGATGAACCTCCAGGACTCGTACTCGGAGGCGAAGCCCGGGCGGACGCGGTCCGGGACCAGCGTCGTGATCGTGTTCGGCGGGATCGCCGGGACGCTCAGCTTGTAGATGGGGTCGTAGACGGCGGCCGTGGGCTTGAGCTGGGCGAGCAGCTCATTCTGGATCTCTTCCTTGGACGGACCGCGGGGGCCGATCGCGCCGGTGATGTGGACCGCGGTCCAGTCGGGGATCGCCTGTCGGAGCACATTCAAGGTGTCCGGCAGCTGGGCCTTGAAGAGGGCCGGCATGATCGGCACCGTCTTCACGGCGAGAGCAGGTGTCGAGATCTCCACCGACGAAGGATAACAGGTGATTCCGGGAGAGTAAAGGAAGCGACCGGAACTTAGACCAGCTCGCGCAGCGGCTTGTATTCTTCCTCGACCAGGTAGTGCGGGCGACCGGCAAGGTCGGTGACCGTCGCGGCGCCGACGTCGATCCCCAGCCGGTTGTAGAGCGTCGCGAAGACGTCCTGGAAGTGTACGGGACGCGAGTCGGGCTCGCCGCCGTCGCGCGTGGTCGACCCGATCACCTGGCCCGTGCGCAGGCCGCCGCCGGCCATCAGGGCGCAGGAGACGCGGGGCCAGTGGTCGCGGCCGCCGTCCTTGTTGATCTGCGGCGTCCGGCCGAACTCGCCCCAGGCGATCACCGTCACGTCCTTGTCGATGCCGCGGTCGTGCAGGTCCTGCACCAGCGCGCTCATCGCCTGGTCGAAGTCGGGCAGGTTCCGCTTCGCGTTCTCGAAGTTGCCGCCGTGCCAGTCCCAGAACGAGTAGCTGAAGGTCACGCAACGGACGCCGGCCTCGACGAGCCGCCGCGCGAGCAGGAACTGCGCGTTGATGCGCGGCGCCCCGTCGCCCTGGTGCACGGTCGTCCCCGTCCCGTAACGCTCGCGCAACGCGGGGTCCTCCTTGGACAGGTCGAGCGCCGTCGCGAGCCTGCTCGACGTCAGCACGCCGAAGGCCTGCTGCGTGAAGGCGTCGACGCCGTCCATGACGCGGGCCGCATCGGCCTCGCGGCGGAAGGAGTCGAGGCTCGCCAGCAGGTGCTTGCGGTCCTCGAGCCGCTCCAGCGAGACGCCGTTGAGCGTGAGGTCGTTGCGGCCCTCGTCCTCGGGCTTGAACGGCGCGTGGGCGGGTCCCAGGAAGCCCGGCGTGCCGTTATTGTAGGGGCGGTGCTGCATATGGGGCGACAGCGCCATGAACGGCGGCACCGCGGATTGCGTCGGGCCCTGCACGTGCGAGACGACGGCGCCCAGCTCGGGCCAGCCGCCGCGCGGGAGGTTTTCGTTGAGGCGGCCGGTGAGACACTGGAACGACTCGTGCCGGTCCTTTGCGCCGACGATCGAGCGGATCGGCACCAGCTTGTCCATCATGCCCGCGAGACGCGGCAGCAGCTCGCAGACCTGGATGCCGTCGACGTTGGTCTTGATCGGCCGGAACTTCCCGCGGACCTCCGCGGGCGCGTCCATCTTGAGGTCGAACATATCCTGGTGCGGCGGACCGCCGGGCAGGTAGACCATGATGACGGCCTTGTGGCCGAGTCCGCCGCTGCGGACCTTCGACGGCGACTGCTGCTGGGCCGCGAGGATCTGCGGAAGGGCGAGGCTGCCCAGGCCGAGGCTGCCGATGCGCATGAAGGCGCGGCGGGAGATGCCGTCGCAGTAGCGCGCCCCCGAGCCTTCCAGTCGCAGCATCCGGGTATCTTACGCCTCCCGGAAGGTGAAAGGGGCCTGAAGGGCGCTTCCACACCCTCCAGGCCCCGGAACGTTCGAAGGCCGACGCGGCCTTCGAGGGTGGGTCCGGTCTATCGCGGGCCGATCACGCCCAGGCTGAACAGAGCGCCCCCGGCGATCCAGAGCAGGATCGACATCCCCCCCCACGCGAGCCGGCATCGGAACTCCAGGGGGTTGTCGACCCGACGAAGCACGCCCCGCGGAGTCCGCAGGAGTCCATGCTCCCGGCACCGCGCCATCGACAGCAGGCCCCCGAGTCCCACGGCCAGGGTCCCCAGGGCGACGAGCCCTCTCCAGCCCATCAGCATCGACAGCCCGCAAAGGCCCAGTCCGCCGACTCCCAGCATCAGGATCCACCGTTCTCTTCGACGCATCGTGCCCTCCTTCCCTGCCCGGGAGGGGATGAAGGACGCCCGTTGCGGACGCCTTCATCCCCCGTTGTGTCGCTAGGCCGCCTTCGAGGGCGGGTCCTGGCTGTCCAGGGACAGGCCGGACTTCTCCGCCACCAGCAGGCTGAGCAGGGTCCCCATCAGGCTCGACCCCGACTTGCCGTCGGCGCCGCCCGTGATGAGGAGCCGCTCGGGCACCAGGGGCTGCTTGCTCTCGCTGAGCCGCTGGGCCACCAGGGCCAGGGCATAGAGCCTCGGATCGCCGTACGCCGCGATCTTCCGCTCCTGCACCCGCGCCTCCGCCTCGCCTTCGAGCGACAGACGCCGGCTCTCGCCTTCGCCGACCAGCACCCTCGTGCGCCCCTCCGATTCCGCGAGGAGCACCTTCTTCTTGCTGTCGCCTTCGGCCGTGACGACGGATTCCTCCGCCTGCTTCCGAGCCAGGGCAAGCTTCGCATCGCCCCGGTTTCCGGAGATCTCCACCTCCACCTTCGAGTTCGTCAACTCCGTCTGCTTCTCCGCCAGCGCCTGGGCGGTCTTCAGCGTGAGCAGCTTGTCCGCGGCCAGCCGCTGCTGCTCGTAGGTCTCCACCTGCTCGCGCGCCAGCTGCCGCATCCGCAGCTGCTCCAGCAGCGTTTCGATCGCCCCGCCGGCCCCCGCCGTGTCGGGCTTCCCGATCAGCACGTCCACGAGCTCGATGTCGAACTCCGCGAACCGGAAGCGCAGCTCGCGCCTCGCCTCCTGCTGGATCTGGTCCCGGTCGTGCAGGAGCTGCAGCATCGTCTTCTTGTGGGCGATGTCCCGGAAGTACGCGCTCAGCATCGGATCGAGCGTCTGCGTGATCAGCTTCTTCACGTCGCCGAACCGCTGCACCACCTTGGGCGCCTTCTGATAGTCGATGTGGACCACCACCGACAGCGGGAGCACCGGCTCGTACGCGTCGGCCGTCACCAGGTCGATCGACTTCAGCGTCTCGTCATAGCGGTGGCTCTCCGTGCGCCCCGTGATCCAGTGCAGGACGAAGTTCGTCGTGGGCACCAGATACACGCAGCCGGCGTACGTGTTGAAGGGGTACTTGCCGGGGCCCAGCGTTTCAGCGAGGACTCCTCGTTCACCCTCGACCACCTGCTCGCCATGACGGAACCCCTTGCCCGTCAGGTCTTCTCCTTTCTGCCCGAAGTAGCTCACCACGACTCCCACGGAGCCGATCGGAACCACCGTCTTGGGCACGATCTCCACGGACGCGAACCACCGGTTCAGGAAGTACGTCCCGTCCGTCAGGGGCACGTACTGCCGGCCTCGACGGCCGCCGGCCTTCAGGAACGTCTCCACGTCCTGGTAGTTGCTGTGGTACGACGGCCCTTCCGGGTCCGTCCCCACCGGCGGGGCGATGATCTCGCCCGGCCCCAGCGCGGGTCCGTCGTGGACGGTGACGATCGCGATCGAGTCGTCCGACTCCGACGCGTCCTCGCGGTTCCGGCTGTGGCTCCGGTCGATCACGACCGGGCTGAACCCCTTGATGTCCTGCAGCTCCTTCTGCCACTTCTTGAAGGTCTCGGTCTGCTGACGGTCGCCCAGCTCGAGGCTGTACACCGTGTCCTCGGTGATCACCACGAAAAGCGCCACGTTGATCGCGTAGACGCCTTCGCGGAGGATCGCCCGCTGGCGGCCCCGCTGCCCCACCACGCCCTTGCCCGGCGCCAGGAACGCCCGCGCGTTCTGGAAGTGGTTGCAGTCGATCACCCGGCCCAGCGTCTGCTCCGGCGGCAGCGCCTGGCCGTCCCGGGCGAAGACATAGCCGATCTTGCCCTGCGGGACCGACGTCAGCCGGGACTTGTGCACACGGAACTGCCACGGCCAGTACCCGAAGTGCACGCCGCCGCGGAGGATCTCCGACTGCAGGCCCGCCTCTCCGGCGAGCGCGATCAGCCGTCCCTCCGGAAGCGACCCGCGGCCGGACCACAACTTCTCCACGATCCCGACCCGGTTGTTGGGGATGACCCGCATTCCCAGCAGCGCCGGCACCAGGAGCAGGACCGCCACGACCGCCATGGCGCCCAGAACCCATCCGAAGCTCAACATAAGCCCCTCCTTTCGTCGGGGCCCTTCATCGCAAGGGGCATGCCACGGCGCGGCGTGCAACCCCCTGGAAGCCAGGCCGTTGCCCGGGGACCCGACCCGGGATATGGTGTTTTTCACCAAGGTTGGTTTTTTCTGTCAGATGAGGTATCCTGCTACCATGCTCCAGTCGATCCTCATCTTCGATCCGGGGGGACGCGATCTCGAGCCGTTGCGTGAAGCGTTCCAGGTCGAGGTCCGCCCCGAGGACGAAGTCCACCTGGTCCGGACGACGAAGGACCTGCTCCGCCGCGCCGGCGACCGGTCCCGCGCGTCCATGGTCGTGCTGCCGGAGACCTCGCCCGCGGATCTGATCCGCCGCCTGCGCCGCGAGGACCCGGGGATTCCGGTCATCCTCGCGGCCGACAAGGGCAGCGTCGAGCGGGCGGCCCGCGCGATCGCCCTCGGCGCCAGCGAGTTCCTCGTCACCGGCGAACGCCTCCGCGAGCGCATCGCCACGCTGCTGGGCAAGCTGCGCGGGCTGACCGAGGCCCTCGACCGGAACCGCCGGCTCGACGAGCAGAACGCGCGGCTGCGCGAGGCGATCCAGGCGCGCTTCCAGATCATCGGCGAGTCGCCGCAGATCCAGGCGATGATCGACCGCCTTCAGCGCGTCGCCCCCGTCCCCCGGCCGCTTCTGGTCACGGGAGAGCGGGGCACCGGCAAGGAGCTGGTCGCGCGCGCGATCCATTTCTCCTCCGGACCTGCGACGCGGCCCATCGTCTCGGTCAACTGCGCCGCCTTCAACGACGCCCTGCTCGAGAGCGAGCTCTTCGGCCACGAGAAGGGCGCGTTCACCGGCGCCGACCAGCCGCGCCAGGGCAAGTTCGAACAGGCCGACGGCGGCACGCTCTTCCTCGACGAGATCGGCCACATGTCGCCCGTCTTCCAGAAAAAGATCCTGCGCGTCGTGGAGTACGGCACCTACACCCGCGTGGGCGGCACGAAGGAGCTCCGCAGCAGCGCCCGCGTCGTCGCCGCGACCAACGTCGACCTCCGCGAGCGGATCCGCAGCGGGGAGTTCCTCTCCGACCTCTACGACCGCCTGGCGTTCGAGATCGTCCGCGTCCCGCCGCTCCGCGAGCGCGAGGGCGACGTCGACGTCCTCGCCCGCCACTTCCTCAACCAGTTCGCGCTGGAGATCCCGGCTTTCCGCGACCGGCGCCTCTCCGCGGAGGTGCTCCGACGCCTCAATCGCTACCGCTTCCCGGGCAACGTGCGCGAGCTCAAGAACATCATCGAGCGCGCGGCCTGCCGGGATACGGGGAGCGAAATCTCGCTGGACGACCTTGGCCTGCTGCTCGACGACGAGCCGGCGTCGAAGCGCGGCAGCCTCCACGACAAGGTGGACTCCTACCGCCGGCGCCTGATCGCCGACGCGCTCAAGGACGCGGGGGGAAACCAGGTCCGCGCCGCCCGGGCGCTCGGCCTCACGTACCACCAGTTCCGCTACTACCACCGGAAGAGGCGCCAGGGAACGTAGGAGTAGCATGATCCTGCTGCTGCTCGCCGTCCTGCTCGCCCAGGCCGCTCCCGCCGATGGCAACCCGGGGCATCTCAAGATGGCCCTGGTGAATCTCAAGTCCGTCACCAGCGACGGCACGGATCCCGCCGCCAACGCGGCCGCGATCCAGGCGAACCTGAAACGGCACGCCGACTTCATCGACCGCCTCGCGTCGGACGGCGTCGAGTTCGTCGGTTTCCCCGAGCTGTCGGTGAACGGCTACCACTTCAGCAAGACGATGACCTGGCTCAGGCTCGACGGGCCCGAAGTGCAGGCGCTGCAGAAGAAGGCCGTGGACAAGCGCGTCTATGTCAGCGCCGGGATCGCCGAGATCGACGCGGACGGCAAGACGTGGAACACGCAGATCGTGATCGACCCCGGGGGCAAGCTGCTCGGCAGCCACCATAAGGTCTATCTGACCAAGGAGAACGGCTTCACCGAGAAGGGCACCGACCACAACGTCTTCGAGGTGAAAGGCGTGAAGCTGGGGATTTCGACGTGCGCGGACGGGTCGGACCGGAAGAACCTCGACGCGCTCGTCGGGAACGGCGCGAAGATCATCTACGGACCGCACGCGAACACGACGGGCGGGACGACGGCGGGATGGTACAAGTTCCGCGCCGCCTGGGGTGGGCCCGAGGGGTGGATCGCGCAGCTCAAGGTGACGGCCGCCCTGCACAACCACGCCGGTCTCTACAATCCGGACTATGGCGCGCCGGCCGGCGCCGACGCGAACACGGGCTGGGCAAGCGGCTCCTGGTTCATCGGCCCCGACGGCGCCACGCTTTCGCAGATGCCGCCGTCGACCCAGAAATCGGACAGCAAGGAGTACGTCCTTATCCAGAACATCCTCTTGGGCCGCCCCTGACATAGTTCACCATTTTCCGGATATACTGAGGCGGGATTCAAGGGCCGGGGACGAGAATAGATGGGTCAGGCGATCTCTTATTGCTTCCGCTGTTCCACACAACTGCGGGACGTGCAATTCGAGCAAGGCAAGGCTTACCGCCTGGACAGCTGGGTCGTCTGCGCCGCTTGCGCCCCCGAGGCCGTCAGGTCGTTGCCGCCGGAAAGCGTTCAAAAGCTTCTGGACGCCATCGCGGGCAAGAAGCCTGCGAGCAGCCGCAAGACCGGCTATGCGCTTCCGTCGGTCAAGGAGCCGATCCGCGAGTCCAGCCGCCTGATGCCGCTCACAAGCTCGTCCAGCCGGGGCATTCCGGCCACGGGATCGTCGACCGTCACCAAGACCCTGCCTGCGACGCCCCGCAATTCCTGGCTCCTCGTCGCGATCGTCGGCGGCGCCCTGGTCGTCGTCCTCCTCGCCGTCCTGATGAGCCGCCGCGCGCCGCCGGAGGTCCGCGTCGAGGAGACTGCGAAGCCCCCCCAGCCGCCCCTCGTGGCGAGGCCGACGC
>Ga0137409_10004306_pt1 | contig 14967 bp, 16 predicted proteins | sample CZODoug1_16funga_FD_122059 | JGI IMG/M metagenome (GOLD analysis project Ga0137409, IMG submission 122059) | Vadose zone soil fungal communities from Angelo Coast Range Reserve, California, USA - CZODoug1_16fungal (Hybrid Assembly) | ecosystem: Environmental > Terrestrial > Soil > Vadose zone... | reverse complement strand
CTCGCCAGGGTTCCCGCCGGCAAGCGATCGAATGGCATTGCGGTTCATCCGGACGGCAGGCGCGTCTACATCTCCAACGGCGGCGAAGGATCGGTCTCGGTCCTCGATACCGCTAGCAACACCATCATCGCCACGATTCCGGTCGGTCAGCGGCCGTGGAACATGGCGCTCACGCCGGACGGCCGCAAGCTCTACGTCGCGAATGGTCGCTCTAATTCAGTCTCCATCATCGATACGCGGACCAACGCGAAGCTGCGCGACGTGACGGTGGGCGCACTGCCCTGGGGCGTGGTGATTCAGTGACCGTACAGGCTCTCGGCCGACACGACGTATGCCCAGAGCGCTTCGATTTCCTCCGGCTTCAGTGAGTTGCGCCAGCCCGGCATCTGGTTCTTGCCGCGAATCACCGAGCTGACGAAGCGCTCGCGCTGGTCATGCGGGAACTTGCGCAGGTCGAAGGCGCCCTGCGGGTCGAGCATGCGCGCGCCGTGGCAAGGCGAGCAGTTGCGCGCGTAGATGCTAGCGCCGAGGCTGATCTGTTCCGGGGTAAACCCCTTTCGCTCCTGAGCCGCAGCCACTGCGCAGGCGAGCGCGGCCGCCGCGGCAGCCAGGCGATGCATCAGTCAGGCAGCAGCGCGAAGGTCCAGACCGAGCCGCCTTGCGGCACTTTGTCCTTGAGCCGCTCGCGATTGATGTTCCAGTACAGCCCGCCGATCCCCGAGAGCACGGTGACGTACTGCCGGTCCTTGTACGTGTAGGTCACCGGCATGGCGTTGATCCCCGAGCCGGTCTGGAATTGCCACAGCTGCTTGCCGGTCGCCGCATCGAGGGCGATGAATTCGCCGGTCTCCTTGCCGGTAAAGAGAAGCTCGCCGCTCGCGAGCATCGCGGACCAGATCTGGAAGTCCATGAGCGGCACGCGCCATTTCTTCTCCGCCGTGAGTGGATCGATCGCCTCGATATGCCCGATCGGCTGATCGGCGGCGCGCGGCAGCGGCAGGTTTTCGATGAACATGTAGCGCTGCCCGACCACGTACGCCTGGGTCTCAAGAAGCTTGTACATGCGCCCTTCGTGGAAGGTGTTTGCGTAGAGCAGGCCGGTGCGCGGGTTGTAGGCGGCGTGCTGCCAGTTCTTGGCGCCGCGGGTCGACGGCCAGTGCTCGGTGGCCTTCATGTCGCGAATGCTCTTCGCGATCTCGGTCTCGACCGGCCGCCCGGTCTTCATGTCGACATGGCTCGCCCAGTTGACCTTCTCGTAGGCCTTCGCCGAGATCAGCTCGCCATTCGCGCGGTCGAGCACGTAGAGGAAGCCGTTGCGGTTGAGCTGCATCACCACCTTGCGGCTGCGTCCCTGGACCTTGATGTCGGCGACGATCAGCTCCCAGCAAGCGTCGTAGTCGTAGGCGTCGTTCGGCGTGAACTGGTAGTGCCAGGCGATCTCGCCGGTCTTCGGCCGGATCGCCAGCACGCTCGAGGTGTACAGGCTGTCGAGCGCTTCGCGGGGACGCGGATCGTACGGCTCGGCGTTGCCGACGCCCCAGTAGACGAGATCGAGCTGCGGATCGTAGGCGCCGGATCGCCACGTCGGGCCGCCGCCGACTTTCCACGCGTCGCTGTTTTTCGGCCACGTCTCCGATCCGGGCTCGCCAGGCGCGGGAATCGTGTACCGCGTCCACAGCTTCTGTCCGGTCTCCGGATCCCAGCCAATTAGAAACCCGCGCGTCGTCGACTCGCCGCCGGCCATCCCGGAGATCAGCACGCCGTTGGCGACGATGGGCGCGCTCGTCGCGTAATAACCTTCCTTGGCCTCGGCAAACTTCTGGTTCCAGATTTCCTTTCCCGTCTTCATGTCGAGCGCGAGCAGGTGGTTGTCGTTCGTCACGCGGAAAAGTCTGCCGTTATAGATCGTCGCCGCGCCTCTGGTGATCGCCGCACGCTGCACTCCCGGCTGGATTTGTACGGGCGTGCGCCAGATCTGTCTCCCGGTTTCAACGTCGATGGCAAAGGTCCATTTGCCGTTGATCACATACATGACGCCGTTGTAAATCGTCGGCGCCGCGAGCTCACCCATGTCATTCATCAGGCTCGTGCTCCAGATGGGCACCAAGCGCTTGACAGTGGATGCATTGATTTGCTTGAGCGGGCTGTAGCTCTTTCGGTCGTAGCCCATGCTCTGGGTGGTGACGTTTTCCGGGTTCTTGCCGTCGTTGACGAGTTCGTCCGTCGACTGCGCCACCGCGGGCCCTGGCCAGCAACCCAGCAGCGCCGCGAGCAGCCACATGTTCTTCATGAGCATTCCTCCAGCCGCCTGATCGTCGGACTGTTTGGCCGCCAGTATAGACACTCTGCCTGTGGTCCCACGAGGCTTTCTTCTGCTGATTCGTCCGCGAGTTTCCGCTTGCCGGCGTCTTGGCATCTGTCAGATAGTGTGACTGCCCGCCGCACGGTGAAGGGGAGCTGGACGCGGGGCGATTGACGATCGCTTTGCCAGGAGGTCAGCATGGACAGGTTTTCTCCCGGACGTCGTGACTTTCTGAAGAAGGTGACTGCACTAGGCGCGGTCGGCCTACCCGTTGTTGTCCCCGCCCTGGGGCCTCGTCCCGGTCATCGGGCTGAGGCGGCCGCCAGATCCAACCTGAGGACGGCATACGATCCCGCGGGTAAGTTCGAGATCAAAGTGAGCGAGGTCGAGTTCCGGCGGACGAAGGCCGGTCGGACCCTCATGGCCCGTATCTATCAACCGAATGGTGCGGGCCCGTTCCCCACCATGCTCGATCTGCACGGCGGCGCGTGGAACAGCAAAGACCGCCACGCGGAGGAACCGATGGACCGCGCTCTGGCGGCCAGCGGCGTGCTGGTGGTCGCCATCGACATGACGCTGGCGCCGGAAGCGCCGTACCCGGCTTGCGTTCAGGACGCAAACTACGGCGTGCGCTGGCTCAAATTGAAAGCCGCCTCGTGGAACGGCGACCCGTCGAAGATCGGCCTGTATGGCAGCTCGAGCGGCGGCCACGTCGCCGAACTCCTCGGCATGCGCCCGCGCGATGCGCGCTACAACGCGATTCCGCTGGCTGCGGCGAACATCGATGCGACGGTGGCCTACATTGCGACGCGCTCGCCGATCAGCAACACGTACGCGCGCTTTCAAAACGCGGAGGAGAAGAAGCGCGACGGCATGGTCAAGAACAACAAGACCTTCTTCAATCCCTGGGAAACGATCTTCGAATCCAACCCGCAGCAGATACTCGAGCGCCACGAACAGGTGACGCTGGTGCCGCTGCTGATCATGCAGGGCGCGCTGGACGACAACGTGCTGCCCGCAGTGCAGGAGAAATTCGCCGCGACGTACAAGGCGGCCGGCGGCAATTGCGAGTTCCACGTGTTCGAAGGCAGCGAGCACGAGTGGGTCGCCAAGGAGGGGCCGCAGACCGACCGCGCGCGCGAGATGGTCAAGAAGTTCATCGCGCGACAGTTGAACACCTAGTTCGTTCGCCCCACCCGATCGCGTTACGCGAACGGTTCCGGCGTGTTGAGCGCGAGTGGATCGCCGGATACTGTCGAAGCTTCATCAAGAGCACCGCCGTGTTTGCGCCGGTTCTCTGTTTTCGAGACAAGGACGGCAAGAGATACAATCCGGCTGCGGCGTGGCAAGACCGGGCCTCGGTGAATCCGGCCGTTCGGAACGGTGAGCCCTGCATCAGGGAATCCGCATCACGGTATACGACGTGCTGGAATATCTCGCCCGCCGCGCCGCCTTCCTTTGGCAGATGGGCTGGACTTGCCCGAGGTGCAAGCATGGAGGGTGCGGGTGTTGAAGCGCGTGATGGTGCTGGTGGGGCTGACCTCCGCGTATTTCGTCACGGCAACCCTCGGGCTGCGTCTGGCGTATGTGAACCCGAGCGCCACCGCCGTGTGGCCCGGAACCGGGATCGCGCTGGCGGCGTTTCTAATCCTGGGCTACGACGTGTGGCCTGCGATTCTCATCGGTGCATTCCTGGTCAACGTCACGACCGCCGGCACGTTCGCTACTTCGGTCGAAATCGCGCTGGGGAACACGCTCGAGGGTCTCCTCGGCGCCTATCTCGTGAATCGCTTCGCCAACGGCCGGAATGCGATAGATCGCGTGCAGGACATTTTCAAGTTTGCGCTGCTCGCGGCAGGGCTGGCCTCGACCGTGAGTTCCACGATCGGGACTACCGCGCTCGCTCTGGCCGGGTTCGTTTCGTGGCCGCAGTACGGGAAGGTATGGGTGACCTGGTGGCTGGGTGATGCTACGGGCGCGGTCGTTCTGGCGCCGGCGCTGTTGCTCTGGCGCAACACGCCACTCCCGCGATGGAACGCCGTTCGCTGGGCTGAAGCGCTCGCCATGTTCACCGGTACCATCATCGTTGCGCTCGCCGTCTTCGCCGGTCTCAAAGCCGTCAGCGAGACCCACTACCCGCTGCACTTCTTCCTGACGCCGTTTTTCGTCTGGGCCGCGCTTCGGTTTGGCGGCCGCGAGGCGGCCACCGCGATCCTTCTGGCGTCCGCCGTCGCGTGGGGCACGCTCCGCGGGTCCGCGCCGTTCGCGAGGGGGACCTGGGACGAATCGCTCCTGCTGCTTCAGGCGTTCATGGGCATCACCTCGATCATGATCCTCTCGCTGGCGGCCGAGGCCGGGGAGCGGCAGCAGGTGGAAGGCCGCCTGCGTCACCTGGCGATGAGCGATCCGCTCACCGGTCTCGGCAACTATCGCGACCTGGTTTCGGCTATCGACACCGAGATCGCCCGCGCCCAGCGAACGGAGCGCTCCTTCTCCATCCTGTTCATGGATCTGGATGGCCTGAAGGTGATCAACGATCGCTACGGCCACCTGGTCGGAAGCCGAGCGTTGAGGCGGGTTGCCGAAGCGCTGCGCTTCTTGAGCCGGGCCATGGATAAGGCGGCACGGTTCGGGGGCGACGAGTTCGCCCTGGTGCTTCCGGAGACCTCGGAGATCGTCGCGCGCCAGGTCGCCGGGCGGGTCTGCGAACGCCTGGTGAACGACGAGGAGCTGCCGCCGATCACGGTCAGCGTGGGTGTCGCGGAGTATCCCCGAGACGGAAACACTGCCGAGTCTCTCATCGGCGCGGCTGACCGCCTGCTCTATGATGTGAAAGGTCGTTCCGCCGGAGGCGTTCCCGTTCGCTATTAAGCGAACGGCGAACGGCGGTGATCGCGCTCTCGGACCGTGATCGACGTCGAGGCGAAGGTGAGTGGCGGCGACTGTACACGCCGACGCGCTCCAGACGTGGACTTGCCCGCTTGATGGTCGAAGACGTTTGCACGTCTTCTGTTCGAAGGACCTCCCGTTCGCGTCCAGTAAGCCGCTTACGTTCCTGCCTGCAAAAAACGCTTGCGCATCTTTACCGACAACCACGCTCGACGTCTTACTGCCCGAGGACGTTCGTGCTCTTCTTCCCGGGAATTCGCCTGCATCTCGTGCCGGCGACATCGCAACGCATCTCCTTTCGAAGACGCACTACGCATCGCTGACCGATCTGCATCGCATTCCCGGACCACCGAGGCTGACTTACCCGCGTCCGGCGCGCGCAGCGTGCGACAATGTAGGCAACAATCGCGTTTCGTCAAGCAAGGTCACGTCCCCTATTTTTGCAGCGCCATTGGCTCCGAGTTGGAACCACCATGTGGAACGTCGGATCGACCCAAGGCGCGGGCTTCAACCCTTGAGGAAATTTCCGATGACGGCATCCGTCTTTTCTCGCCACCAGCGTCGACGGCTTCATTGCAAGACCGAACGGCGATCTCGACTGGCTGCCGGCGGGCGGCGGCGAACCCCACGGCTACAACGAAAGCGAGTATGCCGTCTGACGAGCGTTGCCGCCGACGGCGGCTGCGCGCCGCCGCCGCCGAAAGGTTTCCATAGCAGGGCCGTCACCCCCGCGAGCGGATGCCACGTCGGCCTTCGCAATTCGCCACGTTGGAGGCGGGAGTTAGGCCGACCGGCTACCACTTTCGCGGTGGTGATGGGCTCGCGGTTCGGGCAGTCACCATAGTGGTGTTGATCGCACTCGGTGCGGCGCGTACTATCGGGCACCTTCAAGGGAGCCCAACATGAGGCGTACGTTTCTGGCGCTGGTACTTGGTGCGGCAGCCGCATGCGCGACCGCGGGCGATCCTACCGATCCGATGGGCCCTCAGAACGGCTATGGTGCCGCGGCAACCGTCGAAACGCAGCGAGGCACCGCCGCGTCACCGGCTGTGCTGCTCCTGCTGTTCGGCGGAGAGAACCACGATGTCTTTCTCGGATGCCTCACCTGTTCGGAGTACGACGCGGCCTCGGTGCGCAATCAGGTCGGCACTCACGGCAACGCGCACTCGGGGACGAGTATCCTGAACCAATTCGGCCAGTACGGAAACGCTTCCAGCGCACTCAGCCCGTGCAATCCCCACGCGTTGCACGCCCCGGTGATTGTCGACCGCGAAGGTCGCTACTACGGCGAGCTCACGGTGAACGATCACAACAACAGCCGAACCCGAATCGAGTTCTTACGCACCTGGGTCGGAGCGGTCTGTAGTCAGCCAGAGGCGTCTCTGAGAACACGGTGACGTCCAGGTCGCATCCAGGCCGCCGGCGCATGGCTGGAGTTGCGTCCCCGGGCGGGCGCCCTCCCGGACGATTGGCCCGCATGGCCAGCACGTGCCCCCAACGATTGCGCAGTGATGAAATCGCGACGAGGTGAGCGCCTTCACACTGAGTGCGTTTGCGCGTTACGTAGCGCGAAGCACTTCAGGCGAGCGTCCTTAATCGTGTAAGACGACGGTGAGAAGCGAGTTGTGGACCTTGAGCCCATCCTTGTATTCGATGAACCCCAGCCGCTTGAATTTGTTCATAAAGAAATTTACGCGGGATCGCGTCGTGCCGACGATTTCCGCCAGCGTCTCCTGCGAGATCGGCGGGACACTTTTTACCGGTTCGTCGTAGTTGCCGTAGCGCGTGAGCAGCAAGAGCGCCCGCGCCAGGCGTTTCTCGCTGGAGTTGAAGAGCTGGTCGACTAAGTCCTCCTGGATGCGGAGATTCCTGGTCAGCATGTGCGAGATGAAGCGATCGGACAGCGCATGCTGTTTGTGCAGCAGGCGAACCATCTGGTCCTTGTCTATAACGAGGATGCTGCTTCCCGTGATCGCGGTCGCACTTGCCATTCGGACTGGTTGACCCGCCAGACATCCTTCGCCAAAGAAGTCGCCGGGTCCCAGCATCGCCACGACGGCCTCTCGGCCCGTCTTCGAGAGCACCGAGAGCTTCACACCACCTTTCTGGATGTACAGGACGCTCTCACAGGGGTCGCCCTGGCTGAAGATGACGTCGGCTCTCCGATACTCCACAATCTTTCTTGCGATCCCCGATGAGTCGAGAAACGACTGGACATCGAACGTTGCCTTACGCGTAGATGCCATGGCCAGACCTCCCTCGAGAACATCTGGACTGGCGGACGGGCCCGTCGACGGCTTCGATTGACCGTAGACGACGCAGGCGGGTCGCATCGTGTGTGCGGTTAGAAATGCTAACGAGGTTGAATGTGGGCGCGCACCCGTCAGAGGGGGCGGTACATTCACGCTGACAGGGCTCAATTCCGGCGCACACGACGATCACACGATACACCCTGAGCGCGCTGAAAATGAGCACAATTGAAGGGGGTGCGATCCTGAGGGGTCTCGCCGTAAGACCACGGCGAATATGCCCTTTGGGTTGGGCTGTTTGCAGAAGGATGGTCGAGGCGCCGGTCGCGCCTGCCCATCGTCAAGCCGTCTCGGCCTCTAACGTTTCTTCCGCTCCTTCATCTGCTCGGCCCGCCGCAGCAACATCTCCGACCGTCGTTGGAGATCTTCCGCCCGCTTCACCATGCTGGCGGCGAGGTGTTTGAGCTCGATTGCGTTGCGAGCCAGAGCGGTACCGTTCTTCTCTAATTCGGCCGCCGACTTTCGAAGCGCCATGGGTCCCCAACTCTCTTTTTCAGACGGTTCCCGGGTGTGTTCGACGCTTCGACGCCGTTTGCGGTGAATAATCGGTTGCCGCGTCACACAGACCTCGGTGCGATGTGCCAGGTCAGGTCCCGTCTGCTGGCGATGACGGCCGAACGTCTCGCTCGCTCCTTGAGCCGCGTCCTTACGGCTCAGCAACGCGTGTACCACATATGGATGAGGTACGTCTAGCCGTCGCAGCCGCAAAGAGAGCGGCTTCGGGCGTGGTGCACTCTTATGGGAGGCCGGGGGAGGCTCGGATTTGTCCGCGCACGCAGATAATTGTCACCTTCGACGCGGACTTGACGTTCATTCGCGGCACTGGTCGTGCCCGGCTCTGCAGCTCCGCGGCGCCAATTCTCCCCCGATCGCCGGCGTCGGCTACGCTCGAGGTGTCTCTGCGCCTTTCTTTCATGTATCCTTGAACCGGAAGCCCCCCGGCGAGCGATGGAGATGCTCCGTGACACTACTTGCGGAACCCGAGGTTCTGATTCGCAGCGCCGTCGCGCTCGCGCGACGCTCTGCCTGGCATGCCAAGCAATCAGCCGACCTCGCGAACGAAGCAGAAGAGTTGCTGGCCGACGCCGCGAAACTGCAGCACGAACGCGGTTCATCGGCTGCAGCGCCCCGGCTCGAAGCGCACTCCAAGGTCGCGGTTCCTCATCCCCAGACGGACGCAGGAGCGACACCCCGACCCCAGCGGCGCCTGCCGCCGCTGCGTCTTCTCAGAATGGCGCGCACGGCGCTCCGACCGAACTAATCGTCAGGTGACGACAAGTTCGCGATGGAGAGCGTTTGCGACGGCACTGTCAAAGTGACGAGGACAAGGCCTGACTATCCGTCGATGTCGAAGAATTCGACGTCGGCTCGGCCGTGTGGCTTGCAATCAGTGAATCGTGGGGGTGAGCAGCCTGCGGGCGAGGGCAAGAAGATCTTCGGCCCCGAGCGGTTTGAAGTAAACGGGTATACGGAGGTCGGCAAGTTCATCTGAGAGACTGCTGTCCAAATCTGCGACCCCGGTGATGACGGCGACACGCGTGCGCGATAGGGCGTGACGCGCATACAGACGGTAGAGAAAGCCCAACCCGGTCACCTCCGGCATGCGGTAGTCGAGCAGGATCGCGTCCGGTTTCCAGGTGGACACCTCGCGCAAGGCGTCGGCCGCACTCGCGGCAGTCTGCACTGCGTAGCCTTCAAGACGTAAGACTTCCGCGAAGACGCGCCGAACAGCCTCATCGTCATCCACCACCAGAATGCGGCCGGGTGCTATGGCGATCTCGGGCTGACTCATGCCAATCTCCCAGGTCAGGCAGGCGGATTGAAGACCCCGATATCGGCCAAAAGCCATAAGGCTACCACGGTCCAACGAGGAGCGCAGTTGATTTAACACGATTCAATGAGCTGACGCAGGAGTCTCCGGGCATTCGCAGGTGTGATAGAGGTCCGGCTTGCTGTCAGCGGTCTGTACTCAGTGGAGAACCACGACTTCGATTACTGCACCGTCGAGGAGGTCGAGCATCGGCCGTGGCCGATGCCGGCTCGCCCGTGGATCATGACGCAGACCTGGCACGACCTGCTCTTCGCCCACTGGCCCGTCGACGAAGTCCGGCTCGCGTCGATGCTTCCCGGTGCGCTCCAGCTCGAGCTGTATGACGGGGAAGCATGGCTTGGAATCGTGCCGTTCCACATGACGAACGTCGCCCCGCGAGGCGTGCCATCGCTGCCCTGGGTCTCGGCATTTCCCGAGCTCAACGTGCGGACCTACGTCCGCGTCGATGAAAAACCTGGCGTATATTTCTTCAGCCTCGACGCCGGGAGCCCGCTCGCCGTCGCCGCTGCGCGCGCGCTGTTCCACCTGCCGTATTTCGGCGCGACGATGAACGTGGAACGTGGGGATGGGCGGATTCGCTATCGTAGTCGTCGTAACGGATCGGCGAGAGTACCCGCCGAGCTGGTCGTGTCGTACGCCCCGACCGGTTCGATGTTCAATGCAAAGGTCGGGACGCTCGAATATTTTCTCACCGAGCGGTACTGCCTCTACACACTCGACGCCGATTCGCACCCGCTGAGGCTCGACATTCATCATCGGCCGTGGCCACTGCAGCGCGCGGAAGCCGTATTTCAGGTGAACACGATGGCCGAGGCGGCGGGGCTGAGTCTCCCGGAGCGCGCTCCGCTGCTGCACTTCGCGAAGCGCCAGGATACGGTCGCGTGGCCGCTTCAGCGCGTCGGGCGGTGAGGGGTCGTCTGCCGGCGCACCTTCAGCACCCTTCTTCAACGAGGCGTTCGTCAGGCTCCACGCTTCCGGGCCTTCCTCATTCCTGAAAAGCGGGCGGCGCCGTGAATCCTCCGGCCATGTCTGACAACAGAGCGGCGAACTCGATCGAGGTTCCGTCTTCCCACATCGGCGCGATGATTTGGATGCCGGCAGGGAGACCTGCACGGGTGCGCCCGACTGGCGCCACGGTGGCCGGCAAGCCCGCCAGGGTCGCAAAAAAGATCCAGGACGCCATGTCACGAGCGTACGGCCGTTTCCCTTCGGGAGTGGCGACGACACGGTTGTCGATTGGCTCGCTGTGGTCGTGGGGAAATGCCGCCGTGAAAGCGGTTGGGGCAAGGAACACGTCATGGCTCTCGAAATACTTCTGCCATAGCGCGCGAAAGGCGAGCCGGCGCTGGGTTTCGTGCAGCCAGCGTGCGTGTGGCGCCACTGCCGCTGCGGCAACGACGTCGTCCGGGTTGTTCTCGAGGCGCTTGCGCGATCGCTCCCGTGCATCGTCGCTCATGTCGGCGGTCAGCAGCGCGAACAGGAGGTAGGAGAAGGTTTTCATCTGCGCACCAGGATCGACGCCCGGGGGCCATCCGCGCTCCATCCTCGCTCCTGCCTTGCTCAGCTCTGACAGCGTCTTCTCGTACAGCGTACCGATGTCGGACGCGACCGGGCCGAACGCGTCGTCCTGGACGTAGCCAATCCGAAAATCCTGCAGGCGTGTGTGACGAGGCGCGGGCATACGCCATGCCCATGCCTTCGCCTCGTCGCCCGTGGCGCCGCCGAGGACATCGAGCGTCAGGGCAAGGTCGCGCGCACTCCGGGCCAGCGGGCCGGCTACGGAGAGATCCATTGGATAGCCCGGGGAGCCGTCCCATGGGCCCGGCTGGAATCCCGCCAGGCTGACGAGCTCGAGGGAGGGCTTGTGGCCGTACACGCCACAGAAGTGCGCGGGAATCCGGATCGAGCCGCTGAGGTCGCTGCCGATGGTCAGGCAGCCGAGGCCGGCCGCCAGCGCCGCGGCGCCGCCTCCGGTCGATCCACCCGGCGTTCGCGTCAGGTCCCACGGATTGTTCGTCGTCCCGTAGACGGGGTTGTAGCTTTGCCAATCACCAAGCATGACGGGTACGTTGGTTTTCCCCACGACGATGGCGCCAGCGGATTCCAGACGCTCGACGGCGACGGCCGTTCGGGGACTGATCGCATCCCTGAGCGAGGGCAGGCCCCAGGTGCTGGGGGAACCCCGATAGGCGAACGACTCCTTGATCGTGACCGGCACGCCGCCCAGTGCGCCGGAGGCGTTGCCCCTGGCGAGCGCCTCGTCAGCCTGCTTCGCGCGCGCCAGCGCCTGCTCTCGATCCTGCCAGACGATCGCATTCACTCTTGGGTTGTGGCGATCGATCCGCTGAAACGTCATGTTCACGAGCTCGCTCGCCGAGATTTTCTTCTCGCGCAGGGCGTCCGCGGTTTCTGCCGCGGTTGCGAACGCAGGTTTGAAATCAGACGAGTTCATCATGGCGAATCGTCAATCAGGCGGTTGATTGGCGGGAGTATAGATCAACGCTTTCAACAGGTTCCCCGTCTAAGCCTGAAACTGGAGGGGCTCATGCGTACGATTGTCACGATGGCGGTCGCTGCCGGCCTGACCCAGGTGCTGGGTATCCCTCGGGCCGCCGCTCAGGGCGACTTTCAGTGGCGCGGCCAATTGGCGTCGGGCCAGGCCATCGAAATCAAAGGCGTGAACGGAGACGTCCGTGCAACCGCCTCCTCCTCGGGTGATGTGGAGGTGACCGCGACTCGAACCGCGCGCCGCAGCAATCCGGCCGACGTCCGAATCGAGGTCGTGCCCCATGCGGGAGGCGTGACGATCTGCGCCGTCTACCCCACGCCTGCCGGCCGCGAACCGAACCGCTGCGAGCCGAGCGGCGGGGGCCGGTCGAGCACGCGCGACAACGACACCGTCGTTCATTTCGACGTGGGCGTGCCGTACGGCATCGGCTTCATCGGACGCACCGTGAACGGCGAAATCAACGGAGAGTCACTGCAAGGCGACGCAGAGGCGCACACCGTGAACGGATCGGTTCGTCTCACGACGACCGGCCTCGCGGTCGCGAACACGGTCAACGGCTCGGTCAACGTGACGATGGGCCGCGCCGACTGGCCCAACGGCGCGAAGTTCAAGACCGTGAACGGCGGCATCACGCTCACCCTGCCGGGCTTCCTCAACGCGGAGCTTCGAGCCGAGACCTTGAACGGCAGCATCACTGCCGACTTCCCGCTCACCATCACCGGGCAGGTTGGCCCGCGCAGTCTGCGCGGGACGATCGGGAACGGCGGGCCGGAACTGAATCTCTCGACGGTCAACGGCAGCATCAAACTGATCAGGGCTCAATAGGCCGGCCGAACAAAGCGTCTTCCGAACGCCAACGCGGACTCCGCATTGATCTCCTGGCAAGAACGTTTTGTGCGCGGCTGCGTCGGCGAACGTGATGAGAGCAAAAAAAATCGGCGGGCGCTGGTGCGCCCGCCGGCTTTCAGGCAGATCCTGTGACGTTAGCAGCCGTGCTCGCCAATCTCCTCATTGATCTGCGCGAGGATCGCGGCCTTGAACGAGCTGTCAGGCAGTCTATTGACGAACGCCAGGGCGTACGACAGGAGCTTGCAGATTGTCAGGTTCGACGGAACCGGACGGCTGTCGCTGGCGCCAAGCGGCGCGCTGAATGCCATCATGCTCGACGCGACGATCGCCGCACAGATAAAGCCCGATCCGAATTTCTTGAACTTGCGCATGCCGACCTCCAAGAAGTTGTTTGTGGAATCGCGCCGCCGGGTGCGTCCCAAAGCACTTGTTCCGGCGACTGCGGGCTCTAGTGCAGCTTTCCAGCCAGGAGCTCCACCGGAAACCCAGACGACTTTTGGGACATTTTTGCGGGTATTTTACATATTTGAGTTTCGAAATCCTCAGAAGTCTTCCCCCGGGCTGACTTATGTCTCTATTTCCGGCAATTAGCTGCCGATTGGCGACCTTTCTGTCTGCTTTCGGGAGCCTCAGTCTCAAAAACGCCTGACAGGCGGGGGGCCCACCGTCGGACCCAGGCCGGCAGGTCACGATCGCCTCATGCCTGGTGGTGACGCGCGGGGGACGCGCTCGTGAAGCGACGCCATGAGCGGCGGGGAGGCCCGCCATACGCTCCTTCGAGTCATCAACCTCGAGGAAGCGTAGTAACCGTGACCCGCATTGCGTCTACACTGACGCGATGGCTCTCGTGAATGGCGTGCATGTACTAATCTACACGTCGAACCCTGAAGCGGACCGGATGTTCTTTCGCGACGTCCTCGGCTTCCAGTTCGTCGACGTCGGCGGCGGCTGGCTGATCTTCGCGCTGCCGCCGGCCGAAGCCGCATTCCATCCAGTCGGCGACACCGAAGAACCACGGCACGCCGGACATCAGCTCCTTGGCAGCGCCGTCTACTTGATGTGCGACGACCTCCGCGCGACGATCGCATCGCTCGCGAGCCGGGACATCCGCTGCACGGATGTCGAAGAGGAACGCTGGGGCATCAGAACCACAATCCGGCTTCCGAGCGGTGGCGAGGTCGGTCTGTATCAGCCCACGCACGAGACGGCGTTGAATCTCTGAGCGCCGGCACAGCCGGGGCGGCACCCCTACTCTCGAGCGTGCCACGTAGGGGAAGAGCTGACGGCCCTGGCGCATTGCATGTCGCTGCGGTTGAGCTGTAACGCAGCGTGGGCACGGGTCTTGATGCTCGACCGAGCATGACGACCAAGGAGCAACCGACTGTTGAGATGACGCTCGCGGTGCTGAGCGAAGCGGTGGGGAAGGCGGCCGATGATCTATGCGCCGTGCGCCCGACGCTGGACGCCGCCCGTGCCGACATCGCGTCGCGCAACACGTCGATGTCGCGGGAAGTGATTCATGACGCCGAGCGCGTCATCGATCACCTGCGCCGCGCCGATGAAGGCTTGCGCGATCTCCTGATGACGCTCAGCCAGCGGGATTGACGGCGGGCTTCGGGACGCCATCGGCTGTTTCCAGGAGCCGATGCCGGGCAACCTCGATCGCCGCGTCGAGATGCTGCGGTTCGACGCGCCCGCAGAACGAGCCGCCATCCGCGAGCATGAACCGCTGCGTGACCACGCGCCCGGTAACGCGCGCCTCGTTCATGATGTCCACGCGGCCGGTCGCCACCATCGTGCCGTCCACCTCGCCGCGCACCGTGATCGTCCGCGCGACGATATCGCCCGTCACGATCGCGTCGGCGCCGATCGTCACCGCGTGGTCCACGTTCCAGATTTCTCCCTCGATCCGCCCCTCGATCAACAGGTCGTCGACCGAGTCCACATCGTCCTGAATCGCAATCGTCCGCCCGTTAAGAGACATCCCTGCGATTGTGCCACGAGTTCCAACCTGGACCGGCGAGCATTCAGTGGGGGGGCGGGCGTGACCACCTCCGCCGGGGCTGCGGCAGTCCGCGGAGCGATACGCGAAGGCGGAAAGGCCTGCGCTACTTCGTTTGCACCAGTTCCTTGATCCCGCCGAGGGACGCGAGGATACCGCTCGCTTCGTAGGGCAGGAAGACGAGCTTCTGCGCCCCGTTGGCGATTACGCTCAACGATTCGAGATACTTCTGCGCGATCAGGTACTGGGACGGGCTGCCGCTCGCGCCGAGCGCCT
>Ga0137409_10004304_pt1 | contig 14968 bp, 15 predicted proteins | sample CZODoug1_16funga_FD_122059 | JGI IMG/M metagenome (GOLD analysis project Ga0137409, IMG submission 122059) | Vadose zone soil fungal communities from Angelo Coast Range Reserve, California, USA - CZODoug1_16fungal (Hybrid Assembly) | ecosystem: Environmental > Terrestrial > Soil > Vadose zone... | reverse complement strand
CTCCCGCAAAAATCGAAGGACTCAGTAATCCGCCCAATCCGGCGGCCGAAAAAGGCACTTGACCTAACGCCGGGTTTTTCTTGCGTATTTGCCATCATTCTGCCGTAAACTTGCGCGGTTAAATAAATGGTTGGCTGATTGCCAAAGGCGCAGGGAAGCTCATGGGGTAGGTTGCAGGGGACCGGGGTCAATTCGTGGCAGCGGCCCCCGATTAAAATCTTTATTTTCAAATTGGGCGTAAACCTGTATAATTTGGCCCTAGATTTTGACCCGGTTGTCCACCTGGCGTAAATGAACCCTCGATTCTGACAAGCTTGGTGGAGAGAGGAATAGCGCGATTTTAACCAGATCATCACTGCTGAGCATTCTCATGGTTGGCGCCATCGGGGTGATTGGTTGGCATACTTATTCATCATGGAAAGCAGGCCCCTGGGATTTTTCCATGCCGACTAAAACCTTGCCTATCGCAGTGGCGGGTGAAAAATCGCTCGCGCCGGCCAGAGTGTCATTTAATACCGATAACATCATCAGCAAAAATCTTTTCGATCCCGAGAGAGGCGCCGGTGCGACACGCGAAGCGGAGGAAAATTCGCGATCTTCTCAACGGGTTCGCAACGTGATCTTGATCGGCACGGTCATCATTGGCAATAACCGCACGGCGATTTTGCAAGACGGCGTGAATTCGGGCGGTGGGCAACCGGTTCCGCCGCAGCCGCCGCAGCCGATGCGGTTAAAGCTCGGCGACGACCTTGAAGGTTATCGATTGGCTGAGATCGCTGATAAAAAAGTGGTTTTTACGAAGGATGCGGCGCGGGTGGAAGTTCTGTTGGACTATTTCCGGAAAGTCGATGTTGCGGCTCCGCGAGCGGCGCCGTCCGGTCAGATCGCTACCCCAGGACCTGTTCCAGGACCTGTTGTTACGCCGCGGGTTTTACCAAACTTGCCGCGCCGCGGGAGAGTACCGGTTCCTGGGAGTCCAACTCCCGATTCGTGATCAGGAGAAGGGGAAATTTCATGGCAGGAAAGTGCACAATCCGAATGGCCGCGTTCGTTTCGGTGGCGGGAGTCGTCGTGCCGCTCGCGGCGCAACAGGCGCCTGTACCCACTCAACCTGGACCGACGCCTGGGCAGTCTGTTCCGGGTGCGGCACAGCCGCCTGATCCAAATAAGCCGCCGGTAATACCGCGGCGGGTTCCCCCCGTGCCAAGTCAACCGCCCGGTGCTGCACCGCAACCCAGCCCGCAAATTGCGCCGCAATCTCAGCAGGCTCCGGCTCAATCGGCGCCGGACGCCGGCGAGACGCAAGGATCACCCACGCCGCCGGCGCCGCAGAGGCGATTTACCCCGACGCAATCAATTCCTTCGGGCGGCATGATCTCATTGAATTTCAATCGTGCGGACCTGGTGGAAATCATTCACATCATCGCGCAACAATTGCGTTTGACTTATACCATCGATCCCGAAGTCAAAGGCACGGTGACGATCAACAGCGCCGAGCCGCTCCGATCCGAAGATCTCCTGCCTGTGTTTCATCAAATATTGCGCATGAACGGCGCCGTAGCTGTGCGCACCGGCAATCTTTATCACATCATGCCGATCAAAGACGGCAAAGGTCTAGCCCGTCCCGTGGGACAGGGCCGAGAGGATAGCTTCGCGCTTCAAGTGATTCCGGCGCGCTTTTTTGCGGTGGCGGAATTGAAGCGGGTCTTGACGCCGTTTTTGCAGCCGGGTGGCGAGATCATCGAAAATCCGCGCGGCAACTTTCTTATCGTCATGGATCTGCCTTCGAATATTCAAAGGCTCGCGGAAATCGCCGACCTGATCGATGTACAAGTCTTCGCCGGCACGCGCATGGAGATCTACCAACCGAAGATCGCCAGCGCCGAAGAGCTGGCTCAGGAAATGACCAAGGTGATGCAGTCATTTGCCGCCTCGGCGGCGCAGGCCGAAAGCTTTGCCGCGGAATTCATCGCCTTGCCGCGCATCAATCAGCTCTTGGTTATCAGTCACAGCGAAGCGGCATGGACCTATGCCAAGCGCTGGCTGGATCGCATCGATGTTATTGCCGAGGGACCAGGCCGGCGTATATTTATTTATCCAGTCGACAACGGTAAAGCGGACGAATTGGCCGATGTCATTAGCCAAGCTCTCGGCCAACCGTCAACGGGCAGACGAGATAGCACGCGAACGCTGCAAGATTTACATCGTTCAACAACAACAGGAGGGATGGGTTCAACAACGGGAAGCGGCTATACCGGTTCGCCTTTCGGTTCCTCCGGCTCCTCGGGTTCCTCGGGCTCATTCGGTCAGCAGAGTCGGCCGCTCGGAGCCTACGCCGCGGTTCCAGCACCGGGCCAAACAGCGCCCCCGACGGTTGTGCCGCCTCAGCCGCCAGCGCCACAGATACCGGGCGCGCCGCGACCGACAACACCAGGAACGCAAGGTCAGCAACAACAGCAGCAACAACAGGAACAGATGAGGATCGTGCCGGATCCGGCAACCAATTCGCTGATCATCTACGGTACGGTGCAGGAGTTTCAAAACATCAAAAATATCCTCAAGGAATTGGACGCGGCGCCGCGCCAGGTCTTGATCGATGCGTTGATATTGCAAGTCGACTTGAAGAATAACGAAACATTTGGCGTCGATTATGAGATCTTGCGCCGATTCGGTGACGTGAAAATTTTCGACAAAACGTTCAACTCTCGTGGCGCGTTGTTGAGCGGCGCCCTTGCGGCGTTTGCCAAAGGTGGAGGACTAAGTGGAGTCATAGGAACAGGTGACACGGTTCGAGCGTTTGTTACCGCTCTGATGACGGACTCGCGCGTCAAACTGTTATCGTCTCCCAGTGTGCTCGCCAGCGACAACCGTCCCGCGCGCATCCAAGTGGGAGCCGAGGTACCGATTCCCACGGGGACAATAAATGCCGCCGCCGGAAACGCAAGCGTTTCCTCTAGCACGACGATTCAATATCGCAACACAGGCCGAATTCTGACAATCATTCCCCAGGTGAATGCCCAAGGATTGGTGAATCTGCAGCTCAAAGCTGAAGTGAGCGCGCTCGGTGATAACATCGCGATAGGTGGCCAAGGAGAGACGTTTCCGACCTTTAATACCCAAGATGCGGAAACGACGGCAGTCGTCCTAGATGGTGAAACGTTGGTTATCGGCGGGCTGATCGGCGAGAACAAAACCAGATCTCGATCTGGAATTCCTTATTTGATGGATATTCCCGTCTTCGGCCGTTTTTTTGGCACAACATCCGATACCCTCGATCGCACTGAGCTGATCATGCTGATTACGCCACACGTCGTCCGCAATCGCGACGAAGCCAAGCAGGTTACCGAAGACTTTAAAAAATCGCTTTCAGCGGTGCGAAATGAACTGGAGCGAATGGGAAGAGAACGACAAAACCTACAGCAAAGGCCACTAGAAAATCGCCCAGCTTTACCTGGGCCGTTGAGCGATCCGCCTCCGATACCTAATCCGCCGCCACCCGCTCCGGCTCCAAGTGCTTTACTGTTAATGCCCGGCGCCCCGGCCCGGTCGGTTCAAAAAACCACAATACTTTCGAATCCGGAACGAAACGCGGCACCAGGATATGGCGCATATTCCGATGTCCGCGACCGTACGAGTTCTGAAAGTGTCGCTTCTGTCCCGCCCGGTAAAGTGGCACAATCGCCCGTCGCTTTGCATGCGCTCTCGGTTACACGACCTATGGGAACAACGAACGTGGCTCCGCAGCCCGCCGTGAACCGCCGACTTGAAATCAAGACCCAGCAACAATGGGCAGTCCAAGTTGCCTCGTTGGCGGCAGAAAAGGATGCGCAGGCGATGGCTGATTTCTTGCGCCAGCACGGCTACGATGCCTATGTGATGACGGTCCAACTCGCCAGCAAAACCTGGCATCGGGTTCGTATCGGGCGGTTTGTCGATCTTGAAGCGGCCAATCAATTGAGAAATTCTCTGGCTAGTTCTGCGGATTTTAAGCGCGCCTACGTAGCCGCTAATTAGACTGCGCCGCGGTTAATTCTGCTGTCCTTCCGAGCCGTGCACGCGGCTCATCACGTTCTCCCGCAGGTGGACTGCGGGTCGCCTTTTTTATTCTTTAAATCGAGTTCTAGCCGTGTCGAGTGCACGGCAGGAACCCATCATATATTCGAGGATTTTCCTAATCGATATTCGTTTGTTATGATTAGAATAGCTGATTGTTCTGCTGTTGCCATCAGCCGCGTTTGGAAGTCGTTAGCGACGACGTTGATCGGGGTGATGAAAGAGAGTATCGTTATTCGATTTCCACAATGGCTGAGACATTGCTGTGGAGGGAATGTCGGGCGGTTGTTTATGTTATCCGTTACCCACTCCATCCGCTAAGGAACCGGCCAAAAATTAATCTTTGCAGGTGAGGCGAGCGTGAATCCAAATCAATTGACGATCGAGCATGTCCAGGAGATTCTGCTTAAGGAGAAATATGTGTGCGACCGTGCCTTGGCCACGGTAGTTTATCTATCGCTCGTGATGGGTAAGCCGTTGCTTCTGGAGGGAGAAGCCGGAGTCGGTAAAACCGAGATCGCTAAGGTTTTAGCCAAGGTGCTTAACGCCAAACTGATCCGGCTCCAGTGTTACGAAGGGCTCGACGCCAACACGGCCCTCTACGAGTGGAATTATCCCAAGCAGATGCTGCGTATTAAATTGGAAGAAGTCGAGCACGGCGATAGGCAAAAAGTCGAGACCGAGATCTTCAGTGAAGAATATTTGGTCAAGCGGCCGTTGCTCGAGGCAATCCAAACCGACGGCGCCAACCCGCCGGTGCTGCTGATCGACGAGATCGACCGCGCCGACATGGAGTTTGAAGCGTTTTTGCTCGAGGTCCTGTCGGATTTTCAAATTACCATTCCCGAGCTCGGCACGATCGCAGCGAAACACCGGCCTTATGTGTTTCTGACGTCCAACCGTACGCGGGAAATCCATGATGCGCTCAAACGCCGTTGTCTCTATCATTGGATCGAGTATCCGAGCTTCGAAAAGGAGTACGAGATCATAACGACCAAGTTTCCCGCGGTCGAAAGCAAGATGGCGCAGCAGATTTGCGCTTTTATGCAAAAGGTCCGCGAGATGAATTTTTACAAGCGGCCCGGCGTGGCCGAGACCCTCGACTGGGCTTCGGCGTTGATCGCGCTCAACCGCAAAAATCTGGACGACAAGACCGTCGTCGAAACCATGGGTTGTGTGTTCAAGTATCGCGAGGACTTGCATCATTTGCGCGACCAGGTCGAAGGACGGCAACTTAACTTGGACGCGCTATTAAAAGCGTCGCCGGAAATGGTGAGTTAAGCTTCGATGGAAGTTACCGCAGAAACAATCGCGTCGGCGGTCAACAGTGTAGCTGCGGCGCGCGGCCAGGGAACCTTACCGAATCTGATGGCGTTCGCGCGCGCGCTCAAACAGTTGGGCGTCAAAGTAAGTCTCAGCCAAGTGCTCGACGCCTCGCGGGCGGTGGAGCACGTCGATCTCGCCGAGAAGACCGACTTCCGAGCTTTGCTGCGCGCGAATATGGTCTCGCAGAAAGAAGATTTTCCGGCGTTTGACTTGTTGTTCGATTGCTTCTGGCGCGAGATGAGCTATGAGCGGGTGCCGATGGAAACCATGGAGATCGAAGGCACGCCGAGCGAGTCGCCTGCGCCCGAAGGCGGCGACGAAGAAGGCGGACTCGAAGAAGCCACGGCAGAGACCTTAGCCAAGGAAAACTTGCCGCTGGAGAATCTCGACGAGTTTTCGATGCCGACCTATAGCCCGCAGGAGCTGATGAACCGCAAAGACTTCAGCGAGATGGGCGTGGAGGAGAGCCGCGCTGTCGCGCGCGCGATTCTCCTGATCGCGACCAAGATCGCAACGCAAATCAGCCGGCGCAAAAAAATCGGCCGCAAGGGCAATACGATCGATCCGCGCTGGACAATGCGCCGCAGCATGAAATACGGCGGCGAGGTTGTCGAGCTAGTGCATCGCAAGCGCCGCATCAAAAAAACCAAGGTTGTGCTCCTCTGTGACGTGAGCGGCTCGATGGATTGCTACAGCCGATTCTTGATTCAATTCATGTATGGCCTGCAGAACGAACTGTGGGGCGTGGAGACTTTCGTTTTCAGCACCTCGCTCAGCCGGATCACGCACCTCATTCGTACCAAGGACATCGTCAACGCGCTGGAAAAGATCTCCGGCAGCATTCTCGGCTGGTCCGGCGGCACCAATATCGGCCGCTCGCTGCACACTTTCAATCGCGATTTTGCGCCGAGCATGGTAACTCATCGGACCGTCGTCGTGGTCATCAGCGACGGCTGGGACCGCGGCGATGTGAGCTTGCTCGAGCGCGAGATGCAAGATCTGAAGCGGCGCTGCAAGAAAATCATCTGGCTCAATCCGCTTTTGGCGAGCGAGAACTACGAGCCGCTGTGCAAAGGCATGCAAGCCGCGTTGCCTTATCTCGATTTGTTTTTGTCCGTGCACAACGTAAATAGTTTGGTCGCTCTCGGGCGGACGTTGCAGAAGGTGGCTTAGATAATTAGAAGGTCGAGGATGGAGGATCGCCGACTGCAATTCTAATCTTCATTATTGGAGGAACGAACATGGCTGGACCCGGCGCTTGTTATACGGATGCGGACCTGGAAGGCAAAAAGAAAGATTCGATTTATCACCAGGTGAAGGAATTTCTCGACAAGGGAGAAACCTTGGCTGTGGCAACCATCGTCTCAACCAAAGGCTCGACGCCGCGCGAAGTAGGCGCCAAGATGGTGGTTACGGCCTGGGGAGAAATCCTCGGCACCATCGGCGGCGGTTGCGGCGAGGCGGATGTGAAGCGTGAGGCGATCGAGGTGATTCGCACGCGCAAGCCGAGAACGGTGCGCGTCGACCTTCTGGACGATATTTCCTCGGACAGCCCGGCCGTGTGCGGCGGCATCATGAACGTATTTATCGATCCCTGGTGGAATGAGCGGGAGCGGGAAGCAGCGCCGGCAGGTAAATGATTTCACTCTCCGAAGAACTGGTTCAGATCAGCGAAGCAGGCGCGGCGGCCGTGCTGGCCACCGTCGTCGAGGTCGAGGCCGGCGTGCGCGTTGAGCCGGGAGCGAAATGTCTGGTACGCGATGAAAAGGTAAGTGGCGAAACGATCGGCGATCCGCGCGTCGTCCAGGCGATCGTCGAAGAGAGTGCCAGCCGTTTACGCGCCGAAAAATCACAGCTGGTTTCGCTGAACATTCCGCAAGCCGGCGGCAAGCTGGAAGTCTTTTTCGAGGTGATGCCGTCGCCGCCGAAGCTTATTGTCGTTGGCGCCGGTCATATCGCGGTGCCGTTGGTTAAAATCGCCAAAGTCTTGGATTTTCACGTGACGGTTATCGATGATCGTTTGCTCTACGCCAACCGCGAGCGGTTCCCCGACGCCGATGAAGTTTTGGTCGGTGACATGGCGCAGATGCTCAAAGAGATGACCATCACGCCCTCGTGTTACATCGTGCTGATTACGCGCGGGCATGCTTATGACGAGCCCTGCTTGCGGGTGGTTCTGCCGAGCCAGGCGAAATATATCGGCATGATTGGCAGCCGGCGCCGGATCAAAGCCTGTTTCCAGAGGTTTCGCGATGAGGACAAGATCAGCGAAGAGCTGATCGAACGGGTTTACGCTCCCATCGGTCTCGACCTCGCGACCGAGACGCCGGCGGAAATCGCTCTGTCGATTCTCGGCGAAGTCATCAAAGTGCGGCGCGGCGGCGCCGCGGCTTCGCTTTCCGGTCATTGAGAATGCAGCCGTGCAGCAGATGAGCGGAATAATATTTTCCGATCTAGGTCAAGCTGCTTCGTTCATGGCTTTGGATTGGGTGCAGGCGGCTTTGAAGGAATGTTTGGGGTTCAACCCTTTTCCGGCGACGCTGAACGTCCGGCCTAGGGCAGCCGAGGACGTGGCCGTTTGGCAGCGGGTGCGCGAGGGATCGGCCGGCGTAACGCTGGCGCCGGCGCACGGAAATTTTTGTAATGCCCGGCTCTATCCGATTGCAATTATCGGACGAGCAGGTAAAGCTCCCGAGAAAATCTTGGGCGCGGTGCTGTTTCCCGAAGTAGAAAATTACCCGGATGACAAAATCGAAATCGTCGCTCCACTGCGACTGAAAGAACATCTGGGCGTCGACGACGGCGATCAACTCACTTGGGAGTTCCTCAATTGAATCAGAAAAAAAAATTGATCATCGGCATCTCGGGAGCGACGGGCGCGATCTACGGCGTGCGCATGCTGGAGATCCTCGCCAAGATCGAGGACATCGAGACGCATCTGGTCATGAGCAAAGCCGGCCGGATGACGATTCAGGTGGAGACGCCTTTTTCCGTGAAAGACGTGGAAGCGATGGCCGACGTCGTTCATGACATCAGCAACGTCGGCGCGAGCATTTCGAGCGGATCGTTTCGCACCGAAGGCATGGTGATTGTGCCTTGTTCGATGAAATCCATGGGGGCCATCGCCCACTCGCTCGGCGCGGACTTGTTGGTGCGCGCCGCCGACGTGGTACTGAAAGAGCGAAAAAAGCTCGTGCTGGTCGTACGCGAAACGCCCCTTCATCTCGGTCATTTGGAAGCGATGGCCTCGCTCACGCGCATGGGCGCGATTATTTTCCCGCCGGTGCCGGCGTTCTATCATCGTCCCAAGACTTTGAATGACGTCATCAATCAAACCGTCACACGGATTCTCGATCAATTCGACATCGATGTGAAGCTCTTCCATCGCTGGGACGATGAAGGCATGAGCCGCCATCCCGACGCATCCAAGACCACGCCGATTACCGCGGCCAAAGAACGCAAGGAAGCGAAAAAGCAGCGGTGATTTCGCTGTCGCTGCGCTGACATGCCACGCCGCCGGGTGATCAAAGCCCTCACCAAAACCCAAAAACGCAAAAAAGAGCATCTAGAAATCTGCCTCGATACCGAGAGCGTCACGAGCGCATCGGGCACGGGTCTTAACCGCTATCGCTTCGTCCACAACGCGCTGCCGGAGCTCGACATCGATGAGATCGATCTGAGCACGACGTTTCTCGGCAAACGCTTGCAGGCACCGATCCTGATTTCCTCGATGACCGGCGGCTTCGATCTGGCGCGCAAAGTAAATCGCAATTTAGCTGCGGCGGCGCAGAGCTTGGGCCTCGCCATGGGCGTCGGTTCGCAACGAGTCGCCGTCGAAGAGCCGTCCGCGGCGGGTTCGTTTGAGGTGCGCGACGTCGCGCCGGATATTCTTCTGTTCGGCAATCTCGGCGCGGTGCAGCTCAACTACGGCTACACGGTCGAGCATTGCCGGCGCGCGGTATCGATGATCGGCGCCGACGCGTTGATTCTTCATTTAAACGTCCTGCAGGAAGCGGTTCAGCCCGAGGGCAATCGCAACTTCAAAGGGCTGGGTGAGAAAATCGCGGCGGTGTGCCGTGAGCTCGAAGTTCCCGTGATCGCCAAGGAAGTCGGCAACGGCATCTCAGTCGACGCGGCGATCCGATTGCAGCGCGCCGGCGTCAAAGCGCTCGACGTGGCCGGATACGGTGGGACTTCTTGGTCCGCCGTCGAAGCGCAGCGCGCCGTGAAACAGGGTAAGCGGCCTGATACGGCCTTTGCCGACTGGGGCATTCCGACCGAGGAGGCCCTCGTCAGCGTGCGCCAAGCGCTGCCGGATATTCAATTGATCGCTTCCGGCGGCGTTCGCAGCGGCGTCGATATCGCCAAGGCAATCGCCCTTGGGGCCGACCTCGGCGCCTTCGGCCAACCGCTCTTGGCCGCGGCATTGGAGTCTTCTGCAAAGGTGGTAGAATTTATCGCCGGCGTGATCCATGAGCTCAAGGTCAGCATGCTTTGCATCGGCGCGGCGAATCTAACCGCGTTGCGCAAAGCGCCGCTCGTGCATCAATCCTGACTCGTGGAATCGCCGTTTTTTTCGCGCAATCTTCGAAGTTGACAATGGCTGACGAACTGAAAGGCCAAATCCTCGATTATCTTCGCTCACACAACACTATGACGCTGGCGACCTGCGCCGGTGATGCGCCGTGGGCAGCGACAGTGTTTTTTGCCAGCGATGATTTGCGGCTGTATTTTTTCTCCGCACCCGATTCGCGCCATTGCCAGAATTTAGCCGTCAACTCCAAGATCGCGGTTACGATTCAGGAAGACTACCACGACTGGCGCGAGATCAAGGGGATTCAGCTCGAAGGCCAGGTCGCGCTCGTCGACGGCGTCCTGGAAAAAGCCAAGGCGATGGCCGTTTACGCGCGTAAGTATCCGGGTGTGATCAAGCTCTTTACCGATCCCAGCAGCGGGGTTTTTTACAAGGCGTTCCTCAAGGTCAAATTTTACTGCGTTACGCCGGAGAAGGTTTTTTATATCGATAACGCCCAAGGGTTTGGCAAGAGGCAAGAGCTGGTTCTCGATCGTTAGATCGGGTATAAGACCCGTCGTCGAGGAGAGTAGACGTTATGTCGCAACTATTGGGAAAAGAATTGCCGCCCGAGCTGTTGCAGCGCCTGGGTGGCGCAGAGATCGAAGCTCGGGAAGGCAAGATCATACCGATTTTTACCATCGATGAAGACGGTTGGGCGCATCCGGCTTTGTTATCCTATTATGAAGTGATTGCTAAAAGTGCATCGACTTTAGATATGGCGCTCTGGAAAAACAGCTCGACGGCGAACAATCTGAGGAAAACGGGCAAGATCACGGTCATGCTGAGCGACTTCAAAACAAATTACTATCTCAAGGGCCGTGTGAGCGAGCTGGAATATGAAATGACCGGCGCCGCGCCCGTGTCGCGCTTTCGCGTCGCCCTCGAGCAAGTGATCGAAGATCAAGAGCCCAACGCGGAAATTACCACGGGTTTGACTTATCGGCGCATGGCTCAGCGCGATCCGAATGATTTTGCGGCCAGGGTGTTCCGTCTTTTGCGAGAGACGCCTCCATGAAGATTAAAAAGATTGTCTTCGCCGGAGCGGCGCTGCTTTTAATCGGCGGCGCGGGATTCGCCTATTGGCGCAACCTCGGTGCTCCGACCGAATCGCCTTATCTCACCGTGCCGGTGAGCCGCGGCAATGTGCGCCAAGTGGTGTCTTCGACGGGTACATTGCAAGCCGTTGTCACCGTGCAAGTCGGCAGCCAGGTGTCCGGCACGATCGAAAAGCTTCTCGCCGATTTCAATACTAAGGTGAACGCCGGGCAGATCGTCGCCCAACTGAATCAAGACAAGTTTAAAGCGGCAGTGGACCAAGCGCGGGCCAATGTTTTGGCGGCGCAAGCGAATCATGCCAAAGCGAAGGTCAGCGTGGCGGATGCGCTCAGGACTTTGGAGCGGAGCCGCGAGCTGCGCAAGCGGGAGTTGATGGCACAGAGTGACCTCGATGCGGCGCAAACCGCCTACGATGCCGCGGTAGCGCAACTGAACGTCAATCAAGCGCAGACCGCTCAAGCTCAAGCTGGCTTGAATCAGTCGATGGTGGATTTGAACAATACCGTGATTCGCTCGCCGGTCGACGGCATGGTTATTTCACGCAATATCGACGTGGGTCAGACCGTCGCGGCATCCCTGCAAGCGCCGACGCTGTTCACCATTGCCAACGACCTCGCCAGGATGGAGGTTCATACGAGCGTCGATGAGGCCGACGTCGGCAACGTGCGCCAAGAGCAACCGGTGACGTTTACCGTCGACGCGTTTCCGGCGCGCCGCTTTCGCGGCAAAGTGCACCAGGTGCGCAACGCGCCGACGATCATTCAAAACGTCGTGACCTACGATGCCGTGGTGCGGATCGACAACAAAGATCTGCTGCTCAAGCCCGGCATGACCGCCAACGTGCAATTCCTCGTAAGCGAAAAGGAGGACGCGCTGACGATCCCGAACATGGCGCTGCGTTTCAAGCCGCCGGAAGAGAAAAACGAGAGCCAAGAATTGTTGCGCCAGGAGCAAAGCCGAACGGCTCCCCGAGTCGGCGCGCGGGCGACGAGCCGCGCAGGGGGTAGTGGCGGAGCGGCCGCTGATGCGCGCCGGGTGCGCCAGGTGAAAATTTACCTGCTCAAAGACGGCAAAGCCCAGCCGGTCGAGATCCAGGTTGGCATCACCGACGCCTCGAAGAGCGAGGTGATCGACAGTGCACTCAAGGAAAACGACCCAATTATTATCGGTCTGTCGAGCAGCGCCAACCAGGGTCAATCCGCAACGGTCAATCCGTTCCAGCCGGCGCAGCCGCGCCCAGGCTTCCGATGAGCGAGCTGATCCGCGTCGAAGATGTCCATAAAACTTACCGGATGGGCGACGTCGAGGTGCCGGCACTGCGCGGCATCAATCTGACGATCGCGCAGGGCGAATTCGTCGCGGTGATGGGTTCATCGGGCTCGGGCAAGTCGACTTTAATGAACATCCTTGGTTGTCTCGATCGGCCGAACACCGGCAAATATTTCTTGGAGGGACATGAGGTTGGCTCGCTGAAGCCGGATCAGTGGGCGTATATCCGCAACAAGCGGATCGGCTTTGTCTTTCAAGGCTTCAATTTGCTCTCCCGCACGACGGCGCTCGAAAATGTCGAGCTGCCGATGATGTACAACGGCTTTGCCGGCCAAGAACGGCATCAGCGGGCGATCGAAGTCTTGGCTTTAGTTGGGCTTGATAAACGCGTCGACCATACACCCAATCAGCTTTCCGGCGGTCAACAGCAGCGCGTTGCGATCGCACGCGCGCTGGTCAATCGGCCGTCGCTGATTCTTGCCGATGAGCCCACGGGCAATCTCGATTCCGCCACCAGCAACGAAATCATGGCCTTGTTTCAGCAACTCAATACGGGGCAGGGCATCACGATTATTCTCGTCACACACGAAGCCGATATTGCGGCGTATGCCAGGCGGCAGATTGTCTTTCGCGACGGTTTGGTGATTTCCGATCGGGTCAGCGAACAAGTGATCGCTAAGATGGAGCATTAAGTGCAAGCCTTTATGACCTTGCGCATCGCGCTGCGCGCGCTCGCGAGAAATAAGCTCCGGGCTTTCTTGACAATGCTCGGCATCATCATCGGCGTCGGCGCCGTGATCGCGATGGTCGCGATCGGCGAAGGCGCCAAGTCGACGATCCGCGCGCAGATCGCCGCGCTTGGCACCAATGTTCTGATCGTGTTGCCTGGAAGCAACGTGCAGGGCGGCGTTAGAGCCGGCTTCGGCAACGTCAATACCCTACTCGATAGCGATGGTAAGGCGATGGCGCGCGAGTTGCCTTCGGTGGCGTTTGTCTCACCGGTGCTGCGGCGTCAGGATCAAGTGGTCGCGGGAAACTTGAACTGGGGCACTTTGGCCCAAGGAGTCGCGCCGGAGTTCCAGCAGATCCGCGACTGGCAAGTGGCTGAGGGCCGTTTTCTTCACGAGGGCGACATGGACAGCGCCGCCAAAGTCGCCGTCATCGGCCAAACGGTGGCGCGCCAGCTCTTCGGCAACGACGATGCTTTGGACGCGGTCATCCGCATCCGAAACATCCCGTTCCGTGTGGTCGGTGTCCTCGGCGCGAAAGGACAGACGGGGCAGGGCACGGATCAAGACGATACGATCATGATTCCCTACACGACCATGCAGAAGCGGCTCATGCGTATCACCTGGGTTCAGAGCATCGTCGTCAAGGCCGTGAGCGCCGAGCGGGTCGAAGAAGCCCAGGAACAGATTAGTTTGCTTTTGCGCCAGCGCCACCGCATCGGTCCCGAGCGCGAAGACGATTTCAACGTGCGCAATCTATCCGATATCGCCGAGGCGGCCACGACCACGGCCCGCGTCATGGCCGTCTTGCTCGGCAGCGTCGCTTCGATTTCTCTCCTCGTCGGCGGCATCGGCATCATGAACATCATGCTCGTGTCGGTAACGGAAAGGACGCGCGAGATCGGCATCCGTATGGCCGTGGGCGCGCGCAGCCGCGACATCATGCTGCAATTTCTCGTCGAGGCCGTCGTCATGGCCGCCACCGGCGGCTTGATCGGGATTCTTCTCGGAGTCGGCAGCTCCGAAGTCATCAAACAATGGGCGCAGTGGCCGACTCTTATCGATCCTGCGATCATCGCGATCGCCTTTCTCTTCTCCGGCGCCGTCGGCGTCTTCTTCGGTTTTTACCCCGCCAAGAAGGCGGCTAACTTGGATCCTATTGACGCGCTGAGATACGAGTAAAAAAGCTTGGATTGCCGAGCTCAGGCTCCTTCCTTTATTTGCATGCAATAGAAAGTTGTCAGCGCACGAAGCGACGACGGAGCGACCGCGGCTTGCGTCAATTGTCTCCAAGCCTTGAATCCACTTGGCAACTGATCCACCGTAAAAGCACGTTTCGGCGGATTTGGTTTTGAAAGGAGTCTGTCCCATGTTCGGATACCGCGCCAGAGTCGGTTACACCTCGCCTTCCGTGATGGAGCTCAACGCCTATGATTTTTATCGTATCGTCCCCGAAGGTGTCGGCCTCATAGCCGTTACTTGCATGGTCGAAGGATGGAAAGAGGACGCCTATAAACGAGCTCTGGCGCAGGTCGAAGCGTGTGCTCGGGAGCTTGCCCGCCGCTCTTGCGACTTCGTCATTCACGGCGGTGCGCCGTTGGTTTTAAGCCAGGGTAAAGGATTCGAAACCAAACTTTTGGCCCAGCTACGAGAAATCATCGGCGTCCCGTGCACGACCAGTATCGTCGCCGCGATGGATGCTTTTCGCGATCTTTCGGCGACAAAGTTAGCGGTCGTTGATCCGTATCCACCCGATCTCAACGCCAAAATGACGGCCTACTTGAAAGATTGGGGTTTCGAAGTCGCTTCATTGGTCAGCCTCGGCACTTCCTTCACGGAGTCTACTATCGCGTCGGTCGGCGACATCTACCGTGCCGCAAAGCGCGCTGTCAAAGAGGCGCAAAGCGCGCAAGCGGTTTTTATTCCTTGCGCAAATTTTCCGGTGGTCGACGTGATTTAA
>Ga0137409_10004303_pt1 | contig 14971 bp, 9 predicted proteins | sample CZODoug1_16funga_FD_122059 | JGI IMG/M metagenome (GOLD analysis project Ga0137409, IMG submission 122059) | Vadose zone soil fungal communities from Angelo Coast Range Reserve, California, USA - CZODoug1_16fungal (Hybrid Assembly) | ecosystem: Environmental > Terrestrial > Soil > Vadose zone... | reverse complement strand
CGATTTGCGCCGGCTTGAGTGGATCGCCTCCCATTGGCATTCGCGCTTCATCGCCTTCGCCCAGAATGCGTTTCATCAAGCGCGAATCCTTGCTGTTTCCGGGAATGATGACCGCGCCTGAAATTCCGCCTTTCATCGCCGGTTCTTTATCGTCCAGGCGCAATTGCGCCGAGGCCTTCTTCGCGCCGTGGCATTGATAACAATTCGAGCGCAAGATCGGTTCGACGTCGCGCCGGAAATCAACGCGCCGGGTCTGCGCGGACGTGAAATGAATGAAGGCGCCGTCAAACAACGCGGCGGACAACCCCAATGATGCGGCAATGCAAATCGCGAGCTTGATCTTCCTGGTCATAGCGAACGTCCTGGTTGTAATTTGCGGTATTAGTACGATACTGCGTCAGCGACATCACCTGATAATAACGTTTGACGTTAATAACGGGGCGCGTTATCATCAACAATCGTGATCAGGACTTTTGCATCCAAAAAAACTGAAAAGATATTTCACCGCCAACCCGTACAGAAATTCCCTCCTGATCTGCGGCGCGCCCCTCAACGGAAACTGCTCTTGCTGGATGCAGCGGAGCAATTGGATGACCTTCTTGTCCCGCCAGGAAATCGCCTTGAGAAACTGGCTGGAGACCGGAAGGGACAACACAGCATTCGGATCAATGACCAGTGGCGTATCTGCTTCCGTTGGAGCAAGGGAGACGCTTACGATGTTGAAATCGTAGATTATCATTGAATGGAGTAGTTATGAAGAAGAAGAAAGACGCTCCGATTCATCCGGGCGAGATTCTGCTCGAAGAGTTTCTGAAGCCGATGAACATCAGCCAGTATCAATTGGCAAAGGATATTAGTGTGCCTGCGCGCCGGATCAATGAGATCGCGCTTGGCAAACGCTCAATCAGCGCCGACACCGCGCTCAGACTGTCAAGGTACTTTCGCCTTTCAGAACGCTTCTGGTTGAACCTGCAATCCGCTTACGATTTGGCGATCGAAAAGGACAGGCTGGAAGGTCGCCTTGAGAGCGAGGTTAAAGTTCTCACGTCTCAAGAGGTCCGCCTATAATTCCGCCGCGTTGATCCGCTATTCTTCGTTTATGAGTAGTCGAAAACAGATCGACCTGACAGACGCGGCGAAGATCGACGCCGTGATCGAAGAGCTACGGCGCGCGCCCGAAGGCTTGTCCATGAGCGATCTGGCCGAGTTGCTCGAACTCAATCGCGCGGGGCAGAAATCGCTTAAACAGATGCTCAACCGGTTGGAGAGTGTGCGGCTGCTGCGCCGCTACGGGCAGAATTACCGACTCTCCGGCTCTGAAAAAGCGATGATCGGCGTAATCCGCCAGCGCCGCCGCAAAATGATCAGTTTCATCCCGGATGACGTCGAACAGCGCGTTCGCGGGCGCATTCGCGTCGAACCCGAAGATTTGAACGGCGCTTTCGACGGCGACCTCGTTCTTGCCAGCGTCTCGACGCGCCTACGTGAGCGATACGGAAGGGTCGAGATGATTTTGCGGCGCGGGCGATTGCGGATCATCGGCCGGCTGCATCACGGATTCCGCGAGTCGTGGGTCGAATCGTTGGACGAAAAATTCCCGTTCGACATCGATATCGAAGGAAAATCTCCAGCCGAGCCGGCCGCCAAATCGGCCGCCAAATTGACAGATGGATGGGTTGTGCTCGTCGAGATCACGAGTTATCCCGTCGCGCGCCGCAACCCGACTGGGCGAATCATCGAACGGCTCGGCGCTTCGAGCGACGCGCCCGGAATGGACATTCAGATTGTGATCCACAAACACGATCTGCCGCACGTCTTCCCGGACGAAGTGGTTGAAGAGGCCGAAGCGGTTTCGCCCGTGGTTACTAAAGACCAGACCGCCGGGCGATTGGATTTGCGGGGTGAGCCGGCGGTGACGATTGACGGCGAGACCGCGCGCGACTTTGACGACGCGATCAGTTTGAAACGGCTCGACAATGACAATTTTCTGCTCGGCGTTCACATCGCCGACGTGAGTTTTTACGTGCGCGAAGGCGCGCCGCTCGACAGCGAGGCGCGGCTGCGTGGCACGTCGGTGTATTTCCCCGAGCGCGCGATCCCGATGCTGCCCGAACGGCTGTCGTCCGGCATCTGCTCGCTCAATCCGAAGGTCGACCGGTTGACGATGTCGGCGTTGATGGAGGTCGACCGGCGCGGGCGCGTGGTCAATTACAAATTACGCGAGACGGTCATTCGCAGCGACGAGCGGATGACTTACACTGACGTCAATAAGCTGCTCGCCCATGCCGATCCGCAACTGTCGATGCGCTACGCCGACTTGCACGGCCTTTTTAAAACGATGGAGGAGCTCGCGCGCATCCTGATCAAGATGCGCGAGCGCCGCGGCGCGATTGACTTCAACCTGCCGGAAGCGATCTTCGAGTTCGACGACGAAGGGCGTGTGGCCGGCGTGCTGCGCGCCGACCGCAACATCGCGCACCGCATCATCGAAGAGTTCATGCTGTTGGCGAACGAGACCGTGGCGGGCCACCTGCAGCGTTTGCGAGTCCCCTCGCTTTACCGCATTCACGAAGAGCCGCAGCCTCAGCGCGTGATCGAATTCGCCGAACTGTCCGCCGCCTACGGTTATGGCTTCCCGGTCGAAGGCGTGAGTTCGAAAGATTACCAGCGGCTGTCGCATCAACTGGCGGGCAAGCCGGAAGAGCGGGTGTTGGCCTACGCGATGCTGCGTTCGCTGCAGCGCGCCCGATACTCGGCGCAGAATTTGGGCCATTTCGGATTGGCCGCCCCGGTCTACACTCACTTCACTTCCCCAATCCGCCGCTACCCCGATCTGATCGTGCATCGCGTCCTGCGCGCGCTGCTGAAAACCTCGCCGAGTCTCGGCGACTCAGGAGCGGCGGCGACCGGGTTGCCCGGTTCGAGCAAGCCTCCCAAGTCAAAAAAACAGCCGCGCGGCGCCCTTGCCCCGATTCCGCTGGGCGAACTGGAACTGATCGCCGAAGAATCGAGCGAGCGCGAACGGGCCGCGGACGCCGCCGAAAATGAGATTGACGAGTGGCGCAAAGCCGTCTTCATGGCTGAACATCTGGGCGAAGAGTTCGACGGGATGATCGTCAACGTAAAGGATTTCGGCTTCTTCGTCGAGCTGGATGATTTTTTTATCGACGGTCTGGTTCCGGTCGCGACACTGACCGACGACTTCTACAACTTCGACGAACGCAGGCACAAGCTGGTCGGTCGCAGCGGCAGGCGGCAATTCAAGCTTGGCGACAGAGTGCGGGTGCGCGTTGGCCGAGTGAACGTGGATCGGCACCTGGTGGATTTCTCGGTCGTTGATTCGACCAGAAAGAAAAGTAGGAGGAAATAGCGATTATCAATGAAAGTCAGACCGCCATATGATTAGATGATTAGCGACTCCTATTGCCAAATCCGCATCGCTTGGGTATATTGTCATTGCTAGTATTATCGCTGAAAAAATTGGCGCATTCGGCGGCTAGCGGACGCGAATGATGGCCTTTGATTCTCCTGAGCAAGCTGTTCAAAAACGCCTCGCGCACACCCAACGCTAAGCACGTCCAACGCTTAATTGATGAGGCGCTCGAATCGAAGAAAGATCGGTCGCGCCATTATCACTAGGCCCTTGAAAATACACATCAAAAACGCTCTCCAGTTTAAAAATGCTCTCCAGATGCAAAAAGATTTCCCGAGATCTGGACGGTCGTCCCTTCGCGTAGATTAAATCACGAACGAAAACGCGAGGTTGCAAAAAGATTTCCTGAGATCCGGCAAAAGGCCTGTCCAATTACGTTGAACAGGCTCGGGAATTTGTATGCCGAAATTAGCAGTTATAAGCTTCAGAGGAGCCGTTCAGACCGTTTATGGACGGCGCCCTGAAATCATGAAAAGGCGCATGAAGTTCAGTATTTAAGCCGCCGGGCTCTTGCGGCCTAAATACTGAGCTCCATGCTTTTTTCCACAGGAGGTTCGATGCGAATACAAGTTACTTTGATCAATTTGATCAATAGGAGAGTAATAAACGCTTTGAAGAATTGCGCTCTGGGATTGGTCTGTTGCGCGTTGGCGGCAGCCATCGCGCAGGCTCAATCCATCAGCGGCCGGATCACCGGCGTCATCACCGATCCGGCGGGCGCGATCATCAAGAACGCCGTGGTGACTACAACCAACGAAGGGACGGGGGCGGTGCGCCGCGCGACGACGGACGAAAACGGTATTTACGTCGTGCCCGAATTGCCCGTCGGCTCTTACGCCCTCAAAGTTGAAGGCAGCAATTTTGTCCCCGCAACCTGGACGCGCGTCAAAGTGGACGTCGGCGTGGACACGCGGGTGAACGTCAAGCTTACACTACAGGCCACGGAGGCGGCGGTGAACGTCAGCGCCGGGGCGCCGATCATACAGCCCGACAGCAGCGCGCTGTCCGACGTCGTCAGCAATCAACAGGTGGAAGGGCTGCCGCTCAACGGCCGCGATTTTCGCCGTTTGACGATGCTCACGCCTGGCGCGGCGCCGCGTTCGCAGAATGGCTCGCTCGGTTCGTTCACGGTCAACGGCCAGCGCGAGAAGGCGAACATCTTTCTGATTGACGGCGTGGACAACAACGACTCGTTCCGCAACCAGCCGTCGTTCAACCAGGGCGGCGTGACCGGCGCGCCCGCGACGCTGTTCCCCATTGACGCGCTAGGTGAATTCAACATTCAGACGCAGGGCGCGGCGGAATACGGTCGCAATTCGGGCGCGATCGTCAACATCGCGGTCAAATCGGGCACGAACCGATTTCACGGCTCGGGTTACGATTTTCTGCGTAACGACAATCTCGACGCGCGGAACTTCTTCGAGCGCTGCCCGGCTGCCAATCCCAATTGCGCCGGCGGTGGGAAGAATGAATTTCGGAATAACAACTTCGGCGGCGTGCTCGGCGGCCCGATCATCAAGAACAAGACGTTCTTTTTCACCGGTTACGAGGGCCAGCGCGAATTCGTCTTTTCGCCAGGCGTAGTGCGCGTGCCGAGCGCCGCGGACATCGCCGCCGCGCGCGCGATGAACAATGCCGGGATAAATGGTGGCCCGCCCCGCCCTGAAAACCCGCTGAGCACGAGTCTTCTGTCGATCTTCCCGCAGCCGACTTCGGGGGCGGCGACGGGCAACAACTATTCGTTCGCCGCGCCGAACACCAATGACAGCGACAACTTTCTGGTCAAGATCGATCATAACTTCAACGACCGGCTCACTCTGAACGGGCGCTATATCTTCGGCGACGGCAACCAGACGTTTCCGCTCACCAGCGGCAACGGCTCGCCGCTGCCGGCGTATCAAACGGTCGTGCCGACTCGCATTCAATTGTTCGGCGTCAACCTCACGCAGGTTCTGAGCGCGCGACTGATCAACGAGTCGCGGGTCGGTTACAACCGCTACGTCCAAACTTTCAATCCGCTCGACGCCAACTCCACTCTCCCCGCCGGTCTCGTCACGAACGCGCAGTCGGGTGGGCTGCCGACGATTGTGATCGGAGGCTTCGTCAGCCTGGGCGCGCCGACCAACGTGCCGCGCGGACGCGTCAGCAGCGCTTATCAGTTCGTGGACAATCTAACGTTGACGAGCGGCGTGCACACATACAAGGCCGGCGGCGAATACCGGCGCGCGATCGTCAATTCGTTCAATGACACGAACGCGCGAGGGGCGTTGAATTTCAACAACCTCGCCGATTTTCTGGCGGGGGTCCCGGCCACCGGCACGACGATCCTGCGCGGCTCAACGCGGCGCGACACTTTCACCAATAACTACGGCCTCTTCTTCCAGGACGATTGGAAAATCACACGGCGCCTGACGCTCAACTATGGACTGCGCTACGAGTACCTGGGCATCTTTAAAGAAGAGTTTGACCGGCTCTCTAACTTCGTCCCCGGAACCGGGCTGGTCCCAGTGGGCGGATCGGGGCTGTCGGATTTGTACCAGCCGGATTATAACAACATCGCGCCGCGTCTCGGCTTCGCATACGACGTAACGGGCAAGGGGAAGACGATTGTGCGCGGCGCTTACGGTTTGTATTACGACACGCCGTCGCAGGATTTTTTTCTGTTGCAGGGCTTCGCGAGCGGCGGGCCGAGCAGCCCGGCGACCAACCCGCTGCAGGGACTGGGCGTCTTCAACGCGGGGCTGGTCGGCTACGGGCCGGGCGTTCCGATCTTCGGCGCCGCCGGCGCGCCGCCGACCTCGAACATCGGGCTCTTCGCCGTGGATCTGAATCTGCGCACGCCTTACATCAGCAACTACAATTTGAACGTCCAACACGAACTGCGACCGGGCATGGCGCTGCAAGTCAGCTATGTCGGCTCACAGGGAAGGAAACTCTTCCGCGTGCGCGACATCAATCAGGCATCGCCCGTGGCGATACCGCTGGGGACGCCGACATCGGTGGCGACGGCGATACGCCAATCGCGGCGGCCTTTCAACGCGCAATTCCCGCAGTATTCGTTCATCAACTATTTGGAGGCTTCGGCCAATTCCAATTACAACGCCGTGCAGGCGACGCTCAAGCAGCGGCTCGCGCGCGGCTTGAGCTTTTTCGTCACCTACGCCTACTCGAAATCAATTGACGACGCGTCGAACGGCATCTTTGGCGGAACGCGCGGCGTCTCGTTCCCGCAGGACAGTTTCAACCTGGCGGCCGAACGCGCCGTCTCGGTCTTCGATCAGAAACATCGCTTCTCGGGGAATTTCACTTATGATATGGACTTCCTTCCGTCAGCGCTGGGCAATTTGCCGAAGCGTATGACCGAAGGCTGGCAACTCGGCGGGATTTATACGGTGGCGAGCGGATTGCCGATCACGCCGTTTTTTGGCACTACTGACGTGAGCGGGACGGGCGAACTCAACGACCGCCCGAACCTGATCGGCGACCCGAACTCCGGCGCGCTACGCGACGCATCTCTGTTCTTCAACCCGGCGGCTTTCGCGGCCCCGGCAGCCGGAACCTTCGGCACCTCCGGGCGCAACACGATCATCGGGCCAAGACTGAACATCTTCGATTTTTCCCTGGGCAAGGCGACGAAGCTCAACGATCGTTTCTCGACGCAATTCCGCGCGGAGTTCTTCAACCTTTTCAATCACACCAACCTGAGTCTGCCGATCGCGGACTTCGCGAGTCCCGCGACCTTCGGCACGATCACCCAGACTCCCGACACAACACTGGGTAATCCCCGGCTCGCCGACGGCGGGCCGAGAGTGATTCAATTCGGGCTGAAGCTGCTCTTCTAAGCTGAGGCCACTCTTCTGACATGAGTCGTTCATTACAACATGAACGACTCCCTGAAATAATGAAAAGCGCATAGGGCTTGGCCTTATGCGCTTTTTTCGCAGGAATTAAATATGCCGCGATGCGGCGCCATGAAACAATGAAAACGCGCTATGTCGTTACATGACGATCACGTGACGACTAAAGTAGTCACTACGTAGTTGTTTTCTGAGTAGTCAACATGTCGCGTTGCGACGCGCGGAAACGATGAAAAGTTCGTAGTCCCGCCTTTAGGCGGAATAGTTTGGTATCACGGAATGGATCTGTAGCTGAAGCTTCCGCCTGAAGGCGGGACTACGAACTGATTTTCTGAGGAGGCGGCGAACCTGGATGAGACGCCAATAAACGCGGCTCAAATTCAGAGCGCTTCATTGGTCGGGGCCGAAAGTAAAGGTCACAACGCTTTCAGTCTTCACCGGAACACCGTTGCGTGTCGCCGGTTTATAGACCCACTGGCGCGCCGCGTTCATGGCTGCAGTACGCAGCGTCATAGGCCCGTTGATGGCCGTCGCCTCGACGACGCGCCCAGTTTCCGCAATAACGACCCGCACATCGACCTTCCCGGAAATACCCATCGTCCTGGCGGCGGGAGGATAAACCGGCTTGACTCTCGTAATGACATTGGCGCCTACCAACTCCCCCGAGCTTTGCTGTGATGGCGGCGGAGGCGGCCCTTCATCTTCATCCGGCGCTAAAAATCTCGGCGCTGAATTATCGTCGCCAAGTCTGGGCGAATGCGCCGTGGAGGGGAGCACAACCACTTGCGGCGGATCATCCTCCAGATTAGGCAAATTAGGTAGGCGTGGAATGCCCTTCGACGGGTGCAACGTCCCCGGCAAGTCGCTCAACCGGCGGACATGGTAGAGTTTCTCGCCGCTATCGATGACTGCGCCCATGAAAGCCGGTTCCCCGACCAATCCTTTTTTGAACGTCCCGACCGAAATGCCGACGATCACCTTGTCGCCGTTAGGTAAGAGCACAGTGACTTCGGCGCACGCCGCCATGTCCTGGCCGTTTCCATTGGCGCCGCCAACACCACATTCGGCCAACTGCCAGACGACTCCCGCCTCTTGCCCGACCAGGTCATTGAGCCAGACGACGAAGGAGCGGTTCGGCAATTTCGCGTCCAGACTGGAAGCGGATATCCGCTGCGCGGCGGATATCGCCCGCTTCTCGAACGACTCCGACTGGATCGCGACACTCAACCACATACATAACGCCATGAGGGAGATTTTCATTTTTACTTCACGCATTCATCTTCAACTGAACTTTTGTTTCAGATGTAGATGAACACGCCTCCTAAATCGGTAAATCGGAATGACGATGATTGATACAATTGGCAATTCGGATATCGCGCTGATGCTTCGAGGAGGCCTCTATACGATGAGAGACGCTAAAATTCGGGTGAGAATGAACGCTTACGCCTATTCAGAGTCTCAGAATCGCTTTTCGTGGGAGCTATGATGCTGCTAGTCGGGAGACTGAGCAAAGAATAACAAGCCTTCCAACAGACCGCAAGGATTTCAGGTATCATGATTAACATTCGGAAGATATGAGCTCTTCGTTAAGTCATAGCCGGAAGGACGTGAACGATCTCGGAGGTCAGTATGAAAGCTTGTGTGCTCCATTCCATCGCGCCAATCGAACAAAACCCGCTCGAATTGACCGAAGCGCCGCAACCACAGCCAGGCGCCGATCAAGCCCTGGTCAAAGTCAGCGTCTGCGGCGTCTGCCGCACCGACCTGCATGTCATCGAAGGCGAATTGCCGCGACAGATTCTGCCCATCATTCCCGGCCATCAGGTCATCGGGCGCGTCGAGCAGGTCGGGGCGGGCGTGACTCGGCTCAAGGTCGGCGACCGCGTGGGCATTCCGTGGCTGCATCAGACCTGTGGCGTGTGCGAATACTGCCTCGAGGGCAAAGAGAACCTTTGCGAGAACGCGACGTTCACCGGATGGCTAGTCAACGGTGGTTACGCCGAATACGCCGTGGCGCCGGCTGATTTCGTCTATCCGATTCCCGAAGCCTTCAGCGACGAAGAGGCCGCGCCGCTGCTCTGCGCGGGCATCATCGGCTTCCGCTCGCTGCGGCTGTCGGGCATCACAGGCCCAAGCCCCGGCAAACGGTTGGGCATTTATGGATTCGGCGCGGCGGCGCACATCACGATCCAGGTCGCGCGCCATTGGGGCGTGGACGTTTACGCTTTCACTCGCGGCGCGCGGCACAGGCAGTTCGCTCTCGATCTCGGAGCGGCGTGGGCGGGCGGCAGCGACGACGCCCCGTCAGTCAAACTCGACAGCGTGATCATCTTCGCGCCTGCCGGCGAGTTGGTGATTTCAGCTTTGAAGGTTTTGAAGAAGGGCGGCTGCATAGCGCTCGGCGGGATTCATATGAGCCCGATTCCGCCGATTGATTACCAACTGCTCTACCATGAACGCGTCGTCCGCAGCGTGGCAAACAACACCCGGCAGGATGGGCTGGATTTTTTGCGAGTGGCCGCTGAGATTCCGATCAGGACTCAAACGCGGATTTTCGATCTGGTCGAAGCGAATGCGGCGCTCAACGCGTTGAAACACGATGCGGCGCCAGGGGCGGCGGTGATCCGCATGCGTTACTGATCGACGCCATCTTTACCTCATTCAACTTCCGCATTGCTTCATCGAGTCTTCGTTGCGCCAATTCTACTACAACACCCACATCCACATCTTCCGACACCCTGGTCGCGCGGTCATAAAATTCGACCTTGCCCTCTTTCAGTTTCTTCGGTCCGATTCTGATCTGGAACGGGAAGCCTACGAGGTCGGCGTCGTTCAATTTCACGCCGGCGCGCTCATCGCGGTCGTCGTATAAGACCTCGACGCCCGCTCCATTCAGCTCTTCGTAGATGCGATCCGCCGTGGCTTTCAACTCGGCGTCTTTGACGTTGAGCGGCGTGATCACGATCTGGAACGGCGCGATCGTCATGGGGAAGATGATGCCCGCCTCGTCGTTGCGCAACTCTATCGCCGCCGCCAGAATGCGCTCGACGCCGATGCCGTAGCTGCCCATCACGATCGGGACCTCCTTGCCGTTGGCGTTCAACACCGTCGCGCCCATCGAGACGCTGTATTTCGTCCCGAGTTTGAAGATGTGGCCGACTTCCAGCGCTTTCGCAACGCGCAACACGCCGTCACATTTCGGGCAGCCTTCGCCTTCGGCCACGGTGCGCAAATCAGTCCACTGAAGATTCTTGATGTCGCGGGCGATGTTGACTCCGCGCAGGTGATGGTCGTCAACGTTCGCGCCGGTGGTCATATTGGCGCGCCCTTGCAGCGCGTTGTCGGCGAGGATCTTGTGTCTGGTCACGCCGACCGCGCCGAGGCTGCCGGCGTTCGCGCCCATCGCCTCGAAAATCTCTTCGGGGCGCGCCGGTCGCAATTGCGTCAGTTCGGCGCCTTCCGCGCGCAGCAACGCGCCGACGGCTGAAGCGAGCTTGGCGTCGTTGAGCGGATGATCGCCGCGCAGCAGCGCCAGGATGACCTCCGCCGACTCCTGCTTCCCTTTCTCCGAAACGGCGACGTAGACCAGCGTCTTGATCTGGCGTTCAGCCGCCGCGCCGCCGGGGAACGTGACCAGGTCCTCGATGGTGCGCACGCCCGGCGTCGGGAATTTCTCGACCGGCGCGTCCGGATTTTCGTCAACGATCGCGGGAATGCATGCTTGCGCCTTTTCGGTGTTGGCCGCGTAGCCGCACTTCGCGCAGCTCGCGACCATGTCCTCGCCGGCGTTAGTGTAGACCATGAACTCGTTCGACGCCGAGCCGCCCATGGCCCCGGTGTCTGCCTCGACGATGACGTACTCCAATCCGCAACGGTCGTAGATGCGGCAATAGGCGCGGCGCTGATCTTCGAACGACTTGTCGAGGCCCGCGAAATCGATGTCGAAAGTGTAAGCGTCTTTCATCGTGAACTGCCGCACGCGCAGCAGTCCCGACTTCGGCCGGGGCTCGTCGCGGAACTTGGTCTGAATCTGATACCAGACCTGCGGCAGTTGTTTGTAAGAGCGAAGCTCATTGCGCGCGATGTCGGTGAAGACCTCTTCGTGGGTCATGCCCAGACAGAGATCGGCGCCTTTGCGATCTTTCAGGCGGAACATGTTGTCGCCCATCACCGTCCAGCGCCCCGACTCCTTCCAGATTTCAGCCGGGTTGAGCGCGGGCAGATAGAACTCCTGCCCACCGATTGCGTTCATCTCCTGGCGAATGATCTCGCTGATTTTCAGGACCGAACGCTGAGCCAGCGGTAGATAAGAATAGATGCCGGCGCCGAGTTGGCGAATCAATCCGGCGCGCAAAAGCAGTTTGTGGCTGACGACCTCGGCATCGGCCGGGTCTTCACGCAAAGTGGGAATGAAATATTGTGACCAACGCATAATTTCAGGTTTCAGGTGTCAGGTTTCAGGTGTCAGGATAGAGGCTGCAGCGTCATTCCTTATCTGACACCTGAAACCTATTTCTGTGCAATCGCGATCAGCGACAGGCCGCAAGGCGGGCCGATCAACCGTTCGAGCTTAAGCAGCGGCACGAGGAGGTTTGCGAGATTGGCCTGTCCCGTCGGAATGTAATCACGTTTGAGCAACCGCCCGTTGATGAGCCAGGGCAAAGCCGCGGCGAGGCTGAAAAATTTCATTTCGCGCACTGCAAAGCCGGTCTTCTTCAACTTGTCAGCCAATTCGCGCTTCTCATAGCGGCGAAAATGGCTGACAGCGCGATCGAACGAGCCATAAAGAAACCGGTGCGCCGGCACGAGCAGCGCCAGACTCCCTTCAGGCGCGAGCGAATCCCGCATTTGCGCCAGCGCGAAAAGATCGTCCTCGATATGTTCGAGCACATTCAAACAGACGACCGAATCGAATGGATCGGCGACGAAGGCGTCGGGCGCTTTCGCCGTCAAATCGAACTTTCCCACGCGGACATTCGGATGAGCGCCGAACAGACGCTCCAGCTCGTTGCGGTAACTCTGCACGACATCGGTAGCCATCACCTTGCGCCCTTCGGCGTGGAGGAATTGCGTGATGTTGCCTGTGCCCGATCCGACTTCGAGCACGCGCCGTCCCAGCGCGTGCGATATATTTTCGTAGATCCAATGATTATAACGATCAAGTTTGGCGAGTTGATCGAGCGTAGCCGTCAACGCCAGACTCTCTTCTACCATATCTACTCTCATATTTAGGGCATTCATTCGAGCGTAATTGCAGCAGGGAGTAAAGGTTGACGATAATGCCCGCTGTAAGGGTTGAAGTCAACCACGGCCCCGATTTAGCTGGAAATTCGACACAAAGAGTCAAAGGGACAAAGGGTCAAAGATCGACTCACGAAGCCAACAGGCGTCTTTGACCCTTTGTCCCTTTGACCCTTTATGTTTCACATGCGCTGATTCGAAGACCGATCCAAGTCGGTTCCGGCTCAGAAACTGAGCTTCAGCGCGAACTGAATCTGGCGCGCTGGCGCCGTGCTGCGCACCTGACCGAAGCCGGCGCTGGCGAAAGTAGAATTCGGAGCGCCGAAGTTGGTCTTGTTGAAGAAGTTGAAAAACTCCGTGCGGAATTCCAGCTTCGAGGCTTCGTTGATGAAGGGCAGCGCGAAATTTTTCTGCAATCCGAAATCGAATTGGTAGAAGGAATCGCCGCGTCCGATGTTGCGCCCGGCGTTGCCGAAGGGCTGATCGAGGGTGGGCAGACGTACGGCTTCAATGTTGAAGTAGCGGTCAATCGTGCGTTCGTCTTTGGGCAGAATTGGGTTGCCGACCAGGTTGGGCCGCAGCGCGATACCGCCCAGAAACGAAGGCAGATTTGCAGTCACCGGCGACGGCGTGTAGCGGAGATTGACCACTTGCCCACTGGCCATCGTGTTGATGCCCGTCACCGTCCATCCGCCGACAACCGCGTCCAACACGTACGGCATATCGCTCAAGAACGCGCGCCCCTTGCCGACCGGCAGATCCCAGACGAAGCTGGTCGTGTTGTTGAACGGCTGGTCGTAAGGCGAAAGGCCGCGATCCGCCGCCAGGTCGTACAAGTTTTGCGGATTGCCTGTGTTGCCGCCGGGTTCTTCCAGCACCTGGCTGACGTTGTCAATCGCCTTCGACCAGGTGAACGAATTGAGAATGTACAGGCCCTTTGAAAACCGGCGCTCGAACTTCACCTGCAGCGCGTGGTAATTCGAGAAAGCCGCGGGCAGCACTGCCGAAATCGAACGGAAGCCCTGAATCGGACGGCGCGAGTCGAGCGATGGCAGCGACCGCCGGTTGGGATCGTTCGACGGCAGGTTGCTCAACCGGAGCTCTTCGGCAGTGACCGGGCGCGCCTGATTCAGATCGGCCAGCAGGATCAGCTTCACGGCGTGATTGCCGACGTAGGCCACGTCCAGCAGCATATTCGAGCCCAGTTCGCGCTGAACGGAAAGCTGCCAGTTCTGAATGTAGGCCGTGCGCTGATTGCGCGGGATGTACAGCACGACGTTGTTAGGCAATCCGGTCGGATAACCGTCCTGCGTCGGGCGGAAGCAGTTTGTCGCGAAGGCCGTCCCCACGCAGCGAGGGTTGCTCGCCGAAGGCGCTTGCTGCGTGACGTTCGCGCGGGTGATCTGTGGGAAGTTGGTCGCCAGCAGGTCGGCGCTGCCGATGCGGTTGAAATGCGCGTAGCCGATGCCGTAGCCGCCACGCACGACCGTCTTGTCCAAAAGGTTGTATGCGAAGCCGATGCGCGGCGCGAAGTTGTTGTAATCAGGATCAACCAATGAGCGGTTGTACAACGAGCCGTCTTTCGCCTGAATGATGGAATTTGTCGCCGGGTCGTAATTCGACAGCCGGTTCTGCGCCTCGTAATACGGCGTGGCGAATTCGTAGCGCACGCCGAGGTTGAGTGTCAGCCGCTGATTCACTTTGAAATCGTCCTGCAGGTAAGTGTAATGCAAGCGCCGCCGCATATTGACGACCAGTAGATTGGCGAATTCGTACTGTGAGCGCAGGCCGAACATAAAATCGGCAAGATTGTACAGATTGTTGTTGGGAGTGGTGGGCGTCGGTTTTGTGAACTGGCCGTTGTATGTATCTAAACCCATCAACGGGTTGGTGTCTTGCACGTCAGTGTTGACGGCCAGGTACTCGTAGCCGGTCTTCAGGCTATGACGACCGAGCGTGAACGAGTAGTTGACGCGCGGGTTGACGTTGAATGGATTCTGGAACTGCGGATTGGTGGACTGGCGTCCGAGTTGCGAGATGCCGTTGATCGTTTGCGTGGTCAGGCCACCGGTAATTGTGGGGTCATCGGGCAAACCGGTGATGCCGTACAATTGGAGCATGCTGGGGCCGCCGGTCAGCGGCGGCTTCTTGCCCGCCTCGATGCGTGAAATGCCAAGGCGGAATTCCAGCGCCGTGGCGTTGTGGAAAATGTAGGTCGCGCCGCCGACCAGTTGCTGATTGAGCGCGCTGACCAGGCCGTTCTGATTGCTGCCGGACGGACCCGGAATGTTCGGACCCTCAAAGTTGTTGAGTTTGCGATGGCTGACGCGCGCGAAGGCGGTCAGGTTGTCGGTGAACTTATGATCGAGCCGGATGTTGAACTTGTCGTTGTAGGCTTTGTTTGGAACCAGGGCCTGATAGTTGTTCGCTCCAGGAGCGT
>Ga0137409_10004302_pt1 | contig 14972 bp, 10 predicted proteins | sample CZODoug1_16funga_FD_122059 | JGI IMG/M metagenome (GOLD analysis project Ga0137409, IMG submission 122059) | Vadose zone soil fungal communities from Angelo Coast Range Reserve, California, USA - CZODoug1_16fungal (Hybrid Assembly) | ecosystem: Environmental > Terrestrial > Soil > Vadose zone... | reverse complement strand
GGAACTGGTGTCACTTCCGGAACTGCATTAGGTATTTTGTTTGGAGGCTTTTTTCAGACAGTGCTTAATAGCAGCGTAACAAATTTATTTCAAGCATCTGGTTTTGGTGGTGGTATTACATGTCCTGCTGGTAGTTCGATGTTTGCTAAAACATTAATGCATCTATCGAGTAATGCAGCTGATGCTGCAAATGGTTCTAGTGTTAATACCATGATCTGGTTAAATAATAACACTGGAGCAACTGCTAAATGGACTAATGCTCTCTTGATAGATAATCAAGGAAGTGTCGGAGTATTTCCAGTCAGTTCTTCTGGTACTCTAATTAAAGCTACTTCTGGCAGCGTTACTGGAGGTATTGATTTTACTGGAATGACATTTAGTGGGAGTTCTTTTTCTTCTCCCGGATTTTCAGTAAATAATATTGGAACTATATCTTGTGGTGCCCCTGGCTTGGGAAATGGAAATATACAGATATTTGGCACTACTAGTGGCAATATCAGTATAAGTTCTAATGCTACTTCTAATTTACTTTTCATTACTCAACCAGTACAAATTGGTGTTGTTGGTAGTGTAGCCGGTGCTCTTAATATTGCAGGTCTTACAAGTGGTTCAGCTCAACTAAGTTGTTCCGCAACTGGCGGAACTCTTCAATTAGGTGCAGGCAATCTTACTGTAGATACCAGTGGTAATCTATCTACTGCTGGAAGTTCTAAGATAGGTAATGCTACTGCTCCCATATCAGGAGGAGATTCCAGTCGTGCTTATTTGTATGGAACAGCTGGTTTAGGTGTATACTTTGGTACAGGCGCTCCTACTATAACTGCTGCTAAAGGTAGTTTATACATACGTACTGATGGAACAACGACTAATGATCGTGCCTTTATTAATACTAATGGTGCAACTACTTGGACAGCAATAACAACGGTGGCATAATGGAACAGAAAGTCAAATCTTTACTCGGTGAGTACGCATTTACAGTTGCTGCTCTACAAGTACAAATAGAACAACTACAGGAGAAGATAAAAGAATATGAAGACAAGCCAAAACGGCCGAAGTCTGATTGAATCGTTTGAAGGTTTAATCCTTCAATCGTATGATGATTACAACGATCATATTGTCAACACCGGGGATACAGTTCATGGAGTACTTACTATCGGGTATGGGCATACTAGCGCTGCTGGTCTTCCTCACGTATATATTGGGGATACTATCACACAAGCTGACGCGGATAAAATCCTCGGAGACGACCTCGGACGAGTCGAAGGAGAAGTAACTAATCTTGTTAAAGTGACTCTCAATCAGAATCAATTCGATGCTTTGGTTAGCTTTCATTTTAACACTGGTGCTCTTGGACATTCTTCGACGCTTACACTTCTTAATGAAGGGAAGTACGCAGAAGCCGCTGATCATCTACTCCTCTACAACAAAGCAGGTGGACGTGTCCTAGCTGGTCTCGTTCGACGTAGACAACAAGAGAAAGCTCTGTTCTTGAAACCTATGGTTATTAATTCTACAATTACTCCTACTCCAACATCCGGTTGGAATTCAGTAGTAGATTACTACTGGAACTTAATACTTAACTTCTTTAAAAGGAAATAAATAATGAATAGTGTAATTAGCGTTCTATCTACGCTAGTTGGTCCCACTCAGCTTGGTGGCTGGGTACGTGCTGCAATTGCAGCCGCAGGTGGCTTTCTAGTCGCACATTATGGGATGCAGTACTGGAATGGCGATGCCGTTATCAGTGGTATCGGCGCTGCTGTTTCTGCAGTAGTTGTCGGTCTCTGGTCATCCTTGTCTAAGACAGTTGCCACTACGACTCCCGCTCCCTAATGCTCAGTTTCTTAGGTCTTCTTCTCCCTGGTCTGTTCACGACGATTAATAGCATAACTAATGCTATTGCTAACGAGAAGATAGCTTTACTCAAAGCTCAGACTACAGAAGATAAAACCGCTTCACAGGAACGAATAAATACTCTCGAAGCTAAAAGAGACTTGATGTTGGCTGATAGTCAACACTCAAGTCTTGATAGCTGGATAAGAGCTGGCTTGGCTATTGGTCCAGCTACATACATAACTAAGATTTATCTCTGGGATAAGGTATTAAAATTAGGATCGACTGATCCAGTTACTCCAGAACAATGGCAAGTACTAATGGCTGTTGTTGGTTTCTATTTCTTATACTCAGGTGCAGTATCAGTAGCAAGGATCTTCAAAGCATAATGGCCGAACAAACTGTACTCACAATGGTTCAGAACATTCTCTCAAGAATGTCATCTGATGAAGTAAACTCAATAGGCGATACTCCTGAATCTCTTCAGGTAGCTACGCTATTACAGAATAAATACTATGATATAGTAGCTCGTGGTACGCTAACCATTGATGAGACACTGTTTCAACTAATACCTTCAGATAACTCTAATAATCCCGTACAAATGGTAATCCCTGAGGGAGTATCTAGAATAGACTGGTTACAGTATTTCGATACTAACCCTTTGGATAATACTCAGACAGATCAGTTTGGATCCTTTGCACATGATCTTAATATAGATTTAGTATCTTCTGTTGCTTGGCAAACTACTTCTGTCTCTAGTGTTACTATTCCTGTTATACCCACTGGTACGGTAACATTCACTGTATCTTCTAGTACATTACCTGTAGTTCTCAATCAGTTCATAGAAGCCATATCAGGTAATAGTTATATTCTAGGTAATGTAGTTGCCTACGTAGGTACTGCGTTAACAATGAGTATTACCAATGTCTCAGGTCCAGGTATCTTTAGTAATTGGATTATATCTTCTGCTACTCCTCCTGATATCCCTCCTGGGTATAAGTATGTAGAAATAGTCCCCAATGATTACTTTCTTAATATAGTTAATAAACTAGATCTCACTCAACCCAATACTCTTTCTTACGTCTTTGATGATGGTATAGCTAAGTTTACCTTTAGATGTCGAAATGATCGTACACCTATGATGTGTACGGTAATACAGAACAATTGGGTATTGTTTGACTCCTTTGATGCTACTCAAGACAGTACACTTCAAGCAAGTAAGACACTAGGTTTTGGACAAGTAGTTCCTGTATTTAAACTACAGGATAACTTTATTCCTAAGTTAGACGATCAACAGTTTCCTCTTCTACTCAATGAAACTACATCGTTAGCATTCTATGAACTTAAACAAATGCCCCATGCGAAAGCAGATGAGGAGATCAAAAGGCAGTGGGCAGTTGCACAGAAGACTAAATCCAAATCAAATAAACCTTCCTATTTCGATCAGTTATCTGATTTTGGCCGTGTGCCTAGGACTGGTGGCTACGGAGGTTATCCGCCTAATCTATGGATGAGAAACTCCATAGGTAATGCGGTAGGTCCGTAATGCAGTTAGAGTTTAAACTTAGACCTTTCCCAGGAGCTAATCCTAAAGATTACAAAGGTCACGTAGATCCACGTCTTCTTAATGGAGACAACAAACTATATGCCGTGCAAGACATTACTCTCTGGCACGCTAAATACTCCGAAGGTGCAGTCCCAGCTGCATTACGGCAGAAGTTCACTAATTATAATCAATTCGTAAAGTATGTGACCAGTTACTTTAAAGGAAGAAACATCGAAGTTGTAATAGAATAATGGCTCAACAACCATCACCCGCAGTAGAGAATCACTTCATTGCTGGGTTAAAGACAGAATTTACTGGATTAAACTTCCCTGAAAACGCAGCTACTGATACTCAGAACTGCGTTTATTCTTTAATTGGAGATGTGACTCGCAGGGGAGGAATCAACTATGAGTTCAACTTTGCATTAAAGAATATAAACACCCCTAACGTAGCTCGCTCTTCTTTCAGATGGTTGAATGCTGGTGGAGATGGTTTAACACAGATATTAGTTGAACAGATAGGTAATCTTTTATATTTCTATAGATCGAGTTCAGCCACGCTATCTAATCCTCTATCAACTACTTTATTGCCTTCTACTATTAATATCCCAGGGTTTCAAGCTGCTGGTAATACAGCCAACATTTCTATAACAGAATGTCAGTATGCAACTGGGAATGGATACTTGTTTGTATTTCACCCTAACTGTGATCCTTTCTTTTGTACTTATTCCAACGGATTGGTAACAGGAGCATCTGTAACATTACAGACACGAGACTTTGTAGGTATCAATGAACCTGGAGTACCAGATAACTTAAGACCTAAAACTCTTTCTAATGAACATCTTTATAATCTTCTTAATCAAGGATGGTCTACAGGTTCTGGTTGGACTGCCGTAGGTACTGGGGATGGATCCGGTAATATACCTCAATCTGGTTTCTTTACCATGCATATATCTTCTCAAGTAAACACTACATCGGTAACTAATGGAAGTGTTATTCAAGTTAATATTCCTACTGCAGCTAAGACTGGAGATAATAATAATAACTTAAATGGATCTGTTATTTTAACAGGTACCGTTACAAATTATGTATCTCCTTTTACTTCTTTAACTATAGCTGTAACAACTAATTCGAATCACGATCTTAATGCAATGGGTTTTTGGAGTGGAGGTAACTTCTTCTTTACTCCCAATGAACAGATATCTATGTCTCTGGTTAATACCGGTTTCATTGATAAATGGTTCTCTGTGCTTGCTAATTATCCTTCCAATGCAGATGTGTGGTGGTTGTATAAGAATACCTTGGGTGTGTTTGATCCTGTAACTACATTTGCTAACGTTCAACAACAAGTAACCGCAGCTCCTAAAGGTTCATTTATCTTTAACCCATTTATACAAGACAGATCAGCTGTTTCTAGTGTTTCCGGATTAACAGTTGTATCAACTACTCAGAGACCATTAACAGGGACATTCTTTCAAGGTAGAGTATTCTATTCTGGTGTGAATGATTCGTTCCAAGCAGCAGGAGATGAACCCTTTTATACTTGGTCCGAGAATATCTATTTCTCACAGATCATTACAAGTACAAAATCATTTGGTAAATGTTATCAAGAGAATGATCCTACAAGTCAAGATTTATTTGATCTTCTTCCATCAGATGGTGGACAAATAGTCATACCAGGATGTGGAGCTATATATAAACTCTTCGCTCTACGTTTCGGAGTATTAGTCTTTGCTGCTAATGGTATATGGTTTATAGCAGGCAGTACAGGCATAGGTTTTGCTGCTAATGATTACACTGTAACTAAGATTTCTACCATTAGAGCGATATCAGGTCAATCGTTTATTGATGTTCAAGGATATCCTTACTTCTGGAATGAAGAGGGAATATATGCAGTCATGCCTTCACAACAAGCAGGTTCAGCTCATAGTCCAGATATTCAACTAGATGTTAAGAATTTAACTCTGGGAACTATTCTTTCTTATTATTCAGGATTTCCCATATTAAGTAAGAAGTATGCCAGAGGAGATTATCATGAACTTGATTACGTAGTTCAATGGTGTTTTAGAAGTACTAATGAATCTGGGATATCCAATAGATATAGTTTTGATACTATATTAGCTTTTAATATAGTTACTCAAGCTTTCTATCCATATACTCTACCCACTAATAGTTTATCTACAATAACTGATATTAAATACATCCAGAATCCTGGAGGTTCTAGTAATCCTGTTCCCGTGTTTAAATATACAACCACAGTAGGGACTAATATTACATTCTCAGAAGAGAATGACATTATAGGTTTCAATGATTTCTTCTCAGAGAATAACATAGGATATAACTTTATTAGTTTCTTTATTACTGGATATAAACTAACAGGTAAAGCTTTAACTAAATTTCAAGCTCCATATGCTTATATCTTCTCTAGAAATCCTTCTAGTAATTCTTACTATATACAATCAATATGGGATTATGCTGGTAGTGGATTAACAGGTAGGTGGAGTGTTAAACAACAGAAATCTAATTCTCCCAATAATTATACCAATATGTATCATAAGGTTAGACTTAGAGGTAGAGGATTAGCAATGCAAATAAAAGTAACATCCGTAGACCATAAACCCTTTGATCTTATGGGTTGGGGTATTTGGAACGAAGTGAATACAGGAATATAATATGGTCAGTCCTTGGAGTATAGGTACAGAAGCAGTAGGTTTAGGTGTAAGCATTTATGGCGGTATTGAAGCCATGGGCGCTCAAAAAGATATTGCAAATATCTCTATGCAAGAAGCTGGTGTTGAAAAACAACAGAATGAAGTACGCAGGCAGGCTATGGAAATGAGTGCCCATCGTCAAATGCTTCAGCAAGTACGAAATACTCAGAAAGCAAGATCAATGGCACTAGAAACTGGAGCCTCACAAGGTGCACAGTTTGGTTCCGGTCTTGCAGGTGCATATGGAAGTATTTCAGGACAAGGATCAAGTAACATAGCAGAACTAAGTCAAGGTTTACAGTTTGGTGAACAAGAGTTTAATCTTACCAATCAATTAGATGATTTGAAAATGTCGATGGCTAAAGCTCAAGGTCAGTTAGCTTCTGCCCAAGGTATTTCATCTATTGGCGGTGGTATTATGAATGCAGGTAAAGCCTTTGGCTAACGAATATAATATACCTGTAGAAGAGCCGACTCAAGAAGACACTGGTCCCAACATTCCTGTTGAGACTCCCAGTCCTCCTGTGTCTCCTGCTACTGCTGGAGATAGAGCTACTAAAGCCGTATTCGGTTTACAAAATAAAGTTAATGTTGATTACAATGGATACTATTCTTCCTTTCTTCAAGGACAAGAGAAGAATGTTCGTCAATATGTTTCAGACAAACTAGCTGAAGCAAGTGCTGCACGTAAGGTAGATCAGATAAGACAACTTGCTCAAGCAGGATGGCCATTAACAAAAGAAGATGTAGATAATGTAAATACTGCTGTTAATGATCCTAGAAGTGTAATAGAAGATCATTATTCTCAACGATATATGGATCATCTTAATTGGCCTAAAGGTAATCCAGATAATACTTCTTGGCTGAATGCAATACATCCTGAAGAAGCTGATACACAAACTAACTGGGATAAAGATATAAATCTAGGTTCAGAATATATGGCCAGGGTTCAATTTCTTAAACTAAGACAGCAAGAAGCAGCTGAAGATTCTGATAAGCAGAGTTGGTTGAGTTGGTCCTGGGATCAAGCCAAGAACTTAACTACCATTTATCCTTGGATTAAAATGCATACTGGTGGCAGTTGGTATGATCTTCCCGGTCATGCTCAAGAAGCTACTCGAACAGATTTGCTTACTCTTCCTAGTTATGAAGCATTTAAGAATAAGTATGATCTTATTTCTAGTTCTCTTCCTCCTGGTCTCCGATTACAGTTTGCTACCAATATGGTGGGTATGTCCACTTCAGATCAGGTAATGCAAGATATCTTTCCTCTTGTTCAACCTGGTGTGGAAGTATCTCTTGGTGTAGGATTAATAAGTAAAAGCGTTCAGCAAAATACTATTAATACAGCAATAAGACAACAGATACAATCTTCAGCTATACAAGCAGGTATGTCACCCACTCAAGCAGCTACTCTTGCTTCAGGTAACTTAGCTGGTTCTGCTGCACAACGTGCTTGGGGTACTCTTGCTAATTTAGCAAGACGTTCCGATCCGATTGTAGAAGCAGAGAAGAATCTTCCCAATATTCTACGTAGAGGTAGAGCCGATGCCATCTTAAACAATGGTGGTGATGTTAATGGAACTAATGCTATCCTTGAGGAATACACAAGAATGGAACAAGAGCTTCCAGGTATCTTAAAAGGATTAACTTATCCAGAACGTTTCCCAGCATTAGCTGAGAAAGATCCAGAAGCTATTGCTGCTGCTCTTCAAACTGTAAGAAGTAGATCAAGAGATATTTCTGATAACTTCTTAAATCAATCCAACCCTTATCAACATCCTATTGATCGGTCTTGGTGGTCAGATGCTATTATAGGTAGGTCTGCTGTAGATCCTTTCGGTACTGCTGCTGAAGCAGGTAAATGGGCTAAGGACCGAGGTCTCAGTGGTTACGAGATTGTTGGTAATAAGATTAATAAAGTATCTCCGAGTCGCTTGACTCCTGCAGAAGCTCAAGCTGCATTTGATATACATAAAGATCAGTTTATACCTGGATCAACGGAGATCAGAATAGAAGGTGAAGGGGTTAGGGTTGAACAAGGTGGTACTGGTTTCTACATAATCAAACCATTTCCTATTCCTGAAGATGCTCCAGCTATGCGTCCTTTCTACGCTAGACTTCCAGAAGATAAGGTTCCCGAAGGTGGAGTAATTAATTCACTCTTAGCAAGATGGCGAACTCCCAATGAAACTCAATCAGCTTGGAGCAATAGAAATAGAGAATCAGCTACATTTGTTAATTCTGTTATAGAGAACTATGCCTGGAAAGAAGCTGAAGCCATACGTGATATGGTACCAGGTTTCATTGGTAAACAGAAGTGGAATGATTGGGAACGTGTTCTCAATGCAGCTCGTAAACAATATGATCCTGATAATAATAGGATAGGATATACCTATAAGAACATAGGTGAATTAGAATATGCTTACCGTAAGACAGTAGGACGTTCTCCTGATAATCAAGAGATAGCTGCTTACTTTGCTTTTAAAAGAATTAATGAGTTTGATCATATTCTGAGAACTGTTTCTATTCTTAAACATAAACAAAGACTCGGTGTTATGTCTCACCAGATTACTTGGCGTGATCCAAAGTTGCAGGGTAATGTTGTACAGAGTGCTGAGTTTGACGCTATACCTTCGGATCATTTTCCCAGTGGTAACCGTACTATTGCTATTATTGAGCGAGATGGAAGTGTTACGGTAAAACGTTTAAATGCTCTCGGTAATCATCAAGCATCAGGTCCAGGCACCAAAGCATTTCCTAAATCTCAGTATTATGCAGATCAGGTAATGCAAGGTAAATACACAGTAGTAAAACTACATGCTCCTGAGCATACTCCTCTTGCAGGATATGGAGGTATTAAAGATACAGATATTATTGAACATGTATTGGCTCCTTCTTATATGTTTTCTAATAAACCCATAGCCTGGGGAGCTCAACTTCCGGAGCGTGGTGGAGGACACTTTGTTTACAAAGCTCCTTGGAGAATCAGTCAGTTAGACGTACGTCCAGAAACAATAGGATCACGTGTTGTACATAAACTAGTAGGTGTTACATCTGGTTGGCATGTGATGAATACGGCAGATGGGGCAAAGATTGAAGGACTTTTAAATCAAGTACGCGGTCTTCTTAAGACAGATAGAGCTGCTGCTAGAAATATAGTTGAAAATCAACTGGGAATGAATTGGGACGAGTTCTTGGGTTTCTTTAAACCTCCTCCTTCTCGTAATTCATTTGGACAATGGACTAAAGGAACTAAACCTAGGTTTAATATTAATGAACCTTTCGTGTTACACGGAGCTAATGAAAATCTCTTAAATAAGATTCCCGAGTCTGATCTTAAAGCTCGGTATAAGAACTTTGAAGACATAAGATCAACATCTCCTAATCAAAGGTTTATGACTGAGTTCAGTCAGGAACGAGATGCCAATGAGATGTTTACTTGGGATAACATAGGAACAGCGGATGCTCCTATGTATCGGTATGAACCTTCTCCTTTGATAGATGCTATTCCCACTATGAATAGAGCTATGAATAAGATCTCCAATACACTAGCCATGGATGATATGAAGATCAGTGCTGTGTCTTCCTGGATACAAGAAGCAAAGAATCTATTAACTGTTAAAGAAGATATGTTGAATGCTTCTCCCTTATATTGGTTTCATCATGCCAACTTCATTAAGAGTCCTTTGGACTCTCGGAGAATAGCTGAATTAGAAGTAGCAAGAGAACAGATTAAACAGTTTATAGGACAAGTATCTGAAACAGATGCAGTCATAGGTTATTGGACTCAGAAACTAGCTGATGCTCTTTATCAAAGCACTATACCTGGAGTATCTCGTCTAGCTAAACGAATAGATCCAGTTAACTTAGCTCATACTCTTTCTGATCCCACTAGGTTCATTAGAGCAATGACTTTTCATATGAAGATGGGTTTATTCGCTATTCCTCAGATATTGGTTCAAGGTCAAACTTATGTAAATATATTAGGTATTGCAGGTCCTGTGAGAGCTTCTCAAGGAACTGTTGGTGCTCTCATGCATCAATGGTCTCGTATGAACGCTAATCCAAGAATATTAGCTGCATTGGGTAAGAATGCAGAGAAGTTTGGATATCGTCCTGGTGAATGGGAAGCATTCCGAGAAGCAGGATTCTCTACTGGATTCTTTAATGTAGGTAGTGAATATGCTCTCAGAGACAATCCAATGTCTAATAAGATAATACAAACACAATGGGGTAAGTTCCTGCAATTAGGTGCATTACCATTCACCGAAGGTGAACGTAATGCTAGGTTCGGATCATGGTACACTGCTGCTAAAGAAATGGCTGAAATTAAACCAGTGAGTCAATGGACCAATGCAGATAGATTAAAAGTATTGAATAGAGCTGCTCTTCTTAATGGTAATATGAATAGAGCTAGCAATGCTATGTTCCAAAGAGGATTTGCTGCCTTACCCGCTCAATTCTTAACTTATACAATTAGACAAGCAGAGTTGATGTGGGGTAAACGTCTTACTTCTCCGGAGAAAGCCAGGCTACTCTTAACTAATGCAATGGCCTATGGCTTACCTGTTGGTCTAGGGATAACTGGAATACCTTCTGACTTCTTTAGAAACGCAGCCATAGAACAGGGATATAACCCTGGTGATAACTATTTAAACACTATGATTACAGAAGGTATTCCTTCTACTATTCTTGCTCTAGTTGATCACGATCGTTATTGGAATGTAGGTGAGAGATTCGGTAATACAGGTCTTAACGATATGTTCTATGGAGACAAGACTATATGGGATCTAGCTGGTGGAGCTGCTTTCAGTTCCGTGGGTAGTTTTCTAGAAGCCTTTGATCCTTTTAGACAAGCAATCATGTCTGGTTATCGGCAAGATGGTAATCAGTTTAATATAAGCTACCAACATCTTCTTCAGCCATTGAGAGAGATAACTACTTTCAATGCTGCTGAAAGAGCGATTGCTGCTGCTAAAACAGGTACTTGGATTAGTAAAGGAGATAATCCTTTACTTCGAGGAGTAACAGTTCCAGAATCTGTTATGTCTTTTCTTACAGGTCTACAACCTCAAGAAGTATCAGATTTAAGACATGTAACTGATATTAAAGCTGCAGAACAGAACGTAGAGAAGTGGGCACAGAGCCGTGCTATTCAAGAAGCAGGCAGAGCCATGGAAGCTTATGATAATAAAGATACAGCTCAAGGTGAAGACTTTATGACTAATGCCATGATGTATTTAAATGTTTATATACCAGAAGAAAGAAAAGAAGAAGTATTGTCGCGAATGTTTAATCGTTTTCAAGATGTTGTTCAACGAACAAGACAACAGTTCGGTACTAAAGATGTACCTCCGTGGCTTAAAGATCAACGTACAGATCAATGGATCTCAACACTAAGGAATAGATAATGGCAACATTCGATGCAAGTGCACCTCAACCTCTCGGTAGAGCTGCTGAAGGTGAATGGTTAGGTTGGTCTAAATCCATATCAACACCCGAAGCAGATAAGTCTGGAGAAACTCTAGGTAAAACTATTGGTACTGCCATTAGTGGCGTAGCCGAATTGGGTCATGATGTTGTACAGCAACAGGCACAATCTGGATCAGAAGAGATACTTAGAGGTAATATTAATAAGCTTCAGGATGTTCAAACTGATCTTTTAAATCCTCCCAATAAAGGTAATGAAGATGCTCCTAAAGAAGTACAGAACTCTCAGAGGAGTGCAGAAGACTTAGGTTCAGCTAGAGCTAATGGAGCCATTAGTCCCACATATTACTACGGTCAGTTAGATAAAATGGCTTCTGATATGCGTAGTAGATTTCCCATGTACGCACAAGCTATTGATAAAGGAATAGCACAAGGAACTGGAGTAACCCACACAGCCAATGAACTCTATCAGTCTACTCTTAAAGATATCAATAGTTTCTTAACCAAGAAAAATGAAGTTCAGAATAAAGCTCTATCTGAGATACAACAGAACATGGGATCAGGTCCTGCACTAGGGGCTGCTAATGCTGCTGATGCTTGGGGTAAAGTACATAGAGGTGAGTGGACTCCTGAACAAGGAATGGCTTATGCCAATGCTATTCAATCTCGAAAGTATCAACTAAATAATCTTAAGGAAGAAATAACTACTTCAGAAGCTTTAGGTAAAGATCAAGGTAGAATGGCTGAACGTGTATTTGTAGGAGAAGCTAATAACTTAGTGACTAACTCTATGCATGCAATGACCGAACAGTTTGGATTTAAGAATGTAGGTGAAATGGAATACGCTTTACAACATCCTGCACAATATAGTGCAGTTGATATGCAAGCTATTGCTGCTGCCTATGCCAATCATGAACAGATGATTAGAAAAGGATTGGAAGCTAAAGCTAATGAAATGCATAAGGTTATTAACCCTCAGACTGGTCAGCAGGAAGTATGGAGCTACGCTCAACTACACCCAGGTTATCAAACTAATATTGATAATTCACTGAAGACATTCCATGCAGGTCTTGAATTGCTTAAAGATAAAGACTTTAGTTCTCTGACTTATTGGACTAGAATGCAAGCTGCTGCTGAACAAGATGTTACCACTCAAATGCTTTCTCAAGATCAAGGTATTGGTCCTGCTCCGTTAGTTGTATCTGCTCTTAAGAAGTTAGGTATGGAACAGTATGTCACTCAGTTGACGCAAGATTCCATGAAGGATGGTATGCTTCCCAAGTTGAAAGCTTTTATTGGTGCTGTTAATGGAAAGAGTTGGATGACTCCCAGTCAAGCTCAATCTAATGGAATGAAACCTGCTGTATCTTTACAAGATGATATTAGTAATTTTGTTGAAAAGCAGGGAGTAAAATCTCCTAAAGTATTCAATAAGTTTATTGAGGATCTTTATGGTCTTTCTCAATCTGATATTCCAGATAAACAAAAAGCAGCTAAGATTTTATATACCTTCGGTCCTAAGAACGCAGGTGTACTGAGTACTTGGAATCGTAATGGTATTCAACCAGATGGCACTGTATCTGATAAACCAGATCGTTGGACCATGCTTGGAGCCATGACTGATCCCAAGATAACTGCTGAAGTTAGACGATTAGACGCCGATCCTAAGTTTGCTAAATACGGACTATGGAATAATTATAAGTCTACCGTCTCTACTATGGTAGATACTGAATTTCAGAAGCAAGCCGCTGATCTGAATAAGTTCGATGTGGGTAAGAATGTTATTTATAACGATAAGATTAATGAATTCAGATACATTGAACCCTCTGGAACTGAGAATAGAGGTATACATTCTGGCAATCATCCTGTGGAAAGATTGTTGACTAAACTAAACTACGGTGTTCGTGCTCTAGCAGATATAGCTAGAACAGAAGGAGCACATCCTGATACTTATATTTATCAGATGATGAAGGGTATGGGTATGGATATTGATAATGTTCGTACTACTACTGGTAGCATGATGCAATCTTTAATCAATACTCATGCTGCTCAACAGAAGAAATACGAAGATGATCTTAATAAGATGGTTGAAGAAGTCAAAGGTCTAGGTAAGAAGAAGTGACGATTGGTACACCAGATAATTCCTATGAAGATGAGATGCATCATGCATTGGGTATTCCTATGGTTGCCGACCTGTCACAGAAGCGTGAACCACTTAAGATAACTATTACTCCTCACATGGGTGAGGAAGATGAAGGGAAACAACAACTTCCTGGAGAAGGGTATTCTTATCCTCCATCTCAGTATGAAGGCAATATAAACAGTCCTAAAACATCAATACCAAACCTACCAGAAAAAATCCCAGACAGTTGGAAAGAAATAGGCCCAGAAGGAATAAAAACTAATAGTTTAGAAAAACCTAAGGAAGTACATATTGTACGTCATGGTGAGACTCAGGCTAATGATACAAATACTGTACGTGGACAAGATCCCATACCTCTGAATGAAAATGGCCGTGCTGAAGCCGAGAAGGCAGCTGATGATCTTAAATCTAAAGGTGTTGATACCATAGTAGCTTCAGACTTAAAGCGTTCAAGAGAGACAGCAGAGATTATAGGTAAGAAACTAGGTATTACTCCTACATACGATCGGCGTCTTCGGACATGGGATGTCGGAGATCATACAGGACAACCTTGTGAAACATCTAATCCAATATTAAAAGAATATGCCCAGAACAAGCAGGATGAACCTGTTCCAGGCGGTGAAAGCTTTAATGATTTTCAAAATAGATCATTCGCTGGTATTCGTGATGCTGTTCTTAATAACAAAGATAAGAATCTGGCTATTGTAACCCACAATAGAGTGGAAGCTACTCTTAAGGGTTGGGAAAAGACTGGACAAGATAATCCTGATATTGATTATAATGAAGTAGTAAAGGAAGAAACAGAACCTGGTACGGTACGTACTGTACAGTTTAAACCTGATGCCACTATCCTTCAACCTAATATGCAAGTAGCAGAGAACTTTAGTGAAAGATTTGGTAGATGGGGTGTTATAAACCCTGGTAGATACGAAGTATATTCACACCCTGGTATGTTTGAGAGAGTTCCCGGACCTAACCGAGAACCTTTCCAAAATATTCCAGAAGAAGGCAAAGGTACTGAACCGATTATTAAGAAACAAATTAATCCTTCTTTGAAAAGTATGCGTCAATCTTTAGTAGATCATATAATGGGTTTAGGAGAGAACGCAGTAGCATCTTTACATGATATACTTCTACATCCTGAGAACTTAATAGGTCCTGGTAATTTAGGTGCTATGATTCCTAAAGCAGGATCAATTGAAGCATTACGTGCTGCTGGTAAAACTGTACGTGAGATAGCTAAAGAACTTGGTATATCCAGTTATAAAGTAAGAGATATACTTTATGGGAGAAAAGGAGATCGGGTA
>Ga0137409_10004300_pt1 | contig 14976 bp, 19 predicted proteins | sample CZODoug1_16funga_FD_122059 | JGI IMG/M metagenome (GOLD analysis project Ga0137409, IMG submission 122059) | Vadose zone soil fungal communities from Angelo Coast Range Reserve, California, USA - CZODoug1_16fungal (Hybrid Assembly) | ecosystem: Environmental > Terrestrial > Soil > Vadose zone... | reverse complement strand
GGAAATTTCTCGGCGGAATCGTCACGCGAGAGTTTGATGATGCCTTCGCGGACCTCAAATGTAAGATTCAGGCCAGGATGAGCGGGATAACGCTGCTCGAACTGTTCGACGATGCGCAAGGCGTGAAGGTTATGGTCGAAGCCAGCGCCGTGCGGATGCATCAACTCGTCCAGCTTGCGCTCGCCGGCGTGGCCGAAAGGCGGATGGCCAATGTCATGAACGAGCGCGAGTGCTTCCGCCAACTCGGTATTCAAGCCGAGGGCTCCGGCGACGGTACGCGCAATTTGCGCGACCTCCAGAGAGTGCGTCAAGCGGTTGCGAAAGTGATCGGAGTAACGAGTGGTGAAAACCTGCGTTTTGGCTTCGAGGCGGCGAAACGCGCGCGCGTGAATGATGCGATCACGGTCCCGCGCATATTCCCCCCGATAAGGGTGCGGCGTCTCAGGAAAATGGCGGCCGCGTGATTGCGCTTCCCGCATTGCCCAGGCGACGAGCGTGGAGTCGCGTTCGATGGCTGCACCTTTGGGCGTGTGGACGATTAGAGCGTTAGGATTTTGGCGCGATCATGCCCAGACCGCGGTCAGCGCGCTCCGAAACTGAAGTATTGTCCGGAAATTCTTTTTTGATTTGCTGATAGAGATTTGAAGCTTCCGTGGGATTGCTCTGACGCAGCAGGTCGGCGAGTTCCACCAAGACCAAAGGACGCGGAACGAATACGGATTTGGCATCGGCGAGCGCGCGGTAAATTTTTATGGCGTCATCGGTTTTTCCCGTGCGCGCATAGATGTTCGCAGTTTGATATTGTGCCATCGCGGCTAGTTCCTTGTCGCTGCCCGAGCTAAGCCTTTTCAGTTCTTCGAGTGCCTGGTTGTGCCGTTCCAGATTTTCGAGGCCGAGCGACTGATAGTACCGCGCGAGGCGGCCGGGATTCGTTCGGGGATATTTATCCGCTACGGCAGAGAATTTTTGTACGCTCGCTTCGGCACGCGCTTGCTCAGTCGGAAAAGAGATGTCGCTGGACTCGGCAGAAGGGCTGGTCAAGCCAATGCGCGCGTTGAAAGTTTTCAAGGCGTCGTCGAGCGCAGCGGATGCTTGCAACGTCTGCCGATCGGAGTAAAATTTCCAGCCGGCGTAGCCAACGACGATGATGAGAATCACCGCGACCAAAATGCCGGCGGCTTTGCTGTGGGAATAGACGGCTTCGGCGCCGTGTTCGAACGATTCCCGAATTTTGTCCTTCTTCAGTTCCTTGCGCGAAATATGTTCCGTCACGGCGCGTCTCCTGCTGGTTGTTTAACTTTTAATCCTAACATAGGAGGTAGGCGGTCTGCGGGAAACGCTATACTGGAAGGATATGAAAGCGAAGTGCGGCAATTGCGGCGCAGAACACGTTCTGAAGGACGCGGAAATCGCGCGCCACTCGAAGGTGCAATTTCGCTGCTCAAAATGCGACAAGCCGACGGTGGTCGAGGTAAAGCTGAAGCCGGATGCGACGATCGTGATGTCGCCGCTGCCGTCGTTCGCGCGAACGGGAGCGGAAGGAGCCGGTTCTGGACTGGGCTTTCCTGACGCGGAGCTGGCGCTGCCTGCAGGCGTAACGGCGAGCCTCAGCGTTGTTGAGGGGCCTGACAAAGGTTTGCTGCGGAAACTCGAGAAGGCGAGCGTGATTTTGGGAAGGCAGGGGGCGGACATCAGCTTGAATGACCCGGAAGTCTCGCGACACCACTGCCTACTGGAAGTCAAGGAGACGTACATGAACTTGAAAGATCTGGATTCCACGAACGGAACTTTTTTTGAAGATGAGCGGGTGCGCGCCGCGATGCTGCAGAATGGCGGTCAATTCAGGATCGGAGGCAGCCTGATTCGCGTGATTTTCGAACGCAAGGCATAGGCAGGTCGTGAAGGTGGTCACGAAAACGTGCCGAGTCCGAAGAAGACCTCAAGATAACCGCGGCCGATGAATCGCATCTCCTTTTGCGTAATTACACTGAACGTTGAAAAGAATTTGGCGCGCGCGCTGAAGTCCGTGCAGGGCGTTGCCGAGGAAATTATCGTAGTGGATTGCGGGAGCACGGATCGTACGCTGGAAATTGCGCGAGAGCATGGGGCGAAAGTTTTCTTTCGCGCTTGGACGAATTTTGGCGATCAGAAGAATTATGCAGGGGCGCAGGCGAGCTGTGAATGGATTTATATGATGGACGCGGATGAGGAATTGAGCGAGGAGTTGCGCGCCTCGCTGCTGGAGTGGAAACAGCAGGAAGCAAAACTAAATGCGTATGAAATGGCCCGACTGACTTGGTACTTGGGCGGTTGGGTGCGGCATTCTGGCTGGTATCCGAATTTGCAGCAGCGGCTTTACCGTAAAGATGCGGCAAAATACAGCGGGATCGTTCACGAAACGCTGGAATTTGAGGGCGAGGCGGGCTGCCTGAAAGGCGATTTGCTGCACTACACGGTAGAGAATTTTGCCGAGCATGAGGCGAAAGCAGAGAAATATTCCACGCTCGCTGCGCAGAAAATGTTTGACGAGGGAAAACGAAGCTGGCGCGCGGCCATGTGGCTAGCCACACCGTGGACGTTTTTGCAGAATTTCTTCATTCGCTTGGGGTTTTTGGACGGGTACCGTGGGGCGTTGATCGCGCAGATGGCAGCGCGGTCGGTGCGGCTGAAATTCCAAAAGCTCGGCTTGCTTGTACGCAAAGAACAAGAACATAAATCACGATGAAAATTCTTTTCGTGGACCTGGAACGGGAGTGGCGCGGCGGACAGAGCCAAGCGCTGCTAACCTTGCGCGGTCTGCACGAACGCAAGGTAGAGGCTGAGCTTGTGGCTGCGCGTGATTCACCGCTGGCAATGCGCAGCGTGGAATCTGGAATTGGCGTACATGCTGTAGCGCAACTTGGCCTACGCGCATGGGCGGCCAGAGCCATCCGAGGATTGGTGGCGCGAGATGGCTATGACCTGATTCATCTCAACGAACCTCATGCGCTAACCGCCGCGTGGCTAGCCGGAACGCACAAGAGGTTACCGCTTCTTCTTTCACGCAGGATCGGCTTTCCACTTGGAAAGAACTCTGTCTCGCGCGCGCGATATCAAGCGGTGGAACGATTTGTGCCGAACAGCAGGAATGTCGCACAAAGTCTGATCGATTCTGGAATCGCTCCAGATAGAATTTCGATCGTGAATGAAGGAGTCGAAATTCCACCGCTGGCATCAGCCAGCCAGCGAAGCGCTGCGCGAAGGCAGTGGGGCATTCAGGATCACGAGTTCCTGTTCGGCTGCGTAAGCGTTTTTGTTCCGGAAAAGGGTCAGCGACATTTGATCGAGGCACTGGCTATAGTGCGACAGTTTCATCCAGAAGCGCGGCTTTTGCTTGCCGGCGATGGCGAGTGTCGTGTGGAACTGGTGGCGCTCACGAAGCGGCTTGGACAATCGGAAGCCGTGCTTTTTCCCGGATTCGTAAAGGATGTCGCGAGCGCTTACGACGCGCTTGACGGCTTCGTTTTTCCTTCTGAATTCGAGGGGCTTGGGACGGCGCTGCAAGCAGCGATGGCTGCGGGTGTGCCTTCGATCTCAACGAACCGGGGAGGATTGGTGGAAGTCGTGGATCACGAACGAACGGCTCTAGTGGTTCGGCCAAATGGAAGAGAGTTTGCCGCCGCAATGCTGCGACTCATGTCGGAAGATAGTCTTCGAAAGAAGCTAAGCAAATCAGGCCGGCTTGAAGTGCAGGAACGATTTTCCGCAAAACGCATGGTGGAATCCACGATAGATGTTTACGAAGACGTCCTCAAGAAGCGGCGCACGGCATGAACCCCACGGGGCTCACCGTGATTCAGGATGCCGTACTAAGGCATCTGCCGACGCTCGGGTTGGCCTCCAATACGCGAATTCTTGATGCCCCATGCGGTAGCAGTGCTTCGCTCACTTTGGCACTCAAAGAACGAGGCTTCGATGCTATCGGCGCGGATATTGATGCGGGAGCGGCAATCCTTCTCGGCAAGGACTTTGTGGAGGCAAATCTTGATGCAGCGCTTCCCTGGCCGGACCAGACATTCGATGCGGTAATTTCCACGGAAGGAATCGAGCATCTGGAAAACCATTACTCGTTTCTGCGCGAGGTCAACCGAATCCTAAAACCGGGGGCATACTGGTGCTGACGACTCCAAACATCACGGCGCTGAGGTCCCGCGTGCGATTTCTTGGGAGTGGTTTTTTTGGCCGTGATGGACGTCCGCTTAACGAAACATCCCGCCATCCGCTTCATCACATCGGCCTCGCGACTTTTTCCGAGTTGCGGTATGAGTTGCATGTTTCGGGATTCCAAATCAAGGAGGCGCTCCACACACATGTCAAACCCATCAGCTACTTCTATTCCTTCTACGCGCCGTTCATTTGGCTTTACACTTTGCTGGCTTTTCGAAAAGAAAAGGATCCCGAACAAAGAGAACGGAACAGGGAGATTCGTGCGGCGCTTTTTTCTTTTTCAATTCTCTTCGGCGAATGTCTGATGCTCGTTGCCCAAAAAGCGCCGAGTGTGGGTCAAGGAAAATGAAGCGCGAAAGGGCAAGAACTTGCACGGGCACCAATTTTTGTAGGAGAGTAAAGCAATTTCCCGATGGAGTTATTGATGAAACTTACGGCTGCGTTTTGCGCAATTACGGTTGGGCTTGCCTGTTCGGCTAATGCACAGGAAAAGAAAGCCACAGATAAACCGGTAAATCTCGCTTTGACGACCGTGGGACGGCAGCATCACCCGATTCAAACATCGACCGCGGAAGCGCAGGATTATTTCGATCAGGGAATCACATTGCTTTACGGATTCAACCATGAGGAGGCAGCGCGCTCGTTTCAAAAGGCCGCGGAGCTCGATCCGCAATCACCGATGCCGCTTTGGGGCGTTGCGATGGCGGTTGGGCCGAATTACAACGTGGACGTGGACCCCGAGCGCGAGAAAATTGCCTACGACACTATTCAGAAGGCATCGAGGCTAGCGGAACATGCGCCGCGCGTTGAACAAGATTATGTGACGGCGCTGATGCTTCGGTATTCGGGCGAAGAAAAACCGGATTACAAGAAGCTCGCAAACATCTACGCGATGGGCATGCGCACGCTTTCGCGCAAATATCCGGAAGATCTGGATGCGGCAACGATGTATGCGGAGAGCTTGATGGATTTGGACCCCTGGAAATTGTGGACGCTTGATGGCAAAGCGGGCGACCACACAGAAGAGATCGTGCGCGTGCTGGAGTCCGTGCTGGTGCGCGATCCGATGCATGCGGGCGCGAATCACTACTACATTCATGCGCTCGAAGCTTCTCCGAATCCGGAACGCGCGCTGCCCAGCGCAAGGCGGCTGGAAACACTCGTGCCAAACGCTGGCCATCTGGTGCACATGCCTTCGCACATCTATGCGCGCACAGGGGATTTTTCGCAAGCGGTGGAGCGCAACGCAAAAGCCGCGCAAGTAGATAAGGCTTATGCCGAAGAAGCAAATCGCACCGGCACTTTGTACGACCTGATGTATCACAGCCACAACGAACATTTCCTGGCAATGGCAGCGTGCATGGAAGGGCGATACGCGGAAGCGAAAAAAGCGGCGGACGCATTGGCGGCGCGCTTGACGCCGCACGCGAAAATGATGCCGATGCTGGACCAGTTTTTCATGACGCCGCTGTGGGTGGACGCGCGGTTTTCGAAATGGGACGCGATCCTGGCGCGGCCGGAACCGGCCGCGGAGTTGCCGGAGACACATCTGATTTGGCGTTATACGCGGGTGCTGGCCTACGCGATGCAACACGGCACGGCGAAGGCTGCGGCGGAATTTGATGCGTTTGAAAAAGAAGAGGCCGCTGTCCCCGCGGAAGTGCCGTTCGGACTACAGAGCTCTTCCAAAGTTGTGCACGCGGTCGCAAGAGAGGTTTTGGCGGCGCGGCTCGCTGATGCACAGGGAAAACCCGAAGACGCAATCAAGCACTGGCAAGCTGCCGTGGAAGCTCAGGACAAACTTGCGTATGACGAACCGGCGGATTGGTATTACCCGGTGCGCGAATCGCTGGGAGCCGCGTTCATGAAGATAGCCAAGCCCTATGATGCGGAGATGGCGTTCCGCGAGGACTTGCGGCGCAATTCACGGAATCCGCGCTCGCTTTTCGGCTTGCGAGAAGCGCTCGCGGCTCAGCATTCGAATACAGATGCGGCGTGGGTGGACCGGCAATTCAAGGAATCGTGGAAAAATGCGGACGTTGAGTTGAAAATCGCGGACTTATAAATTTCGCGCGAAAGATTCGCGCGCTAAAAACAGAAGCGCCGGCGGCTCCTTCTCAGCCCACCGGCGCTTCAGCTTACAGAAAACTTTGCGCTAGTTTCTATCTTCACGTTGTTCCGGTCGTTCCCTCCTCTCCGCTGCGCCGTTTGGCCGAGCTATCTAGCGTTTTGAACAATCCATCGCCCCTTCGCTTCGAGGAATTCCACGCCAATTGCAAAGCCGTCGCCTTGCAGGGGCTGGCAGTAGGCCACTCGAGCCGAGGAACGAAACTCTCCATTGCGCGAAGTGAATACAAGCCGGTCGTCCGGCTCCCACTTGCGCACGCTGACCACACGCGCGCCGTTCGCGCTGACGTTTTCCGTGAACGTCGATTCCGCACCGGGCACTTGCCGGTTGCCTTCGAGAAAAACCCCGATCTCCATCAGGATACGGTTCTCGGTACGATCAAACGGATAAATACGGCTGCGAAGGGGCGTCATGGCATCAGCTCACAAGCACGCCGCAATTCGCGACAAATTTTGAACGCTGCTTCCGCGATGCTTCATGCGGTAGAGAGCCCGGTCGGCAGCAGCAAGAAGCTTTTCCGGTGTATCGCCGTCTTCCGGAAACGCGGCCACGCCGGCGCTTGCTGAAAGCAAAGGGGCTTCCGTCTCCATAGCCATGCGTTCGCGAATGCGGGAAACGATGCGGGAGGCGATGTCCCGTCCGGCTTCCGGCAAGACGATTGCAAATTCGTCTCCGCCATAACGCGCAGCGGTATCAATGGCGCGGCTGTGGTTGCGAAGAACTTTTCCGAGGCGCACGAGGGCGCGGCTGCCCGTTAGATGGCCGTATTGATCGTTGATGGCTTTGAGGCCGTCCATATCAAAAAGCACGACGCTGAATGGGCGCTGCGTACGGCGAGAGCGATCCAGTTCCGCTTCCAGGACGCTGATGAGGCGGCGATAGTTGGCCAGGCCAGTGAGCGGATCGCTGACGGCCAGCGTGCGCACCTGGTCGAACAAGCGGGCTTGATCGAGCAAGGCACCGAAGAGCATCACGATGTAGCTTGCGGTTTTGCTCAGTTCAGCGAGGAAGAACGGTCCATCCAGAAGATGGCGGGAAAAAGCAGCTGCAAGGTGGCACGCGACGTTGAGCGACGCCACGATGAAAAGAGAATAGTCGTACAGCGATCCGCCATTCTTTTCTTTCCTGAAGCGGCGGCGGAAGGTAAGTGCGGCAAAGAAGAACAGAATCGCGGGAAGCAAATCCCACGGCCGCGAAACGATTTGCAATGCTTGCGGGATTGGAGCGGCGGGCGCTGCGAGAAACGCGGCACTGGTTGCGTAGGCCGCGAGTGCTACGACGAGCAACACACCGGCAATTTCTTTGCTGGGCTGGCGCGCCGTCGGCATGAAGCGCTCAACCGCAAGAGCAGCAAGCAGCAATACTGCCAGGAGCGTGCGGCTGACCATCCACCCCAACGGAATGTGTGCGAGAGCGGCGGGCGTTCCGTGCAACATACCGCTGAGATTGAAATAGCCAACGGTCTCGATCATTCCAGATAGAACGAACCCGAAAGCCAAGATGAGAGCGGTGCGGTCATGCGTACCGCGGAAGCGGACGAGGGCGTTTGCGGCGTAGCAAAAGCTGAGAAGAACGCCACCGACTTCGAGATAGAGGTAGACTTGCGCGCTGCCGGAAAAGTTCGTTTCGCGGAGGTAGAAAATTGCGCCAAGGAAAACGAGCAGGAGCGCGGAAACTGCGGCGACGGCTGCAGCGGACGGCCGCTTCCGGAGAACCCCTATGATTTTGGTCCAATCTCCCACGAATTCCCCCAACAACGGACAAAAACAGGACAAACCCGAAGAAGTGCACGTCTGTGCCCTCTTTCGGCCAAAAATAGGCGTCTGTAAGTTATTGATAATTAGTGCTTTACTTCAGCGCGAGGAGCAGACGACAAAATCTGTCGCTGAGGCGAGACGCGGCATAAATGGCGTTTTGGGCACCTAGGACAAAATATGGCATTTGTTTCCAGAGAGTTACGGGAGAGAGGGATGAGAATCGCTTAATCCGAACAGTGTCTCATTCTGATACAGTCTCACTCGCCTTGGAGCGCGGGACTTCGTCCTAAACCTTGGGCTTTGGAGGAGGGAGGTCGCGCGCTTCGACTGGATCAGTAAAGCCAACGCGGTTGTGCGAACCGTCGCAGAAAGGCTTGTTTGCGGATTGGCCGCAACGGCACAGGCCGATGGCAGTACGTCCCGCGAGGCCGAAGGGCTTTCCGGTGGGATCAACGATTTCGAAATCGCCTTCGACGCGAATATTACCGTTGCTGTTGATGGTGATCTTGGCTGCAGGCATTATTTCCTTCTTCCGTGGGATTTGGCGAAGCTGACTTGCAAGACGACCCGTAGATTGTACCTACTCTAGGGGCACTTCGTGCAGCGTTCCTTTTTTTACTTCATAGATGTAGCCGCGCACTTCGATGTTCTTCGGGAGAAACGGATGCTCCCGGATGCGCTTCACCTGAGCTGCGACATTGCGGTCGAGGTCCGTGAAGGAATGGAATTCGAGGTGAGAGGCATCGCGACCCATTTCCGAGGAGAGGCGAAATCTCATTTGCTCGTCAGTGATGGAGAGCAGGCCGCACTCCGTGTGCTGGATGACAGCAATCGCACGCGTTCCCAAAAGATGCGTGGAAAGCAGCAGCGAGCGAATGGCATCGTCCGTGGCGAGGCCGCCTGCGTTGCGTATCATGTGAGCGTCGCCGACCTGCAAGCCGAGCAACTGCTCGAGGTCCATGCGGGAATCCATGCAGGTGAGAATCACGAGCTTGCGCACGGGCGGAGTTTGCAAATGGCCAAGGCCGAACGTCTCCGCGTAGCGGACGTTGTGGGCAAGCATCTCGTCGAACACACTCATGCGTTCGCTTGCTCTCTTCGTGGAGGGCACTTCAGTATTTTGGCACGGAAGGGTCTACTTCGTCAGACCAAGCCAAAATTCCGCCCTTCAAATTGAGAATTTTGCGGAAGCCCGCCTTACGAAGGAAGTCCACCGCCTCCGCGGAACGTTTGCCGCTGCGGCAATGCGCGATGATTTCTTTCGAAGTGTCCAGCTCATGCACGCGCCGCGGCAGCTCGCCAAGCGGAATCAGGTGTCCGTTCAAATTGCAGATTTGATATTCATGCGGCTCGCGAACGTCGAGGATGAAAAGATCGTCGCCGCGATCTAGCCGTGATTTCATTTCGCGTGGTGTAATTTCCGGCACATGAATATCGGACGCGGGAGCTTCTTCTCCGCGCACGCCACAGAATTCGTAGTAATCGATGAGTTTTGTAAGGGTCGGATTCGTGCCGCAAACGGGGCAGTTCGGATTCTTGCGCAGCTTCAGTTCGCGGAACTTCATTGCGAGCGCATCGAAAAGCAGCAAGCGGCCTACAAGACTATCGCCTCGGCCGATGATGAGCTTGATCGTTTCCATGGCTTGAATCGAACCGACGATGCCAGGCAACACACCGAGTACGCCGCCTTCGGCGCAAGAGGGAACGAGCCCGGGTGGGGGTGGTTCAGGATAGAGGCAACGGTAGCAAGGGCCATCCGGCGCGCCGAAAACGGTGACTTGTCCTTCGAAGCGGAAAATCGAGCCGTACACGTTCGGTTTACCCAGCAAGATGCACGCGTCGTTGACGAGATAGCGCGTGGGGAAATTATCCGTGCCGTCCACGATGATGTCGAAATCCTTGAATAATTCGAGAGCGTTGCTGCTTTCCAGTTTCGTCTCGAAGGTTTCAATCTCGATGTCGGAATTCAGGCTGGAAAGGCGGTTTTTTGCGGCAAGTGTTTTGGGCTTTCCGACGTCTTGCGCGCCGAACGTAACCTGGCGTTGCAAATTCGTCGAGTCCACAACGTCAAAGTCCACCAGGCCGAGCTTGCCGACGCCTGCAGCCGCGAGATACAAACCGAGCGGCGCGCCGAGTCCGCCAGTGCCAATGAGCAACACTTTGGCGTTCTTCAGCTTCAACTGCCCTTCCATGCCGACTTCCGGCATGATCAAGTGTCGGCTGTAGCGCAAGATTTCGTCCTTCGAAAGATTCGTGAACTGCGCTTTCGTGTCCACGGTCTGCGTTTTCGTTGCCATTTCCCTTTTGCTCCTAAGATTAAGAACGCCCGCCCGCAATGGACGGGACAATGCTCACTACGTCGCCATCTTTCACCGGCGTTTCTTCCTTGCCCAGATAGCGGATGTCTTCGTCATTCAAATAAACGTTCACGAAACTGCGCAGCTTTCCGTCTTCGGTAAAAAGGTGCTTGCGCAACTCGCCGAATTCCTTTGTTAGATTGCCCAACGCTTCGCCTACGGTTGCCGCGGGAAATTCCGCAGAATCACGCTTGCCCGCGAAAGGACGCAGCGGCGTGGGGATGATGACTTTCACTGGCATTTTTGTCTCCGTCTCTCTTTTTCGAAAACTTGTTTCAAACCGTCGCGCCCTGGCGAATATCAATTTCCTCGGGCGAAAACTCCGCGCGATCGTCGTTCAGGCGCCATGAAGTCATATCCTGTGGCTTGCCTTCGGCAACGCTCACAATGATGTAGCTGTACCAGGGCCACGCATGATCGCGATCGTACTGGCTGGGCCGCGCCGGATGATCCGGATGCGAATGATACCAGCCGACGACGTCAATCCCCTTCTCCCGTGCGGCTTTTTCGGCGTCGAGCACGTCCTCTGCAGTAACGGAAAAACGATTGCGCGGCGAATCGTCCCGGCGATTCACCAGCGGATAAAGGCCGAGAATTTCACGCGGAGCATTGTCCCGCCCGAGTAGCGCGCCGCAACACTCGTGCGGATAGGTCTCCGCGCCGTGCGCGCGAATTTTCTCCGCAAGTTCTTTGCCGATGGATAGCGTCGTTTCGGGCATGTTTAATCTTCGTCCCAAAAACGTTCGCTCAGATATTTCGAAGCGGAATCGGCAAACACGGTGACGATGCTCGCGTGTTCGCCTGGCCGAATCTTTTTCGCGACCGCAAAGCAGCCGAGCAACGCGGCGGCTGCGCTGGGACTTACGAGCAATCCCTCTTCACGCGCGAGACGCTTCAACAAGCCGTACGACTGCTCGGTCGAGACTTCGAGATTTTCGTCGGCGAGCGTGTCGTCATAAATCTCCGGGCGCAGCGCAGTGGGCATGTGCTTCCAGCCTTCGAGGCCGTTCCACGGGCCATCCGGTTGAAGGCTGATGCTGCGAATCGCGGGATTCAATTCCTTCAAGCGTCGCGTCGTCCCGACAAAAGTGCCGCTCGTTCCGAGTGCCGCGACGAAATGAGTAATTTTGCCGCTTGTCTGTTCCCAAATTTCGTTCGCCGTGCCGCGATAGTGCGCCTGCCAATTCGCGGGATTGCTGTACTGGTCCGGATAAAAATACGCGGCCGGATCTGCCGCGACGAGTTCGCGCACGCGGCGAATGGCGCCGTCCGTGCCTTCATCGCCGGGGGTCATCACGAGCTCTGCGCCGTATGCGGCGAGGATGCGCTTGCGCTCGTGCGAAGCGCTGTGCGGCAAAAATAATTTCACGGGATAACCGAGCGCGGCGCCGATCATCGCGTACGCGATGCCGGTATTGCCGCTAGTCGCGTCCACAATGGTTTTTCCAGGCGCGAGCTTGCCACTGTTCAGGCCAGCTCGGATCATGCTCAACGCGGGGCGGTCCTTCACGGAACCGCCAGGGTTGAACCATTCGGCTTTCGCGGAAAATTGAATGTTTGGAAAATCGCTGCCGACGCGCTCTAAGCGCAGAAGAGGTGTGTTGCCGATGCGTTCCAAGACGGACTGGCCCACGACTACGCCTGTAGGCGGCGATTCGACCTTTGTGGATGCGCGTTCTGTTGTGGCCATCCCTGGATGATCCCCGAGGCGCGGGCCGTACCGAAGTACGACCAAATTACTCCGAATTGGATGCAACAGCCCATGGTTCGGATATGATGCCAGTTTAGCGCAACTTAGGTGTCTTCGCTTCAAATCGTGGCCTTCGCCGAGCGAAGGGTCCTCTTTACAGAACGCGCCTGTTTCTTTAGTCTGTGTGGACCATGTGGAACGTCGAAGAGCGGTTTTCGCAAAAGGCAATTGAGAGTCTGGCAGCGCTGGGATTCACGGTGGGCAGCACGCGCGGTGTGGTTCGCGTGGAAAAATACGGCTGCGGGGCAGAGTTTCGCCAGGATACCGATGGTCTTTACCAAATGACCATTTTGCCGACGATCATGGTCAAGGGGCAGTTTTCGCGTTTGTGGGACGCGGGCTACCAGAAATTTCTGTTGACCGACGACGGCATCAAACTTCCGGCGCTAGCGAGCCATCTGGAAAATCTGCGCAAATTTAATGAAGAGTTGCGCACTGCGCTGGGCTTGCCAACGTTCTACAACGAAGCGCTTGGCTCGGTAAGTCAGCTTTCCGTATACGACCGAGTAAAGGGCCGCGAGGGCGACGTGCCGGACAAGACCGTCGGCGCGCACAGCCGGGGATCCGGCCACTAACGAAAAATAAAACCTCAACTCTGCGCGGTTGACGCATGCCTAGCTTCTTGCATCCCACTTTATTAGGCATACTGATAATGGAAAAATCGAGGAGACGAACCATGGCACGCGTCGTTGCCTACATGGACGATCTGTTTTTTCAAATGAAGCTGGCCGAGACGGCCAAGCATTTGAACATTGAAGTGAAAGTGGCGAGCAATCCCGCCGCGCTGATGCAATTGATGGACCCGCTGCCCAAATTCGTGATTGTGGACCTGAACGCGCGAAACTCACCCTTGCAGGCGGTCGAGCAGCTTCGCGGACTGCAGCCCACACTGACCATCATCGGATTTCTTTCGCACATACAGACCGACCTCGCCGCGCAAGCCAAAGCGGCTGGATTCCAGCAAGTAATGCCGCGTTCGCAATTCACCGCGCAACTGCCGCAAATCTTGGCGATGGCGAAGGACTGAAGTGCGCGGGCAGCGAAGCTTAGTCTTGGCGATGCTTTGCGCGCTCCCAGCCAGCGCTCCTTACGCGCAAGAATCCAGTTCGCGGGGGGACGCTCCTGCCCCGGTTTCTGGCGCGACGGCCGCTTTGCGCGACGTACTCACCGCAGCTTGTTCGCACGATGAAGTTGCCTTCGAGAAATTCCTGACGGCGCGCAACATGGAATCTTTTTCGCGCCTTACCGTCGCCGCGCGTACCGAGTTGATGAAGCGTTTCGTTCTCTTGAGCGACCCCGGCAAACCAGCCATCAGCGCAAATCCCGCTGGCCGCCCGATTTTAAGTTGCGCGACGGCTTATGGCACTGCGGAAATCCAGATTGGCGGCGCGGATTCGCGCGATGCCGTTGCGTTTCTGCCCGTGGATTTGCGCGAAGCTTCCGATCCCGATACCGGTGCAGCGCATCATGTTCTCTTCGGCATGGTTCGCGAAGACGGCCAGTGGAAGGTGCTCTCCATCGGCCTACTCCTTCTGGATTTGCCCTCGCTTGAGGTCGAATGGGATCAGGCGGAGATTTCGTCGAGCGAGCGGCAGGCGCTGGAATCGTTCGTCTCGCTGGCTGCTGCCATTGAGAATTACCGGCGCACGTATTTCCGGCTGCCGGAATCGCTGGCGAAAATGACTTCTCCGAAAAAAGGGCCAGTCAGCGCCGAGTCCGCGGGGCTTCTCGACATCGAAATGGCTGCAGGCAGGAAAAACGGCTACACGTTTCGCTATGTGATTGTCGGCGCGAATGACGTCGGCGCGCCCGCTCAATATGAGCTTTCTGCAACCCCGTCTATTTACGGACGCACGGGAAAGACCTCCTACTTCCGCGATGTTTCCGGCGCGATTCACGCGGGGGACCACCAGGGCGGCATCGGAAATGCCAACGACCCCAAAGTAAAATAGCCACCCGGCAGAATTTGCCGCCGTAACGCTCTCGTAGCGTCGGCCGAGGGCTCGGCATGGAAATCCAATTTCCGGAACCCGTCGCGGCGAGCCAACTCGCAATTCTCGATCGCCGGCTGGAAAAAGCAACCCGCACGCCTTACTGATACTGTTTGTCCGTACATGGCATTGGCGATACCATCAGGTTCGCTCCATGCGCGCTTCGGTCGTCACCAGACTGCTTCTATTCACCGTAATGATGTTGGCTCTGCCGGGCGATAGTCCTGCACAGACAGACCCGTATCCTCTGCCTGTATTCGAATTTCACAGCGGCTTCTGGTTGAACTTACATCACACGCTTTACCGTCAGGTGCGGCAGCAGCGCACTCCGGTTGCGGTACCGGGCGCGCTCATTAGCAATCTTTCTCCGGCGGAACAAAAAGCATGGGACGCAGCAATCGCCTTCTACGCGCAAAGCTATGTCGAGAAAGATCTTCTCTTTAGCCTGGAGATGGTTCTCATCAAAAACCAGTTGGGCGATTTTGAAACGTGTGAAGATCTCGCTGGACTGAAAAAGAAAACGTGTGACGCCGGCCTGCCCAAGCGTTTCGACGGGCAGCTGGTGATCATCGGTGGCACGAAATTAGGCACCCTGGGTTCGCACGTCGAGGTCTGCATTGCAACGCTCGGCCTGGCGATGGGCTTGATGAACTGCACGCTCTCACAGATAGGTAAGGAGCCGGTGAATCTGACCTTCGTCACCGGCACTTTGAACAAGATCGGGCGCCACCTCGCCCTCGCCGTCAGACGGGAGCCCTTAGCGGATGCGCAGGGGTCATGGGATACC